>Ga0208904_1000116_pt1 | contig 68939 bp, 61 predicted proteins | sample AntAceMetag02UKB_FD_184774 | JGI IMG/M metagenome (GOLD analysis project Ga0208904, IMG submission 184774) | Saline lake microbial communities from Ace Lake, Antarctica - Antarctic Ace Lake Metagenome 02UKB (SPAdes) (version 2) | ecosystem: Environmental > Aquatic > Non-marine Saline and...
ATTTTTTTTATTGAAATCTAGAAAATATTCCTTTACTTCTTTTTTGATAAATATATAACAAACTAAATATTAATCCAAAGATTATGCCAATCACGCCGTTAAGAAGAATATTTGGTTTAACTGGAAAAAGGGAAGTACTAGGGCTATCAATAATGCGAATATCAACATTAGGAATACTATGATAAAAATTGTTAGTTGTTTTCAAAGTATAAATTGCCGAATTCATAATAATTCCAGCTTGTTGCTTATCAGGGTGATAAACACTTAAAGTAATAATACCAGAATCATACAATGCTTTAGCCTTGATTGTTTTATTCCAATTTTTTATCTGTGCGCGAGGTGTATCACCAAAATATTTTTTATCAATATTTTCACTTGATTCAGTGGTTTGTTTAAAGAATGATTCAGAATAAATTATCTTAGCTAATAGTCCACTTAGGTATTCATTTAAACGAGAAGCAGAATAAGGATCAGCATTTTCACTAAATTGTTGCACCACTAAAATTTTTGATTGCACCTGATATTTTAAAGGTTGGCTAAAGGTAACAACTAGAGCAATTACTAAAAATACAAGAGTAATCAAAATAACTGTTTTATACCTTTTTTTAAATATATGTAGTAAATCCATAAGTTTTATTATAATTAATAGTATATATAGTACCATATTTTTAACATTTGTCAATTTATTCGTATATCTATAGGAACGCATCCCTCCAATTCGGCGGGCAGGTATGGCACGTTCTTTTTAGTTATAAATAAAGATTTTTATAAAAATTTGACGCTGTAATGCAAAAAGATTGACATTTTTTTAAATATATGATACGGTGAATTATCACTGCTCTTTTAAAAATCAAGGTTTTTCAACCTTTTATTATATAGATTAGGTTTCAAAGATTACACTAAGAAAAGGCAAAAAAGCAGGATGCAAAAGCGCGCTTTGCACGCTTAAAACTAACGAGGTGAATCATGAAGAAGTCAATGTTGGTAACAGTTTTTGTTTTATTCGTAATTGGTTTGAACGCGAGCGCGGATACTGTTCCGCAAGCAGTTATCGTCACCGATAGCCCAGAGTCATTCAAAGACCTCACTGGTGGTGAGGACTATGATGAACTCAATGACATTATGATGACGATTATGTTCGACAAGTGGGCTTTGGTCGAGGACAAAATGACAATCCCGGAGTTTTTTTCCATTTCTGATTACCACATTTATGTGGAAATCAATGGAGGAAAACGACAGTTTGTCGGTCGACCAGGTCAGGATTATCCAGCGTATAGTTGGTACGCCAATTCGCCGTTGGTAGGAGAGAAGTCTAGGCAAGGACCTGAATACGGTAATAGTTATAAATTTTTCGTGTATGTGCAGTATTACAAGGATGGGATAATTAACCTTGCTAACAGGAGGTATTTATCCCCAGTCAGTAATGGTGGTCAGGTGAAATTTACCGGACCAGAGCCAATGCCAGAGCCAACGCCAACCGCGCTGCCAGAAGCTACTGCAGAAATAATAAGCAAGCGTGAGCCTTTTTATCAAGACGGGAATTTGCCTATTTTTTATTTTCTAAAAGGTGAGCCAGTTCCTGTTAAAGTAACGGGCGATACTGCGCCTCTATCCCCTTACATTATTAACTGGGGTGATTCTTCGCATCTTACTGCCAATGGCACAAGAAGTAATATTGATCAAATAAGTCACGACTATGTGGGAAATCCTGGCAATAGTTATAATGTTTCCTACAGCGCGTACGGTTCTAAAGATTTTATACCAATTGCCACTGTGATAATCGTGGAGAGTGAAGAGGATATTCCTACAACGCTCAAGCCCTCAAAGCCGACACCCGCGCCCCATCCACCTATACCTTATCTGCCTGTACCACTGCCTTTGCCGCCAAAATTGAATATTGTCGCTACTAATGTTATTAGCGATCAATCATTTTCGGTTGGCACGGGTGAAAGCCAGGTTTTGAACGTAGAAACAGGAGATGAAGTTGAATTCACAGTTTCCGCGTTCAATAGCAGTAAGGCGATTGTTGCTGAAAAACTCCACATATTTGAGAATTCTGATTGGAGTTATTATCAGAAGGTTCCTTATAACGAGCCCGGCGAATATTTATTTATGACAACTGTTACTGGATTGAACGGAGACGTGATTTCGGCTACGTTTATAGTTAATGTAACCGAATCGTCGTTGTCGCCAGAACCGACTCCAATACCTGCCTTCATAAAACTAGCCCTTAATACGGGTTCCGCATCAGTTAGTAACTTTACGGATGGAACCATCCAGGGAGTTACACCAACGCTTTATGTTGGGTACTCATTGGGAGATAATCTTTCCGAAGAAGTTATTTTCAACACAATAATAATTTCTCCTCCTGACGGCACAACAATTGTGGAAACAAAAATAGACCTTGGCAATGGCGGGGTTTATACTGTCAGAGGCGTGTCCGTGTTTAAGATAGTGGACAGACACATTTTTCGTTTTTCGGCGGAAGATGCTAGTCATTCGATTATTTTGTCCGCGACTTTCAGTAATGGCGATGTTCAAGTGGTGCCGATTAAACTGGAAGTAGTGGAAATCACCGAATCACCACCAGAACAGCCAGTAGATCCACCAGCTCAGGGACCGATTCCAATAGTTCAAAAGGGTTGGGATATGTTGTTGAAGGACAGGGAAGAAGGTATTTCTCTATCTGTGTGCAATCCCGATTTTTACTTTGAAGACGGTGTAGAAATGCCGTCTACTGAAAACGGTCGTGTCCCGGTTATTGTTAGTATCCCTGATAATGATTGGAGTAAAGCAGAAGTTGTCTTGGAAGGAGAAATGATCGAAGACAATCTGCGTTTTCCGATTCACGAATTGGAGATTGGGACATATACTGTTCTGATTGCCATTCGTGACAATGATGATGAGTCATTCGCCGATCTTGATTGGCTTATTATGGAGAAAATGAACGCGCTCGATCGTCCGTTTTGGAATGACGACAAGCTTATCGTTCTTAAAATTGGAGATGCGCGGACCGCTTCGCTTGGTCCGCAATATCAACCAAAATCCAATTAATATGTAATCAAAGAGGAAGGCGTCCCCCACGGATGTTTTCCTCTTTTTCTTTTCCTTGACAAAGTAAGTATGATTGGTATATAATAATTTGACTATCTTTTTAAGTTAGTCAGAATAGAATCCAAATTATTGGGAAATTCTTCAGAAAAGGAGGCGTAAAAGTTCTTTTTTATTAGTAAATAAAGTAAGAAAGTCATCTTTGAAATTGCAGAAATTACACCAAACATGAAAAGGAGCAAATCTGATGAAAAACGTTCGCAACATCGTTTTTGCAGTATCGGTTTTATTTGTCACATTGGCCTGGGCAAATCCCAGTTCCGATGTGTGGGCCAAAGGCGTCAACGACCACGAAGATATCGTTGTCGAGACCGGCGAGATCATTCCCGGCAGTTACGCTCGATTCGGGAATCACACCATGTCCGTTCCGGAAACAGAAGAGACAATGCTGTTTCGTTTTCGGAAATCCAGCGTGAGTTCGGCAGACCCGCCAGCCAACGCAAGCACGGTGGATTTTGGTAATAATTCAGGATTGAATGCCCAACCCCCGATGGCGCTCTACTATGGATTGGCGTCAACTTTTACGCTTGAAGGAAATTCCCTCATGGTGACATTGCAAGAGAGAACAGGAGTTTTCCTTCAAGCTTCTCCGATTGCCACGCAAGGCAAGATCGTTGTCGCCAGAGCGAGATTTCGCACCAACAGCCTAAACGCAAGCATTGCTCTGGGTTTGTTGACTGGTGTATGGGGCGATTCCGACGGAAGCAATCAACATGTAATTTATACCAACGGAAGTGGCTTTGCTGATTGGCGAGAAGTAACGGTTAGTTTTTCTTCCGACAAACAGTTTGTCACACCATTTTTACAGGTTGCTTCCAATAACAACATTCCAAGCGCCGCCGTCGGTAGCAATGGTGTCCAAGTCATGGATTGGGTCGTGTATCGTGAAGGCGATTCTCCTCCTGAGCCTCAACCCGATCCTCAACCCGAATCAGGAAATTTGAGCACAAGCGGGTTTGTCTTGACGATAAGCGATTCAGCCGAGATTTTCGAGGATGCGTCGCTTAGCGGAGTTCCGGTGTTGACGGATGAAAATTGGATGTTAATTGCCAGTGGCCTTAAACATGAAGGTCAATTGACATTCGATTTTTCCAATTGGACACCGGGCAGACATTACTTATTGCCCGGGCTACGGGAAGGAAACGAGTCAATTTACGACATCAATTGGTTGGTGCGGGAAAATCTGTCTCAATCAGAACAGGGTTTGTTCACTCCCGTGGACGAGGACGAGTTCCTCATCGTGAACGTTTTTAACGACAAAATCGTTCTCGGCAATTAAATCGATCATTTCAATTTTTCACTATACAGTGAAAAAACGCGTGAAAGCAGCAATTTTGCTCTCACGCGTTTTTTAATTATCAAAAAATTATAAATATATTTCATCTTGACAAATATTAATAAACATACTATTATTTAATGATATTTGTTAAATAATATGCAAAATTTTATCACTAATTTTAATAGCAAATCTTTTGATTATACTACTCTTTTAGCCCTAATTGTGGCTTTGGGATTGTTTGGTATTTTATTGCTAATAGTGCCAAGCATTTATTTACTCTCTGCAATAGTCTTTTTTATTATTTATATAGTATTGCATAAATATGGCTGGTTTTTACTTTTAATTATTGCGCCTATTCTTGCTCTTGGCTTTAAATTCAGCATCCCTATTAATGATAAATGGAGCTATGACATTACTTTTGCCGAAATTATTTTAATCGTTGTTGCCTTCATTTTTGTAATTAATAACATCTTTAGAATTCAAAAAAATAAGCTAAAATATAATTTAGTTGTAATTGCGTTGGGTCTATATTTGATTATTAGTTTAGCATCTTTTTTTTACGCGCCTGACAAAGCGCTTTTTATTGCCGGAATGAAGGTACCAGTCTTTGCTTTTATTTCTTATACGCTGGCACGTTATTATCTGAATGGCCAAAAGCGTTTAGAATTTTTTTTTGCCGGTCTAGCACTTACAGTAATAATAATTAGCGCGCAGATTTTTATATTGTTTTATCAGATTGGTTTTTCATCCCGCTTCTTTTTTGAGCGCAGTTCTCTGCTCGTGCCTGTCGGCGCTATTGCATTTGCTTCTTCAATTATTGTAATGCTTTTGCCTTTGCTTTTTACTGTTTATGTGAGTCGAACAAAAATTGTTTTTCGCTGGTTGGCATTAGTAAGTTTTATGGTCGGATTTTTGGCTGTATGCCTGAGTCTGGGTAAGGGAGCGCTTTTGAGTTTGGTAATCGGACTTTTATTTTTATTCTTTGCTATTAAGCACAAGCGCCACCACATTGTTTGGACAGTCGTGCTGGTGGCAGCTGTGTTTGCGGTTGTGTTCGCGCCGTTTTTTGAAGGTCTTTTGGCGCGGTTGGGAGGAACTTTTACTGATGCTAACACCAGCTTTCGGTTACAGGAGTATCAACTTAGCTGGCATATTATAAAAGACCATTGGTTTTTAGGCATTGGCATTGGTCCACAAATTGGCTATTATGCTCGGTTTTTATTTCCTAACTATAATCAGCTTGCCAATAATATGATTGTGCAAGTCGCGCTTGATTTAGGACTGTTAGGATTGAGCGCCTTTATGTTTATAGCTGCTTCGTTGTATCGAACAATCAAAATACAGTTTGATAAAATGTCGCAACGCCCAGTAATACTTTATGGTATCTGCGCAAGCGTCGTAGTCAGTTTTTTCAACGGCTTGGTTGAGGTTACTTATTTTGGTTTGGCTTATGCCACAATTTTCTGGCTTTTAATGGGTGTTGCGTCTAATATCCATACGCTGAGAGACTCTAAATAAAAAATTATGAAAAATATTTCCGTAATTATAATCAATTACAATACAACTGAAATGACCCTTAAGGTCATGGAAATTTTTAAATCTTGTGAACCAGAATTGGACACAGATTATATTGTTATTGATAATAATTCAAGCAAGCCAATTACTAAAACAGATTTACAAAATTTTAAAAATATAAAATTAATACAAAATGATCAAAACCTTGGTTTTGCCAAGGCAGTAAACCAGGGCATTAGAAAAGCTAAAGGCAATTATATTCTACTTTTGAATTCAGACTTATTTGTTAAGCCGAGCGTTATTTCCAAGTTAATTAAATATTTAAGAGACAATAAAAAGGTAGGTATAGTCGGTCCAAAAATGGTTTATCCAAATGGAAAAGCTCAAGTCAGTTTTGGCAAATTTCCTAATTTTTGGCGTGAATTTTTGCGAACTGTAAAATTGGGGCAGATTTTGCCGGGAGCGACTTTGACTTATGAAAATTTTTTTAATAAAAAATATTATAAAAAAATTAATATAGTTGATTGGGTGAGCGGTGGCTGCATGCTTATGAAAAAGAAGGCAGTAGAAGATATTGGTTTATTTGATGAGAATTATTTTTTTGGCATTGAAGATATTGATTATGGTTTTCGCGCCAGACAAAAAAATTGGCAGGTAATTTTTTATCCTTCGCTTTCGGTCGTGCACAATCACGGCGGATCAGTCGGTGGCAAAAGATCATTGTTTCGTTTGCAGCAGGAAAAATTCGGCATTAATTATTTCTTGAAAAAGTTTAAGATGGGCAATGTTTTAGGACGTTTTTTAGTGCAGATATTATATATGAGTAAAATTAATATATTAAAAATTTTACGCCTAGTTTAATAGTTTATGAAAATATTACAGATTAACAAATTTCATTATTTAAAAGGCGGAGCAGAAAGATCATATCTAGAAACCGCCAAAATTTTAAAAGCTCATGGACATGAGGTGGCTTTTTTTTCTATGCAAGCTAAAGAAAATTTATCAACTAAATTTAGTAAATATTTTGTTAGTAATATTAATTATCATCAAAAATTTTCTATTGTTAAAAAATTTCAACAAGCCATTAAAGCAATATACAACAGAGAAGCTTACCAAAATTTAGATAAATTAATTCAAGAATTTAAACCAGATGTTGCTCATCTGCATAATATTAATCGTCAGCTTTCACCAAGTATAATTTATGCTTTGAAAAAAAATAATATTCCAATGGTAATGACTTTGCATGATTATCAATTAATTTCGCCGGCTTACAATTTATTTAATAATAATCAATTATACGAACGTTGTATGGGTGGAAAATATTATCGTTGTTTTTTAGATAAATGTTTACATAATTCTTACAGTAAAAGTTTCATTGCTATGTTAGAAGCGTATGTTTATAAATTCTTAAATCCTTACAGCTATATTAAGATTTTTATTTCACCAAGTAATTTTTTAAAGCAAAAATTTCAGCAAACAGGATTTAAAAATAAAATTATTAAATTAGCTAACCCACTGAATATTAAAAATTTAAATGATTCTAAAGATAATAATTATTTTCTATATTTTGGTCGTTTGTCAGCAGAAAAGGGAATTGCCACTATTATTAAAGCTGTAGCTAAAACAAACAATTTAAATAGTAAGATAATTATTGCTGGCGAAGGACCGTTAAGTCAAAAGTTAAAAGTCCAAAGTCAAAAGTTAGGAGTTGAAGATAGAATTAAGTTTGTAGGCTATCAGTCAGGGCAATCTTTAATTAATTTAATTAGAAATGCTCGAGCAGTAATTGTTCCATCATTATGTTATGAAAATGCGCCTTATGCTTTACGAGAAGCACAATCATTGACTAAAATCGTAGTTTGTGCTAAAATAGGCGGATTAAGTGAATTAATTAAAGACAATGATAATGGCTTTTTATTTGAACAAGGAAATGAGCAAGAATTAGCAAAAATCCTAGAAAAAATAGATAATAATCAAACATTACGTAAAAAAATAATTAGTAATATTAAAGATTTTAGAAATAATAATAATGATTATTTAAACAATGAGAACTATTATCAAAAACTAATTAAAATTTACCAAGACACTATCAAACAATCATAATATGAAAATATATTTTATCGGACAAAAAGGAATACCTACTCATGGAGGCGGAGTAGAACATTATGTTGAAAATTTAGCGACTAGATTGGCCAAACAAGGTCATGATGTTTTTGCGTACACTCGCCATAGTTATTCTGATAAAAATAAAACAGAATATAAGGGAGTAAAATTAATTAACCTACCTTCTGTACCGACAAAAAATTTAGATACTATTACTCATACTTTTTTAGCAGTGATAGATGTTTTATTTAGAAAAGCAGATGTGATTCATTTTCATTCCATTGGACCATCTAGTTTAATTTGGTTACCAAAATTATTAAAACGTAATACAACTGTAATAGCTACTTTTCAATCTCAATGTTACAAACATCAAAAATGGAGTGGCTTTGCTAAGTGGTTTTTACATTTGGGTGAAAAAATATTATGTAATTTTGCTGATGCCATTATTGTTCCGTCTAAGACTTTGCAAAATTATGCTAAAAAGATTTATAATAAAGAAACAACTTATATTCCTAACGGAGTAACGATTGATCGTGCTCATGCTGATAATTTAATTAAAGAATGGAATTTAACCAAAGGAGAATATTTTTTAACAGTTAGTCGTTTAATACGTCATAAAGGTATTCAATATTTAATTAAAGCTTATCAACAAATGCGTACTAATAAAAAATTAGTAATTGTTGGTGATGGATCATTTACTGATGATTATGTAGCTGAATTAAAAAAATTAGCTGGCGATAATAAAAATATAATTTTTACTGGCAATCAAATAGGTATTTCTTTAGCTCAACTTTACAGCAATGCCTATGCTTTTATCCAACCATCTGAGTCAGAAGGATTATCAGTTGCCTTACTAGAAGCAATGTCTTACAGCTTGCCAGTGATTGTGAGTGATATTGAAGAAAATAAAGAAGCAGTTGGTAATGCGGGAATTTTATTTAAGAAAAAAAATATTCAAGATTTAAAAAAACAAATGCGTTTTTTAATTAGAGATAAAAAGCAAAGAAATTTATTAGCTAAAAAATCAAAACAGCGAGTGATTAATAATTACGACTGGGATGATTTAACAGCTGATGTTGTAAACGCATATCAAGAAACTTTATTTAATAAAAATAAGAAATATATCACCAGAAAAATTATAGGTGAGTATGTAAAATAAATTATATGTTTGTGAAAAAAAATCATTTAGTTAATAAAAAGCACTATTTCTTCTTAGCTAGTATTCTAGTTTTGCTATGCTTATTTGTTTTTGCTCTTGATATGTTATTTTGGGCTAAAGCAGAGGGTAAAGTACAATCTTACAGTACTGGCGATGCCATTGTCTATAACAACCAAATTATAGTTGGTTCAATTAATGCTGGCAAAATAGAGCTATTTAAACAAGCGGAAGATCAGTTGTTAAAAAAAACAATAGTTTCTGTTAAAAATAGTCGTTGGAAAGCATTTTATGATTTTGCTTTTAATGAAGAAGAAGGAAGATTATTTGTTTATGCTGTTAATGGAAGATATTTATACAAATATGATGTTAGTAATATTGATCAGCCAGTTATAGTAGATAGAATAAAAGATAATTCTTGGGATTGGTTTATGGCCATTGAAAAAACCAATGATCATATTGCTACTATTGGTACTAGAGGAGTTAAATTATGGAATTCTAATTTACAGATAGTTAATAGTTATCTTAATCCGGATAAAAATAATAAGATTGTTTTAAGTAAAAGTGGTGAATTATTATTTGATATAAAAACTGATTATCAACTTGACCAAGAAAATGATTTTGTCAGAATTACTAATATGAATACTCGTGGTATTATTGCTGAACCACAAATTGTTTTTAATTCAAATATAGATAGAGGAATTTATTTTGATGATAAAGCAAGTTTTGCTTATTTAGTTGGCGATAGGGTAGTAAAGCAAGTTAATATTAAAAATGGCAGTATTAAAAATTTCAAACATATTTCTACTGAAGGTTTTACAGCCGATGGTATTCCTGGTAAAGATCATTTTTATTTTTCTGATGGAATTGGTTTAGTAAAAATGAATCATAACATGGAACCGATTAGTTGGCAGTATGCTCATAAAATTGGCGTACCAGGAGCATGGAGTATGGGAATGAAAGTATTAGAACAAAATGGCAGAGAAAAATTAGTAGTTTTTAATCATGAAAGCATTGTAATTTTAGATAGTGATTTTAAATTATTAGCTAGCTATATTTCTCAAGAACAAGTTGATACTTCTACAGAAGAACTAAGCCTATCTTTAAATGAAAATATGGCTTTTGAAGGTTCACAAGTTTTTTTAACTGGTACTGGATTTTCTGCTAGCACTGATTTAAAAGTATCTTTTATAAAAGATAGTTATGATTTTCATAGACTAACAATAAAATCAGATAGTAGTGGTAGCTTTCAAATACCTTTAACAGTGCCTCATATTATCGCCTCTCAAAGAAAAGGTGATAAGATATTCCCAGTGGATATTAGGGTGACTGAATTAGAATCTGGTGTGAGTTATAGTGTTGGTCTTGAAATTCGGTAAGGTTTAAATTAAAATTATCGTGTAATTAGTTTTATAATTTTTTTAGATTAAAGATTAATTATACGATAATTCTATCGTTATCGTTGTTGTTTAAAAAATCTAACGAAAATCACAGGAGATAAGATCATGAGAAAAGGATTCACGTTAATTGAGTTATTGATCGTCGTCGCTATTATTGGTATTTTGGCAGCCATTGCTGTGCCTAATTTTATAGCAGCAATAGGCAAAGCTAAGGCAGCTCGGGCAGTTTCTGACATGAGTGCATTGTCTAACGCATTAGGCATGTACAATATTGATCATAATGCATATCCACCAGATTCTTCACTACCAGGAGTTCCGATTGAGAACTATCCGTGGGAACAGGAATATGCCAACGGTATTGGTGGTAAACTTGAGTTAATGTGTCTGACATCGCCAATAGCCTACATCGCTTCTCTCCCAAATGATCCGTTCCATGCTAAATATCAATATGGAGCTGGTCATCCCAACACCTATGCCTACGCTTCAGATAAAGGGCTTTGGGGTGAGGGGCCAGTTGCCAAAGCTATGCAAGAAGGTGGTAAGAGCTGGTTATTAATGTCCTGTGGGCCAGATAGGGATTTGGATATGGATGAATATCGCATGAATCCAGGCAATCTAAATCTAGAGGTGGTAGAGCGAATGCTTAATAAGACCCACCATCATATTTATGACCCCAGCAATGGCCTCATGTCTTCTGGAGATCTTCCTTGGCTACAAGGCGTCGGTATTCCACCAATTTGATTCTTAGCTTAGTGCAAAAAAACATCCCCCGTTTCTTAATAATAGGAACGGGGGATTTTTATTTTAATTCTTGACATTTCCGTGTTTTAGTATCAAAATAAAGATAATAGTGTAACGCTATCTTAATTACTTCGTATAAATATATATGAACAATAAAAACACAATTTTAACCCGCCTTGGGAGGGAAACTCTATTATTAACCACAATACTAGCTATTACTGTAATAGCTGTTTCAGGGTGTGTAAATAAGCCACAAGAAGAGATAGTGGTAGTGCCGGAGGATAACAAGCAAGAGGAATCTGACCAAGCTGGAACAGCTGGGACGGACAAGGTTGTGAAAGAAGAAGAACAAGAAGAGAATATTTCTACTTCTACGGATGAAGAAATTGATACGTTTAACTGGCTTACTTATCGGAATGAAGAATATGGATTTGAGGTGAAGTATCCGGAGGGGTGGGAAACTTATTCATATAATTTAAGCGACGGAAAAAGTATTGCATTTGGTACATATGAGTCTAAGCCAGGTGGATATATTTGGGGTATTAATATTTATAACAATATAAGTGATATGCGAGGATTGATAAAAAAACAAGGATCTCAATTTACGGATAGATTAGAAAAAAGAGAAAAAATTATAACAAATGAAGTGGAAGGAATATTAGTGACAGTTACTACCCCTAGCCATCCAACTTGGATTTCAAAGTCAATATTTATTACAAAAAATAATAAAATATATAAGATAGGAAATGGAGCTAGAGAAGATGAGAAATTTAAATATTTTTATAATTTTTTCAAATTCACTAATTAATTTTTCTACATAAGCATAATTAACAATTATGTTTACAATAGAGTAATTAATTACTCTAAGATATCGATCATTCACAACTAAAAAAGGAAACGGAGATAATATCATGATTAGAAGAACAGTTACTGTATTGTTAGTTTTTTGTTTTTTCGTGAGTAGTTTGTGTAATGCAGAAGTAGTGAGTACTATTCGTTATCCAGTTGGTGATGAGCAAGGTAATGGATGGCTAGAAAATCGTGGAGGATTACAATATTTAAGACACTGGAATTATGAAGGTGCTTGTAGTTGGGTAAAGCAAGATTCCAAAGATTTGATATCCCTGAAAGAATTTTATAATAGCCAGCAATTACAAATATATAAAGTAACCGGTTCATCCATAAAAGACAACACTGAGATATATTATTATATTGATCTTGGTAAAAGTAGTAAAACAAATGAAAATGGCTATATAGAAATTATCGGCAGAGAACCGATAGTTCAAGAAATTTTAAATTCATTTAATTTTATCAATTAAAATTACTTTTCCCAAAATCCAAAAATTATTTTGGATTTTGTATAAAGCAATCTTGACATTTTCGCCTTTTAGTATCAAAATGAAAGTAATAATACAATATAAGACAACTATATGAAAAACACAAAAACTCTATTATTAACCACCATTCTAGCTATTACCGTAATAGCTGTTTCAGGGTGTATAAATAAGCCACAAGAGAAGGAAGTGGTGGTGCCAAATGAACAGGAAAAATCCGACCAAGCTGGGACAGCTGGAACGGACAAGGTTGTGAAAGAAGAGTCTGTTGTATTAGATGAAAAGCCTGCCGTATCGAATGATACGGAGATTGATACTTCAGATTGGAAAACATGTCAGCATGAAGAATTAGGTATTAAATTAAAGTATCCTAATGAGTGGAAGGAATGTACAGCTGTTAATTCTTCTTTTTTGTTTGATATAAATTACAATGAATACAATATAACTTTTACTGTTAATGGTAGTAAAAACGAAAAGCAACATATTAAGTGGTTTATAGAAGAGCGAGGAGGTTTTGACTATACTGTAACTAAAAATGGGGAAGTTTTTCAAGATGTATGTAGTGGTGGCGGTTGTTATGGTGCTATTATAGAGGGTAATATTTATTTTTTTACTATGGATATTAAAAGCACACAACCAGTTCCTGAAGATTTTGATGGTATTTGGACTCCTGATCATAATATTACTAAAGATCAAATTTGGACTGTTTTAAAAAATATAGAACTAATAGAATAAAACTAATTATTAATTTAAATAGTTCTTTAAAAAAATTTAGCATAAAGCTAATTTATAAATATTACCAAGACAGAAACGAAAAGAAATACAGAATAGAAAGGATATCATCATGAAAATATTAGCACAGATTACAAGTATTGCACTCCTAATCGTCGTAGCGCAAGTTATGACAGTGTCAGCAGGTGAGGTTTTACTAAATGTAAAACATACGCCACAAGTTGATGTAGAAAACGGCATTGGACTTTACATTGTAGATACGCATGGAAACAAAAAGGAGAATTGGGATCCCACAAAAATTTGTGGTCCAGTTTGCGTTGTAATTGAAGCTAGTTATCTTAATAATTTTAATCCTTCAGGTAACGGCGTTAAAGGCGTTGTTGATTGGATGGTTGAAAAGAAATTTAAACTTGACGACACTAACGACTACGGCAAGGGCGTAAATGATTATTACGGATACAATACGCGTTATAGTCAATTAATCCGTATTTTAAAAGAATATTACGGATTGCAGGGTATGAATTGGCTCCAAGGGGATTCTGATGAAAATATTTTAGCTATCAAGTTTTCATTAGAGAATAATAAGCCAGTGATAATCGGAACATACACAAAGATGATTAATAGTGGTAATAATGGACATTTTATGGTCGTCGACGGTCTCCGCGATACAAACAATGACGGAGATTATTTAGATGGTGATGATGAAGTTCATGTAGTTGATCCAGGGCGTAGTGTAGGTAGTGGAAAGCATCTTGAATGGTACAAAGTTTCACAACTTCGTAATGCTTGGACAGGCGTGTTAGTTTATATTCCCATCGCCCTCTACTCCAACAACACAACTAACCAACCCATCCTCACCCGCTACAACCAATCCGCAAACTCCGGACACCCACTTGGTAACCCCAAAGATAATGGCGGAGGACTGTATGTTCATGATTGGTTCGGAATAACTCTCCAAGATTTCTATGGAGATAATACTGGATTTTATCATGGCAACACTTCTATCATTGAAAACACAGGAACTGGTTATCTACTCAAAGAAGGCTTCTGGGATTATTTTTTCTCATAACACATAACACATAACACATAACACATAACACATATCACATAACACATATCACATAACACTAAAACCTTGATTTTTCTATATTATTACTATAATATATATTGATTAATGTTTTAACTAAAAAACCCTCCTTTTTGTCATCTTGAGGGAGTTTCGCGTAGTTTATGACGAAGTCATGAACGAAGCGAGACGACTGAAAGATCTATAATACGTTTTAATCACTTCAAATAATAAATTATAAAATAAACAATATGAAAAATATAAAAATCCTATTATTAACCACCATCTTAGCTATTACTGCAATAGCTGTTTCAGGGTGTGTTGTTAAAAATCAGAATGAAGAAGAACAACCGCCAATAAGTCAAAATGGTAATGTTGAAGTTGTGGAGAATAAGTTTACCGTATCGAATGATAAGGAGGGAATAGATGCCAGTGACTGGCTTACTTATCGAAATGAGAAATATGGGTTTGAGTTTAAGTATCCTGTAGAATTAGCACTTATTAATAAGACTAAAGAATTTAGAGATCGTGATTATGAAAATTTAGCATGGTATCAACGACCAGATTTTCTTTTAAATTATACAGAACTTAATAATGTTGAAATTAATGATAATTTTTTTATTTTTAGATTATTAAATACTATTGATGAAGATAAAATAAAAGCATCCGGTGGTTGGGGGTCTATAAATAAGACAAGAGACGAGGTGATTAATAAAAATATTGTAAGAGTTTTTATAAGAGATTTAAGTAATCAAGAAATGTATGTTATTTCACATAATTTAAAATCATACATATTTGATTATAATTTAGAAACAACTGATACCGCATTAGTTAAAAAAATTATATCTACTGCAGAATTTGATAATTAAATTTTCTTTAGTGTCGTAAATATTATTTACGGCATAATTAGGAAATTTATTCCTAAATAGCTCTTTAAAAATAAAATAATCGCAGAGAATGCAAGAAAGGATGATAAATCATGATTGTTAGAAAAAAAGTTATTGCATTATTCATCGTATTATTAATGTCATTAACGAGTTGGTCTGTTAGTACAGATGAAATAGCAGACAAGGCTTTGGAGTATGAAGGCACTACATTTAGTACATGGCAAGATGGAGAATGTAAGGGGTTTGTAAGAAATGCTGTAAGATGGGCAGGTGGGCCTACAATAAGATCAGGTTATAAAATTTGTTTTGAAGTTGCAGGTAGAGAAATAACTTCTTCTGAAGCCGTAAGAGGTGATATTATTCAAATTAGTAGTAATGCAAATCCAGAAACTGATGATTCAGCGACTCATACAGCCATAGTATTAACAAATTATGGCAACGGCAACTTCAAAGTAATTGATTCTAATTATGTTGATCATTGGACAGTTGGAACTCATAATAATTGGAATCCATCAACATGGGCAGCAACTGGCTTTTCTCCACATTTTTATCGCCTCGGTACTGTTTCTAAAACTGTAGCCAACTTCACCCCCATCAAATTCATTGGGCTGAACTCTAGTACTGTCTATCTACTATCTAATAAACAACTCTGGCCAATACCAAATCCAAAGATATATTGTCTATTAGGATTTGGTAGGATTAGTAATTTCAATATTCCAAATTGGAGTTACATAATAGAGTTATCAAAAAGTAGTAGAGATAATTATGAGATCAGGGATAAGGCATTAATCGGAGCAGATAATCAGAGGACTACCTATCGAGTGCAAGGTAGGATAGGGCCAAATACTCGAACATCACGCACAGTTTCAGGTAATAACTTGTATCAACTTGGACAAGATAGGAAAATGCATCATATTGATAATTGGAATTTATATCTTCAATTAGGATATGATTCAAGTAGCAAAGATATTACAGATATCACTCAAGACCTGTTTAATTATTTTGGTGAAGGAGTGCCAATTAAAAGTATTGATTCAGGTTCTGGTGGTGATTCTGATTTTGTCATTGCTGGTGGATCTGATCCAACACCAATTCCAGCATCCTCTCCTACTCCAATACCCCCTCCACCCCCTCCCGCTGGATCTCCAGAGGTATATACTTCGAGAGATCAGGGAAATTCTTTTTGGACCCAATATAAAGGGTTTCCGGATGATGATAATTATGGGGTAAGCATTTCAGTGTATAAGGGCGACCAGTTTATTAAAACCGTGGTTGAAAACGAGCGCGGAAATTATGCTGGCGTTAAACGAGTATATAATGACGGATGGGAATTTGGCAGTGACTATTATTTAGTAGCAATGGTGATGCCTGGCTCATCCCATATAACATACTCTGATTATTTTTCAGTAGGAAATTTTTCAAATATGCCTACGCCTTTGCCAGGAAATCCACTTGATCCTACCCCTACACCCGCCCCTGCTGATCTGGAAATTTCCGACATTCAACTCTTATCTCATACACCAGAACAAGGAAAGATAACGGTTCAATGGCAGAGTAATATTGTTCCAGAAAAATTTGTTGTTCAAATATGGGTAGGAGCCACTGGGATTGAAGCCTATAAAATTGGTGGAGATGGTATTGAAGTTGATGGTAATAAAAATTCATTAGTTATTAATGCAGAAGATTTAGGCGGTATTTCCGGGTGGTATACTCCTTTAATCAGAGGCATTGATGGCGATTGGGTTTATGGTAAGACTACTGAAGTATCAGCATTAATTTCCTTGCCAACTTCAACCCCGACTGTTACACCAACTCCAACTATTACACCAACGCTGACTCCAACTAATGTTCCAGTTTCTTTGAAGCCAACAGCTGTTGTTCCTCCACCAACTGCAACTCCGATCGTTGTCTTAACGCCGACAGCTACACCAAAGCCGGTTAAAATTCCAGCAAGTACATTATTCCGTTACGACGGTAATGGCTATACTGGATATGGTCCAGTGAGTGGTGGTCAAGCAACTAACTGGCTTTTTCAACTGAATAGAAAATCAAATGTTTTCAATCAGGGCGATACGGTATATGGCATGATACGAATTAATGAAGTTACCGCAAATTTTCGTTTTCGTGTAATCACTTATCGTAATGGCGCTGAGGCATATGATTGGTCTGGAGGATGGACTAACGTTGGTCATGGTTGGCCGTATGCTCATCATTGGATGAATTGGGACAACATTTGGTCTGGTAATTGGGAATTTCACATCTATGTTGATGTAGGCAATGACTGGAATAAAATTGAAGTACTGTCATTTACTGTTCATTAATCTTTCAAAACATCTCGAACAAAACATCTCGAACCGTCAAAGCAACAACAAATTGATTTGACGGTTTTTTATTTTAATTCTTGCATTTTTCCAAAAACATGCTATAAAAGTAATAAGATAAATATATGAATTATTTTGCTGCCACTGCCTTAGTAAATGCGTTTACTGCTGTTGGATTAGGAACGCTTATTTATTTAAAAAGCAATCGGGAAAAATTGCGTTTGGTTTTTGTGCTGTTTTGCACGGCATGGGCATTTTGGAGTTTTAGTTATTTCTTTTGGCAGATAGCTAATAGTGCTCTAGAAGCACTCACTTGGTCGCGTTCGCTTATGCGTGGCTCTATATTTATACCGACTACTTTTCTGCACTTTGTTTTAATTTTTACTGATCAAATTAAACGTCAAAAAATAATTTTAATGATTGCTTATTTGCAGTCATTATTTTTTTTGGTATTTAGTTGGAGTATATATTACATTTCTCACGTAGAACCAGTTTCAATTTTTTCTTTCTGGCCTAAACCAGGGATTTTATATCACCCTTTTTTAGTTATTTGGATTAGTATTGTAATTTATTGTTTAGTATTATTATTTTTATATTATAAAAATTCAAATGGCTTAATTCGTCAACAAACAAAATATATTATTATTGGCACTATCATAGGTTTCGCTGGGGGATGTACTAACTATTTTTTATGGTATGATATTTCAATTATTCCATATTTAAATTTTTCTAGTGCAGTTTATGTAACTATTATTGCGTATGCGATTTTGCGTTATCGTTTGTTTGGTATTAAAATTATTTTAAATAAAATTTTTATTTATATTATTACTATTTTTCTTTCAGCTACATTTTTTTACTTATTTTATTTATTACAAAATCAATTTTTTAATTTACATCCTTTTATTTTAGTATTAATTACAGCTATAATTTTTTCTTTAATTTTTACCCCTCTTTATCGCTTGTCAAAAAAATTATCCAATCAGATTTTTTATAGTGGCTATAATCCTTATGACAACGTTGATGAAATTATTAATAAATTAAAAGAGTTTTCTGATTTAAATAATTTTAGTCAGGCATTAATAGAGGAGTTAGAAAAAGCATTAAATATATCTAAGCTTGATTTATTATTTTTTTTAGACGAAGAATTTATTAATATTAAGTCAGTGAATAATAAACGTTATGAAAGAGATATTCTCAATAGGCTGATTGCTTTTTTTAATATTTACAAAATAGCAATTATTAAAGATGAAGTTAAAAGATTAATTAAAGATCAAAATTTTCAAAATGATCAATTAGAAATTTTTAATAAAACCGATTCGCATATTATTATTCCTATTTATTATCAAAGTAATTTAATTGCTACATTATTTTTAGGAAAAAGAAATAAAAAACAAATTTATAATCAAGAAGATATTATTTTTTTAGAAAAAATTTCCATTGGAATTAGTGCACCATTACAGCATGTAAAAATTAATTATATTCTAGATAGTTATGTAAATTAAGTATATTTCGTCTTTTTTCCTTATTTTTTCCCAAAAATGTGCTATACTGCAAAAGTATGTTAAGGAAAAAACAAAAAAGGATAATATTAATATTTAAAGAAATAAATGGTCCAGGCGACTGCCTAATTGGTAGTGCAAAAAAACATCCCCCGTTTCTTAATAATAGGAACGGGGGATTTTTATTTTAATTCTTGACATTTCCGTGTTTTAGTATCAAAATAAAGATAATAGTGTAATACTTTTAAATTACTCACGTATAAATACATATGAACAATAAAAATACAATTTTAACCCGTCTTAGGAAGGAAACCCTATTATTAACAACCATCCTAGCTATTACTGTAATAGCTGTTTCAGGGTGTGTTGAGAAGCCTGTTACGTCTGAGGAGAGGCCTGCCGTATCGGATGATACGGAGGTGAAAGAAGAGGATAAACCTGTCATATTGGATGATATGGAGGAGATTGATACTTCGGATTGGCTAACATACAGGAATGAGGAGTATGGGTATGAAATGAAATACCCAAAAAATTGGAATTTTAATATTACTAATATTGACGATCCTTTCGTAAAAGGGAGAAAAATTAAAAATATTATATTTTTTAATTTAGATAAAAAATATTCTTTACTTTTTGGTTTAACTGATAAACAAAAGTATAAAGATAATAAAGTTAGAATTGATAGTGGTAGAACTGGTTTTCCAGCAACAGATGAATTTAAACAAGATCAATACATTACAGTTGCAGATAATAAAGTAGCTATTATTTATTTGATATATAAAAGCAAAGCTAAGGAAGTATATTTTTCTAAGCCAAATCCACAGTATGAGCCATATGAATATTTTGATATTAACGAAGAATTAGTAGCTCATGCAACTTTTAGTTCAAAAGAAAATTTAGATTATGAGAATTATGATGTAAGCGATACAAAAGAATTAGCAATAGCGAAAGAAATTGTAAAATCTCTTAAAATTATTAATTAAAATTATTTTTTTTAGTGATATAAATATATTAAATTATATCACTAGCTAAGAATAATTTTAAGTATATTATTCTAATTTTGTTCATTCAAAAAATAAACGATTTTCGTTTATAAAATAAATTTGTTTAAGGGAGAAATAATCATGAAGAAAGCAATGTTTTTAATTTTGGTAATGTGTATTATTTCGACTTGTTTTGGGTTTAATAGCTATGCAGCTGAAAATTGCAGTGGTTATTATTCGTCAGGAAATCCATTTCCGTGTGGACCACATTCCGCTGGTGATGGTAATTGCACTTGGTGGGGCGCTTATATGAGACCAGACGTTTCTGGTCCTTGTCTAGGTAATGCAGCCGAGTGGTTTCAACAAGCTCAAAACGGTAGTTTGCTTACTGGGAATTTGCCAGTGACAGGAGCTATTGTTGTTTTTGAGTGGCTAGATTCGAATAATGTTAATGTAGGTCACGTAGTATATATTACGGAAGTTAATCAGGATTATACATTTGATGTGACAGAAATGGGTTGGGGCACGTGGAATGGTATGCATATTGGCACTTATAGTGAAAATTCACTTGATGGTCTAATAGGCTTCATTTACGCATATCCAGGTCATTTTAATCCATTGAATTATCCTAATGTAAATCCACAAAATTCTCAGGTTAAAGGATACAATCCGGATGGTACCTCTCACGCCATCAAGACAAAATATGATAGTTTGGGTGGTAAAAATGTGGCTGGATATCCGGCAGATGATGGCGGTACAGTATACGCACATTATTGGCCATTAAAAGCACATAGTGATAACAATGTAGTAATTCAGAATTTTGAAGGATCAATTTATGGTAGTGATGGTGAAGTTGCTATCATTTGTAAAGATCCTGGCAATCAGTCAATGGAATCAAATGCCTATCTAGTCAAAGAAGGCTTCTGGGGACTGTACAAACCAGATCAATTTAATATGCGTGGGCAAAGTCCCGATGGACATGATACATTGATCAATTTTTTCGGTCCGCACCATTTAGGCGCACCAAAAGAAGATGAGCGGGATGATAGTATGGATAACAATATTAGTATGCAGGAATTTGAACATGGATACCTGTATTATTATAAGAATCTAGACTCATTCCGCATAATGTTCAAATACGGTCATGCTCCAGCAGGAACGAATCTACAAACTCTAACGTCTTATTGCATTATTCCTGCTTGGCAACAAATGAGTCCTGATTTAAAGCAAGGGTCGTTGGTGTCCAAGACACTGATTACTAATTTGCAAGTTAGCTCGGGAGGAAGTTCATCTCAGAGCCTTGCCTACCGGCAGACAGGCGTAAAACGTAAACGCAGTTTTTTGAGTCGATTGTTTGGTTCTCGTCCAGTTGCTCAGTCAATTGAACAATTAACATGGAACACAGTTGAAGTTCCTAGTGGCGGTAAGATAAAGTTATTTTACAGCATTAATAATCGTGTGACTTTTCAGCAGATTGCTGAAGTATCAGGTAGTCAAAAATCATACGATTGGACGCCACCGTTTTCAGTAGGAACTGAGTATTGGTTCAAAGTTTCAGTTTACGACAGTGATAACACGCAGGTAGAGTTTAAGTTGTCTAATAAGTTTACTTATAACTCTACTCCAGCAGATCCAACACCCACTTTCACTCCCACTCCAATCCAGATACCCACTCCAATCCAGATACCCACTCCAATCCCAGAGCCATTAACAGTCTGGTTGAATAATGATCAGTTTGGTCGAGATGATCAGTTGGTAGTAAATTGGAGCGGATTGTATGAGGCGTTTCATCAAGAGGCAGACGATGTTACTATATACTTGCAAAAAGGAGATGAACTTATTGAAGAGCTAGGTGAAAATTATGAATCTAATAATTATTCCTCTGGTAGTGTTTCATTCAATGTTAGTTCTTTCCGTAAGCGCAATGGTGACTATCTAGAAGCTGATGATGATTATTATGTGATGGTATTTCCAGGGATTACGATTGGATCAAGTGAATCATCTGAGGAATTTTCTATTTGCGCTTTCAATGACTGTATGACTGAATCATTTACTGCTCAAGTTAGTCAGTATGGTGATAGTTATGAGTTATTTGATGTAAGTTGGGATAATTTGGCTGATGGATGTGGATTGATATTTGATTTGTATCGCGATGATGAATTGGTTCAAGAAAAGTACAAAATAATCAGTTACAATCCTGATTTATACAAACAGGCTGGTAGTAAACTGATTTTTTTTCAGTATTATGAGCCAAGTGATTACTATCAATTTCATATTCACCCCATTTTTGATGAGCGGATTTACGAGGATTATGGTGTATTTACTAATTACTTTAGTAATATACCAGTTGAGGTAGAGCTAACCCCAACCCCAACTCATACCTTTACTCCAACATCGGTTCCAGTCGATACACCGCAACCGGTAGTAGTCCCAACAGACACTCCTGAGCCAACCGCAACATTCACTTTAACTCCAGTGCCAGTTCCAACGAACACACCACAACTGGCACCAACTAGTACACCGACAAAAACTCCGGTTTCGACGAATACACCACAAGCGGTGGTTCCGACGAACACTCCTAAGTCGGTGCCAACACATACACCGATTCAAGTGCCAGTTTCGACTAATACACCAACACAGGTGTTAGCTCCAATAGACACTCCTAAGTCGGTGCCAACACATACACCGATTCAAGCGCCAGTTTCAATACCAACTATAGTGGTTTTAAGGAATGCGATTGATAGTAATGGTGGTCAATTGACAACCAATGATAATGACGACCCTGATGTTGTCAAAATCATACTGGAAGTTCCAGCTAACGCGCTGGATGAATTAGTGCTAATCACCATGAAAGTGCGTGATGTCGCTGTGGTGCCTCAACCAAGTGAGGCAATTATATTGACGGCATTAACATTATTGCCAGCTGGACAAGACTTTTTTGAACCAGTAATCCTTACTTTAGCTTGGTCGAATGAGGATTTAAATGGTAAATCTCCGTCAAGCCTGAGGATCGTACTCTTGCGTCCGGATGGCACTTGGGAAATTATGGGAGGAAAAGTTGATGTGATAAATAAAACTATCACTATCGCCCTAACCCATTTTTCCACTTATGGATTATTGCTACCAGACAACGCGCCTGATCCATTACCACCGAATATTACTGGCGGGATAACTATCGCTAATAAAAGTGAGAGAATATCTTTCTCATCCAGCGATGAAATTCCTCTAGTAATTAATGCTTTAGTGGGCGACATATTGGTAGTTGACGTTACTGCTAAGGGTGTTGATGGATTGTTTACGGCTACTGGTGATGTATCAATTGATTTTGGAAGTAATAGTACCCATTATCTAAATATCACTGATGCTACTACTTTAATCAGTGGTGGATCCGCTAAGTGGTATAGAGGATTTGTTGGCACTGTTTCAATAACAGTTCGTGCTGAAAACAGTCTTGGTTTGGAAACAAGCGTGTCAGTGCAGGTGATATTTAATTTAGATCCGACACCAACTATAACACCGACACGAACCATGACGCCAATACCAACTGCGACTGCGACACCAACACCGACGTTTACGCCGACGAACACACCGACGTTTACGCCGACGAACACACCGACATTTACACCAACGCCGACGCCAACGGTTAATCAATTGTCTATTTTAACTCTGCTAAACTTCTTACACCTTGATTTGTTTAATATTCCGTATGGTAGTAAAGCAGAAATAAAACTTTTGGCTAGCGATCCTGAAGGTAAAACAGGCAAGATAAACATGGAAACCGATTTGGCAAAAATTACAGCTAGTCTTACGACTAAGTATTATACTGTTGTGACACTAGTTCTTGACACAAGTAAAGCTGGAGATTTCAGCTTTAAGGCATCTACTTTTGACGGAGTTAATACTACAGTGTTAAAAGTTGAATACCGTGTTGTTGGCGAAAAACCAACACCAACACCAACCGTGACACCAACACCGACCATAACGCCGATTCCCATTCCAACTTTAACTCCGACTCCTAATCCTGTTTCTGCTGGTTTAGTTATCGTTACTGATAATGATAATCTAGTTCTTGTGGAAGATAGAAGCGGATTATATGATTATGACAAGGAGAATAAAAGGATGCTGGTAATTCGTTGGAACTTGGGAATACCTAATGTTTTTGAGTTTCATATTCAGGTGAAAGTTAACAACGACGATTGGGCATTCTTAAGCCGAACTGAAGAGTCTTCTCTTAAATGGGAAAAAACGGATGATCAGAGATTTTCCAAAGACTTCAAAGATGGCCCCCAGTTTGGCAACTTTTATTGGTTCCGTGTTTATGTCTTTACAACTGACGGAACATGCCTTGGTCCTTTTGAAAATAAGGCGCCAGTAACATATGCTCAAGTATATTAATTTTTACTCTGAACATATCTTCATTTTTTTAACCGTCGAAACAACAACAAGTTGATTTGACGGTTTTTTAATACTTAGTTCTTGACAAATTTTTTAAAAATGCGCTATATAGGAGTAAATATAAAAGTGGACGTATTAATTATGTCCACTTTCTTTTTTATATATTTTTATTAATTTTTCTATAAATGTATCTATATTTTTATTTTTTCGCCATATTTTTTTAGCCTGTTCCCTTATTTTTTGATGATTTGGATATCCAATATCTGGGTAATCTATATATTCTTTAAACTCATTGTTAATTATAACTGTAATTATTTCTTTTAATTCATTAAGCTCTGCTTCATCCAAATCGGTAATTAAATTGTTTTGTATATATTTATAAAAATAAATATGAGATAATTCATGAATGATTATAGTTGGATAAGAAATAAAGGAATGATTTAAGCTAATAGAAATAAATTGTTTTTCTGTGTTATGTAAAGAAACAATTGTTGTATTTAAATATAGTGAAAAATCGTTGGAACGAAAATTGAGTTTAAAAATATTATTTAATTTTTTAATAATTTTTGTCTCGTATTTTTGCCAATAACCATCAAGATAATTTTTAAGAAAAGGTAATGTTTTATATTTTGATTTAGTACTTTTTTTATTTAACTGAACTCCCCAAGTTTCATTAAGATTGCTAATCATGTTATGCGACCAATCATCTATTTTTTTGTTGTATTGAAATTTCATATATTCAAAAAATATCACATAAAGTTGATGTAGTCAATCTTTTTCCTTGTTTTTCCCAAAAATGTGCTATACTACAGAAGTATGTTAAGGAAAAAACAAAAAAGGATAATATTAATGTTTAAAGAAATAAACGGTCCGGGCGACTGCCTAGTTGGTAGTGCAAAAAATATTTTTCAAAGTCAAACATCCTTTTAGGATGTTTTTTTGTTTTTTTAAGCCAAGGTATTGACAAAGTTTATATCTTGTGTTAAGGTGTGTAGATCTTTAAAAATATAATAAAATCACAATTAAGCTCAAGTCAGCTTAAAGATTTAATAATCTTAAAAGAAAGAAAGGATGGAGCTAATGAGCAAATGTTCTAGTTTCCAAAAAGAAACAACAATCAAGCAATCAAACGCTCCGTCCTGCGGAGCCTGGATTGAAAGCGAAGATATGGTTTTTATGACCAAGAACTCAGGAGGATCGAAATGAGAATTAATCTTGGATTTATAATTATTGAGTTTCGTCATTTCCGTCGCCGAGTTCGAGTGAGATTTATCAAGGAAATTATTGAACAAGAAGCTCACTTCGACCGCGAAGCATTGGAAATGGAAGAACAAGAAGAAAGGGAAAACAGGGGAATGATAGAAGAAGATACTATACGAAAGGAGGCTAAAGGAAATGAACGCAACAACGGCAAACACAAACGTAAAGAAAGCCAAATGGCTACTTGACGACGGAGTTTTTTTTGAAAACATTTTCGAAATTGATTTCGTAATCCCAAATTTAGTCAAATGGCTGAATTCTCACGCGCGAAGAATCTTTCTCGTTTTAGTCAACATTATCTTTAACCATTTTTGGTTTTGGAAAGTTGTTGGTGCAATTAACAAACGAGTGAAGTGGATTGAATCCATATTTCTAGCGTATCCAGCAAATAAGGATTACACTTTGGCTTATGGCTACAAGTGGCAAGTAACCAAGACTAAATGGAATCCTTACTTCACTGGAGTTCTTCGGCAAAATGGTAAGTGGGTTATCATGTTTGTCATCTCTGCTTCTAATTCAGATTTTAGAGATGAAGATAATAGAACAAACCTACGGCATGTTGTCGAGAGAATAGAATTTTTTCGAAAAATAGTTTGCGCGGAGCGCAAGACATTCGCTGGAATTCTCCCAGGAATTCTTCTAGCATATAGAATGATTAGAGAGACTCACGAGCGCGCTACGACAGTAGATGCTGTTTGCCTTGGCATTGAAGATGCTAGAGGACGTGAGTGTCTTTCAAAAGAGACCCCAATAATTATTCTTGGGGGATGTGGATTCATTGGCCGGAAAGTCGTTGAAAAATTGCGTCAGGCTAAATATACAACGTTCGCAGTTGATGTTAACGGTAAGCCCGGCTCTGATAAATGGCCAGTTCATTTGCGCAACCAACCAGTTATTGTGGTAAATATCACCGACAACGGTATTCTCGGTCATTACATTCCAATGTTTTGGCGAGGGACAGTGGTTGTTAATGAGGTTTATCCCGAGCCGAAAGCGGAGATGCTTCAACAGATGAAACAAACAGGATGTTTGGTTTATCACATCGTCGGCATTCGCGGAAAAGCGTATCCCTCATTTCCTCATGCGTATCACGGAGCAATCCCATGTTGCTCGGGACATTCCTGTGACGGCATGGAAGTTGTACTTTCAAATTTATAGAGCGCTTATCATGATGAAAATCACTGATAAGCGCCTTTTTTATTTTAGGAAAATATTGTATAATAACAATATGTTATTTATATTTAATACAATTAACATCGCTTTAATTATTACTATTATTTTAAATTTCTTTTTAGGAATAATAGTTTTTTTAGATGGTTCGAGAAAAAGGATTAACATTGTTTATGTTTGGAATATTATAGCTATTATTAGCTGGGTTTTAGTAATGATTTTTTATCGTTTAGCGCCTCAAGAAACAGCTCTTTTTTGGTGTGTTATTTTGTATATTACCCCCACATTAATTGCCAGCACTTTTCTTTACTTTACATATATATTTCCGTCGCAAAGAGAAGAAAAATTATGGTGGAGAGGTTTATTAATATTTTTAATAAATTTAATTATTAAAGAGGTTAATATTCGAGTTGGTTTGGAAAAAGAAATAATTTTTACAAAATATTATATAATATATTTTTTATATACATTTTCCTTTTTCTTTTATGGTTTTTATAGATTGTTTAAAAAGTATCGCCAAAGCCATGATATTGAACGTTCACAAATTTTGTATCTGTTATTAGGTGATGCCCTAGCAACTACTTTTGCATTTGTTACAAATTTAGTTATGCCGTGGATGGGGTATTTTTATTTGAATTGGCTTGGTCAGGTATTTACCGTTATTATGGTTTTATTTACGGTTTATGCGATTATTGCCCATCACTTAATGAATATTAAACTCATTACCACTGAATTATTTGCCGGATTATTAGTTATAATTACTTTAGCTAACGTTTTTCAAAATATAAATGGCGGATTAAAGTTGTTAGTCAGTGTTATAGTTTTCATAATTACTTTGACTTTCGCCGCCCTTCTCATCCGTTCAGTCCTCAAAGAAGTTAAGCGGAGGGAGGAGATGGAAAAGCTTGCTGTGAAATTATCTAAGACAACCAAGAAGTTGCAGAAGGCGAATAAGGAGTTGAAACAGTTGGATGAAACAAAATCTACTTTTATATCCATTGCTTCTCATCAATTACGCACACCTTTAACAGCGATTAAAGGATATGGATCAATGTTGTTAACAGGGGACTTTGGTGAGTTAAAAGATGAAAAGCAGAAAGGAGCAATTAATAAAATGTTTGTTAGTGGAGGACGATTAATTGCTTTGGTGGATAATTTATTAAATGTTTCTCGGATTGAATCAGGTCGGGTTAAATATTCTTTCAAATTAATGAATTTGGAAAATTTAGTAGAAGATGTTTGCCGTAATTTACAGAACAGCGCTCAGACTGAAGAATTATATTTGAAATATCAAAAGCCAATCAAGCCATTGCCAAAGATTAATATGGATGAAGAAAAGATTAGGCAGGTAGTAATTAATTTTGTAGACAATGCTATTAAATATACTAAGAAGGGTGGAATCACTGTTAGTGTCTTTAGAAAGTCAGGCGCGATTCAATGTTGTGTAGCTGATACTGGAATAGGTATGAGTAAAAATACTCAGACTACTTTATTCAAAAAATTCTCTCGTGGTAAGAATGCCTTTACTGTAAATACTGAAGGTAATGGATTAGGGCTATATGTGGCTCATATGATGGTTGCTGGGCATCAAGGTCATATCTGGGCTGAATCCGATGGGGAAGGCAAAGGCAGTAAATTCTGCTTCTCTATTCCGTTAGGGAAGGGTGGGCAGGTTAAATAATAATTTAAGATAAAAAACAATCTTGAGATTTTGAGGTTGTTTTTTTGTTAATTTGACATATAGTTTAAAGTTATATATAATATATATTAATAATATACTAACATTATAAAAATATGACCAGTCAAGTAATTTTTAAAATTGATTCAAAATTAAAAGAACAGGCTATGAAAAAAGCTCAAAATGCAGGCTTACCTTTTGCTTCTGTATTAAAATTTGCTACTCAAGCATTTGTCAGCGGACGTTTAAATGTTGGCTTAGTAGGAATAGAAAGTTTAAATGAAGCGACCAGTAATGAAATTAAAAGTGCTTTAAAAGACATTAAGAAGAAAAAAAATCTTTCACCTCGCTTGAAGAATGTTAAACAGACAATCCAATTTTTAAACAATTAATTTATGGAAATTATATTCCATAAAAATTTTAAGAAAAAATTTAAAAAATTGTCGCCAAAAATTCAACAGCATTTTTATGAACGATTAGAGTTATTTTTACAAAATAAATTTGCCAAGTCTCTTAATAATCATGCGGTTGGACAAGTTTTTCCAGATTGTCGTAGTATAAATATAACTGGAGATTATCGCGCAATTTTTTATGACCAAAAAGATGTAATAATTTTTATGATAATTGGTACACATTCAGATCTGTATTCATAAAATAAAAATAATCCCGAGATTTTGGGATTGTTTATTGACATTTCCATGTTTGAGTATCAAAATAAAGATAATAGTGTAACGCTTTTAAATTACTCACGTATAAATACATATGAACAAAAAAATAGTCATTATTACAATAATCACAATAGCCATCCTCGCCTTAGGCGGAGGAGCATTTTTATACTTAAATAAGTCTAATGTAGAGTCTAATTTGCCGGTAGTTGATGATAAAAAGGAAAATAATCAGGAAGAAGATGTTGTAAAAGAAGAAAATAATCAAGAAGTTCTTAAAAAAGTTGGCACTGATGAAAATGATTGGAATATTTATCAGAGTGAAAAGTATGGGTTTGAAGTAAGGATGCCGGAGAATTGGGATATAGGTAGGTACGGAAAAGATGTTTATTATGGACAGTATATAGATTTTAATTATGTTAATAATAAGCTGTCTAATGATAATGATTTTGGCATTTATATTATTGATAACTATCAAAAAATAATAGTAAATAAAAAAGAAGATTTTCTTAATTATGATAAAGTATATGAGGGATCACTACAATCATTTGAGATTATCCATAATAGTAATTATATTATAATAAAAACGAAAGAAGAGACAGGGGTTGGGAATGTTTTTAGTATAATTTATTATATATTTAGTGATAAATATATATATAGTTTTTTAATAGATGATCAAGCCAGTGATAGACAAAAAAATGTTTTTTTTCAAATAGTAAAAACATTTAAGACAGAAAAGAATTAAAATGAAATAGAGCTGATTTATAGCGGATAATCGTTCTTTTTAGTTCCTTAACAACTAAAATAATTGACTAAAAATCGTTAAAGTATATAGATGAAGTACATAAAAACAGAATAAGGAGATTAATATCATGAGCAAAAAGAGAATGTTTAAGGCAATTGCATTACTAATCGTCGTATGTGGAGCGCATATTAGTATTTATGCGCAGGGTATAAGCGTCTCATTGGATGTACCATGGATATCACAAGGAATACCACCATCACAAACAGCTAATTCTATGACTTGTGGTCCTACAGCCTTACTTATAGGGGCTAGTTATCTTCGTGGATTTAATCCCGTTGAGTATGATCTTAAAAATCAGATTGATTGGCTAGAGGATAATAATTTTATTTCTAGTAAAAATAATTATCTTTTAGTTAAGAATGAAGGAACTAGTGCAAAAGATTTAATTGCAACTGCGAAGTATTTTTATGGATTTTGGAATGTTCATAAAAAAAATGTAAATGATATTGAGATGCTTCGTAGCTCACTATTACAGGGTAATCCAGTGATAGTGGCAGTTAGAACAAGAATGGGTCTTTCTAGAGATGATGGGAGTGTTCCGCATTTTATGACTCTAGTCGGCATGGATGATCGAAATGTTTATGTTGATGATCCTGGAAGAAGTGCAGAAATAAATGGTAAAAATGCTGATTATCCTATCAGTAAATTTAAGTCTTCTTGGTCAACTCAAAATTACGCTGCCATATTTTTCAACGACTCCGCCCAAGTAGGTCACTATTCAGACGGTTGGCATTCTGAGCCAAATCACAGTCCGAGTAGTTTTTGTACATTTTCTCAGCCGTTTGTAGATTGTTATTTAAACAATCATGGGCCAGATGGAATTGGTGTTCATATTGGTAAAGTACACAAGCAAAGTGGATTTTGGTTACAAGATTTTCATTGCAATGGTAATGACATTAAGTTGGTATTAAATCCGTATGTCCATAATCTCAAACATGGATATTTGGGGATTTGTTATCCATTGCAGGGTCAGATGTTGAAATACTGGCTAGTATACAATCCAGGCGCTCCAATAACTAATGAATATTATTGGCCAGCTGGTACTCAAAAATATGTCGTGCAATGGTTTGAACCAGGTGATAATAGTTTTTATGGTGTCGCTTATGAAACTGCCACTGGTAAATTTTATGATGCGGCTACTATAGGAATTCCTCAAGATGAACATTTTATTCAAAGTAGAGATATGAATATAGGATATTCATCTGATGGATGGGGAATAGGCGGAGGCGGTTCTTCATCCTCTCCTACTCCTACTCCAAGTTTACTCCCTCCACCCCCTCCTACTGGACCTCCATTAGTATATACCTCGAGAGATCAGGGAGATTATTTTTGGGTCCAGTACAAAGGATTTCCGGATGATGATAATTATGGGGTAAGTATCTTAGTGTATAAGGGCGACCAGTTTGTTAAAACCGTGATTGATGAAAACGAGCGCGGAAATTATGCTGGCGTTAAACGAGTGTATAACGACGGATGGGAATTTGGCAGCGACTATTATTTAGTAGCAATGGTGATGCCTGGCTCGTCCTATATAACATACTCTGATTATTTTTCAGTAGGAAATTTTTCAAGTATGCCTACGCCTTTGCCAGGAAATCCACTTGATCCAACTCCTGTGCCAATTCCAACTCCAGTTCCTGCTTCACTTTATACTCATACTAATTCATGGGTTTGCACCGAATGGATAGATAGCGGTGAGTTTGGAGCAATACCGTGGAGTAAAATCCCCATTAATCCCCGAACAGTATTTTTACAAGGAGATATTGTAAGAGGATTATGTGAATTTCAAAATATCCGCACCAAATTTCGAACCAAATGGGAGTCATATCTCAATGGTGAATTTTTGGATAAAGATATTAGCCAGTGGTGGAATTTGAATAATGACTATTGGTCATATTCATACAGCATGCCATATCTAAGTAGTTCCATAATTGGGAATTATGAATTTCATGTCTATATTGATATAGACAATGGACAAGGATTTAAGTTAGTTGATGCAATGGAATTTACAGTTGAATCAATCCCAATTCCAATCCCAGTCCCCACAATTCCACCAACTCCAATTAGTACTCCAACCACACCCCCAACTCCAACGTCAATGCCAGTTCCTGCAGACACGCCGATACAAACTCCGGTTTCTGTTAATACTCCTGTACCTCCGACTCCAACCCCGACCGCGGGACAAGTAGACACACCGACTCCAGCGGTGGTCCCAACAAATACACCGTTGGTAATCAATACTCCAACGATAACTCCAACCTCTACTCCTCAACCAAATGTATCGGTCAGTAGTGATGAAGTTGCGACAGGAGAAAGAGGAATACTGACGGTGGTGATTGAAAAAAAAGATCTAATTGGACCAGTGAAGATTGTGATTCCGACTGGGGCATGCATAGAAACAACAACGAACATCTTTGATCATCCAGGTTCAGATATGCACTTCATAAGTTCATCTTCTATCATTATTACCATCGGCATTCCAACAAATAGGGCCGGAGATTATGAAGTGACAGTTGAGGTTGGTAATATTACTGCTTCTGGAAAGCTCACTGTAATTTACGTAGAGCCGACTGCCACTCCTACTGTTACACCTACGCCTATTCCAAACAACATTCCTCTAAATTCCGTAATTGTCGCTGATAATATTGACAGTTACAGAGACATGAGTTTTGAAAGGGATGATGATGAAGAAGGTGAAGAAAGACTGGTGATCCGCTGGAATATAGCATGTTATGATGATATTAAGATGGCTCATGTGTATTTTACAACTGGCTTTCAACATGGCCGTCAACATTATGTCTATCTTGGACAGTCGCTCGGTAATTACCTGGTCTGGGAAAAGGATAATCCACTTTTGAGTTTCGCACACAGAAACGGTCCAGAAGATGAAAAAGCTTACAAGTTTCATGTCTTTCTTCTGACTAACAGTGGAAATCCTCACCATTACGGTCCGTTTTCCAGCAAAGGAAAAGTATTATTCAACGGTGCTACCCTGCTTTCCTGTCATCAACCTTCTTTAGTTGAAGCTGAATTGATTGGAAAACAAATCATAGCCAGTTGGGAGTCAGAGGAGAATGAACATTACCGTGTGCATGTTTATGTCAACGGCATATTCAAATTCAACAAAGTTTTCAGCGGTAGTGAATTTCAATATACCCTATCTGTCCCTGACATTAAAACTCTCGGTTGCGGCAAGTATAAATTCGCTGTCCGTGGAGAAAACAGGGCTAAAGGCCATAGCAGATGGACATGGTCTGATGAGATTGAAGTATTGTCATTTACTGTTCATTAATCTTTCAAAACATCTCGAACCGTCGAAACAACAACAAGTTGATTTGACGGTTTTTTAATACCCTAAAATCCTTGACATATTTTTCATAATATGATAACCTTTTAAATCATCCGCGTAAACTTTTAGACGCGTTTTCATATTTTTAAACTATTTTTATGGAATTTTTAGACCTATTTAATACAATTTTTTCAGTATTTACTAGCGATTGGCGATTTATCCTTTTTGGAATCGTTATGATTTTTGTAATCAATTTTTTAAATGATGTTAATTTAGCTCTTCGTCCTGCTCACTTTGTGCCTTTTTTGGGCGGTAGTTTAATTAGTGCAATTATCACTATTACTTCAGTTTATTTTTTAGGAATTTTTTCCATTAGTACTCAATTAGTATCTATTTTAATGCTAGTCGTAATTTCTCTAGTAGCATTTGGTATAATCTATCCTTCTTTTCGTTGGCTTATTAGATATTCCACTTAATAGATATATTTAAATTAAATCAATTTGTACTTTTTACTTTCTTTTGCTAGAATATAAGAGTAAACAAGTCATTCTTATGCCTGATGATAAAAAGACAATTTTGATTATTGAAGATGAGAATACTTTGCTAGATATGTATAAAATTAAATTTGAAGCTTCTGGCTTTAATTTTTTAGGTGCAAGCACTGGAGAAGAAGGATTAAAAATTGCCCAAACACAATCAGTTGATTTATTTTTAGTGGATTTAATGTTAGAAAATAAAACAGAAGGTGGAATGATTGATGGCTATGAGGTTATTAAAAAATTGAAAGGTAATGAAAAAACAAAAGATATTAAAATATGTGCCTTAACAAATTTTGATCAAGATAAAAATATTAAGAAAGCTTATGATGCTGGAGCAAATAATTATCTAGTAAAATCAGATTTAACTCCTGCTGAATTAGTGGAAAAAGTTAAGTTAATATTTAGTGGTCAAAAAGTTGGCCGTTCTCCTGAAGAAGACTAATAATTTAAAATAAAAATCATGATAAAAATAAATAAAGAGGACTGTATTGGTTGCGGAACTTGTTCAGCCATCTGCGAAAAAGTTTTTAAAATTAATGAAGAGGAATTTAAAGCAGAAGTGATTGATCCTAATTCAACTGAAGACTGTGTCAAGGAGGCAGAAGAAATGTGTCCCACTAAAGCAATAATTATAGAATAATATAAAGCGAGGCTAATAACCTCGTTTTTGAGTTTATAAATTATAACATCAACCACCCCAAACCCCTCCTTTTCAAGGAGGGGAGCTCTAGTGGGAGTGTTTAATTTTAATAAAAAGTTTCATTCTGTCGTCCCCCTCCTTTTTAAGGAGGGGATAGGGGTGGTTATAAAATAATTAAGTAATCAATTTATAGATTTGTGAAGAATAAATTATTTAGTATGAAAAACTGTTTTAAAATAACTAAACAATCTAAAATATCCAAGGCACGTTTAGGAAATGTGCAGACAGCTCATGGTAAAATTACCACTCCTTTTTTTATGCCAGATGCTACTCGAGCGGTATTAAAGGGCTTAAATAGCGCTGATACGCAGAAGCTTGGCTTACAATCCATGGTAGTAAATACCTATCATCTTTATTTACAACCAGGAATACAATTAGTTAAAAAAGCTAAGGGCGTGCATAATTTTATGAATTGGAATAAATCACTTTTATCTGATAGTGGTGGTTTTCAGGTTTATTCTTTAATCCATAAAAATTCTAAGTTAGGCCGTATTACTGACAAAGAAGTTATTTTTAAATCTCCACTTGATGGTAGTTTGCATAAATTAACTCCAGAAAAATCTATTCAAATTCAATTTGATTTAGGTGTAGATATGATTGTTTGCTTAGATGATTGTCCACCGAATGATTTAAATAATAAAGCAATGGAACTTTCCATTGAGCGAACAGTTGCTTGGGCAAAAAGATGTAAACAAGAATATGATAAACAAATTAAAAAAAGAAAAATAACCAATAATCAACCATTACTATTTGGCGTGATTCAGGGTGGAACTGATTTGGCCATGCGGAAAAAGTGTGCTGACGCTTTAGTTGAAATTAAATTTGATGGTTATGGTTTTGGTGCGCGACCAATTGATAGTGAAGGAAAATTTTTAGATAAAGTTTTAGACTACACAGCTGACTTAATTCCCAAAGAAAGTTTACGTTTTGGTTTAGGAATTGGCACACCAGAAGATATTGTGCGTTGTGTGCAGTTAGGCTGGGATATGTTTGATTGTGTTATTCCTACTCGTGAGGGAAGACATGGGAGGCTTTTTTTGCAAAAAAGAAATTCCAAATTCCAAATTCCAAATTCCAAAAAAATATCAAATAATAAATTTCAAAATTCAAAACGTTTCTATGAGACGATAAATATAAATAATACAAAGTTTAAAAAAGATTTATCGCCAATAAATAAAGATTCTAAATTACCAGAGTTGCAAGAGTATTCTAAAGCATATTTACATCATTTATTTAAAATAAAAGAACCACTAGGTCAGCGATTGGCTAGTTTGAATAATTTAGAATTTTATCTTGACTTGATGAGAAAAATAAGGCAAGATATCAAAGAAAATAAATTGTAAGATTTATAAATTCATCAGAAGGAGGTATTGTTCATTGAAAAAATACGACATTTATTTCACTTGCGCTATGACTGGACAACCAAAGAAGCTTAGAAAAGGAAATATTGATTTTGGCTTAAGATTGAAAAACTTAAGTACAGAATTGGGATATAATATTTTTGATCCTGAAAAAGTAGATGCAGAAGAAGGTTTTTCTGAAGATGAGATTTTTGATAGAGACAGGGAAGTTGTTGAGCAGTGTAAATTATTAATTGCGCTTTTAGACGCTCCATCTTGCGGTGCTGGAGGCGAAATAACTATCTGTCATTACTTTAAAATTCCTGTAATATTAATTTCAAGAAATTTAGACAAGCTTTCGCCTTTTATTACTAGCAATAAACAAGTAAAAGAAGAAATTCCATTTATCAAGATAACAGATGTAATAGAAAAATTAAGAACATCTATACCTACTTATATGAATGGACATGAATAAATGTTGCAAAAAATTATTATCCGTTGTTTGAAGAATACAGCGGATTTTTTTATTTATAATATATCGCAACTTTTGACATTTAGTTGCATTTTCGCTAAAGTAAAAGATATGAAAGCACAGCAAAATAAATCAAAAAATAAAAATCTCCTGCCACACGGGCAGGGTAAACCTTTTCCAGCCATAGAAGAGGAAGTTTTAAGTTTTTGGGAGAAAAATAAAATATTTGAAAAATCTGTTGCCAAAGGAAAGAAAGATTACGTTTTTTACGATGGTCCTCCATTTGCAACTGGCACTCCTCACTATGGACATATTGTCGCTAGTATTATGAAAGATGTAGTACCACGTTATTGGACTATGCAAGGTTTTAAGGTTGAAAGAAAATGGGGTTGGGATTGTCATGGATTACCGATTGAGAATATTGTAGAAAAAGAATTGGGCTTTAAATCTAAAAAAGATATTGAAGAATTAGGGATAGAGAAATTTAATGAAACTTGCCGTTCTAAAGTTTTAACTTATGTTGATGAATGGGAAAAGGTGATTAAGCGCTTAGGTCGTTGGGCTGATATGGAAAATTCCTACAAGACCATGGATTTAGATTATATGGAAAGCGTTTGGTATGTTTTTTCTGAATTATATAAAAAAGGTCTAGTTTATGAAGGATATAAATCAATGCATATTTGTCCGCGCTGTGAAACAACTCTTTCACAAATGGAAGTTGCTGAAGGATATAAGACAGTAAAAGATTTATCAGTAGTAGTTAAGTTTGAACTAGAGGACGAGCCTGGAACTTATATTTTAGCATGGACGACTACACCGTGGACATTAATTGGTAATGTTGCTTTGGCTATTAATAAAAATTCTAAATATGTAAAAGTTAAGGGTGAAAATAATGAAATTTATATTATAGCAGAAGATAGGCTAGTAGTTGATTCAAGGTTTGAAATAATTGAAAAAATAAAAACCAGTGAATTAATTGGTAAAAAGTATAAACCACTTTTTGATTATTATTCTAAAAATAAAAAGTTAGAGAATTATGACAATGGTTGGCGGATTTATGCTGGTGATTTTGTAACCATGGAAGATGGAACTGGTGTAGTTCATATTGCACCAGCGTTCGGTGAAGATGATATGAATTTAGGTAAAGAAAATAATTTACCATTTATTCAGCACATTGGAATGAATGGAAAAATTAAAGATGAGGCAAAAGATTTTGCCGGATTAGAAGTAAAACCAATAGATGATACGCAAGCAACTGATGTAAAAATTATAAAATATTTAGCCAAACAAAATTTACTACTTACTAAAGAAAAGTATGAGCATAGCTATCCACATTGTTGGCGTTGTGAAACTCCATTATTAAATTACGCAACTTCTTCTTGGTTTATTAATGTTACAAAAATTAAAAATAAGGCGTTGAAAAATGCTAAAGATATAAATTGGACTCCTAAGCATATTAAAGAAGGGCGATTTGGACAGTGGTTAGAGGGCGCTCGTGATTGGTCAATTTCTCGTCAAAGATTTTGGGCATCGGTTATGCCTATTTGGAAATGTACTAAGTGTGAAGAATTGAAAGTTATAGGTAGCGTAGCAGAATTAGAAAAGTTGAGCGGAGAAAAAGTTGATGATTTGCATAAAGATGTAGTTGATAAAATTACTTTCAAATGTAAATGTGGCGCAGAAATGAAACGCATTCCTGATGTGCTTGATACTTGGTTTGATTCTGCTTCAATGCCATACGCGCAAGTGCATTACCCGTTTGAGAATGAGAAAAAATTTAAAGCCAATTTTCCAGCTGAATTTATTGCTGAAGGCACAGATCAAACTCGAGCTTGGTTTTATTATCTTCATATAATTGCTAGTGCGATAAAAAATAAACCAGCATTTAAAAATGTAGTTGTTAATGGAATTGTTTTGGCTGAAGACGGCAAAAAAATGGCTAAACGTTTACAGAATTATCCTGACCCAATGGAAATAATGGAAAAACATGGAGCTGATAAATTGCGCTATTATCTTTGTTCAGCGTCAGTTATGAAAGCAGAAGATTTAAGTTTTTCTGAAAAAGATTTAGTCGAGCAAACAAGATTTTTTAATATCTTGCTTAATGTACTGACTTTTTATAAAATGTTTGCCGGTGATTTAGAAGTGGAAAATTTAGAAGAAAAAGACTTAGTTAATGTTTTGGATAAATGGATAACTGCAAGATTGGAAGAAACAAAAAAAATAGTTACAGAAAAAATGAATAACTATGATTTACATGCGATTCGGGAAATTCCGGTTTTTATAGATGACTTATCAACTTGGTATGTACGTCGTTCCCGTGATCGTTTTAAGGGAGATAATCAGGAAGACAAAATGCAGGCATTAAAAACACTACGTCGAATTTTATATCATTTAGCGCGCATGATGGCTCCGTTTATGCCTTTTACAGCTGAACATATCTATCAAGAATTAGGAACTGATGTTGAATCTGTTCATTTAAAAGAATGGGTAAAAGTTAAAGATGAGTGGATTGATAAAAAAGTAACAGATGAAATGGAGGTTGTACGAAAAATTGTAGAAATGGGATTAGCTAAACGTGATGAAAAAAAAATTAAAGTAAAACAACCATTAAGCTCTGTTGTAATTAGTAATCATGAATTAAGAAAAAGATATGAAGAATTAGTTAAAGATGAGTTAAATGTTAAAAGCATTCATACTAAAAAAGGCGATGGAGAATTGTCTGTTGAATTAGATACAAAATTGACCCCAGAACTAAAACTAGAAGGTATTAAGCGTGAATTAGTGCGGGCGATTAATAATGCGCGTAAAAATACTGGCATGACAATTCAAGATCGGGCAGTGGTTTATTATCAAACAGACTCTAAAGATATTAAACAAGCTTTTACCAAGTTTGGCGAAGATATTAAAAAAGATACTTTGGCAGATGATATTCAGACTGGGGAAGGTAAGGCCGTGAAGATAAACAATGAAGAAGTGGAATTAAAAGTTGAAAAAAAATAAATAAGTTTGCCTAGGGGTCCAACCCCCTATAGGGGGTTGGACCCCTTAACACGTTATGCGAAACAAGCCATACGAAAAAAACAAAATAGGTAAGTTTATAGGATGGGGTGGTGAACACCTCGTTTTTGCTTATGGGAGTAAAAATGTAATAAAATTTTCTCTGCATGTTTGGTTAAGTGGCAAAAGCGCAGTAGAGAAATTAAAACAAGATTATAAAATAGGGCAGAAATATTTTGGATCATATATTTTACCAACAGAGATTTTAACTTGGAATAATGAAAAGAAAACAGTGGAAATTCAGGAAAAAATCCAGTGTCGATTTTTAAATAAAAAAGATTTATCCTCCCAAGGCGGACAGGCCACCCCATTGATTAAAAAACAGTTTAATGATATTATGCAACGATATCAAAAGATGGAGCAGGAAACAGGGTTACTATTTGATTTGTTTGGCAGGGAAGGATTATTGGGTTTACGACCGAATAAAATTAGTAATATTTTAATTACACCAAGTAATAAGTTAGTTTTAATAGATTTTACGATTTTAGAACTAAAACCTTTAATTAGAGAAATACCATTGTGGCTAATAGTTCAATGGGCGAAGAGGAGACAGAGAAAGTTAATTAATCGCATAACACGTAGCACATAACGCATAGCGTTATGCGTTTCATGTTATGCGTTATGCGAAACATATGACTATAAAACAAATATACAAACTTGCCATTGATTTTGGCATAAAAAATGATTTAAGAGGGGTTGCTAGCGTAAAGAAATATTTAACACGAGCAAAAAATAAATATGAAAAACTTTCAGAGGAAGAAAAACAAGAATTTGATATAGAAAAATTAACCAATCCTTATTCTGATGCCAGAATTTTGCATGACACAGAGAAAAAGGTAAAAAAAGTTTTAGCTGGTATTGATATGGAAGTGGGGGAATTATTATTAGCAGATAAATTAGGTGATATTGATTTAGTTTTTGCCCATCATCCTGAAGGACCAGCTTATGCTGGCTTGCATGATGTAATGGATTTGCAAGCAGAAGTTTTGGCAAAATATGGAGTACCGATTAATATTGCGGAAAGTATTTTAAAACCAAGAATCAGCGAAGTAAGTCGTGGTGTTGCGCCGATAAATCATTATCGCTCAATAGATACTGCTAAAATTTTAAATATGGGATTTATGTGCGTGCATACACCATGTGATAATATGGCCGCAAATTTTTTAGTAAAATTATTAAAAAAGAAAAAACCAGAAACCGTCGGTGATGTATTAGCGATGCTAAAAGAAATACCAGAATTTAAAGAAGCAACTAAAATGAAAATTGGACCAACCTTATTTACTGGTTCTCCAGAAAATATGGCTGGAAAAATTGTAGTAACTGAATTTACCGGTGGCACTAGCGGAGCAAAAGAGATTTATGAAAAAATGGCCCAAGCCGGAATTGGCACAATTATCGGCATGCATATGAAAGAAGAATATCGTAAAGAAGCAGAAAAGTATCATTTGAATGTGGTAATAGCTGGACATATGGCTAGCGACTCTTTAGGAGTTAATTTATTTTTAGATGAATTATCCGCCCAAGCTACGCGGGGCGGACAAGGAAAAAAGGGAATTGAAATTGTGCCGACTAGTGGGTTGATAAGAGTGAAAAGAAAATAAAATTATTTATTGCAAAATTATTGTAGAGACGTTCCGAAGTATTTCGGGACGTCTCTACTTTTTCGTTTGATTTTTTATCCAAAAATTGATAGGATAAACACATCTATGATATCTTTTTTATCAGGAAAAATTATAAATAAAGGGCATAATTTTGTCATTTTACAGGCTGATAACATTGGTTATCAGATTTTTGTTAATGCTAAAATATGGACAGATTTGAATAATGGACAAGAAGTAGAATTTTATACTCATCACCATGTTTCAGAAACAGCTCAAGATTTGTATGGTTTTAAAAATTTTTCTGATTTAGAATTTTTTAAATTATTAATTTCTATATCTGGCGTGGGACCAAAATCAGCTTTAGGGATATTAGCGTTAGCATCAGCTAATGAAATTAAACAATCAATCTCGCAAGGTGATCCATCGTTATTAAATAAGGTTTCTGGTATTGGCGCTAAGACGGCTGAAAGGATTGTCTTAGAACTGCGTAATAAAATTGATATATTACCAGAAGGTGGTGTGGCTGGAATTGATATAACTAATGCTAGTAGTGATGAAATTGATGCCTTAATTGCGCTAGGTTATTCTTTACAGCAGGCGCGAGAAGCTTTACAAAATATAGATGTTTCAATTACAGATAGTGGCGAAAGAATTAAAATGGCTTTAAAAAGTATTTAATATGCAAAAATCATTTTTACAATCTAAAGAATGGGAAGAGTTTCAAAAATCAGTCGGCAACCAGACGTTTCGAATTGATGATGTGCTTTTAATTAAAAAAAGTTTGCCGATGAAAAAAAATTATTTCTATGTTCCACGGGCAAACATTGATATAAATAAAGTAGCTGAACTGGCTAAAAAAGAGAACTGTATTTTTTTACGGATAGAACCCATGAAGGAATTAGAAATTGAAACTTTAAAATTAAAAATTCAGCGAAGCGTTGATATTTTGCCTTCTCAAACTTTAATTTTAGATTTAACGCAAACAGAAGAAGAGATTTTAAAAAACATGCATCAGAAAACTAGATATAATATTAGATTGGCAGGGAAGAAGGGTGTTGAAATTAAAGAATCTAATGATATTGATAAATTTTGGAAATTAATGCAAGAAACAACTGAGCGTGATAAGTTTAGAGCGCATGATAAAAGTTATTATGAAAAAATGATTGCCAGTAAAATTGTGAAGTTATATATCGCCGAGTACGAAGGAAAAATTTTAACAGCGGGAATTTTCGTATTTCATGATGATACAGTTACATATTTGCACGGAGCATCCACTCATGAACATAAAAATGTAATGGCACCTTATTTATTACACTGGGAAATGATTAAACTTGCCAAGAAGCAAGGATGCAAGTATTATGATTTTTATGGCATTAATGAGCAGAAATGGCCTGGGGTAACAAGGTTTAAAAAAGGTTTTAACGGAACAGAGACAAATTATCCAGGAACGTTTGATATTGTTTTTAATAAAATTTGGTATGGCATTTATAAAATTGTACGAGGAATAAAAAGATTAATATAAAAAAATCTACCGTGCAATGAAATAAAACATTGAACGGTAGAAGTTGTATATTATAGATATTTTGAATTATTCTATGTGTCATGTAAGCGTTCTCTTTCTCCTGCTTCTAGTTTATTATTTATGTGCCAAGCTAATAAATAACATAGTATTGTCAAAATAAAAAATACAGTAGCAATGATTTTAGAAAAGAGCAAACATATCAATCCTATCACCAAAAATGTAGTGCCCATAGCTACTGCTGCGAATTCCGAAATAAGACATTTAAACATAATAATTCTCCCTTATTATCAGTTTGTTTTGTTAGTTAGCTTAGTTAATATTTAATTTATTGTCAAATGAACATACTACACTTAATCAAAAAATTAATCCCAAAAAAGCTGTTTAAAAAAATTCAACCTACTTATCATTTTACTTTTGGCTGGCTAGCAGCTTTTTTATATAAAAATCCTTCTGAGAAATTAATTGTCATTGGTGTAACTGGTACTACTGGAAAATCAACCACTGTGCATTTAATCGCTAAAACTTTGGAAAGTGCTGGCTATAAAGTTGGCTATACTTCCACGGCCATGTTTAAAATTGCCGAAAAGGAATGGATGAATGATAAGAAGATGACCATGTTGGGCAGATTTTTCACTCAGCGAATGTTAGCTAAAATGGTAAAAGCTGGTTGTCAGTATGCAATTGTAGAAACAACTTCTGAAGGAATAGTGCAATTTCGCCATCGTTTTATTAATTATGATATTGTTTTAATCACTGGGTTATATCCAGAACACGTTGAATCGCACGGTAGTTTTGAAAATTATAAGCAAGCTAAAGGAGAATTATTTAGTCATTTATCCAAAACTAAAATTAAATATATTGATGAAAACAGACAGGTAGTAAACGTTAAAAATGAATTAAAGAAAATTCATTCTGAAAAAGTAAAGAAAACAATTATTGTTAATAAAGATGACGAACATGCTGATTATTTTTTAAATTTTAAAGCAGATCAAAAAATAACTTTTCAACGAACTAAAATTCAAACTGACAAACAAGAGTATTTAATTTCTAATCGGATACTAGAAGGTGAGGGAATTAGTTTTACAGTTGATAATACTAATTTTAAATTACAATTAATGGGCGCATTTAATTTATACAATGCTTTAGCATCTGTCAGTATAGGCTTGTCGCAAGAATTAAATTTAGAACAAATTAAACAAGGTATAGAAAAAATAACTGGCGTGCCTGGACGGTTTGAAAGAATTAATGAAGGTCAAGATTTTACTATAGTAGTGGATTATGCTTTTGAACCAAACGCAATTAATAAGCTTTATGAAATAGTAGATAAGTTAAAACATCAAAAAGTTATTCATGTTTTAGGATCAACTGGCGGTGGTCGCGATGTGGCTCGTCGTCCAATTTTAGGGAAAATTGCTGGAGAAAATGCTGATATAGTAATTATAACTAATGAAGATCCGTACGATGATGATCCGGAAATTATTATTGATCAAGTGGTTATTGGTGCAGAAAAAGGTGGCAAAATTTTAGATCAAAATTTATTCAAAATTTTAGACAGGCGTGAAGCAATTAAAAAAGCTTTGTATTTAGCAGAACAAGGAGATATTGTTTTAATAACTGGCAAGGGAAGTGAACAAGCAATTTGTATTGAAAATGGAAAAAAGATTAAATGGGATGATAGAGAAGTAGTGAGAGAAGAGTTGAAGAAACTATAAATATAAATCGAAATAAGAATTTAAATACTAAGGGAAAGGAGAAGCTTTCTAATGTTTACAACATTAAGGTTTCCAAGAAGAGTTCTTTCAAAAATTTTTCATTTTCTTGTCTGTGAATATTACATGAGACAACCAAAAACCATGAGTTGGACATACGACTCCGAAAAGCATATGAACTTTGCTTATGGAGTCGTCAAAAAAAAATTGCCACGCAAAAAATGGCCCATGATTAAAAAATATGGTCCATTAGGGTCGCAGGGTTTTTGGGTGCTAGGAGTAGGAGGAGTGAATTTTTTCTGGACAAGAGATAATGGTGGAGTGTTGGAGCGCCTAAAAGGGTATCAATGGACAGGAGCATGGACAGGAGGCGAATAAATTGTTCCAATGAATTCTTAAAAGTAAGCCCTACATTTTTTTGTGAATGTGGGGCTTAATTTATTAATTAAAATTAAAATTATATACTATACTTTGTTTTTATGTTATACTATCAGTAGATGTTGATAAGATTTTAAAACAAAAATTAAAACATAAATCCCTTTTACAAGGAGGGAAAACAATAAAGGTCGATTTATTTTTTTTATTACAAACTAAATTTTATTAAAGATATGCAAGTAAATCTTACATCTGTTGGCCATTGGTCACTGATTGGTGGATTAGTTATTACAGTGTTAGCAAGTCTAATGACTATTTCTAATCTACCCCTAATTCTTTTTGCATTAGGTTTAATAGTTGGATTTTTAAATGTTAAAGATAAAGGAAGCACTTCTTTTCTAGTAGCAGTTATCGCTTTGTTGTTAATTGGAGTTGCTGGATTGCAACTTGGAGAATTAACAACTTTAGTTGGTGACATGTTACAGAATTTTGTTACTTTCATGGCAGCTGCTGGATTAGTAGTAGCTGTTAAACAGATTTTATCTGTAGCAAAAGCACAATAAATACTTCGTACTTAAGTACAAAAATAAAGCTCTATTTTTTTGATAGAGTTTTATTTTTTTTAATGCGATTTTAGTTTAAAAAATTTGTTTAATTTATAACTTGACACCCTATTTTTACCCTAATTTTCTTGTGGATAACATTTATTAGAAATAATAATATAATACTTAAAATAGACCATTTTTGCCTAATTTTACAATAAAAGTAGTTAAATTTGCAATTTTTGTAAAAATGCTTTCTAAACCCTTGACAAAAGTATTTTTTATTGTTAATATGAATTTACAATTAGAAGACTCTAATTTTGTTTTTGTGCAAAAAATAAGAAAAATTTAAATAAAATACAATTTATTCGAACGGTAATTACTTTTTAAGATAGTGAACCGTTTTTTCTTTTTTCTAGAATAAAGTACGAATTTATATACTCAAAGGAACTATTTGTGCGTTTTCCTCTCTCTGTCAATTAAATAATGGAAGATAGACAACCTGCCTAAAATATTTAGGAAAGGTATTTTTTTGTACTCTAGTGTTTTTAACTCTAATTAATAAAATAGTTTAAAAATATATGGCTAACAAAACTTCAACTCCAATAGCTACAACTACCATAGCTCGGAAGTTTTTCATTGATAAATATGAGGCAATGGACATGCCTGATTTAATTGAAGTACAGAAAGACGCTTATCGATGGTTTTTAGAAGAAGGTCTTAAAGATTTATTTGAAGAAATTTCTCCTATTAAAGATTTTATTGGTAGAGATTTAGAGTTATCTTTTGACGATTATTATTTAGATGAACCAAAATTTTCTGAAACTGAAAGTAAATCAAAAAATATTACTTATGAAGCGCCACTACGCGTTAAAGTAAGTTTAAAAAATAATCAAACTAATAAATCAACTAATCAAGAAGTATTTTTAGGAGATTTACCATTAATGACAGATAGAGGAACTTTTGTAATTAATGGCATTGAACGTGTAGTAGTATCCCAGTTAATTCGTTCAGCTGGTGTTATTTTCACTTCAGAATTCATCAAAGGAAAAAAATATTATGGTGCTAAAATAATTCCTAATCGTGGTGCTTGGTTAGAAATTGAAACTGATCATAATAATGTAATGTGGGTGCGAATTGATCGTAAGCGCAAAGTAGCGATTACTTCTTTGTTACGCGCTTTTGGTTATGAAACTGATGCTGAATTAAAAGAAATGTTTAGAGAAGCTGAACAGAATAGTAATGAAAGTTATATTGAGGCGACTATTGCCAAAGATATTGCTACTAATGAAGCAGAAGGACTTAAAGAAGTGTATAAAAGAATTAGACCAGGTGATTTAGCTACTGCTGAAAATGCTAAGAATTTAATTTATTCAATGTTCTTCCGTTTTGATCGTTATGATTTTGATCGAGTAGGGCGTTATAAATTAAATAAAAGATTTAATTTTGATATTCCCAATAATAAAGAAACTAGAATATTCCGTAGAGAAGATTTAATCGCAATTTTAAAACAAGTTATTGAACTTAATATTACTCAAGGAAAAGAAGACGACATTGATCATTTAGGCAATCGTCGTATTCGGGCTGTGGGTGAATTAATTCAAAATAAATTCAGATTAGGATTGTCTAGAATGGAACGTATCATTAAAGACAGAATGAGTACAATTGATATTGCGGAATTAACTCCAAATAAATTAATTAATGCTCGTCCAGTAATTGGGGTAGTGAAAGAATTTTTTATGTCTTCCCAGCTATCACAGTTTATGGATCAAACTAATCCATTAGCTGAGTTAGAACATAAACGTCGTTTGTCTGCCATGGGTCCTGGTGGTTTAACTCGTGAACGAGCTGGTTTTGAAGTACGTGATGTACATACTACTCATTATAGTCGTATTTGTCCGATTGCTACTCCTGAAGGTCCAAATATTGGTTTAGTTGGTCACATGGCCAGTTATGCTCGTTTAAATTCCTATGGATTTTTAGAAGCTCCTTATCGCCGTGTTTTACATGATGTAAAAAATGATTCTAAAATTACTACAGGAAAAATTTTACGTGAAGATGTTTTTTCACCCCGTGAAGTGGCGACAGCGTCTACTTCACAGGGTAAAGATACTGACCCTAATAAAAAAGGAAAGTTAGTTGCCAAAGCTGGTGACAAGATTGATGAAAAATTAGCTAAAGAATTAGAAAAATTAGGACCAATTACTATTCCAATCAAACCAGTAGTAACTAATGAAGTGGTTTATTTGGATGCTTTTGAAGAAGAAAAATATATTACTACTTTTTATAACACACCGATAGATAAAAACTGTAATTTTTTAGTTGACAGAGCTGAAGTTAGAAAATATGGTGAACCATCAATGGAACATGTTGAGAAAGTTGATTTTATTGAAGTAGCCGCTAATCAGATTGTTTCAGTGGCCACTTCTTGTATTCCATTTTTAGAACATGATGATGGTATTCGTGCCTTAATGGGAACAAACATGCAACGTCAAGCAGTGCCATTAATTAAGCCGGAATCCCCGATAGTTGGTACTGGCATTGAACGTCGAGCAGCTATTGATTCTGGCCATGTTATTGTAGCTGAAAAAGATGGTGAAATAACAGCTGTCCAAGGTAACCGAATTGAACTTAAAGAAAAAGGTGGCGATACTAAAGTATATGATTTAAATAAATTTATTAGATCTAATCACTCTACTTGTATTAATCAACATCCAGTAGTATCCAGAGGTGACAAAATTAAAGCTGGAGCAGTTTTATCTGATGGGGCAGCGATTGATAATGGAGAATTAGCCTTAGGTAGAAATGTGCTAGTGGCTTTTATGACTTGGGAAGGATATAACTATGAGGATGCTATTATTATTTCCGATCGGATGGTAAAAGAAGATGTTTACTCATCTATTCATATTGAAAATTATACAATTGACGTTCGCGATACAAAGTTAGGACCAGAGTTAGTAACTCGTGATATTCCTAATATTTCAGTTGAGCGTTTAAAAGATTTAGATGAAGAAGGTGTTATTCGTGTTGGCGCTGAAGTTTCTTCTGGTGACATTTTAGTCGGTAAAATAACTCCTAAGGGAGAAACTGAATTATCAGCTGAAGAAAAACTTTTACGTGCTATTTTTGGTGAAAAGGCAAAAGATATTCGTGATACATCACTTTACTTAGAACATGGCGAACATGGAAAAGTGGTTAATGTTAAAATATTTAGTCGAGAAGATGGTGATAAACTATCAGCTGGCGTGATTAAATCAATTCAAGTGACAATTGCTAATCGACGTAAGATTCAAGTAGGTGATAAGATGGCTGGACGTCATGGAAATAAAGGTGTTATTTCTCGTATTGTTCCACAAGAAGACATGCCTCATCTGGCTGATGGTACTCCAGTAGATATTCTTTTAACGCCATTAGGGGTTATTTCTCGTATGAATTTAGGTCAATTACTAGAAACTCATATGGGATTAGCAGCCCACAAGTTAGGATATAAAGTTGCTACTCCTCCATTAAACGGAATTACCGAAGAACAAATCAAATCAGCTTTAAAAGAAGCTGGTTATCCAGAAGATGGAAAAATTTATTTATATGATGGTAAGACTGGTGAAAGATTTGATCAACCAACCACAGTTGGACATAAATATATGCTTAAACTTAACCATATGGTTGAGGATAAGATGCATCAACGTTCAATTGGTCCATATTCATTAATTACTCAACAGCCTTTAGGTGGTAAAGCTCAGTTTGGTGGACAGAGATTTGGTGAAATGGAAGTGTGGGCAATTGAAGCTTATGGTGCTGCTCATTGTTTGCAAGAAATTTTAACTATTAAATCTGATGATGTTCCTGGGCGTTCTAAAGCTTATGAATCAATAATTAAAGGCGAACCAATTAGAAAACAAAACGTGCCTGAATCTTTCAATGTGTTAGTACGTGAAATTAAAGGTTTATGTTTGGATGTGGAATTAGTCGGACAAAAACTTAATGAAGAAGATGGGGAAGTTGAAAGTCAAAAAGTTGAAAGTCAAAAGTCCGACGACGAAAAAGTTAGCGAAGAAAAGGAAACTAAGGAAACTAAATAGAAATTAAGAAACTGGCGAAATTAAGAAATTTTTGTGCTGAATACATAAGTCCCCATTAGTTTCTAAGTTTCTAGTTTCAATTAATTTCAATTAGTTTCACGTGAAACTATCTTTGAATTCTCGATATTAAATAACTAAGTAACTAATCAACTATATAACTAGTTAACTAATATACTATGCTAAATCCAATAAAAACAACTGACTTTGAGGCTATCAGATTAAAACTAGCCTCCCCGGAAGATATTTTATCCTGGTCTAATGGAGAAATAGTCCGACCGGAAACAGTCAATTATCGTACTCAAAAACCGGAAAAAGACGGATTATTTTGCGAAAAGATTTTTGGTCCCTCAAAAGATTGGGAATGTTATTGTGGTAAGTATAAGAAAATTCGTTATAAAGGAATTGTTTGTGATAAATGTGGAGTAGAAGTAACTCGCAGTATTGTTCGTCGTGAACGAATGGGTCATATTCAATTAATGTCTCCAGTAACTCACATTTGGTTCTTACGCGGTATTTCCTCAAAGATTTCTTTAATTTTAGATCTAACTGCCAATGCGATGGAAAAGGTGGTTTATTTTGCTAACTTTATTATTACTGATGTTGATGAAGAATTAAAACAAGCTACTTTAGATCAGATTAAACAAGAATTCAAAAGTAAGAAAAAACAAATTGAAGGTGAATACAATAGAAAGAAAGCAGACATGAGCAAGGAAGGCAAGGATGAAGCATTAAGCCAAGTAGAAAAAGTTAAAGAAGAAAAATTAGCCAGTTTAGACGAAGCTTTTAAAACAGCTCAAGCAGAAATAAAAGAAATAAAAGAATTAGAAATTATTTCAGAAAATAAATATCAAAATTTAGCGATTAAATACGGACACATTTTTGAAGCAGGCATTGGGGCTGAAGCTATTTTAAAATTATTACAAAGAATTGATTTAAAGAAAAAGATTGCCGAGCTTAATAAAGACTTAGAAACAGTAGTAGATTCTAAAAAAGAAAAGATGAGCCGTCGCATCAAGTTGTTAAGTAGCTTAGAAGCTAATAATTTGCGTCCTGACTGGATGATTTTAACAGTAGTGCCAGTAATTCCACCAGACTTACGTCCAATGGTTCCCTTAGATGGTGGTCGTTTTGCTACTTCTGATTTAAATGATCTATATCGTCGAGTTATTTCTCGTAATAATCGTTTAAAGCAATTAATGGATTTAAGTGCGCCAGAGGTTATTTCTCGTAATGAAAAACGCATGCTTCAAGAAGCAGTTGATGCTTTAATTGATAACTCTGCTCGTCATGGTAAAACTGTGACCGCTTCTACTGGACAAAAACGAATGCTTAAATCTTTAGCTGATATTTTAAAAGGTAAGCAAGGACGTTTCCGTCAAAATCTTTTAGGTAAACGAGTTGATTATTCTGGTCGTTCAGTGATTGTAATTAATCCAAGTTTGAAACTATATCAATGTGGTTTGCCTAAGAAAATGGCTTTAGAATTATTTAAGCCATTCATTATTTCAAAATTAATTAAACGTGAAATTGTGCACAATGTTCGTAGTGCTTCACGTTATATAGAATCAGCTACAGATGATGTTTGGGATATTTTAGAAGAAATTATTAAAGATGCTTACGTGCTTTTAAACCGTGCTCCAACCTTGCATCGTTTAGGTATTCAAGCTTTCCAGCCAATTTTAATTGAAGGTAAAGCCATTCAAATTCATCCTTTGGTTTGTACTGCTTTTAATGCTGATTTTGATGGTGATCAAATGGCCGTTCATGTTCCCTTAACCAAAGAAGCCATTGCCGAAGCACGAGACATCATGTTAGCTAGTCATAATTTATTAAAGCCGGCTACTGGTAGTCCGATTGTTAGTCCATCTTACGATATTGTTTGGGGAGCATATTATTTAACCAATTTAGGAGAAAGTGATAAAAATCATAAAGTGAAATTATTCGCTAATGAGGAAGAGGCTATTTATGCTTATGAATTAGGACAAATTAAATTACAAGAATTAATTAAAACCAGAGTAGTTATTGGCAAAAAGAAAGAAATTATTGACACTACTGCTGGACGTGTTATCTTCAATACCTTCTTGCCTGATAAATTACGATTTATTAATGATGTTATTCATAAGAAAGATTTGAACGAATTAATCAAAGAATGTCTTTATCTTTATGGTGAAGATAGAACAGTGCAATTAGTTGATGAAATGAAAAATCTAGCTTTGCGTTATATTACTAAGAGTGGATTATCATGGGGAATGGGAGACGTTCCTACTATGAAGATACGTGATGAATTACTTGAAGTAGCTACTAAAAAAGTTGATGTTGTGCAAGAACAATATGAAGATGGATTATTAACTCAAAGTGAACGTTACAGTAAAGTAGTACAAATTTGGACAGAAACTAAAGACAAAATAGCCTCAGCTATTAAAGAGGGAATTGATAAGCAAGGTTCTGTTTATTCTATGATTCAATCTGGTGCTCGTGGTTCATGGGCTCAGTTAACTCAAATTTTAGGAATGAAAGGATTAGTGACTTCTCCTTCAGGTGCTATTATTGAATTGCCAGTAAAAGGCAACTTTAAAAAAGGTTTTGATGTATTAGAATATTTTATTGCTACTCATGGTGTGCGTAAAGGTTTGTCTGATACTGCCTTACGTACTGCTAACGCTGGTTATTTAACTAGACGTTTAATTGATGTTGCTCAAGATATAATTGTTTCTGAAGATGATTGTAAAACTAAAGAAGGATTATTATTTACTCAAAAAGAAAGTGAAGAATTAGGTACTACCTTATTAAAACGAATTACTGGCCGTTTTTTGGCTGAAGATTTATCAAATACTAAAGGTAAAGTTGTAGTTAAAAAAGGAGAATTAATTACTGAAGAAGTTATTAAAAAGCTTACCAAAGAAACTCTAACAGAAGCTACTCTAAGAAGTCCTTTAAACTGTGAAGCAGAAAAAGGTATTTGTATTAAATGCTATGGCTACGATTTAAGTTATAACAAGCCAGTTAAGATGGGAACAGCCGCTGGTATTATGGCAGCTCAGTCAATTGGTGAGCCTGGAACTCAGTTAACCATGAGAACCTTTCACACAGGTGGTGTGGCCGGACAAGATGATATTACTCAAGGTTTACCTAGAGTTGAAGAAATTTTTGAAGCTCGTCCGCCAAAAAGAAAAGCAGTTATTGCCGATGCTGAAGGTATTATTAAAATTGAAACTATTGAAAAAACTGTTGAAGATGATAAAGGCAAAGAGATTATCAGTAGCGCTGGTTCTAAAGTTTTAAAGATTATTTACAAAGGAACTGATAGTGAAAAATATTACTTTACTGAAAGTGCCAAAGAATTTATGGCCACTGGTTCTGTTAGAAAGAATTTAAAACCAAAAGTAGTAGTTAAAGATGATGAAGAAATAAAACGAGGTCAGATTTTATTCACCATGGATGACAAACCAGTCAAAGCCAAACAAGCAGGTAAAATCTCACTAGCTGATAAATATATTAAAATAAGTTTTGAAGCAGACAAGGCTAAAGAATTTATTATTCCTAAGGGTACTGCGATTTTAGTAAGTGATGGTGATAAGATAGCCAAAGGCGCTCAATTAACTGAAGGTAGCTTTGACTTACAACAACACTATACTTTATGTGGCATTCTAGCTACTCAAAAATATATTATCCACGATATTCAATATGTTTACTCTTCTCAAGGTCAACCTTTGAATGATAAACACATTGAAATAATCGTCCGCCAAATGTTCTCCCGTATGTTAGTAAAAGATGCTGGCGACACTAGCATGTTAGCTGGCGAGATTATGGAAAAACCTATCTTTGATCAATTCAATAAGGATATGAAAAAAGCAGGCAAGAAACAAGCTACTGGTGATCAGTTATTACTCGGCATGACCAAAGCTTCCTTAACCACTGACAGTTTCTTATCCGCCGCCTCTTTCCAAGAAACCGCCCGCGTCTTAATTGACGCAGCCGTCACTGGCAAGGTTGATCATCTTGAAGGTCTAAAAGAAAATGTCATCATCGGTCGGTTAATCCCAGCAGGTACAGGATATAAAGCTTACGAGAAGAAATAAGTATTTAAATACCTATTTAATATAAAAACAATCCCGAGCATTTCGGGGTTGTTTTATTTTTTTGGGAGGGGTAATATGGGGTTATGAAAATGATTTAATTTAAAGGGTCTGGTAAAAGTTATACATGATTGGTATAATGAAAACATAAATTAATTTAAATATATTTTATGTTGAAATTAGCCACAACTTTTAGTGGAATAGGTGCCATTGAACACGCTTTAAAACGAATGCGAATCAAGCATAAGATAATTTTTGCATGTGATAATGATTCCCATGTTAAAAAAAGTTATTTTGCTAATTACGATATTGATGACTCACGCTGGTTTGATTTAGTTCAAGATATTGACGGAAAAAAATTTAAAGGAAAAGTGGATTTATTAGTTGGTGGAACTCCATGTCAGTCATTTTCTATGGTTGGAAAAAGACGAGGATTTAAAGACTCGCGTGGAACTTTATTTTATGATTTTGCCCGTCTTATTAATGAAATAAAACCAAAAGCATTTATTTTTGAAAATGTAAAAGGGCTATTAAGTCATGATAGTGGAAAAACGTGGGAGGTAATACAGAGCACATTTAAAGAACTTGGATATAATTATTACCCACAAGTTTTAAATGCAAAAAACTACGGAATTCCACAAAATCGCGAACGTCTTTTTGTTGTTGGATTTCGTAAAGAAAAAAAATTTAATTTTCCTAAACCAATTGATCTTAAAATGACAATGCAGGATTTATTAGAGGATGCAACAGAAAATAAATATTATTTACCTGAAAAAGGAGTAAAATTTGTTACTAACCAAAAAAATCTTAATAAAAAATACACTCAAATAAATGGAAAAGTTATGCTTTGTCAAAAGGCAAATCAGCAATTTAATTGGCACGGCGATTTTATTTTTGAACCAGCTGGAAAAATTGATGAAAAATATTTTCTTTCAGAAAAAGTTACGAAGTATGTTTTATCTCACGGAACAAAAAATTTTTACAGCAAGCCAGAAACTGATCTACCAATTGCTCGCCCTATACTTGCTACAATGGCAAAAATGCATAGAGCTGGAGTAGATAATTATATTACACGTGCAGGAAAAATAAGAAAATTATCGCCACGTGAATGTTTGCGATTAATGGGTTTTGATGATACTTTTAAAATTCAAGTGAGTGATACGCAAATGTATAGACAGGCTGGAAATAGTATTGTTGTAAATGTCCTCATGGCAATTTTAAAAAATATGGGAATAAATTCAAAAAAAATAAACTTATAATTTTATGCCAAACAACAACGAAAAAAATTTTGTTAGAATCAATGGAGAAACATTAGAACTTCTTGATGAAGTGGATAACATTCCTGTTACGGATTCTTTTGTTAAAAATAATAAACTCAAGGGAACAACTGGCCATGGAGAGGCAAAATTATATGTAGGCGCACAACAAAAAAAGAGTTTTAGTGATTTTTTTGAAGATTTTAAAGGTAAAGGATTATTTTTAAAAAAAGATTTTGCCGATTATTTAGAGGATGCAAAATTTGAATATGAACAACAGGAGCAAAAATACAGACAAGATATCTCTGATAAATGGGATAAAAATCATCAAGAGTTACAAAATCTTTCCAATCGTGAACTTTTTGACATAGAGAGAGCTGTGCCTCAAGATGAATTACGATATTATATAAAATCTGAAGATAGTGCTTTCGATTATTTTAGAAGAATTGCCCTCCCTATTATTTCTTATCTATCAATTCTTAAATTAAAAGACACAAGCGGGAAAATTTTTTTTCTTTTTAGACCAACATTGAGCTACAATTTTAATCCATATTATCATCCTGCAAAAAAACGAGAGGTTGAAAAAGCTATAAAACAAAAAAAATTACCTAGAAAAGAAAAGGAGCAACTCGTAAAAGCTCGTATTGGTCAAGGTGCTTATCGTCAAAAACTTCTTGAAGAATCATCGGAATGTATTATAACAAGAGTCAATGATGAGCGTATTCTTATGGCGAGTCACATAAAACCATGGAGTGTCTCAAATGATGAAGAAAAAACTGACCATAATAACGGTATCGTCTTAACCCCTACTTATGACAAACTATTTGACCAAGGTTTTGTTTCTTTTGAAGATAATGGAACAATTTTAATATCACCTTATATCTCACCACTTAATATTAAAAAAATGAATTTAGCAAAAAATAAGACTTACAATATTCCTGAAAGCGGTGAAAGAAAAAAATACCTTAATTATCATCGTAAAAATATTTTCAAAAAATAATGGAGTTTAAGGTGAGGAGAATTATATTTTAAAATAACTTTATCAACCAACACACCACTATGAAAGAAAAAAATAGGAATATAATCAGTTGGATATTTGGTGTGATTTTTTTTGTAACAGGAATATTAAATGCGTTTTTAGTGCACCTTGTTCCGGGAGTTTTTTATCTTCTTCTTTCTTTTATTTACCTTCCTCCAGCAAATGCCATTCTTAAGAAAAGGTTTGGTTTTTCAATTCCATTTGTAGCGAAAATCATTTTGGGTCTTTTTATTCTCTGGGGAACATTAGCTGTAGGTGAGCTTGTGGAGATACTTGGAGGCTAAAAAAATAATTTCAATAAAAAAAGAATCCCGCCTTTTTTAAAGAGGGGATTTTTTTTATTTTAAAACATTGATTTATTTTTGGGGTGGGAGTAAGATGAAAATAAAGCTAGTTATGTTGTAACTAGTTATCGGAAATAATTTAAGATACATTATGCCTAAACCAAAAAAAATAGATTTCGGTTTCGTTTATGACTACTCTAAGCTATGGAAATTGGATATTCCTGTCGAAGAAATATCACTCACAGAACTTGAGTCTAATTTAGATATTCCTTATTTAGAAAAGAATGGCACAGATGATTGGAATCTCACATTAAGAGAGTTAATCGATTCTCCAGAAAAAGAACCTGAACATTATAAGAAGATTAAAAAAGCTGAAATGAAATATCCAATTGAAATTTATTTTTTTAAAGGATCATGGAAAATACTTGATGGCGTTCATAGATACTGCCGTGCTATTATGGAAGGTAGAAAAACAATTAAAGTTAGAAAAGTAACTAAGAATAAGATTACAGAGAAATAATTTCAATAAAAAAATATGAATGAACATCTAAAAAAAAGACCTCAGAAAAAGGTCTTTCAAAAAGAGAAAATTGATGCCATTAGAGATCAAGCTATTGATGAAATAAAATCAAAGTTATTGCCCAATGATAAGATTATAAAAATTATCCTCATTGGTTCGTCTGTAACAAATTCTTTTGGTGAATATGAACCCCCAGGATTTCGAGGTAGTTTGTTTTCTGATTTTGATTTTATTATATTTGTTGAAGATGATTATGAAATACCAGAATGGCTTGATAGGGAATTAGATGGAAAACCTTTTTCAGATGATAGTATTAATTTAGCTTATCGAAATAAGAAATTTATTGATGAAAAGTATGATGTTGAGGTCTTTTTTTTAAGACGAAGTAGCTTTACCAATTCTGATATTCAAAAGCAAGCTGAATTGGCTGGACTACCAATGACTAGCGAGACAAAACATAAGCATATGATAATTTACGAGAAATAATCTCAATAAAAAAATAATCCCGCCTTTTTTAAAGAGGGGATTTTTTTATTTTAGGAAAGAAAAAAGGTCAAGCGCAATGTTTTTTACGCTCGACCTGTTTAGAATGTATTATTGACTTATGTAGCGGGTTGATTGAGACGAAGGAAATTATAACGGGCCTCCCTTTGCCTGCAATAATCAATCGTCTGAATGCAACGACTCAAACCAGTTTGAATCAGAGTCTTTTTGAAATTGACTCCGCCTTGAGTTACCCCAGCATTGAGCGTAAGCAACTCTTTTCCTTTTTCCCGGAAAACAACGAAGAATTCTCCCTCGGTTCTCGATGCTGGTGTTTGTTTACGAATTTCAATTCTACCGTGACCAGGTAAAAGACCCCAGAGATTAGTAGAAATGACATATTTGGATCTCGACATTTTTCGTTCACCTCCCTTCTTTATTAAGGTTCATTATTTTTTACTGATGCTTTAGTGTAACATTGCCTAAATTTTCTGTCAAGTTATCTTTATTTCAAAACATTGATTTATTGTTCAGGTGATAGTATTATGGAGTTAAGCGATTTATTTTTTTTAAAGTTAAATAAATGGAAAAGGATATTATTACAACAAAAATTGCTATTTTTCAGAAAAAAGAAGTTAGAAAGATTATTCATAATGATGAGTGGTGGTTTTCTGTTACTGATATTATAGAAATTTTAATTGAGACAGAAAGACCGAGAAAATATTGGAGTGATTTAAAGAAAAAGCTTATAGATGAGGGTTATTTTGAAGTGTCCGAAAAAATCGGACAGTTGAAATTACTAGCTACTGACGGTAAGATGCGTGAAACAGATTGTGCTAATACTGAGGTAATTTTTCGTATTATTCAATCAATCCCTTCACCTAAAGCTGAGCCGTTTAAACGCTGGCTAGCGCGAGTAGGTTATGAAAGAATACAAGAAATAGAAGATCCTGAACTAGCTACCAAAAGAACTAGAATGCTGTATAAATTAAAAGGATATTCTGATGATTGGATTGAAAAAAGAATGCGCGGGATTGCAATTTGTGAAGAATTAACTGATGAATGGCAAAAGCGTGGAGCTCAAGTAAATAGAGATTATGAACTTTTAACCGCTGAAATTTCCAAGGCAACTTTTGGTATTGTGCCTAGCCAGTATAAAAAGTTAAAAAAATTAAAACGAGAAAATTTAAGAGACCACATGAATGATTTTGAGCTTATCTTTACTATGCTTGGCGAGAAATCAACTACTGAAATTCATCATAATGAAAATTCTCAAGGAGTAAGCAAGCTTACAAAAGATGCTAATGCTGGCGGAAGCATTGCTGGAAACGCCAGAAAAGAATTAGAAAAAAAGTTAGGCAGGTCTGTAATCTCTAATAAAAATTATTTACAAGTTAAAGAGGGTAAAAATAAGCCAAGATTAAAAAAGTAATTTTAATAAAAAAGAACCCCGCCTTTTTTAAGGAGGGGATTTTTTTATTTTAAGAAAGAAAAAAGGTCGACTTTTGTGCCGACCTTTGAATCAATGTTTTTTGAATTTTTTAGGCAACTTCTTGAAGTACGTGCTGCCGAAATTTTACCCAGCTCATTTGTTGCTGTTCACAAAATGCGTCATAAGCGACCTCTAAGGATTTCAAAAGAATATTGTTAAAACGAACTAACTCCTCAGACGTGATTATATCCCTGAGTTGAATTTTACCATCCAGATAATACTGGAAACAGCGTTGACGATATTCAGGAAAAATTTCGCAGAATAAAAAGTCCATTATTGATTCATATCGATCCATTTTCTTGCGAGAAGCAACATATTCCAAAGCTTTTTGGTGGTCACTTTTTGAGCGTAACCACGCTTCAGGCTGAGGAAAAATTGATTCTGTTATCCCGCCACATACTTGTAGAGCCTGTATCATTTGGTGTTGCATGCTAATGCTACAGGATATTCCCATTCCCATGATTTCACCCTCCGTTTCGTTGATTTTTATATTTTGTATAGTAGCATGTCATATATATATTGTCAAGCCTATACCTGGTTGTTTTTTTATTTTAAAACATTGATTTATTAAAGATTTTATGCTACCTTATGAGTAAATAGGTAGCCAGAAAGAAGGTTCATCGTGAGTGATATCCCGGATTTGGATACTATATTGAAATCTGAAAGACATTGGGCAATTTCAGGGGAAGAAAATCCACTTTTTTTGCCAAGAGTTATTGATTTGTGTCGAGGATATAGGGGCAATGGTGAGTTTCGTGATTTTCATAATCACATTTGTGGCGTAGCTGATGAAGAGATCAGTGCACAAATCACTAAGAAGATACACGAGAGAATATGGGAATTTCTGAGTTTAGACGATATCTTAAAATCTAGATATCATTGGGTATTCCCTAACCAAGAAGAAAATCCACTTTTTTTGCCAAGAGTTATTGCTTTGTGTAGGGAGTATAAGGGCAATGGTAAATTACGGGATTTTCGTAAGCATGCTTGCAATGTAACAGGAGAGCAGTTGGACACGCGAATCACCAAGGAGATACACGAGAGAAGGGAAGAATTTAAAAATGGAAAAGTTGAGGAGCTTCAATAGTTGCAAGAAACAAAAAAAATGGCTACCAAAGGTTTTAGCGATAATTGCTAAAACCTTTTTTATTTAAAAGTTAGTTTACAATAAAAAAACCGTCAAAAATAAATCTTGACGGAAGCAGTTGGTTTGCTTAGGCCGTTTTGTTAACGAATTTTCGGAAGATACACTTCTTTTTCCATCACGGATTTTGATATCCTAACTTTTGCCAATTCAAAGTTGCTCGATAGGAAGAAATCATTTAAATTAGGAATGTTTCCTTCACTATAGTCACCGATAGTTTCTTTGTTTAACCAGGATTGATTAAATATAAATTCAATCGTTGGTGTGTTTTTTGTTTCATCTATGATGAAACGAAACTTGCTGTATGGAAACGATGTGATAATTATTTCATCGGGTTTGGGACTCCAGTGAAATTGAATTTTAAATTTAGAACTGGTTGACCCAATACCAAGAAAGAAATTACCTGAAATTGACCCTTGAACCGCACCAAAACTCTTTATTCTCATTAGAGAGTGCTCTCCAAAGAGTCCGGAATCTTTTAGCTGCTCCTTGGGTGGTGATGGTGTACCACAGTTAATCATCGCGAACAATAAACATTGCACCAAAACCATACAACTAATCTTGTTTTTCATGGTACTTCTCCTTTTAAGGTTTGATTTACCAGCACATTTGTTGATTTTTTAGTATAGCGTTGTTTAAATTTTTTGTCAACCCCATACTCATTTTTTTATTTTAAAGTTAGTTTATCACCAATATTTAAATCAATATTTTCTGCTACACCAGCGTTTAATTCTAAAACATAACGAGCTGGTTTAGCTGGGATTATACTGGGACAAGTTTCAATTTCACATGGTTGGGCATTGTGCTTGATAAAAACTACTTTATAACTTGCCCCGTCTTTTTTATTGGGGTTTTCATCTAGCCAAATAATATCTAAGGGAATAAGAGTATTTTTCATCCAGAAAGAATGTTTATTTAATTTATCAAAAATAAAAAACATGCCTTGATTAGTTGGCATACTTTCACGATACATTAGTCCGCGCGTTTTTTGCTCTGAAGTTGTAGCTAGTTCAACTTGAAAACAATTATCTGCAAAGCAAACTTGATTTATTTTATTTTGATTATTAGCACAGCCTGATAAAATTAAAATAGCGCTTGCTAAAATGATAGTGAGGCGCATAGTTTATTAATATTTTATTTATTTTATTAACTATCATAGATCCTTCGCTACACTCAGGATGACAAAAGGGGGAGTTAAGTAGCAGTGGCTACAATTTTAGCCATTTTTTTTATTTGAGATTTGTTAATTTGAGAAATAAACTTACCGCCATCAAGAATTTCAATTAGTAGGGGAGTTTTGTTTTTATTAACATGAATTAAAAAATTACCCAGTTCAATGCAGTGGTCAATTTTTCCTTTAGTTAATTCAATTGATATTAAGTTGGTTTCGTTGTCGTGATGCATAACTCCTACAAATTACAAATTTAAATACAAATATACAAATTTAATTACTTACTTAATTAATTGGATAAAAAGTAATTAGTTTGGTTAAATTATTTTCTTTTTTAATTATAGCTTTGATGTTATTTTTTTCTAGAAAAATATATTTACCTTTTTTAACAGTAGTATCAGGTTTTTTAACTAATTCTTCAATTTCTTCTTTGGTAATAAAAACTTTATATTTATTCAATATTTCAAATTTTTGGTTAGCGTAGTTTGTAAAATATAACATATTTATTGACTTACTAATGTTTCAATTATTTGCAAGAATATTTTATCATCAATTGCACCATCAATTTTATGACCATTAATAAACCAAGTTGGAGTGCCACGCGTGCCAGTATTATTAACTGCGTTAGCATCTGCTTTTACTTTATTTAAATATTTTTGGTCTTGCAGACAAATATTGAATTTATTAATATTTAATCCAGTTTGAATAGCAATAAATTGTAAATTTTCAGCTGGATTTGTAGTGGTAAATAATAAATCATACATTTTCCAAAATTTACCTTGCTCATTAGCACATTCACTAGCTAAAGCCAATTCCAGTGAATTTTCAGTAATAACTGGAAAATGACGCACTACTACTTTAATATCTTGTTTATATTGATTAATAATTTTTTGCAAAGTTAAATGAGATTTTTTACAAACAGGGCAATTAAAATCAATGAATTCAACAATAGTTATTTTAGAATTTAAAGCTCCTGTCCAGGCGCTCTTGGGATCTTCCATGTTGTATTTACCAGGAGTGACAAATTGATTTAATTCTTGACTTAACATGATTTCAGATATTTCACCAGAGTTTATTTTTTGTACTAATGAATAGATATAAAAACTAAAAGAAATAATTAAGGCTAAAATTAAACCCAAAATTATTAAAATAAAAATACCCCACCAGCGGGTATACCAGTTTTTTCGATAATTTGCTAACTTATCAACTCTTTGCTTTAAATCTTTATTTTTTACACTTTGCAAAGAAGATAATAGATCTTTATTTTTCATGGAAATATTTATGGTATAATAGTGTTATGCTAATCTACGAATAGACGCTAATCCACTAATCACTAATGCTACAAATATATATTCGCAATTAGTATATTCGCATGTTATTAGCGGATTAGTATAACACTTACATTATATCAAAGTTTAAATTTTATGCGAAACAATAAGCGCGAACAAATTGAAAAAGAAGTAGAGCGAAAATTTTCTAAAAAAGATAAACAGAAAAAAGTAAAAATGAAAGTTAGTGGAGGAAGTGTCAGGGGATTGAAGAAGATAATTAGTAAGACAGAAACTAATTGAAACTAGAAACTAATTGAAACTTTATGACTCGCTACGCTTCGTCATGAAATTAAGAAACTGTAAAATTTGTAGTTTCGTGCGAAGCGCAAGTTTCCTAGTTTCCAGTTTCTATTGTTTTACAGATTACTTAACAGCCAGCCTCCGTCTGGTTGTTTTTTAATTATAAAATCAAGTTCAGTAGTGTAGCCAGAAAAATAAATTGTAGTTGAATAAGTTGCTTGGTTTGAATTGGAGTCAGACAAAGTTGCATCTGATAAAATATTTCCTAAAGCTAATTTTCCTTCATCATCTAAAAAGTTTAAAGAATAGCTAACTGCATTTTGCATATCATCTGTAAAATAAGATAAAGCAGTGCGATTATTTCCTTGTCTAATAGCGTCAGCTACATTAGATATGGCACTAGAGGCTGAATTATTTGAAATAGGATCACTAGGTTGATTATTAGAATTTGAAGTATTAGTGCTACTAGTATTACTACTAGTATTAGAATCATCGTCAGTTGTTTCAGGAGGCGGAAAGTTTGATCGTCTAAAAGTAGGTATAGTTTTAGCAATAGTTTGAGTGCTTAAATATCCAGTGGAAATTTTAGCTAAGTTATTATTGGTGATTCCTAAACTTAAATTACGCATTACACTCAGCGCATCATCAGGCATGCCTAAGAAATATCTTTTGCCATCGCGTGGATTTATGTACCAAGCTTCGCCTTTATTTTCTACTTGCAAGAATATTTTTCCCGCATGAATATTTACAAAATAATTATTAATTGGCAATTTTTGATTTTTAAATACTGGCGAATAATTATTTTGTATTTCTAATTTATCATTATAACCATCTCCATCAGTATCAAGTTTATATTCATCAGTTCCCAATGCCCACTCAAGTCTATTGGGTAAACCATCACCATCAAAATCTTCACCTACTAAAAAATCAAGCCCGACTGGAATTTTATTTAAATTTTCATTAGTAATGCCAATCCCCAGTTCACGAAAGGCTTGCAAAGCTTGCGAAGGATTGCCTAGTGAATATTTTATTTGATTAGCTGGATTAACATACCAAACTTGACCTTGTTCTTCAGTTTGTAACAAAAGCCAACCACTTAGTCGTTGCATAATATCTTCAGCTTTTACAATAAAAATATTGAAAAATAATGCACTAGTTATTAAAGTTGTTATTAGGAATATTTTCATTATTTCGATTAAATTGTTATAATATAGTTATTATAAGATGTTATGCTAATCTACGAATAGTACACTAATCCACTAATCATTAATAATATCCGTGTTATTCGCAATTAGTAGATTTGCATATTATTAGCGGATTAGTATAGCATTATTAAGAATTTAATATGTCTAAACGAAAAATAATTTTATTAATCATTATAATTGCAATTATAGCTATAGCTAGCTTGTTAGTGCCACGGGTTGTTGCTTATTTCCAATGGCAACAGGCAGTAGAAGCGGCTGGCGGAATGCCTTGGCAAGATGGGGGAACTATTAGTATGGTACGAGAGTGTGTTATAGATACTCCAGCAACTTCTCCAACGACATGTGGTATTTCTTGTCCGCAAGTATCTGCTAGTTATGGAACAGCTTGTGCAGATTATACGCAAATAGATGTTCAAGCACAACAAGGTACTACATTTTTAGCACCAACTAAAGGTTTTCAGTATAAAGGAGGCGGTAGCTATCCTAAATCTGGATCACAATTTATTGTTGGCGGAGCATCAAATATTTTACCCTGGATAATTGGAATTCCTGCACAGTAATTATTTATATTATAACATATATTTAGTTAATTAGTTCTATTCTGATTAACTATTTTTAAAATAAACTATGCTAGGTCAAACAAAAAAAATATGCAAAGAGTATGATATACAACCTGCCCGGTCAAAAGGGCAGAATTTTTTAATTAAAGAGGGAATTTATAATAAAATTATTAAATCAGCAGATTTAAAATCAAGTGATACGGTTTTAGAAGTTGGTCCTGGTTTAGGATTTTTGACAGAAAAATTAGCCAAAGAAGTAAAACAAGTTATTGCCGTAGAATTAGATGATAAATTGGCAAAAATTTTAAGTTTAAAATTACAAGAGAAAAAAATTAAAAATGTAGAAATAATAAATAAAGACATTTTAAGCGGTCCGACCGCTCCCGCTGGAGCGGTCGGACCGCTAAAGAATTACAAGATTGTAGCTAATCTTCCATATAACATTACCTCAAAGTTTTTGCGCAAGTTTTTGGAAGAAGTAGAAAATAAGCCAACTACGATGATTTTAATGTTACAAAAGGAAGTAGCTGAAAGAATAGTGGCTAAACCGGGAGATATGAGTTTGTTAGCGGTTTCAGTGCAATTTTATGCACAACCAACCATAATTGGTAATGTTGCTAAAGAAAGTTTTTGGCCAAAACCAAAAGTTGATAGTGCGATAGTTAAATTAGAAATTAGAAGTGACCCGTCTCGCCTACGGCTAGCCGAGGCAGAGAAGTTTTTCAAATTAGTAAGGGCAGGGTTTAGTGCTAAGCGAAAACAGTTGAAAAATAATTTAGTTAAGAATTTAGAAATTAAACCAGAGGTTATTAAAGAAGTTTTAATTAAAAATAATTTAAATGAAAAAGTAAGAGCACAAGAGTTAAGCGTGCAAAATTGGAAAAATATTTTTGTTGTGCTGGATGGGCAAAATATGTTATAATTAACTTAACTGTTGATTACTTCAGCTCCTACAAATTACGAATTTAATACCCGCCCGACCGCTGACAGCGTCAGTCGGGCAGGCAAATATACAAATTAGATTTAATATAATTTTAAATATAAAACAAGTCAGCTAGTATGCTGATAATTTTGGTTTTTTTATGCAAAATCAAGAACAAAATTCAACTCAACAACAGCAAACATCAGAGGAGTATGTTTCTGGGAAAGAATTTCGTGAGCAAATGCAAGAATTTCAAAAAACGCCAGCACCATTAGAGCGACAAATTACCTGGAAACAGAAATTAGCTGTTGTTTTTTTAATTATTTTTGGTATTAGCGCCATGATATTATGGGCGGTTCAATTTATGGAAAGTTTACGCGGTGATCAAACTCCAATAACAGAAAGTGAAACTGACTTTAATTCATTACAAGATAGTTTAAATAATTTACAAGTAGATACAGATGGTGATGGATTAACAGATTATGATGAAATTAATTCATATAATACCTCACCTTATTTAGAAGATACTGACAGTGATGGTCTTAGTGATAGTAGAGAAATTGAGCTTGGTGATGACCCTAATTGTCCTCAAGGTCAACAATGTAATGGCGCAGATAGTGATGTTAAAGCAGATACTAATCAGCAAACTCAAGATTTTTTACAAGAAAATTCATTATCTGAAAGCGATTTAGAATTATTATTACAATTACAAGAGCAATCAGAACAAATTGATTCAGAGCAAGTTCAAGGCGATATATTGCCAAGTGATGTATTGCAACAAAGCACAACCGGAGGAGAGGTAGGTTTAGATGCTAATTCTTTGGATCAAAATACTATTCAGAGTGTTTTAGGTGGTGATGCTAATGCTCAGACTTTACGCATAATTATGCAACAAGCTGGCATAGATAGTAGCTTGTTAGATCAAGTAAGTGATGAAGATTTAATGAAAATATATAGTCAGAATACGCAATAACTTTCTTTCTGTCATTTCGAACGCAACGAAGTGAAGAGAGAAATCTATAATATTAACATCAGTGCTCTAAACGAAGTATTATAGATTTCTCCTCATTCCAATATTCGCTACGCTCAATTGAAATTTGTCGAAATGACAAATAAAAAATTAAAATTTTTTAATGCTTGTCAAGAGAAAAAATATAAAAAGAATTGGAATTCTAACTTTGGTTAGTTTATTTTTTGTATTGATAATTCCTGTGAAATTGGCTTTCTCTCAAGATGTAAGTGGTGACGTTGTAGGTCAAATAAATTCTGGTGAGATAGGAGGATCTGATCAAGATATAATAAATTCTGCAAATAGCTTTGGTGGTACAAATATTACTGTAGAAGATAAACAAGGTCAGGCATTAATAAAACAAGTAAAAAGTCAACTTAAAACAGAAGGAAAAAAACAGAATTTTTTGCAAAAATTATTTAGTGTAACTTTACCTAAAGCAGGTTCAAAAGCATTTCAATCTGCTTTAACTACTGCTTTAAATAATATTGCTTTTAATGCAGCTAACTATTTAGCTGCTGGAATGACTGGACAACGACCAGCTTTTGAAACGCGGGATTTTGGTGATGTACTATCTGATAGCTTAGATTCAGCGGCTGGTGACTTTTTGCATACTTTAGGTGAAGAAGGATTTGGTGGACTTAATTTATGCGAGCCTGATTTTAATATTGGCATTAGAATTGGTTTAGGATTAGTTGATTTATCTGGGGCAGTTAAAAAATCAGAATGTACTTTTAGTGAAATGAAAAATAATTGGGGTGAAGCTTTGCAAAGTGATAATTTTTTACAAAATTTTCAAACATATTTTGACCCAACCTCTAATGATTTAGGTATTGCCTTAACTACTCAAAGTAAATATTTAGAATATGTAGCTGACCAAGCAAATAAAGCAACTGAAGATTTAAAATTAAACGAGGGTTGGTTAAATGTTAGAAATTTAGCTGGAGAGAAAACTACAGATCGTAAGATTATTGAAGCTACTTTAATAAGAGATTTGACTAGTACTAATGATAATTTAGCCAAATTTACTGGCGATGCTTTTGTAGATGCTTTAAATATATTTTTAAATCAATTATTAATTCAATTAGTCCGTAATTTGTTATATGGAGGTGTTTATCAAGGAGGAAGTGGGTCTACTGGTAGTAGTGGACTTTATAATTTTGCTGGAGATCCTAGCACTGGTAGTGGAGCAGAAGCGGCTAAAGAAAGATTTAGACAAATTAAGCAGCCGAGATTTAATGTGCGCGGAGATTATAGCATTTTAGCAGATTTAACTATCTGCCCTAATCCAGAAAAGGCAGGGCCAACTAATTGTGTGATTACTGATAAATTCAGGGATGCTATCCAAAATAGAAAAACAGTAGGACAAGCAATCCGAGAAGGTAGTTTAAATAGGAATGGTGTGTTTGGGTTTGTTTCCAAAGATGTGGAGCCACGCTATGTAGATGAAAATTATCCTTTGCGCTCCATGATAATTTTACGCACTTACCGAATTTTACCAGTGGGCTGGGAAATAGCTGCTCAAGCTATTAATCAAAAGTTTAGCAGTGATAATTCTAAATCATATACTTTAGGAGATATGTTGGAATGTTATGAAAGTGGACAACAAGGATATGCCCCAGCTTTTCAAGAGAATGAATGGTGTAAAGGATTAGTAAGTCCAGATTGGGTGCTTAAAGCCCCACTTAATTATTGCGCACGCGAGGGCTATGGTCCAGAATTATTAGGTGATCCTGATGTTTCTAATGGCCAATATAGTATTAATCGGCAGGATAATTATTGTGCTGATCAGCAATCATGTATTAAAGAAAATTTTGATGGTTCTTGTGAGGTTTATGGATATTGTACTGAAGAACGACCAGCTTGGAATTTTAGCGCTAGTTCTTGCGAACCGACTTATAATACTTGTCAGACTTTTTTTGGTGATGGTAGAGAATCAATTTCTTATTTAAAAAATACTCTTGATTATTGCGATGAGAGCGGAGTAGGTTGTCAGTGGTACTGTCAGGAAAGTAAGTTAAATTATAATAATACTATTCAACGCGCTGAATTAGAATGGATATGCAGAGATAATAATAATAATAATTTAGACACAAGCAAAGAACATATCTACTTTAATCGCAATGCTCAAGAATGTTCAGCTGAGAATGAAGGTTGTGATGAATATATTCGCACTAAAGCTGGTTTGGGTGTTAATTTAATTCCAAATTCTAGTTTTGAAGATGGTAGCAGTATAAGCGTTGACTATTGGGATGGTACAGGAGTTACTATTGATTTTGACAGTCTTTATGGCACAAGAGCTATTAAATTAACTGATACTGCAGAAGGAACTTTTGAATATAAAAATCCAATAATTGAAGGATCTCGCTATATTATCTCTGGACATGTTAAGGTTTTAAATAATTATAGTGATAATGGAGGAATATCTATTAAAGTAGGTGATGACCATGAGACAGATATAATAGCTAATACCAATGGAGAATGGTGGCAAATATCAGAGTTGATTATTTTTGATCAAGATTATAATAATGGTATTACAATCAAAATAAATTCAGCAGGTACAGGAAACGCACTATTTGATGCTATTCAATTAGAAGAGGTTTTACCAGGTACAACTGAACCATCAGATTATAAAGACTATCGCGAGGCAGGATTGGCTTATCAAAAAATGATACCAGATTATGCGAAGAATTTTTGTTATGAAGATAATGGTGATAAAAAAGATAATTTAGAAAGAGAAGAAGAAACGATTTGTGAGGGTTATGACAATAAATTTATTAATGAATGTAAATCAACACAAGTTGGTTGTGATTTATATACTAGAGTAAAAGATAGTTTTTCAGTAACTGGCATAGCTAATAATGATAGCTATTGCCCAG
>Ga0208904_1000117_pt1 | contig 68364 bp, 69 predicted proteins | sample AntAceMetag02UKB_FD_184774 | JGI IMG/M metagenome (GOLD analysis project Ga0208904, IMG submission 184774) | Saline lake microbial communities from Ace Lake, Antarctica - Antarctic Ace Lake Metagenome 02UKB (SPAdes) (version 2) | ecosystem: Environmental > Aquatic > Non-marine Saline and...
AATCGACACTAATTGAAGCGCCCATGTCATAATCGTGTGATCTTTGTCGATTATTTTCGTAATCTTCATACCAGTTTCTTTCACCAGTTGCACCCAAGCTTATTGAAGGCAGCATATTAGCAGTAGCGGTTTCTATAGCTGCCTGTTTAGAGCGCAGGGCAGCTTTCTGAGCTGCTATATCTGGCCTTAGAGCTAGAGCTTCATTAATTAATGACGTTATATCAGCTTCACTCAGATTAGAAGGGATTTCCTTTGTGGGAGGTGCAATTTCAATATGATAATCAGCCGGAAGGCCTAATGCTAGGGCTAAGTTTGCTTCGGATGACTTTAAATCAGATTTGGCTTCTTCGAGTTGATATAGAGAATTATCATAATCAGAATTAGCTTGCAGCTCATCTAGCTTTACAGAAAGTCCTGCCTGAAATCTTATTTTAGCTGCATCAAATGTTTTCTTGGTATCTTCAACGTAAGCTTGAGCAGCCACTAAGGCTGACTTAGCACTGTATAAATTATAGTAAGTCTGTTCGACTGTAAGTAATAAATCTTGTATGGATTGATTAAAGGTATAGTTTGCTCCGATGAGATCATTCTGAGCTCCTTTGATTGCGGCTTCGCGACCACCAAAATCAAAGAGTAAATAGGTTATATCAGCACTGGGTCCATATTTTATCTGATCGGTATCACTACTGGCACTAGAACCCTTATCCCTAGAGCGAGTTATTTTGCCGGTGAGATCAACATTAGGATAGAGTTTACTCTCAGCTTGTTTGAGGGCAGCCTCATAAGCACGGGCTTGTCGCCATGATTGCCTTAAAGCAGGGGCTTTGCGTAGAGCAATGTCTATTAACCCGTTAAGATCTAGAGGTTGTTTATTATCAATTTTTTGATTACGTAGATTAGTCCAGGTAGTATCATTTAAGTTCTTTTGAATTTCCCAGGAAGCTGAAGACCACGGTTCATCTGAGCGGGCGGGGGAAGACAGGGTTTGACAACCAGAGACACCGAGCGCTATTGATAATAATAAGAAATATTTTATAATAGAAGCCCTAATCTTCATATGAAAAAAGTTCCTAGTCATTAATTATATATAGTATTACTAAAATAAACAAAACACTATATGTTGTTATATATATAATAGTACATTATTTATAAAAAAGCAAGGAATAGAGCAATAAAAGTAATAAAATTATTTAAAAACTTATTGATTTTGTATTAATTTAATGCTATTCTATGAAAAAATGCGAGGGTGGCGGAATTGGCATACGCGCTAGGTTGAGGGCCTAGTGAGAGTTAAATCTCGTGGGGGTTCAAATCCCCCTCCTCGCACCATTCTATTTTACCAAAGCGCTTTCGCCTTTGGTTTTGCAGGAACAGTTTCTGCGAAGTCTTGACGGAGCAGAACAGTTTATAATATGATAAAAAAAAGAGGCTTTAAAAAAGATATTTTTCCTTTTAGCTTAGCCATAATCGCAGTGGCTTACAGTCTATACTTTTATCTATTTATTCCCACTTTTTTTAATCGCAAATTTTATATTACTTTTTTCATTTGGGAATTCTCTAAAAAGACGGATATTTTTTCTCTCTCAGGCGTAATAGTTTTAAGCTGTCTGGTCTTTTTCTATTTAGATAAGTTTTATTTTAGAAAGTCAGTTGAGAAAAGATTTTATTACTTCTGGGAACTTTATGCAGCCAGCAATTTTGCTTTACTGACCATGCTTAGCTATCAATATGGAGCTATAATGTATCTTACAAAAGAAAATGCTGATTTTTATACTTATTTCTCTCCTGTAGGGAGCATCGCTTTCTTTATAGGAGTAGTATTTATTTTGAGACTAATCCTAAGGTCGGGGAGCCGGCTTTTATATGATGATGAGGCAGAGGTCAATGAGTGATTGTTTATTTTGTAAAATAATTAATAGAGAAATCCCAGCGGATATTGTTTATGAAGATGATTTAGTTTTAGCATTCTCAGATATAAATCCTCAGGCACCTAATCATACATTAATCATTCCCAAGAAGCATATTGCCAAAGTCTCTGATCTAAAAGAAGAAGAAGCGCATCTGATAGCTCAGATGGTTATAGCGGCTAATAAAATAGCCCAAGAAAAGGGATTATTGGATAAGGGCTACCGCATTGTTTTAAATTGTGGTGAGGATGCAGGCCAGGAAGTTTTTCATATCCATCTGCATCTTTTAAGTGGTCGGAAATTTAGCTGGCCTCCAGGTTAAGCCAAGCCTTCCCGAATAGTTTCCACTCTTTTCTTTAAGTCACTTGAAGAAAACGGCCAGACACTTCTGCCGTAGAGAGCGGCTTTTATTTCTTTGTAGGTAAGGTCATTCATCCTGAAGTTAGGTATCTTATTATCAATTTCCAGATAATATCTCATTAATAAAAGGTAGCGTTCAACCAGAGAGGGTAAGAGGAAGTTATCTCTAACGTGCTTGTGGGCGTTTTTGCCCAGAGTTTGTTTTTCTTTGGAGTCTTCTAAGATAGATTTAATTCTCTTGGCTGTAGTCTTTGAGTCGTTAGGTTTGACTAAGTAGCCAGTTTCTTCATTAATGACCTGGAGCTGAATACCACCAACGCTACTACCGATAACTGGGGTATTATGCCACATGGCCTCGGTGACAACCAGGCCAAAGCCTTCTTTAGTAGATAAATGGATGAAGCAGTCGGCTAAGGTCAGTAAGGCACTGATACATTCATCATTATTTTCTATGTTCAACCAGGCCTGGATATCTTTATCGCCGTCAATGGCGGATAAGATTTCCTGGTACATCATTTCACCTTCAGGATCATCTGAAGCTGAGTTACCAACTATAATTAGATAAGGTTTAATCTTTTTACTTAAAATAGATTTCGCTTGTTTGAATGCCTGAATAATCCCTTTTTGGTTTTTATGAACGTCGTAACGGGAAACGGCTAAGACGATAGGCCGTTTAGGATCGATATTATGCTCATTGAAAAGTGTGGATAATTTTTTAAGAGCTTCTTTCTTTGTCATTAGCTGATTCTTTTTTCTTAGGGGATCGATGCAGGGATGGACCTCATAAGCCGGAATTTGCAGATCGTCTTTTATAAATTCCTTGCAGGTAAAGATGGCTCCATCAAAATGGTTAATGTAAGGCAGGAGAAAACGCCAGATTCTTCTTGAGGCCTGGGAAATGTCAATATGGCACCTCCAGAGTACGTGGCCATAGACATTCCCACTCATAACCATGGCCGCCGGCTGCGGGTCATGGACTACCACCATGTGGCCGACAACCTTTGTTTTTTCGGTATTCCATTTAATAGTATCTAAGTAAGCGTGAAAAACCTCTTGCATACTGATGTCCTGATCGACACCTTGTAAGAGATTATGAAATTTTTTAGTTACTTTAAAGAAGTCAGGAGATCCTTCTATAATAAACCAGCGGCAGTCAACACCCAGGCCGCGAGCAAAAGGAATAGTGCTTTGCAGCATTTCAGCCACTCCGCCTCCAATAGCTGTGGAGTTCACATTGGCCCAAACCTTATTTTGTAGAGGCTCAGCCAACCACTTGAGATTATCTATACGTTGTTTTCCGACGAAATCCTTGTAATCATCAACGTTCATTTTCTTTAAGTGAACATATTGATTTTTAAACTTTTTACTTCTGTCATCAAACATGCATATCTCCTTAATGAGCACATAATTTATGAAAATTAAAAATTTTCTTAAATTATGTGTGTGAATTAATCCCCCTTCTTTCATTCTGAAAGAAGGTAAGGGGATAAGTTTATTTTAATCATTTACCTTTATAAATATTTTGCAAATGGATAGGTTTTCTTCTTTTATACTTACACGACTATAGCTATAATGTCAATAGCCAGAGCAAAATAATACTGCTTTGTTATACGGTTGAAAGGTTCATCCTAAAGGTGTTATAATACATTAACATGATAGAAACTCTAAAAAGTGCAGATATACTTTTAAACATTTTGTTTCAGGAAAGTAGTTTTAAACTTTTAGAATCTATAAATGAAATTTCAACTTCATATATTGATAGAAGTGACAGTAGACTTCAAGCTGCATATGATTTTAAGCGGCAGAAGCATAATGCCGAAGTCTTAATAGATTATTTATCTACTGATTTATCAGATGTGCTTAATAAGAAAAAGCTCTTTATAACTGATGTAGATATCTTTAGACCACAAGCAGAGTTTGTCTTTGGTTTAAGTAAAAGCTCAGGTGGTGAAGTGGCGGTAGTTTCAACTTATCGTTTAAAAATTTTAGATGAGGAGCTTTTTATAAGTCGATTTTTGAAAGAGGCCTTACATGAGTTGGGTCATCTATTTAGATTAGGGCACTGCCAGGATAAGTTTTGTGCTATGAATTTATCTTTAAATCTAAAAGATATTGATTTTAAAAAAATACGTTTTTGCAGGAGTTGCAGAAAGTTATTAGAGGAGAGTATAAATGATAATTGAAAATACAGAGTTAGAGGTTATAAAAGGGGATATTACCGAACTGGAAGTTGAAGCTATAGTTAATGCTGCTAATAACCAGCTGCAAATGGGTGGTGGTGTTGCTGGAGCTATATCCAAGAAAGGTGGCCCGTCTATTCAGCAAGAAGCTGATCAGATTGGGCCGATTGAAGTTGGCAAAGCAGCTATAACCACGGCTGGGAACTTAAAAGCTAAATATGTTATTCATGCAGCTACCATGGCCCTGGATTTTAGAACTGATCAAGAGATTATTAGGCGTGCCACTAGAAGTGCTTTGGAGGTTACCAAAGAAAAAAATATTAAATCACTGGCTTTTTGTGCCTTAGGCTGCGGAGTAGGCAAATTCCCTATAGATAAAGCCGCCAGGATTATGTTAGAAGAGGTTGTGCATTATGCCAAGTGGAATCATAATCTTAAAAAAGTATATTTTATTTTATATACAGAAGAGACTTTCAATATTTTTTCTGAGATAGTCACCGAACGTTTTGTGAGGACGATGGAGAAATTAACTAATAATCCTATTCCTACAGTGGATATAATTATCGATAACGGAGAAGGGATAGTTTTAATTGAAAGAAAAAATCCTCCTTTTGGTTGGGCTTTACCCGGAGGCTTTTGTGAATTGGGTGAGTCAGTAGAGACAGGGGCTTTTAGGGAAGCAGAGGAAGAGACAGGTCTTAGAGTTGAGAACTTAAAACAATTTCATGTCTATTCGGATCCGAAAAGAGATCCCAGGTTTCATACGATTTCAGTTGTCTTTACGGCTACAACTGATAAGCAGCCTAAGGCTGATAGTGATGCCAAGGATGCAAAGTTTTTTTCAAAAGACAACTTGCCGGCAGAAGTTGCATTTGACCATATGAAAATTATAGAAGATTACTTTAGAGAGAGAAAATAAAATGTCTTTATTTTATGTAATTGATGGATATAATCTTATGCATAAAGTGCTAGAACTTGAAGGCTTAAGTTTGCAGCAAGCCAGGGAAAACTTATTGGAATTAATAAAAGTTAATAATCTCTGCGGGAAAAATAAAGTGACGGTTGTCTTTGATGGGCGTCTTGATGTAGTAGCACCCCCACATCAAACTAACTTTATCGTTTTGTTTTCTGAAGGAGAGTCGGCTGATAGCTTAATTATCCGTTTGGTTTCAAAAATGGATAACCCTAAAAGTATTAAGGTGGTTACTGATGATAAAGCTATTATTACGCGTGTACGTAATTTAAATGCCAAACATGTCTCAACAGCTGGTTTTCTAAAAAAAATGAAGACTAAGAGATCCAAGGCGAATTATAAAAAAAATCATCTAGATGAAGAAGAATTAGATTCAATTACAGAGGAATTTAAAAAGAAGTGGACAGGGAATAAATGATACCTATAAAAGATGATAATAATTTAAAGAGTTTTCCTTATGTAACGGTGGTCTTAATCGCAATAAATGCGACAATATTTTTAATACAAATTTTAACTGGAGAATTTGGAAAAACGCTAACTTTTGATTTTTCAGTTACACCTTATGATCTCTTTCATCCTGAAAGCCGAGAAGTATATATAACTTTATTCACTTCCATGTTTTTACACGCTGGTATTATGCATTTAGCGGGGAATATGATCTTTCTTTGGATATTTGGAGATGACATTGAAGATGCCTTAGGGCATGGGAGGTATTTAGTATTTTATATAATTTGTGGTTTAGCGGCCATATCATTACATTCTTTGATCTACCATAATTCCCAAACCATGGTTTTAGGAGCTAGTGGGGCTATATCTGGTATTTTAGGCGCTTATTTTTTATTGTATCCAGAGGTTAGAGTTTTAACTATAGTACCTATATTCTTTTTTATTCGCTTTATCTGGATTCCCTCAACTTTCTTTTTGATTATTTGGTTTGCTTTTCAATTGCTCTATGCAGCTAATCCACAGGCGCATCAAATAGCTTTCTTGGCTCATATAGGAGGTTTTTTAGCAGGCTTGGGAACTATCCATTTATTTTTTCCACATAACGCAGTTAAGCGGGATTTTGATATTATAATGCCATGGCAACATCACGAATAATTAATTCTGCTTTCAAGAGAATGCATCAGGCTTTTGGCCCTCAAGACTGGTGGCCGGGGGATAGTCCTTTGGAAATTATAGTGGGAGCAGTTCTGACTCAGAATACTAACTGGGCTAACGTTGAGAAAGCAATTAACAACTTAAAAAAAGAAAAAGTTTTAAGTTTAAAAGCTTTAAAAGAGATTAATACTAATAAATTAGCTGGGCTTATCAGGTCTAGTGGGTATTACAATATAAAAGCAAAGCGTTTAAAAAATATAATCAATTTTATTTTTAGTGAGTATAGAGGTTCTTTAAAAAAGATGTTTTCTGAATCAGATGAAGAGCTAAGAAAGAAACTCTTATGTGTAAATGGTATTGGTAGGGAGACAGCTGATTCGATTATGTGTTATGCGGCGCAAAAAAAGGTCTTTGTGGTTGATGCCTATACTAGAAGAATATTTTCGCGTTTAGGAGTTTGTAAAAAAGATATTGAGTATGATGTTATTCAGGCTTTATTTTATAAGCATCTTAAGAATGATTATCAATTATTTAATGAATATCACGCTTTAATAGTGAATCTGGGGAAGAATTATTGTAAACCCAAGCCATTATGTCATAATTGTCCACTTAAAGGAATGTTAAATGGGAAATGTAAACTTACCTGATAAGGTGAAGCTAGTTATTACAGTTTTTTCGCAGGATAAGAAGAGGATTGAAAAGGTAAAAAGCATCCTAAGTAAGAGATTTGGTCTTATTGATTATGAAAGCTATGATTTGAAATTAATTACTAACTACTATGAAGATGAGTTGGGCCCTAATTTAGTAAGGCAATTTTATGCTTTCAAAAAGCTTATAAATCGTGATAAAATAGCAGGGATAAAATTATATACTAATAAGCTTGAAGATAAGTTTAGGGTGAATAATAAAAGAATAATAAATATAGACCCGGGTTATTTAAGCCTGGGTAAATTTATTCTCACGACAACTAAGAATCAGCAGCAGCGGCTTCATCTAAAAAATGGGATTTTTGCGGAGTGTGCCCTCAGATATAAAAATGGGGGTTTTGCTACCTGGGATTGGACTTATCCGGATTATGCCACAGAGGAATATCGCAAAGTCTTAAATGAAATCAGAGAGGTTTATTTTAAGCAAATAAGATGAAAGTATTAGTTAGTGCTTGTTTGGCGGGTATTAATTGCCGCTATAATGGCAAATGTAAACTCAATAAGAAGATTAAAAAACTTGTTGAAGAAGGCAAGGCTGTATGTGTCTGTCCTGAGGAATTGGGTGGACTTTCTACGCCCAGGCTGCCATCTGAAATTAAGAATGCGACTGGTGAAGATATTTTAGATACCAATGCTCGAGTCTATAATAAAGAAGGTACTGATCTCACAAAGCGTTTTATTGAAGGAGCAGAGCGGGTTTTGGATATAGCTAAAAAGTATAAAATAAAAAAAGCCATCCTAAAGACAAAGAGTGCGGCTTGCGGTTTGGGGCAGATTTATGATGGTAGTTTTTCAGGTAAATTAATTGAAGGCAATGGAGTAACTTGTGCTTTACTTTTAAGAAACGGAATTAAGGTAGTTACAGAAAAAGATATTTAAGGGAGAGTGTAATGTTTGATAAGATGAAGCAGTTAATGGATATGCAGAAAAAGGCCAAGTCTATGAAAAAAGACTTAGAAGATACTACTATTGATGTTGAGAAATTGGATGGTAAAGTAAAGATGTCTTTTGCGGGAGACAATGTCTTAAAAAGCATTAATATAGATAGTGAACTCTTAAAAGAAGATAAAAAGACAATTCTTGAAAATGCTATTCAGGATTGCACTAATGAGGCTTTTAAGAAAATTAAGCAGCTTATGATGGAGAAAATGAAGCAGAGTATGGGAGGTTTAAATCTCCCTGGTATGGGCATTTAGAATTAGATTGACACCAAAAATTAATTTTGATAATATTTTAACTCACTTGGCCCCATCGTCTAGCTCGGTCTAGGATGTCGGATTCTCATTCCGGTGACACGGGTTCAAATCCCGTTGGGGCTACCAAGTTGATAACCCGAAAGATTAATTTCTTTCGGGTTTTTTATTTCTGGTAAGCTACATAACTTCTTGACGCTGGATAGTTTTTGTAGTATCCTTATTGCCAGATAACGGGGAGGTTAATTTGAGCAACTACTTATTTATAGTAGTCGGACTTGTAGCGGGGATATTAAGCGGCCTTTTAGGTATAGGTGGCGGTATTATCATGATTCCTGCATTAGTTTATATATTTGGATTTTCTCAACATACTGCTCAGGGTACAACCCTGGCGGCTATGGTTCTTCCTATCGGCTTACTAGCCGCTATGAAATATTATTCTCACGGACAAGTTAATATTGCCGTAGCTATATTTATTGCTATCGGTTTTTTTGTGGGTGGTTTTATTGGAGCAAGTTTTGTTGAGCACGTTTCCGAAATAGCTTTAAAAAGGATATTCGGATTTTGTATGCTTGCTATTGCGATTAAAATGATCTTCACTAAATAAATAGGAGGTGGCTAATGTTTTTTAAGAAGATTTTTGAACAAAAACGTGTATATATTTTTATGTTTGTCGTTGGACTCATTTTAGGTTGTTTGCCGATTAATGCTTTTGCATTACCTGTATCTTCTTCGGCCAAAGTTATCACAGCAGCCTACAGGGCTGATCAAGCTGCGGTTTCTGCTTTTTTGGAGAAAGAGGTAGTAGTTGAAAGATTAGCTAAACTGGGTTTATCAGCTGATGAAATCAAGGCAAGTCTCTCAACTATGGATGAACATCAGTTGCATCAGATGGCTCAAAAAGTAGAGACTCTTGATAAGGCTGGTAGTGGAGTGGGAATTGCAGTTATTCTCTTGGTTATTGTTTTAATAGCTATACTTTTCTTGTATATGACTGACCGTAAAGTTAAATTACATAATCCGGTAACAGTAGAGAAGAATTCATAAGTAGTGAAGAAAAGAAAACTTTTTATAACATTTATAATTTGCCTCTTTCTACTTTGTGGTTGCGTAGGTTTAAACTATAATGTTATAAAAAGTAATTTAGATAGCGACATTGATGAAGGCCATTATATTGATGGTCTTCATTTTTTTAAACAGGATAAAAACTTTTGTGGGCCTTCTGCTTTAGCTGTGGTTATTAATTACTGGGGAGACGATGTAACCCAGGAAGAAATAGCTGAATCAATATATAGAGATTCTATTAAGGGAAGTCTGACGGTAGATTTAGAAAATTATGCCTTTAAGAGAGGTTTCTTTGCTCAGGCAGGGGAATTTGAATTAGATAAATTGGGTCCTATGATAAGAGAAGGCATTCCAATAATTGTAATGGTACAGGTGATGCCTTTTATTAAAAGGAATCATTATCTCGTTCTCTTTGGTTATAATGAGACTCGCCAAATAGTAATGGCTTATACGGGTAAAGAAGAGCCGATATTAATGGGCTATGGTGATTTTGTAAGAAAATGGGAGTCGGCTGGCAAGTGGGCTCTGATAGTTGCTCCTCCTCAGAAGGTTGACTGGGAACTAGACAGTTATTATCTTAATAAGCTAGGCTTGATATATGAAGAATCAGGTCTAAATGACCTGGCAGTTGTTTATTATAAAAAGGCCATTAAAGAAGATAATTCTCGAGCGCTATATTTCTTTAATCTCGGCAATGTTTATGTAAAACTTAGCGAATATGAACAAGCAGTACTTTATTATAATAAGGCTATTGGAGCTGATAAGACTTATGCTGATGCCTATAATAATATAGCTTACAGTTTGTATTTAGATGGCCGCAATCTGGACATGGCTGAAGATTATGCTTTGCAGGCCATAACTTTGCCATCTGAAAAAAAAGGTTATTATTATGATACATTGGGTCTTATCTATTTAAAAAGAAACGATAATAAAAAAGCTAAAGAGGCTTTTAAGAAAGCACTCATAGAAGCATCTAATTTAGATCTCGATGTCCAGAAAGCCATTAAAACCCACCTTGATAGCCTTTCAGAAATAAACTAAACATATAATACTATAAAATATTTGATAGCTTTTATATCATTGACGCTCGCTTTTTTATCTGTTATTATATAAATTGTTTTTAGTTAACTACCCACCCTTAAAAGTAGGAGTATTTTTAATGATAGAAAGATATTCCCGAAAGCAAATGCAGGATGTCTGGAGTGAGGACAATAAGCTTCAAAAAATGCTAGATGTAGAATTAGCAGTTTGTGAAGTTCTATCCAAAAAAGGTATTGTACCCAAAAGCGATTTCAAAGTTATCAAGAAGAAGGCTCGCTTTAATGCAGCCAAGATTAAAGAGCTGGAGAAGATAACTAAACATGATGTAGCTGCCTTTGTAAATAATGTCTCAAGTTATGTAGGTAAAAAGGGTAAATATATACACTGGGGTCTGACTTCAACTGATGTAGTAGATACTGGCCAGGCAATGCAATTAAAAGAAGCTTGTGACATTTTGATTGATGATTTAAAAGCTTTGATGAAGGTGTTAAGAAAAAAAGCCTTAAGATATAAAGATACAGTTTGTGCCGGTAGGACCCACGGTATTCATGCTGAACCGACAACGTTTGGTCTTAAGATGGCCTTATTTTATGAAGAAGCTAAAAGAAATATCAAGCGTTTAAATGATGCCAAGGAAATTATCGGGGTGGGAAAAATTTCCGGTTCAGTGGGAACATTTTCACACCTAGACCCCGATATTCAAGATAAATCATTAAAGATATTAGGTCTTAAGCCAGCCTTGATTTCAACTCAGGTTTTGCAGCGTGACCGTCATGCCCAGCTTATAGCTACTATAGCTATTGTAGGAGCTTCCTTAGAGAAAATTGCTTTAGAAGTTCGCAATCTACAAAGAACGGATGTTTTAGAAGTTGAAGAATATTTCTCAAAAGGCCAGAAGGGTTCTTCTTCTATGCCTCATAAAAGAAATCCTGTCAGAAGTGAAAGAGTCTGCGGTTTAGCCAGAGTTTTAAGAGGCTATGTGCAACCAGCTTTGGATAATGTAGCTCTATGGCATGAAAGAGATATAAGTCATTCCTCAGCTGAAAGAGTGATTCTACCTGATGCGACTATGTTGTTAGATTACATCTTAGGTGAAATGACTTACATAGTTGATAATTTAGTTGTTTATCCTAAAAAGATGATTTTTAATCTAGAGAAGGTCCAAGGTTTAGTATTTTCTCAGAGGATAATGCTTTATCTTATTCAGGAGAAGGATCTTACCAGAAAAACTGCCTATGAATTAATTCAGAAGTCAGCTCTTTATGCCTGGGAGAAGCAAGTTCCTTTTAAAGAGGTTCTTTTAAGTGATAAGAAATTTTTAAGTTATGTGAAGCCTAAAGATATAGAGAAGTTTTTTGATTACAAGCATTATTTAAGAAACATTAATAAAATTTATAAACGTGTCGGACTATAAAAATAGAAAAGTAGATTATACCTTACTTACGTTTCGGGATTAATTTGGGCAGATTACTTACATTCGTTGACACTCTGCAAGTAATGCCCTCATTATAAATAGAAAGCACTTATATGTTTTGGAGAATTGAGGTTGAGAATAAGCCCGGTGTCTTTGATGCCCAGGGGGATACGGCAAAAAAAGGTATAAAAGATTTAAGAGTAGAGGGCGTTAAAAGTGTTTGCGTCAGAGAAGTGTATATTCTTTATGGTGGCCTAAAAGAAGCAGACGTTAAAACAATAGCTGAAAATATACTTGTAGATAAAGTTATTCAGCAGTATCAGATTTTTAATGAAGATAATATTACCTCAGGAAATATTCCTGAAAATACTATAGCTGTGGAGGTAGCCCATAATTTGGGAGTTATGGATCCATGGGAAGCTAGTATTACTAAAGCTGTGAAAGATTTAGGAATTGAAAAACTAGATGATGTCAAAACAGCAAAACTATATTTGCTTGAGACCGTCTTAGATTTAAAGAAAATTAAATCCTTGGCCCAGAAAATTTTTTATAATAAACTTATCCAGCACACCAGATGTAATAAAGAAATATATTCCAAAGAATCCTATCTAAAAAAAGACCTGCCTAAATATAAGTTTAAATTAATTGAGGTTGACTTACTTGGAGTGGATGATGAAAAACTCATGCAAATCTCCAAAGAGGGTCAACTTTATTTGAGTTTAGAAGAAATGCAGGCTATTCAAAGATATTTTAGAAATTTAGGCAGAAAACCCACTGATTGTGAATTGGAGATTATTGCTCAGACCTGGTCAGAGCATTGTTTCCATAAAACCTTTAAGGGCTTAATTGAATATGAAGGTAAAGAGATTGACGGTTTATTAAAATCAACAATTATGAGAGCTACTGAGCTTTTAAATAAAGAATGGTGCATTTCTGTTTTTGATGATAACTCAGGAATCATTGATTTTGATGAAGAAAATGCAGTGTGTTTTAAGGTAGAGACTCATAATCATCCATCGGCCCTAGAGCCTTATGGTGGTGCTTCAACCGGTATTGGAGGAGTTATTAGGGATGTCTTGGGTACTGGCTTGGGTGCTAGGCCTATAGCTAATACTGATATCTTTTGTTTTGGACCTCCTGACTTTCCGCATGAAGAGGTCCCTAAGGGTAGCATGCATCCCAAAAGGATCATTAAGGGTGTAGTTTCTGGAGTTAGGGATTACGGAAATAGAATGGGTATTCCCACGGTTAATGGGGCAGTTCTCTTTGATAAAAGTTACATTGGTAATCCTTTAGTTTACTGTGGCAATGTCGGCATTATGCCTAAAGATAAATGTTTTAAAAAAGTTGATAGTGGCGACCTAGTGGTGGCAGTTGGTGGCAAGACTGGTAGAGACGGAATTCATGGAGCTACATTTTCGTCTGGTGAATTAACTCATGAATCAGAAGAGGTTTCGAGTTCGGCAGTCCAGATAGGTGATCCAATTACTGAAAAGAAAATGACGGATGTTATTATAAAAGCCAGAGATAAGAATTTATATAAGTCAGTTAATGACTGTGGTGCTGGAGGTTTTTCATCGGCGGCAACTGAGATGGGTGAGAAGCTAGGCTTGAGAGTTGATTTAGATAAAGCCCCTTTAAAGTATAAGGGCCTTAGTTATGATGAAATTTGGATTTCAGAATCGCAAGAGAGAATGGTTCTTGCTGTTGATGAAAGCAAAATAGATACGCTTTTAGAGTTGTGTGCTTCAGAAGATGTTGAAGCTACAGTCATAGGCGAATTTACAGATACTAAAAAAGTTGAACTTTTTTTTGAGGGCCATCAAGTCTGTGATTTAGATTTGCAATTCCTTTATAAGGGTATGCCTCGATTTAGACAGAAAGCTGTTTGGAGAAAGCCTGAGACAAAGGAGCCGGTTCTAAAAGAAAAAGATGACTACACTAATACTTTGCATAAATTATTAGGTACTTATGATATTGCTTCAAAAGAATGGATTATCAGGCAATATGACCATGAAGTCCAGGCTCAGACAGTCTTAAAGTCTTTGGGTGGAGAAAGTAAAGATACTCCTAATGATGCCGCTTGTATTAAGCCTTTGTATAATTCTAAAAAAGGTTTATTGTTATCCTGCGGAATAAATCCTTATTACGGTTTATTAGATCCCTACTGGATGGCAATCAATGTAATAGACGAGGCCTTGAGACAGATAGTGGCTTCGGGCGGCAATTTAGAGAGGGTGGCTTTGTTGGATAATTTCTGCTGGGGTTCGCCCACAGATGAAGAACAGATGGGCGGATTGGTGCGGGCTTCAATTGGATGTTTTGATGCGTCCATGGGATATCAGGCACCATTCATTTCAGGCAAGGATAGTTTAAATAATGAATATAATGAACATGGAAAAACTCGAGCTATACCAGGTACTCTTTTGATCTCAGCTATGGCAGTTATAGAAGATGTAACTAAAACAATTTCTGCTGATTTTAAAAAAGCTGGAAATCTAATATATATAATTGGTAAAACAAAAGATGAATTAGGGGCTTCAGCCTATTATAGATTAAAAGATCTCATGGGGGCTAATGTGCCAACGGGAAATATAGAAAATAATAAATTATTAATGGATACTTTATCTAAGGCGACTAGCAAAGGATTAGCTGAAAGTATTCATGATTGTTCTGAAGGTGGCTTAGCTGTTGCTGTAGCTGAGATGGCTTTTGGGGGAGGCTTAGGAGCGGATATTGAATTAAATAAAGTTGCTAATAATATAGAAGATGTTAAAGATTATAAATTACTGTTTTCAGAATCAATGAGTCGTTTTGTTGTGGAAGTTGCAGCTGAAAATAAAGATGCCTTTGAAAAGGCTCTTGAAGGAATTAGTTTTGCAAAAGTTGGGCTTATTAAAAACTCGAAAGAACTAAAAATTAACGGTATTAATGGAAAATGTGTACTTAAAGAAGATATTTATAAACTAAAAGAAAGCTGGCAGAAACCGTTGAGATGGTAAATTTTGGATGTATACCCCCTCTACATTCTTTTTTAATGCAAGAATGGGGGGTTAATTCGGGCCTATCGGTTATGTTCGCTTTGTTCCATAACTGATGCCCTCATTAAAGGTGGTAAGATGGTCAAAGTTATAGTTATACGTGCAGCAGGCACTAATTGCGATAAGGAAACAGTCGATGCTTTCATTAGGCAGGGTGCCGAAGCTGAGTTGGTTCATATTAATCAGCTAAAAAATAAAAAGAAAAAGTTATCTTCCTATCATATCCTTGCTATTCCCGGAGGATTTACTTATGGGGACGATATAGCTTCAGGTAGAATTCTAGCTAATGAACTTAAATTCAATTTAAAAGATGATGTCTCAAAATTTATAAATGATGGTAAATTAATTATTGGTATCTGCAATGGATTTCAGGTATTAGTTAAGTCGGGTCTTTTACCCGAGGGGAATACCTTTAATCAGACAACTACTCTGAATTTAAATGATAGTTGTAAGTTTGAGGATAGATGGATTTATTTAAAAAATAATCCGCAAAGCCCCTGCATCTGGACTAAAAATATTAAGGATGTAATGGAGCTACCAATAGCGCACGCTGAAGGGAAGTTCATAGCAGATAAAGAAGTTATTAAATCATTGGGTGATAATAATCAAATTGTTTTTAAGTATGTAAATGCCCAAGGTGAAACAGGTAGTTATCCTGATAATCCTAATGGCTCTATAGATGATATTGCTGGTATATGTGATCAAACAGGTCGTATCTTTGGGCTCATGCCGCATCCGGAAAGATTCTTAACCTTAAATCATAATCCCAGGGCACAGAGATTAAAAGAAGCCAAGCCGATTGATGGCAATATAATTTTTAAAAATGCGGTTAATTATATTAAGAATAATGTATTATAGGGGAATACAATGGCACTAACTTATAAAAAATCAGGTGTTGATATCAGCAAAGCGGATAAGCTAATTGCGTCAATTAAAACAATAGCTAAAACTAATAATCCAGCTGTATTGGGTTCTATTGGGGGTTTTTCAGGTTTTTTTAAATTGGACTTAAAAAATATTAAACAACCTATTCTTGCGGCTAGTTGTGATGGTGTGGGAACAAAACTAAAATTAGCTTTTTATATAGGTGAGCATGAGACGGCAGGTATTGATTTAGTAGCTATGAACGTGAATGATTTAGTGGCCTGCGGGGCTAAGCCTTTATTTTTTCTGGATTATGTTTCCTCAAGTAGTTTGAAATTAAAAGATTTGACTGCTTTTATAAAAGGGATTTCCAAGGCCTGTAAAGAATCCGGTTGTTTTATTTTAGGTGGGGAAACAGCTCAAATGCCTGGATTTTATGAGAGTGATGAATATGATGCGGCTGGTTTTTGTGTAGGCTTAGTAGATAAAAAAGAAATCATAGATGGCTCAAGTATAAAAAATGGAGATGTTGTTATCGGTCTGGCTTCAAACGGAATTCATTCTAATGGTTATTCATTTGTAAGAAAGGCATTTTCTTTAAAATACATTAAAACAAATAAGAAATTATTTTATAGACCAACAAAGTTATACGTAAAACCTATTTTATCCTTAAAAGATAAAGTAAAAATTAAAGGTATTGCCCATATAACTGGCGGAGGATTTTCTGATAATATAATCAGAATCCTTCCCAAGGGAATAACTTGTGAGATTTTTAAATGTAGCTGGCCAATCCCAGAAGTTTTTACTTTGCTAAAAGAAAAGACTCAGGCTTCTATGAAAGAGATGTATCATACCTTTAATATGGGTATAGGTATGGTAGTTGTGGTTTCAAAAAATGATGCTGATAAAGCTCTGCGGGTTTTAAAGAAAGAAAAAGCCAACGCATATATTATTGGTACTTGTAAGAAATCACATAAGAAATCAGTAATAATCGGATAAAGGAATTGTTTATATGAAGGTATTAGTTATCGGCTCAGGCGGAAGAGAGCATGCTTTAGTAAAAAAGATTTCCCAAAGTAAAAAATTATCTAAACTTTATGTGGCTCCAGGTAACGGAGGTATGCAAGGTCTTGCTGAAATTGTTAATATTAAAGCCGATGAGATAGAAAAATTAGCTGATTTTGCCCAGGAGAACGAAATAGATTTGACCATTGTTGGTCCTGAAGCTCCTTTGGTTAAGGGTATCGTTGATCTTTTTGAAGAAAGAAATTTAAAAATATTCGGGCCGAATAAAAAAGCTTCTTCTTTAGAAGCCAGTAAGGTTTTTACGAAGGACTTGTGCAAAAAATATAATATTCCCTCAGCTCATTATATGGTGTTTGATGATTCGAAAAAGGCCAAGAGTTATATTGATAAATGCGATAAACCGCAAGTAATAAAAGCTGATGGTTTAGCAGCTGGTAAAGGTGTCGTTGTGGCGGCAGATAAAGAAGAAGCTAAAGCAGCTATAGATTTAATGATGGAAGATAAAGTATTTGGCGATGCTGCCAAGAGAGTTACTGTTGAAGAGCGTCTTTATGGTGAGGAAGCATCCATTTTAGTTTTATGTGACGGAGATCATATCTGTCCTCTGGCAACCAGTCAGGATCACAAGCAAATTTATGATGAAGATAGAGGGCCTAATACGGGTGGTATGGGAGCTTATTCACCGGCTCCGATTATAAATGATAGTTTGTATGAGGATATCATGAGAGATATAATTCGTCCGACAATTTATGCACTGAAAGAAGAAGGTATAAATTATAAAGGTGTACTTTATGCTGGCCTCATGATGACTGAAAATGGACCACAACTTTTAGAATATAATGTTCGTTTTGGTGATCCAGAGACGCAGGCAATATTAAGCAGAATAGAATCAGATTTTTTAGAAGCCTTGGAAGCAGTTGTCGAAGGTAAGTTGGATGAAGTTGAAATAAAGTGGGATAAAAGAAGTTGTATTTGTGTAGTTATCGCTTCCGGTGGATATCCCGGTAGTTATGAAAAAGGAAAAGAGATTACGGGATTGGATAGGGCCGGTAAGCAAAAAGACGTTATTGTCTATCATGCTGGCACTAAAAGAGAAGATAAAAAAATATATACGAATGGCGGCAGGGTGCTAGGTGTGACTGCTTTAGGTGATGATATTACCCAGGCCATTGATAAGGCTTATAAAGCAATTGAATTGATATCATTTGATAGTATGTATTATAGAAAAGATATTGGTCGTAAAGCTGTAGGTAGGTAAAAAGGAGTAGGAAATATGGAAAATAGTCCAAATGAAGTTTTAAAACATTCTCGTCTAGGGGTAGCCTCATTTGTAATTTCATTGATTACTGGTGTTGTGGAGTTCTTAGTTATTATCTCAGCTGGAGTTTTAGAGGTTGAGGGTCAGATGAGTGAGGTCTCGGCTGCTGCAGTGGTTATTGGGATGTTTATTATGCTGGGGATGTTTGCTAACTTAGTTGGTGTGGGACTCGGTATTGCAGCCGTAGTTCAGAAGAAAGCTAAGAAACTATTTGGCATATTAGGTCTTATTTTTAACGGTTGCTTAATCTTACTTATTTTAGGCTTAATGATTGTTGGGATTATGGTTTCATAAAAGGAGATTTTTATGAAAAAGATTGATGTAGCAGCTTATCGTGTAGACACTAAAAAAAGATAACAAAGTTTATATCAATGAAGGAGAGAAGTGGTGATAAAAAAAAATTCCCTATCTGTTGAGAGTTGGTTTTCGCGCGGCTGGCAGGTTTATAAGGAAAGACCAAAGCCTCTTATAGGGGCGTCGGTGATTTTTAGCGCTGTTAGTTTGGGTTCTGCAGTGGTTGGTTTATCGAATTGGGGGACGATTATTCAGGCCCTTAGCAATTTGATAGTTATACCGGTTTTAGCGGTAGGGTGGGCTTTTTTATTCCTGAGGGCAATAAGAGGCGAAGAGGTTAAGGCCTCAGATGTTTTTAGCGCCTTTTCGTGTTTTGGCAGAGCATGGACCACCCAGATGCTCTTTACCCTTATTATATTGGGAGGATTGTTTTTACTCATTGTACCCGGGATAATTTTTTCTCTGATGTTTGGTATGTGTGTTTACGCGGTTATGGACAAGAAGATGTCCGCGGTAGAGTCTGTGAAATATAGTAAGAAAATAACAAAAGGCTATAGAGGCCTCATTTTTGTTTTATATGTTGCAATAGGCCTTTTAACCTTATTGGGAATACCTATTGCTTACGGGTTGCAAAAGTTAGATTCTAATCTTATATTTATAGGATTAATTCCTTATTTGATAAATGTAGTGTTTGTTCTACCATGGACAGCAGCGGCAGCGGCAGCGGCCTATGATAGCTTGGTCAAAAAAAATGAAGAGGCGTTGGAGGCGCGGGAAGAGTCTGTATAGTAGGGATGATAATTATTAAGATGGCGGTTTCTTAAAGAACTAATTTTAAATTTTGGAGAAGTTTATGAAAAAGATTGATATAGCTATTATTATGGGTAGTAAATCTGATTTAAAAGTTGCCCAAGAGGCAGAAAAGATCCTAAAGGATTTTAAGGTTAAATATGAAATGAAAGTACTTTCTGCTCATCGGACTCCAAAAGCCACCGCAGATTATGTAGAAAAAGCAAAAGATAAAGGCATAAAAGTAATTATTGCTTTTGCTGGTAAAGCAGCCCATTTAGCTGGAGTCATTGCAGCTCATACGATTCTGCCAGTTATTGGTGTTCCTATGGATACTCGAGATTTAAAGGGAATTGATTCATTGTTTTCAACAGTTCAGATGCCTTCAGGTGTTCCAGTAGCTTGTATGGCTATAGGTGCAACGGGTGCTAAAAACGCTGCTTTATATGCGATAGAGATATTAGCCCTTTTGGATACTAAATTAGCTAGAAAACTTCAGGATCACAAGAAAGAAATGGCTAAGGCTATACTTAAAATTAAGCTTTAATTTAAGTTTTTTCTTGACCTAAGTATATACAGTAGCTATACTTAAACATAGATAAGTAGAAAGGTGTTATATGCAGAATTTCCAGTCTATAATTGAAAATCCCACAGTTCAAGCAGTCTTACCTTTATTGGTTCTTGCATTTTTCTTATTATTGGGAGTAATTTTAAGATTTTTAGTTTCAAAATATCTTTTGGCTTGGGCTAAAAAGACAAGAATTAAATGGGACGATGTTTTAATAGAAAATCTAAAGCGCTGGGTTCCATTTTGGACATTTATTATGGGCCTCTATGTAGCCCTTGATATGTGGGGTATAGCTGTTGCCCAGACTACCTTTATGGGTAAGTTACTTTTAACCGCTTTGGTTTTAACCATTACTGTAGCTGCAGCTAATATATTTTCAACAGCCTTAAGTATTCTAGCTGAAAAAGAAGACGGAGCCTTAGCAGTAAGCAGTCTTACTAAAAATATAACCCGCATAGTGATTTTTTTAATGGGTGGTCTAATTATTTTAAGGTCCTTAGGTATTTCTATTACGCCTATTTTGGGAACCTTGGGGGTTGGAGGTTTAGCTGTTGCCTTAGCTTTACAAGAAACATTGGCTAATATTTTTAGTGGTATCTATGTAACTATTGCTAAAAATATTAGAATAGGAGATTTTATTAAACTTGAAACTGGTGAGGAAGGTTATGTGGTGGATATTGGTTGGAGAGCAACAAAAGTTAGAATGTTACCTAATAACATTGTTATAATTCCTAATTCAAAACTAGGCCAGTCAGTTCTTACTAATTATTATATGCCTGAGACTGAAATGGCAGTTTTAGTTCAGGTGGGCGTTCATTATCAGAGTGATTTAAAGCATGTAGAAAAAGTTACTATTGAAGTTGGGGAAGAAACCCTGAAAGAAGTTCAGGGTGGAGTGGCAGGGTTTAAACCTTTTATTAGATATCATACCTTTGATGATTTCAGTATTAATTTTACAGTTATTTTAAGATGTAAAGAATTCGTGGATAATTATCTAATTAAACATGAGTTTATTAAACGTCTTCATGCAAGATATAATAAGGAAGGTATCGTTATTCCATTTCCAATTAGAGACGTATATATAAAAGAGAATAAGGCTTAATGTATACAAAAGAATATTTAAAAAATACTATTATTAATGAGTTGGGGGAATATAACTTAATAGTTGTTTCCAATAGAGAGCCTTATATTCACACCATGAAAGAGGGCAAGATTGTAATCTGGAGACCGGGAGGTGGCGCGGTTACAGCTCTTGATCCGGTTATGCGGGCTTGTGGTGGCACTTGGATTGCTCATGGAAGTGGGAGTGGAGATAAAAAAGTAGTTGATAAAGAAGGTAAAATAAGAGTGCCAGTTGATAATCCACAATATACTCTTAAAAGAGTTTGGCTTGATAAAGAAGAGGAGCGGGGTTATTATTACGGCTTTGCCAATGAAACCCTCTGGCCTTTAGCGCATATTTCTTATACTAGGCCGGTTTTTAGAGAAAGCGATTGGCAGCAGTATAAAAAGGTTAATAAGAAATTTGCTGATGCTGTTTTGGGTGAAATAAAAGATTCAGACAAAAAGAAGACTATTGTTTGGCTTCAAGATTTTCATATGGCCTTAGTTGCTAAATATATAAAAGAGAAAAACCCTAATGTTATTTGTGCATATTTTTGGCATATTCCTTGGCCTAACCCGGATGTATTTAGAATTTGTCCTTTTAAGAAAGAAATAATTGATGGTATTTTGGCCAATGATTTAGTTGGGTTTCACATAAGATACCATGCTGATAATTTCATTGATACAGTTGAAAGGGAGGTTGAAGCTAAGACTGACCGAGAAAGAAACTCTATTATTAGAGAAGGTCATGAAACTCTTGTAAGATCATTTCCTATTAGTGTTGATGCTCAGGAGATTGAGGATCAAGTGGTCTCAAAAGAAACTGAAGAGAGAGCTGATCAACTAAAGAAAGAGTTGTCTTTGGAGGGTAAGATAGTTTTTTTAGGTTGTGATAGAATTGATTATATTAAAGGTATACCTGAACGTCTAATTGCATTTGACAAGTTTTTGGATAAATATCCTCAATATAAAGAGAAAGTTGTTTTTGTTCAAATTGGAGCTATAAGCCGTATTCTTTTAAAATCATATGAGGCTATTAATAGTGAGATAAATCGTCTGGTGGGTGAAATAAATTGGAAGCATTCAACCAGTGAGTGGGCACCTATTGTTTTTTCAAAGGAATTCATTCCTTATAAGGATATTTTAGCTTTTTATCGCATTTCTGATGTGATTGTTATCAGTTCGCTACATGATGGTATGAATTTAGTTGCTAAAGAGTATATTGCCTCAAAATTTGATAATAAAGGAATAGTTATTTTAAGTCAGTTTACCGGTTCTGCTAGAGAGCTGCAAGAATCAATTTTTATTAATCCTTATGATACGAATGAATTTGTAGAAGCTTTAAAACATGCTATAGATATGCCTTCTAAAGAAAAAGAAAAGAGAATGAAAATCTCAAGAGACATAGTTTCTGAGAATAATATTTACAAATGGGCTTCAACTGTTATTTTGGAATTATCAAAATTTTATTTAAATTAAAAATATGAAGGATTTATTTAATAACTGGAAAAACGTATCTGCAAAAATTAAAAAAAGTGCCTTTATACTTCTTCTCTTAGATTTTGATGGCACTCTGTGTCCCATAGTAAGCCATCCTGACCTCGTCAAAGTAGATAAAGATATCCTTTCTTTATTAAATAAATTAAATAAAACTAGAAGTATTATTTTGGGTTTTATTAGTGGTCGTCCGATTGCCGATGTTAGAAAACAACTTAAGCTAAAAAATGTTTACTATGTAGGTAATCACGGCTTGGAATTAAAAAAACCAAAAAGTACCAAAGTAGAAATTTTAGCCAAGGGTAAGATAAAAAATTCTCTTAGTTTAATGAGAGATTTATCTAAAAAGTTAGAAAATGAAATAAAGCGCTATAAAGGTGTTTGGCTTGAAGATAAGAAGTATTCCTTAACTTTACATTATCGTATGGCCAACAATAAAAACGCTTTAATAGCTAAAAGGATATTTAGTGAAATAGTGGGTGAAATAGAGAAAAAAAAATTAGTTAGAGTAACAAGAGGCAAGAAGGTTTTTGAAATTAGACCACCATACAAGCAAAATAAAGGTACAGTTGTTCTAAAACTTAAAAAGATATATCTCAAAAAATCTCCGCTTTTAGTATATCTAGGTGATGATGTAACCGATGAAGATGTTTTTGAAATAATGAATACAAGAGATGTAAGTATTCATGTAGGGAATAATAAAAAGTCAAAGGCAATATATAGTCTTAAAAATGTACGTGCAGTAGCTGATTTTTTAAAAAGAGTTTATTGTTTAAAAGTAGGTGAACTAGATGCCTAAAACAAAGATATTTAAAATAGATTATAAAAAAATTGATTCTGGTAAGATAAAACAATCAGCAGAAATATTAGCATCAGGTGGGCTTCTAGCATTGCCGACAGATACGGTTTACGGTTTAGCTGTAAATAGTCGAAATGAAGAGGCAGTTAAAAGGCTTTATGAAATAAAGCGTCGACCTCTATCAAAGCCCTTTGTTATTCAGATTTCCTCCGTAGATAAAATAGATGAATATAATGTTGAAATTAATGAAGACGCTAAGGCTTTAATGAATAAGTTTTGGCCTGGCCCCTTAACAATTATATTAAAAAGTAAAAATGAAGAGAAACTTGCTTTTAGAATACCTCAAGATGAGATTGCCCTTGGAGTTTTAAAAGAATGCGGCCTACCCTTATATGTGCCTAGTGCAAATTTTTCAGGTGAGCCAGCTCCAAGAGGAGCTCAGGATGTGATTGTGAGTTTTGATGGAATAATCGAAGGGATTATCGAAGTTAAAAGTAAGGCCAGTGGAGTTGAGTCTGCAATTATTGATTTAACTCAAGAACCATACTTAGTATTAAGGGAAGGAGTCATTGGCACCAGGCAGCTAAATAAAGAATTTTCAGCTGAAGGCAAATTTCTAAAACTTAAGAATATTCTTGTGGTTTGCACAGGTAATAGCTGTCGTAGTGTTATGGCCAAGGGATTACTTAAAAAAGTATTAGAGCATCGCAAAGATGTTACGGTGGATTCTGCTGGAACAGCGGCTATTAGCGGATTTTCACCCACTAAGGAAACAATAGAAGTCATGCAAAGGCAACTTATTGATGTTTCAGGTGAAAGAAGCAAGCATATTACTTTAGCGATGATTAAAAGAGCCGACCTTATCTTTGTTATGCAGACTAGACACAAGGATTATGTTTTGGATGTTATGCCTGAAATAAGTGATAAAGTGTTTCTTTTGAGGGAATATAAAGATTCATCCGGCAGGACTAATTTTGAAGTAGCAGATCCGATAGGACAGAGTTTGGAAGTCTATAAGAGGGTAGCTGAGGAGATTAAAAAAGAGGTTTTAAGGATTAAAGATTTTATTTAAAGAAAAAGGAAAAATATATGAAAATTGCAATTGGAGCTGATCACGGAGGTTATGAGTTAAAAGAATCGCTGATAACTTATTTAAAGTCAAAGAATATTCAAATAATTGATTGCGGTACTAATTCCAATCAGAGTGTAGACTATCCTGATTTTGGTTTAGCTGTAGCTGATATGGTAAGCAGGCAAGAGGTTGAGTTGGGTGTTTTAATCTGCACAACAGGTATAGGCCAGTCAATGACTGCTAATAAGGTGCCGGGAGTCCGAGCTGCACTTTGCTTAAATGATGACCAAGCTAAATTTTCCCGCCTTCATAATGATGCTAATGTTATTGTTTTTGGGGCTAAATATACTTCAGCCGAAGAAGCTCAAAAAATGTTAGATGTTTGGCTTGCAACATCTTTTGAAGGAGGAAGACATCAAAGAAGAGTGGAAAAGATAAGTGAGATTGAGAAAAAATATTCAAAATAAGACTTGCAAAATAAGGCATTTTTGTTTATAGTAGCTTTTATCTTTTTAGTATTAATTACAATTTCGGGAGTAAGAAAAAATGCACAATCTCAAAAGCGCAGACCCAGTGTTATTTCAAGCCATTCTAGATGAAACCAAAAGACAAAACGACAACTTAGAGTTTATAGCCAGTGAGAACTTTGTCTCTGAAAATGTTCTTTTTGCTCAGGGCTCTGCTTTAACTAATAAATATGCTGAAGGTTATCCGGGTAGGCGTTGGTATAACGGTTGTCAATTTGTAGATGTAGCTGAAAATCTAGCTATCGAGAGAGCTAAAGAGCTTTTTGGGGCCGAACATGTTAATGTGCAGGCACATTCTGGTTCGCAAGCCAATATGGCTTCCTATCTATCGGTTTTAAAGCAAGGCGATACGATTATGACCCTTGATTTAGCTCATGGCGGCCACTTGACGCACGGACATAAAATGAATTTCTCAGGCAAATTCTTCAAGGTAGTGCCTTATGGAGTGAATAAAGAGACAGAGCAGTTAGATTATGATGAATTAGAGAAAATTGCCCTTGAGCATAAGCCGAATATGATTGTAGCAGGTGCTAGTGCTTATCCGCGTACTTTGGATTTTGAGAAATTTTCTGCTATAGCTAAAAAAGTTGGTGCTTATTTAATGGTGGATATAGCTCATATTGCCGGTTTAGTTGCTGCGAAACTGCATCCGGATCCGGTTTCCTGTTCTGACTTTGTAACTACAACTACGCATAAGACGCTTCGTGGTCCTAGGGGCGGTATGATAATGTGTAAAGAAGAATATGCCAAGAAGGTAGACGTAAATATCTTCCCAGGTATTCAAGGTGGACCTTTAATGCATGTTATTGCTGCTAAAGCAGCTGCTTTTGGTGAAGCATTAAAGCCCGAATTTAAGGAATATCAAAAACAAATAATAAAAAATGCTAATACTCTATCATCGGAACTAGATAAAAAAGGTTTCAGAATAGTTTCTGGTGGAACCGATACTCATTTATTTTTAATAGATGCGACAAGTGTTAATTTAACTGGAAAAGATGCTGCTAATATTTTAGATGAAGCCAGAATAACAGTAAATAAGAATATGATTCCTTTTGATAAGAATTCTCCGTTGGTTACCAGCGGTGTCCGCATGGGCACGCCGGCAGTCACTAGTCGAGGTATGAAAGAATCTGAGATGGTAAAAATTGCTGAAATTATTGAGATGCTCTTAAAGAATCCTGAAGATGAAGCCAAATTAAAAACTGCTAAAGAAATGGTCAAAGAGCTAACTGATAAATTTCCGCTTTATAAAGAACGTATTGAGTGGATGCAGAAAGTCTAAAAAGCGTGAAGAAGAATACTAGACCTAACTGGGATGAATATTTTATTGAAATAACTAAGGTTGTATCCAAGAGATCTACTTGCCTTAGGCGTAAGGTTGGAGCAGTTATTGTTAAGGACAAGAGAATTCTGTCATCTGGTTATAATGGAGCTCCTTCAGGTTTAAAGCATTGTGGTCAAATAGGTGGATGTTTGCGAGAACAGATGCATGTGCCTTCCGGTGAGCGTCACGAATTATGTCGAGGTTTGCATGCTGAGCAAAATGCTATTATTCAAGCCGCAGTTCATGGAGTAAGCATTAAAGGTTCTGTTTTATATTGTACTACTCATCCATGTATTATCTGTGCTAAAATGATTATCAACTCCGGGATAAAGGAAATAATTATCTCGGCATCTTATCCCGATAAAGAATCAAAAAAATTACTCAAAGAGAGTGGAATTAAGGTCCGTAGTCTTAGAAAAGAGTAAGTATTGCAAGTGTTTTATTTAATACACTTTTGGGTAAAAAGAGTTAAGAATTATAATTTTTTTACGCCTTGACAAATTCTAAATATAGTGTATAATTATGTTATTCAACACAATATAGTGTGGTTTTCCGCCAAATTTGATAAAAAGGAATAATTAAAAAATGAAATGTCCCTATTGTGGCCACGAAGAAGATAAAGTAGTTGATTCCAGATCCTCGCAAGAAGGGGATGCCATCAGAAGAAGAAGGGAATGCCTTAAGTGTCAGAGGCGTTATACGACCTATGAACATATAGAAGGCGTATCTTTAATGGTGGTTAAGAAAGATGGTCGCAGAGAATCATTTGATAGGAAAAAGGTGCTTTCGGGTCTTGTGAAGTCCTGTGAGAAGAGACCGATTAGTGTTGAAAAATTAGAAGAAACTGTTGATGATATTGAAAGAACACTTCAAAGAAATTTTGATAAAGAGGTTGAATCTGTTGAAGTGGGCGAACTTATAATGCAACGCTTAGGCAAATTAGACCAGGTAGCTTATGTGAGGTTTGCCTCTGTTTATAGAGAATTTAAGGATGTTAATCAGTTCATGAAAGAGCTTAAACAAATACTAGCTAAGGAGAGGAAATAAACAGGATGTCAGAAAGTACTGCTGCTGTAAATAATAAAATTGCATCAGGCAATAAAACGACCCCTTGTTTTACCCACGTCAAAAAAAGAAATAGCCGGGTTATTCCATTTTCAAAAAAGAGGATTGAGGACGCGATTTTTAAAGCGGCTAAAGCGGTAGGCGGTGAAGATAGGCTGCTGGCAGAAGAACTTTCTAATGTAGTCTCTTTATATCTAAAGAAGAATTTTATTGATAAAAATCCTTCAATTGAAGAAATTCAGGATATAGTTGAAAAAGTTTTAATTGAAACTGGTCATGCTAAAACAGCTAAAGCCTATATTCTCTATCGTGAAAAAAGAACTGATTTGAGATCGAAGCTTCAGGTAAGAAAAAGAGTTCAAGAAAGAACCGATTCTACTGATTTATCTTTATTAGTTACTCCTTTAGCCAAGGATAAAATATTAACTTGGGAAAAACAGCGAATAGCTCAAGCTCTTCAAAAAGAGGCTAAGATTACTGAAGATCTTTCTTGGGATATAGCTTCAAGTGTTGAGCAAAAAATATTCAGATCAGGGATTGGTCAGATTTCGACCTCACTCATTAGAGAATTAGTAGATAATGAGCTTTTTGAAAGAGGTTTGGGTAAGAAATTAAAGAAACAGGCTGTTATTGGTATGCCTTCTTTTGATATTGAGCAACTTATTTATTCTAAGAGTTCTGAAAATAGCAACATTACTTCAAATAATCCAGAAGCAATTAATTTAGCTATAGCTGAAACAACATTGAAGCAATATATGTTGCAGAATATTTTCTCTGCAGATGTAGCTACCGGACATTTAAAAGGTATGGTTCATGTTCATGATCTTGGATACCCCCGGGTTTATTGTAGTAGCCATTCTTTGGAATATATCAAGAAATACGGATTGGATTTAGGTAATTTAGATACAGCAAGTGCCCCGGCGTCACATGCCAGGACATTAACAGGGCATCTTAATACTTATTTAGCTTCTATGCAGGCCTATTATGCAGGAGCTTTAGGTATAGGCTATGTTAATATATTTTATGCTCCCTATGTTGAAGGTATGAGTTTTAAAGAAATGAGACAAGAAGCCCAATATCTAATATTCTCAGGTAGTCAAAATGCGTTTTCCAGAGGCGGGCAGAGTTTATTTATTGATTTTAATATTCATACAGGTATACCCACTTATCTTAAAAATATCCCAGCAATTGGTCCGGGAGGAAAACCCACAGGTAGAACTTATGGAGACTATGAAGAAGCAGCACAGGAGTTTACTAGAGCGATGTTAAGTGTTTGGCGTGAAGGTGATCGAGATGGTCATCCCTTTGCGTTTCCTAAGTGCGATTTTCATATTACCGAAGAGGGCCTCGCGGATCCAAAACAGCTTGAACTTTTAGATTATGCTTCTCAGATTGCTAGCGAAAATGGTTCTACCTATTTCATTTTTGATAGAGACGAAGTAACTCTTTCTGCTTGTTGTCGGCTCAGAACTCAAATAAAAGATAACTACATGATAGAACACCCAGAGTCAATGAGGTTCTGTGGTTTTCAGAATGTAACCGTTAATTTACCTCAGGCAGCTTATAGGGCTGGCAGGGGTAATATACAGGGAGTTTTTGGTGAAATAGATACAGCTATGGATTTAGTTTTTAAAGCCCATTTACAAAAGAAAGAATTTATTGCTAAATTGATGAGTAAACCGGGTATGCCTATGTGGGAAGTTGGCAAAATAGCTAAGGACGGCAGGCCGTATATTGATTTAGATCAGGCTACTTACATTGTTGGTCTTATCGGCCTTAATGAATGTGTTCAAGCCTTAACTGGTAAAGAGCTTCATGATGATGACGAGACCTATAAGTTGGGCCTAAAAATCATTTCACATATGTTTTTAAGAGCCAAAGAAGAAGAAAAGAAATTAGGTTTGAAGTTTTCCTTAGAGGAATCACCAGCAGAATCAGCCGCAAGAAGATTGGCCAAGGTTGACCTCAAAAATTATCCCGCAGCGCATACAGTTGTAAAAGGTAATGTAGAGAATGATGAGGCTTATTATACAAATTCAATTCACTTTAGAGCTGATGCTGATATCGATTTGATCACTCGCATTCAAAAGCAGAGCAGATTTCATACTATGATTGAGTCAGGGGCGATAATTCATGCCTTTATTGGTGAGAATAAGCCATCTAAAGAGGCTATTATGAAATTGGTGGAAAGAACATATAAAAATACTCAAGCAGCCCAGTTGGTTATATCACCAGAATTCACTATCTGTAACGATTGTAGTAAAGTCAGCAGGGGGCTAGTAGAAAATTGTGGGCACTGTGAATCAAGTAACGTTTATGGAATAACTAGGATTGTAGGTTATTATTCCAGGATTGATAATTGGAATAAATCCAAAATAGGTGAATTAAAAGACCGTCAGAAGGGTGCATACGGTCTTACATAAAGCATTACCGCGCTCATGTATTTGGGAACGATAATTTATTAACAAGAAATTGATTACTATATATAATTGAGGGAGGGTAGGGCCGTGCATATTAAAATATTCGGTAAGCAAGGTTGCGCTAAATGCAAAACCACTAAAAGTAAAATAGAATTTTTTATAAATAAGTGGGATTTAGCTGATAAATTAATAATTTCATTTCTTGATATGGATTCAGTTGAAGGTCTTACTGAGGCGGCTATGAACGATGTCTTGGATATTCCGGCAACTATTTTAGAAAAAGAAGGTAGCGTTGTAGCTCGTTGGGATGGGGAAGTGCCCAAATCAGACGAGTTTAAAACTTATATACTATAATTTATAAAATGTATTAGCTTTCTAAAGAGGTGTTTTTACGACCTCCAGAATTAGTTACGTTTTTTGAAAACGTGAAAATAAACTGGAGGTTTTTTATTGCCTTAAAAAGCTTTAATATTAAAAGATATTGCTAATGAAGAAATAGAAAAATCAGACAAATAAATCTATTAAATATTATACATTACTTTGTAGTCCAGACTTTTCTAAAAGATGGTTAAACCAAACTTGGAAGATTTCTCCTTGTTTTATCTGCAGGGCTTTTTTGCTGAATTCTGCTTTGTCAGTTTCAAATTGTTTTAAATCTATTGAAGTTTTATCTTCTAGCGTTAGAATGATTAAACTTTTGGAAGTAGGTATGGCTTCTGAGACTTCACCCTTTTTTAAGGAAAAAGCTGCATCATTGAACTCAGGAGACTTACCGACGCTCTGCACATAATCATTGTATGAAAAGAAATCAGTTACTTCAACTTTTAAATTTAATGATTTTGCTATGTCTTTGAAGTTTTCTCCAGTAGCTACTTTATTTTTAAAATCTGTCTGATATTCATTAGCTTTTGCCTTTGCTAATTCAACTGCTTTTGTAGCAACATACGCTTGTTTTACCCTATCCTTTGTATCGGTAAATTCTGGAATGTAGGAATCTCTTCTTTCTTTTAATCTTAAGATGTAATATCCATCAGGCATTTCAGTGATTTCGCTGACATCGTTTTCTTGTAAATTAAAAGCTGTTTTTAAGAACTGAAAATTCCAACCTATTTCAGGAATAGATTGATTGGCTGCAAAAAGGCCAGTTTCCCTAATTTCTATATTATTTTTAGAAGCAGCTATATCAAGTGTTGTCCCATCGTTAATTTCCTGCTCGATGATGACTGCCTGATCTAGAGCGAAGTCTTTAGCTTGTTGTTTTAGAAGAGTTGTTTTTATTTCTTCTTTGACATCAGCGAGAGCTTTGTATTGTGGTTCTTCTTCTGGTGTTTCGGCTTCTGAGGTAATAAGAAAAGTTTCCTTGTTTGAGGTATAATAATTTTCTATTTCTTCCTGGGTTACTTCTGCTTTATCTAAATTATCATCGGTGGCTAAAACTATATATTGCACGTTAATTTGTGGTTGAGTTTTAAATAGGTCTTTATTCTCATTGTAGTATAATTCTAAATCAGCGTCGCTGGGAGAAATAGAATCAATGAAGCTCACTGGTTCTATGGCAACATAGGCGACTTTGGCTTTTTCATTTTCTTTTTTATACATTTCTAGAACTTCTTCATCAGAGAGGGATATATCTGCAGTAACAGTTTCAAGAAGATTACTTATTTTTAGAGAGTTTCTTATTTCTTCTTCAAAAGCTCGTGGTGTAGTGTTAAAGTAATTTGCTAATATAGTTTCATATTTTTCTTTATTGAAACTTTCTGGACCTCCAAATATAGCAACAATCCTATCTTTTACTTCACTATCACTAGCTGTTATGCGCTGGTTTTCGGCTTCTTTTATGAGGATTATTCTTTCCCAAGCTTGTGTTTTTAAATTAAGACGCTCCATAACTTTAGGTAAATCGGCACCATAGAGCATAAGTGCTTGATTATAGCAAGCCTTGTAGCTTTTTGCATAATCTTCATTTGACACCTTTTTACCGTAGAGTATACCAGCATATTGTGAACTAGGACCTGAGTTAAGTCCTCCAGTACGCATTCCAAAAAAAACAAAGGTTATTATAATTATGAAACATATAACCCAAAGTATTGCACGCATGTTTTCTTTTTTTCTCAACACATTTAGCATTCTTATTTCCTCCTTGAAATATAAAGTTAATGGGCAAATTATATCACACCCAAGACCATTTACAAGAAAAAAATTGAAAAACATACTAAATAGCTATAGATTATTAGCGTTATATAGATTATTTAGATACTTTTTAGTTGACATAGCCCCAACACATAGTATAGAATAAATTTCCAGTGTTCTAAAGGTTATATTTCAATGAAAATAAGAAAAACATGGGATATTAATCCGAAGACTAGAGTAAAAGATGTTAAAAAGCGTTATAAGCGCAGTGTAATTAAAAAGGAAAATAATAAAATTTTAAAAGAGGAAAAAATTGATGAAAATTAAGCTTGGATTACCGAAAGGTAGCTTACAGGAATCAACTTTTAAATTATTCAAGAAGGCTGGTTTTAATGTATCATGTTCTTCGCGTTCTTATATACCATCAATTGATGATGACGAGATTGACTGTCTTTTGATAAGGGCGCAGGAGATGTCGCGTTATGTTGAAGAAGGTGTTTTGGACTGTGGCTTAACAGGCAATGATTGGATTGAGGAAAATTCGTCTGATGTTGTTAAAGTTGCCGAGTTAAAATATGCAAAGCAGAGTTTTAATCCTGTTAGATGGGTAGTCGCTGTTCCTAAAGATTCACCAATCAAAAAACCAAGGGATTTAAGAGGATCTAGAATAGCAACTGAATTAGTAAACGTAACCAAGAAATATCTAAGAAAAAATAAAGTTAACGCCGAGGTTGAATTTAGTTGGGGAGCCACAGAGATTAAGGTGCCGGAATTAGTAGATGCTATTGTGGAATTAACTGAAACCGGTTCAAGTCTTCGTGCTAACAATCTTAAAATAATTGATGTAGTTTGTTATTCAACTACATGGTTAATAGCTAATAAGAAAACTTGGAAGAATGCATCAAAAAAGAAAAAAATTGAAAATATAGCTCTTCTTATTAAAGGTGCAATATTGGCAGAAGAAATGGTTGGCCTTAAAATGAATGTCATGGAGAAAAAATTGAAAGATGTCTTAAAAATTCTTCCTGCCATGCAGAAGCCTACCATATCTAGCTTGACCCAAAGTAAATGGGTGGCGGTTGAAACTATTATATGTGAAAAAGAAGTGAGAGAATTAATACCCAAGCTTAAGCAAGCTGGAGTTGTCGGAATCATTGAATATCCTTTAAATAAAGCAATTTACTAAAATCTGATAAGTAATGATTGGTAAATATTTGAATTTCAATATTACATAGTGAATTTTGCTGTTTTAAGACAGGAGGAAGTTAACATGCCTTGCGGTAAAAAGAGAAAAAAGAAAAAAATAGCCAAACATAAACGGAAAAAAAGACTAAAGAGAGATAGACACAAGAAAAAGGCTAAGTAAAATGAGGCATTTATCTACTAGTTTGCCTAAGTATAGGGTTTGTCTTAGAACTTTATTATTTGTGTTTGCTATTGCGATATTAAATTTTGCAGGAGCCCAAACTTTAAACGCTAAGGTTGATGCAATAAACGAGCAAATTGACCGCGATAGGAAGGCCTATGCCCACTTTATGATGGGTTTGATATTTGATAGGCAAAGAGAGCCTGATAAAGGTATAGCTGAATATAATAAGGCTTTAGAATATAATGAAGGCGCCTCTTGGATTTATCTTAGAATAGCCCAAGATTATCTAAATCTTAATGAATTTGAAAATGCTATGCAGTATATCGATAAAGCTCTACAAGCGAATCCTCAGAGCGTAGAGGCGCATGCTCTTTTGGCATATATCTACACTTTTAAAAAAGATTATGATGCGGCTGTTGTTGAATACGAGAAAATTATTGAGCTTGACCCAGAAGATAAAATTGCTTTATCTTCATTGGCTGACATACTAGTTTTTCAGGGTAAAAATGAAAAAGCGATTGATGTTTATGAAAGGCTTCTTAATCAAGTCGATGATCTGCCAATTCTTTACTTTAATGTAGGGCTTATTTATTTGCACATTGAAGATTTCGATAAAGCTATTAATAAATTTGATAAGGCCCTTGAGCTTGATGATGATTTTGTTCCTGCATATTTGAGTCTAGCTCTTATAAGTGAAATTCAGGGAAAAAGCGAGCAAGCAATATTCTATTATGAAGAATCTCTTAAAAGAGATCCGCTGAATATTAATGTTTATAAGCAGTTGGGGCAGCTCTATATTGATAAGAAAGATTACAAAAAAGCAACTATTCAGTATGAATTGGTGCTTAAGTTGTATCCAGAAGATACTTCTTCATATATAACATTGGCTTATTTATATGCTGATGAAAAGCAACTTGATAAAAGTGTAGAGATTTTAAAGAAAGCTCTTGAGGAAAATGTAGCTCAACTTGATAGAATTTATATCACTTTGGCTACTATCTATCAACAGCAGGATACAAATGATTTAGCAGAAGCTGCTTATAAGAGTGCTCAAGAGATTAATCCCGAAAGTGACCTAGCTTATTTTTACTTAGGCGTTTACTATGAAACTAATAATAAGAGAGAAAAAGCTGCAACGCAATTTAAGGCAGCAATTGAAATAAACCCCGACAACGCAGATGCTCTTAATTATTTAGGATATATGTATGCTGAAGAAGGGATTAATTTAAAAGAAGCCGAAAAAATGTTAAACAGAGCTATTGAGATTGAGCCAGGCAATGGTGCTTTTATTGATAGTTTAGGTTGGATATATTATAAATTAGATAATCTTGATAAGGCTCATGAACTAATTGAAAAAGCATCAAGTTTAATTAAGGATCCAATTATTTTTGATCACTTGGGTGATATATATTATAAAAAAGGCCAGATGGAAAAAGCAAAAGAAAGCTGGCACAAATCTTTAAAAATAGACCCTGATATAGAAGGCGTTGAGGAAAAGATTGAAAGGTTAAATAGATGATGAGGAAAAGGCCTGACATTAATGAATTAAAAGAAAAAGCTATAAAAATAAGAAGCACTATTTTAAAAATGCTTCAGATAGCTGGTAGTGGTCACACTGGGGGGTCGCTTTCTGAAGTTGAAATTATCCTTACTCTTTATAAGTATGAAATGTCGCATAATTCTAAAAAACCTGAATGGGAACAGAGAGACAGATTTATTCTTTCTAAGGGGCATGGATGTCCGACGTTGTATGCTGTCTTGGCGGATTGTGGTTATTTTAGCGAAGATTTGCTCTGGACTTTAAGAAAGATGGGTTCAAAGCTTCAAGGACATCCTCAGAGAAATGTTCCATTGGGCTTAGAGGCTTCTACTGGTTCATTGGGACAAGGACTTTCCATTGCCTTGGGTCTGGCCTTAGCAGCCAAAATGGATAAAAAAGATTTTAGGACTTATTGTCTTATGGGTGACGGAGAGCTTCAAGAGGGTCAGATTTGGGAAGCAGCAATGATGGCCTCGTTTAATAAATTAGATAATCTTTGCGGTATTGTAGATAACAATAAAATTCAAATAGATGGTTTCTTAAAAGATGTTATGAATGTTGAGCCACTAGCTGAAAAATGGGAGTCATTTGGCTGGGAAGTTATTAGGGTTGACGGTCATGATGTTGTAGGTCTGATGGATGCTTTTGATAAGGTGCGAGAAATCAAGGGAAAGCCATCAGTGATTTTAGCTGACACTATTAAGGGTAAAGGTATTTCCTTTATGGAAAATAAGGCATCTTGGCATGGCGTTGCGCCTAAAGAAGATGAAGTTGAAAAAGCTTTAGTTGAACTTAAGAAGCAAAAGTAATCTATTTTAGGAGAAATAAATGGAAATTAAAAAAGTTCCTACGAGAGATGGTTTTGGTAAAGGACTGCTGGAACTGGGTAAAAATAATAAAGATGTTGTAGTTCTTTCGGCCGATCTGACAGAATCAACCAGAGCTAACTGGTTTAAAAATGAGTATTCAGAAAGATTTGTTTCCTGTGGAGTAGCTGAAGAAAATATGATGAGCGTAGCGGCAGGTATGGCCCTTGAAGGTAAAGTTCCTTTTTGTTGTACCTTCGGAGTTTTTGCCGCCGGTAGAGCTTGGAATCAATTGAGTATTTCAGTTAGTTATATGGACTTAAATGTTAATATTGCTGGAACTCATGGAGGTATTTCAGTGGGGCCAGATGGAGCAACGCATCAGGCTTTAGAGGAAATTACCCTTATGAGAGCCTTGCCTAATATGATGGTGGTTGTACCAGCTGATGCCATTGAAGCTAAAAAAGCTACGATTGCAGCTGCCAGTATTCCTCATCCTGTTTATTTGCGTTTCACTCGATGCGGAGTACCATTGGTATCAAAAGAAGAAGATGAATTTATTATTGGAAAAGCCAAGACGTTAAAAGAAGGTAGTGATTTGACAGTTATTGCTTGTGGTAATATGGTTTGTGAGGCTTTAGAAGCTGCGCAAATTCTTCAAGAACAGGGTGTAAGTGTGCGAGTTATCAATATGCATACACCTAAGCCACTAGATGAAGAGATAGTACTTAAGGCTGCCAAAGAAACTAAAGGTATAATTACTTGCGAAGAACACACTGTTGTGGGAGGGTTGGGTTCGGCAGTGGCTGAAGTTGTTTGTCAGAATCATCCTGTACCCATGAAGTTAATCGGAGTAAAGAATCAGTTTGGTCAATCTGGCAAAACAGAAGAATTGATGAAGTATTACGAACTTACAGCAAGCGATATTGTTAAACGGGCCAAAGAACTCCTAGGAGCTTAATAGAGACTGCCATGTGCAGAGTGAAGGTAGATTCATTAGCTAAAGTTAATTTATATTTAGAAATTAAGAAAAAAAGAAGTGACGGTTATCACGAAATTGAAACTTTATTTCAAAGAGTTAATCTGCATGACACCATCCTAATAGAAAAGACTCATAAAACTGATATTCAAATTACATGTAATCACCCAGCTGTTCCTATAGACGCAACAAATTTAGCCTATAGGGCTGCTGAATTATTATTTCGCGAAACTGGAATTAAGGTAGGATTAAAAATTAATATTGATAAAGTTATACCTGTGGCTGCTGGTTTAGGTGGAGGCAGCAGTAATGCCGCATCTGTTATGCAGGCTGTAAATAACATGTGTAACCTGGGTTTTACGAAAGAAAAATTACTTGAACTGGGATCAAAATTGGGGGCTGATGTTCCCTTTTTTTTGCTAGATGAACCCTGCGCTCTAGGTTGCGGCAAAGGAGATGTTCTAGAGCCTATAAAAAATGTTCCTACCTACTGGTATGTAATAATTTACCCTAAAATTCATGTAAGTAGTAAATGGGCTTACGAGCATTTTAAGTTAAGCTTGACAAAGAAAAAGCCTGGTGCTACAATATTTATTCGCGCCCTTAAAAGCGCTAATTTGCAAGAAATCGCTCCGGTTCTTTATAATGATCTGGCGTCTGTGGTGGGAGCTTCACATAAAGAGGTTCAAAGCGCCGAAAAAGCACTAAGAACTGCTGGTATTAAAGCCGTGTTATTATCTGGTAGTGGTCCGTGTGTTTTTGGTATTTGTCAAACAAAAGGGGAGGCGGAAGCAGTAAAAGAAAGAGCAAGCAGAAAAATGGGGGACACGAGTATTTTCATCTGTCGTTCTGTATAAAATTGATGACGACAGAGTAGTTTATCAACTTCGTGAAAGGAGTAACCAATGGAAATTACAGAGGTTAGAATATTTCCAAGAGAAAGCAGGGATAAAAAATTAAAAGCATACGCAACTGTAACTTTCGATGATTGTTTTGTCGTGCGTGATATTAAGGTTATTCAAGGCAATAAAGGATTATTTGTTGCCATGCCTTCTAGAAAGATGAAGGAAAGCTGTTCCAAGTGTGGTCATAGAAATGTAGTTCGTAGTAAATATTGTAATGCTTGCGGCACCACTTTACCTATAATAGAAATTGTTCCTACAGATAAAGAGGAAAGACAAAGTGAGCACAGAGATATAGCACATCCAATTAACTCTGAATTTAGGGAACATATCCAGAAAGCCGTTTTAGATAAATACGATTCGCTTCCTGAATCTGAAAAAGCGTCTGATGCTAATTTACATATAAATCATAAAGATGTAACTAGTAGCGACGAGGCAAAAGCTTAAGGTAGTTATCGGGTAGCGTTAAATATAGAAGTAAATTCAGCATCTTAAGTATTTGCCCGGTGGTGAAATGGTATCACACCGCCCTTTGGAGGCGAGGTTCGAGGTTCGAATCCTCGCCGGGCAGCCAAGATTAAATAAAGCGCCTATAAATTCTTTTCAAATAAATATGTAAGGTTAGCAATATATGAAAAAAAGTTTAAATATCACCAAAAAAGCCTTGAACAATGTAGCTTGTATAGTATTAGCTGCTGGTGAAGGCACTAGGATGAAATCAGAAATACCCAAGGTTTTACATAGTATCTATGGTAAAACTTTAATTGAATATAGTTTAGATACTTTGCAAAAGTTAGGCATAAATAAAACTGTTACTGTTATTGGCTATAAATCAAGAGATGTTGCTAAATTTATTGGTAAGAGAAGTGAAGTTGTAATACAGGAAAGGCGTTTAGGTACGGCGGATGCTGTTAAGCAGGGCCTAAAGAAGCTTTCTGGTTTCAAGGGTAATATCTTAGTTTTATGTGCGGATGCACCACTTATATCTAATGAAACGCTTCAGGCGTTGATTGATATAAGTAAAAAAGGTAAAGTAGATTGCGCTATTTTAACAGCAACAATTAAGAATCCAACAGGTTATGGCCGGATATTAAGAAATGACGAGGGGCAAATCACAAGGATAATAGAAGAAAAAGATGCTTCTCTATACGAAAAAGTAATAGAGGAAATTAATACTGGAGTTTATTGCTTTAAAGCACAAAGTCTCTTTAGTAATATTGATAAGATTAAACCCAATAAGATAAAAAAGGAATATTATCTTACTGATATTATTGAGGTGCTTTCATCACAAGATTTAAGAATTGATTCATACGAAACTCTTAATATTGAAGAAATTATAGGAATTAATTCACGTTTTGAATTAATTCAAGCACATAAAATTATGCGTCAGAGAATAATGAAACGCATTATTGAGTCAGGCGTGACGATAGTGGACCCTGATACAGTATATATTGATGAAGGTGTGGAAATCGGGATGGATACGATTATTGAGCCCTTTGTCAGAATAGAAAAAAATGTTAAAATTGGTAAAAAATGTCTTCTGGGACCTTTTTTAAGAATTAGACCTGGCACAGTTATAAAAAATAATGTGAGATTAGGTAATTTTGTTGAAATAGTTAGGTCAACCATAAAGTCAAATAGTAAAGCCAATCATTTGGCTTATATAGGAGATAGTAAATTAGGTGAAGCAGTTAATGTTGGTGCTGGTGCTGTAACTGCTAATTATAACGGCAAAGAAAAGAATGCAACAATTATAGGAGATAATGCTTTTATAGGTAGTGGAAGTATTCTTGTGGCACCTGTTGAGATTGGCAAAGGGGCTATTACTGGAGCCAATTCACTTGTAACTAAAGGGAAAGTTAGAAGTGGGGCTATTGTGGTAGGAGTGCCAGCCCGAGAGATAAAAAAGAAGAGAGAATCCAAAAAGACAAAAAAGGCAGGAGCGTAAAATGAATGGAACAATTGCTTTATTTTCCGGCAATGCTAATCTTAAGCTTGCAGAGGATATTGCCAAAAATTTGAGAATAGCATTAGGTGAATCGACTGTAAGTAGGTTTGCTGATGGGGAAATCAGAGTGAAAATTGAAGAAAATGTGCGCGGCAAGGATGTCTTTGTGATTCAACCTACTTCTCCTCCAACAAACGATAGTATTATGGAGCTACTAATTTTGATTGATGCTTTAAAGCGAGCTTCAGCAAAGCGAATTACAGCAGTTATAGCTTATTATGGTTATGCTAGGCAAGATAGAAAAGATCAACCCAGGGTTCCCATTACAGCTAAGCTGGTTGCCGATCTTTTAGCAACAGCTGGTGCTAGTAGAGTTTTAACGATGGATTTACATGCTGAACAAATCCAAGGTTTCTTTAATATTCCAGTTGATAATTTGTATGCTGTAAATACATTTGTAAGTTATTTTTCCAAAATGAATATAAAGGATTTATGTGTTGTCTCTCCTGATGTAGGCGGGATAAAAATGGCAAGGGCTTATGCTAAGCGCCTAGGAGCAGGCTTAGCAATTGTTGACAAGAGAAGACTTAATGATAAGCAAGCTGAGGTTATGCATATAATTGGTGATGTTAGAGGTAAGAATATAGTTATGGTTGATGATGTTGTTTCTACTGCTGGTACTCTAGTTGAAGGTGTTGTCGCCTTAAAAGAAAAGGGCGCTAAGGATGTGTATGCAACTATAACTCATCCAATTTTAGCTCCTCCAGCTATTGAAAGGATAAATAATTCACACTTAAAAGAGCTATTAGTAACTGATACGATAGCAATTGACAAAGAAAAGAAATGTGATAGAATAAAAGTTCTATCTGTGGCACCGCTGTTTGCGGAAGCGATTATGCGAATTCACAAAGAAGAATCAGTGAGTGCTTTATTTATTTAGAAATTTTAAAGAAAATTATCTACTGAGACAAGAAAGAGGTTTTTGATATGGCAGAAATTACAATTAATGCTCAACAGAGAGAAGTAACAGGAAAGCAAGCGGCAAAGCGCCTGAGAAATGTTGGTTTAGCTCCAGCTATTGTTTATAAAAAAGGCAAAATCGGTGTTAACTTAACTATAAAATCAGTTGATCTAATTCACGCTTTACATACATCAGCTGGTGAAAATGTTATTATAAAATTAGAGTATGAAAAAGATAGCAAGAAAACACATAAAACAGTTATTATTAAGGAAATGCAGCATCATCCTATTCGCGGTAGCATCATTCATGTTGATTTCAGTGAAATTTCACTTACACAAAGTATTCAAGTGAAAGTACCTGTTCATCCGGTTGGAGAAGCAGTAGGTGTTAAAAGAGATGGCGGTATTCTAGAGCACGCACTTTGGGAGTTAGACATTGAATGTTTGCCGACAAAAATACCTGAAAAAATTGATGTCAACGTAGATGAGCTTGAAATTGGTAATTCTATTCATGTTAAAGATCTAAAAGTGGACAGTGATATAAAAATACTAACTGATCCTGAAGAAGTTGTTATTTTAGTTGAGCATGCTAAGGCCGAAGAAGAAGAAATTGCCGAAGAAGAAATTCCTGAAGAAGGCGCCAAAGAACCTGAAGTTATTGGTGAAAAGGAACGAGAAGAACGTCAGAAAGAAAAAGGCGAAGGCAAAACTCAAGAGCAATCAGGGAAATCAGAATAATTTTTTATGAAAGCCATTGTTGGCCTGGGGAATCCAGGTAAAGATTACCAAGATACGCGGCATAATATAGGGTTTAAGGTAATTGATGCCATAGCCGACGATGAAAGAATTACCATAAAAAAGAATTCCTATAATTCTTTAATTGGAATTGGCAAAGTAAATACCGAGCAGATTATTTTAGTGAAACCGCTTACTTTTATGAATCTAAGTGGTCAAGCAGTTAAGGCAGTTATTGAAGCTAAACAACTTGATTTAGCTGATATTTTAATAATTTGTGATGATGTTAATTTACCTATAGGCAATATTCGCTTAAGGTCTATTGGTAGCGACGGTGGTCACAACGGTTTAAAATCTATATCTGGTGTTTTAGCGACTAAGAATTATCCACGTTTAAGAGTTGGTATAGGTAAAGATGTGGCGAGTGATGGATCCAACTTGGCTTCATATGTATTATCAAAGCCAAGCAAGAAAGCAAACGTTGAACTAGAAGCAGCTATTAGCAAGGCCAAAGATGCTGTATATGCATGGCTTGAAAAAGATATAGATACTTGCATGAATTCATTTAACGAAAAAGTAAAAGATTAATTTCAGATTGCAATAAAAAAGGAGGATTTTTAAGTGACTTACGAAGGTTTATTTATAATTAGGCCTGATCTTGATAAGGAATCTCAAGATAAAGCTGTTGAATTTATCAAAGAAGAGATTACTAAGCGCGAAGGTCAAATAGAGAGTGCTCAGGGTCCGGATAAAAAACAAATGGCTTATGCGATAAAAAAATACAGTGAAGGTTTTTATTATTTACTAAATTTTTCTGCTCCTCCAAAAGCCATCGCTGAAATAAACACTATATATAAATTAAATGATACGCTTCTTAGGCATTTTATTTTGAAAAAGGAGGCATAAATGGCTAGTTTGAATAGTGTTTTTTTAATTGGCAACTTAACGAGAGATCCAGAGCTGAAATTTGTTCCTGGTGGGACAGCCGTTACTAATTTACGTTTGGCTGTGAATGAACGTTATAAAGATTCAAGTGGTGAAATGAAAGATGTTGCTTGTTTTTTAACTGTTGTTGTATGGGGAAAGCTAGCGGAAAGTTGTAGTCAGTATTTGAGCAAAGGTAGTCCCTTATTCGTAGAGGGAAACCTTCAGAGTCGATCTTGGCAAGCGCAAGATGGTCAAAAAAGGAATGTTCTTGAAGTTAGAGCTAGACGTGTGCAGTTTTTAGGTAAAGGATCTAATAAAAATCAGGATGATCAAGGTAATGATGTTGATAATATGCAAAATCAGGATAATGATGTAGCACCAGCTGATGAGGAAGTACCGTTTTAATTAAATTGATGATATTTACTGAGGAGATTTTGAATAATGATTAAAAGAGGATTTAAAAAAAATTTTGACAGGAAAAAAGTTTGCAGATTTTGCAAAGACAAAGTTAATACTTTAGATTATAAAGATGTAAATGTGCTTCAGAGTTTTATGACTGACAGGGGCAAAATTGTACCATCTAGGATAACGGGTGCTTGTGCTAAGCATCAGCGCATGCTGGCTACAGCCGTTAAAAGAGCCAGGTTTATGGCTTTAGTGCCATACATAGGTAGAGTACGTTAATTTTTCAATCGAAAGGTTTACATATGAAGGTCATTCTTAAATCTAATATCGACAAAATTGGCTTAAGAGGTGAAGTTAAAGAAGTCAAAGATGGATTTGCTAGAAACTTTTTAATTCCTAAAGGTTTAGCCGTAGAATCTAATAACTCAAATCTAAAAAATTTGGAACAAGAACAAGCTAAGCAAAAAATAAAAGAAGCTAAATCTAAAGAAGAAGCAAAAATATTTGCAACTGAACTTGAAAATCATTCATATACTATTTCCTGTAAAGCAGGAGTGGATGATAAGCTTTATGGAGCAGTAACGGCCCAAGATATATCTGATTGCATAAAGCAGGAAGTTGCTGAAATAGATAAAAAGAAAATTCAACTTGAAGAACCTATTAAAAAATTAGGTGTATACCAAATTCCAATAAAAATTTACCCAGATATTATTGCTAATATTAAAGTCTGGGTAGTTAAGGAATAATGAACGGTTCAAAAACTAAAGATAGTGTTCTGGAGAGGGTGCCACCTCAAAGTGTAGAAGCAGAGAGAGCTGTTTTGGGTTCTATGTTAATTGAGGAATCGGCAATATCAGCCTCTATTGAAATATTAAGAGAAGATGATTTTTACAGTAGTGCTAATAGAAGAGTCTTTTCTGTTATGTGTGATCTTTTTTCTGAAAATAAGGCAGCTGATGTTTTGATTGTAACGGAAACATTGAAAAAGCAAGGTTTGCTTAATGAAGTAGGCGGCCCTGCTTATTTGACATCTTTGGCTTCCGAGGTTCCTACGGCAGCCAATGTGGAACATTACGCTAAAATAGTAAAAGAAAAAAGCGTTTTACGTAAACTAATAAATGCCTCGACCCAAATCGCTAGTGATGGTTATGGTGATGAGTTTGAGGATGTGGATGAGCTTCTCGATAAAGCAGAGAAGCTTATTTTTGATATTACCAGCCATAAGGTTGAGGCTGGTTTTATTTCATTAAAAGATATTATAAAAAATAGCATTGAAACTATTGATAAACTATATCAGAATAAAACACATGTAACAGGAGTAGCTACTGGTTTAACTGATTTTGATATTATGACTGCTGGTTTACAAAAGTCAGATTTAGTTGTAGTAGCAGGGCGTCCCTCAATGGGGAAAACTTCTTTGGCTTTAAGAATGCTTGAACACGCGGCAGTTAAAGACTCTGTGCCCGTGGCTATATTTAGTCTCGAAATGTCTAAAGAGCAATTGGTGCAAAGATTACTTTGTTCACATGCAAGAGTTGATATTCAAAAAGTAAGAACTGGTTACCTTTCTGAAAAAAATGAATGGCCGAAACTTACGAGTGCTGCAAGCGTATTGGCAGATGCACCTATATATATTGATGATACTCCCAGCATTTCTGCTTTGCAGTTAAGAGCTAAAGCTAGGCGACTTAAGTCACAGCATGATATTCAATTAATTATGGTTGATTATTTACAGCTAATGCAAGGGTCTGCTCGTTCAGATAGTAGGCAGCAGGAAATTTCTGATATTTCACGCTCCCTCAAGGCTTTAGCTAGAGAATTAGAAGTACCAGTTATAGCTGTAAGTCAATTATCGAGGGCTGTAGAGTCAAGAACTGATAGAAGACCCCAGCTTTCAGATTTAAGAGAATCTGGGGCTATCGAGCAGGATGCAGATGTAGTTGCTCTCCTTTTAAGAGAAGAATATTACAGTCCTTCTCCAGAAAATAAAGGTCGGACAGAGGTTATAATGGCCAAGCAGAGAAATGGTCCTGTAGGCAACTTCTTTCTCACGTTTATCAAAGAGTATGCACGTTTTGAGAATTATGCTGAAAGCGAACATGTATAAATTTAGTAGCGTATTAGCGTAATAAAAATCTTTTAATATGTAGTTTACATTTAGGCAAGACTATGATATATTATATATTAATGGAAAAAAAATTTTTTTTTATAATACTAGTGATGCTAGTGTTAGTGGGGATGAGGGCTGATTTATTTGCCGAAGAAGATATGGCAGGCAAGTTAGTTGTCGAAGTTGTGGTAGTAAATAATAAGCTAATCAGTACGCCCACTATACTCTCGAAAGTTAAAACCCAAATAGGCTCTGTGTTCTCTCAGGATAAGTTAAATGAGGACATAAAGAATCTGTATGCTTCTGGGTATTTTACTGATATCAATGCTGACCTCCAAGATAAAGATGGAGGCGTTGTGATTACTTATATAGTAACCGAAAAGCCCCTCCTGAAAGAAATCATCTTTAGAGGTAATCGACAGATAAAAGATGAGAGACTTCGTAGGATGATGGATTCTCAGATTGATCAGCCATTAGACTATGTTCAACTTAATCAAGATGTTGATAAAATAAAAAGTTTTTATATTAAAGAAGGTTACCATCTGGCTATAATTGAAGAAGAGATTCTAGTTGATAAAGATACTAATGAAGCTAGGGTTTTTATTCTAGCAGATGAGGGTGGCAGATATAGGATTTCTAATATTAAGGTTAGAGGCAATAAGGCTGTAGCCACAAAAACAATATTAAAATCGATTCAGACTAAAAGAGATTCGTTATTTACTTCGGGCTTTTTTGATGACAGTAAATTTAAAAGTGACATTAGAACTATTAAGCAATTATATGCTGATAAGGGATACGCGGATGCTGAAATTACTCATGATGTAGAGTATGATAAAGATAAGAATACAATGGCGATTGTATTGGACATATATGAAGGTGATAAGTATACAGTGGGTACGATTAAGATAGCGGGCAATGATGTTATTGACACAATGACCATTGAAGAATCTTTGAAAATGAAGTCTGACTCAACTTTCACGCCGTATAAGCTTGAAAACGATCTTGCCGGGATCAATGAACTTTATTTTGAGAAAGGTTATATTTCAGCGCGAACAATTCCAGAAGTTGTTTTTAATAAACAAAAACAACAAATGGATATTACTTACAATATAACTGAGAATGAATTGGCTTATATTGAAAAAGTTATAATACGCGGTAATGATAAGACAAAAGATATTGTTATAAGAAGAGAGTTAAAGATTAAGCCGGGAGGAGTTTTTGATGGGGCCCAGCTTAAAAGAAGCAAGCAAAATCTTAATAACTTAGGTTATTTTGAAGAGATTACATATGATACGGCTCCAGGTTCAGCTTCTAATAAAAAGGATTTAATTATCAATGTGAAGGAAACTAAAACTGGACAGGTTAGTTTTGGTGCTGGTTATAGTTCCGTAGATAAGCTTATTGGTTTTGTTGAATTGCAGCAACGTAATTTTGACTGGAGAAACTGGCCCACTTTTACGGGTGATGGTCAAAAATTATCTATCAGAGCAGAATTTGGTAGCGATAAAGAATATTACGATTTAAGTTTTACAGAACCTTGGCTTTTTAATAAACCGATATCATTTGGATTTGATTTTTATAATAGATATCGCTCAAGAAATTTGTATGAATTGCAGCGTTTAGGTGGAGATGTACGCTTAGGTAAAAGAATAAGTGATAATATTCATATAGGAACAATGTATAAATTAGAGCAGGTTAAGCTTGGTGATATTCCTTATTGGGCGACACCGGAAAGTCTTCCCGATGTATGGGTAGAAGAGGGTGAGCATGCGATAAGTTCTCTTCAATTTAGTCTAGTAAGAGATACAAGAGACAGTAGTTTTAACCCTAAATCTGGTGGCGTTATTGATAATACTGTTGAAATAGCTGGTGGGCCTTTTGGGGGAGATAGAGATTTTGTGAAATATATGGGTGAACTTGATTGGTTTTTTACTCATTTTGAGAATTTCACATTCGAAACTAAATTAAGAGCTGGCCTAGCTGATCAATATGATGATACGAATATGGTGCCAATTTACGAGAGATTTTATGCGGGTGGTGCTAATACTATTCGTGGATACAAAGAAAGACATGTAGGTCCCAAAATAAGCGGTGAACCAATCGGGGGAGATTCAATGTTAATAGGTAATCTTGAATATACTTTTCCAGTAATGAAAAATATAAAAGGTGCTGTTTTTTATGATATAGGAAATGTTTGGTCTGACATTGGAGATGTTGGTAAAGATTTCAAATCTGCAGTTGGTTTAGGTGTCAGAGTTAAAACGCCCATTGGTCCGGTTAAAGTTGATTATGGTTATGGGCTCGACTATGATCCGGGCGATGAAAAGGGTAGATTTCACTTTAGTATGAGCAGAGGTTTTTAAACTCAATTTTAATACTAGACGGAGGTAGTTTGATGGGTAAGATAGGTAAAATATTAGGAACTAGTTTTGTTATATTAATTATGTTTATGTTATTATTTGCGAGTGTATCTTATGCCGAAATAAAGTTCGGTTATGTTGATTTTGTACAAGTTTTTAACAATTATAAAAAGACAATTTCAACAGAAAAAGAGTTAGAAAAAAAAGGTGAAAAAAAACAAAAAGAACATGATAAAATGGTAACCCAAGTAAGAAAACTTAAAGACAAATTTGAAATTGCCAGCGATGCCGAAAAAGAAAAAATACAAAATCAAATAAATGAAAAAATTAAGGAATTGCAAGCCTTTGATCAAGAAGCTAGCAAAGAGCTACTCAAAGAAAAAGATGATGCGGCTAAAGAAATTATTAAAGAGTTTGATGCGTTGGTAAAAAAAATGGGCGAAGAAGAGGGGTATACTGTAATTTTCAATGAACGGATGATACTTTATGGTCAGGATGGTTATGACTTGACTGATAAAGTTTTAAATGAGCTTAATAAAAGGTGTAAGTAAACTAAGGTATATATATGAAAACGACGCTAAAAGAAATTGCTAAATTAATTGATGGTACAATTATTGGTGATGAGAATATACATATCACAGGTGTTTCAGGAATAAAAGAAGCTAAAAAGGGTGATATTACTTTTATAGCTAATTCAAAGTATATGAATTTAATGGATGCTACAAATGCTTCAGCTATAATTACATCAAGTGATGTAAATAGTGGACCAAAAACAATTATTAAAACTGATAACCCATCGTTAGCTTTCTCTCGATTGGTTTCCCTTTTGGCTCCCAATGAAGATAAACATCCTGAAGGAATACATTCAACAGCTATTATTGGTAATAGCGTAAAATTGGGTAAGAATGTAGCTATTCAGCCTTATGTAGTTGTTGAAGACTATGCGGAGATAGATGATAATGCTGTTTTGTATAGTGGGGTATATCTTGGGCATCATGCTAAAATAGGCAAGAATTGCATTATTTATCCTAGTGTTTCTATTAGAGAAAGAGTAACAATAGGCGATAGAGTAATTATTCATTCAGGTAGCGTTATAGGTAGTGATGGTTTTGGTTTTGCGACAGTTAAAGGTGTTCATCATAAAATACCTCAAATTGGTACTGTGGCCATTGAGGACGATGTTGAAATAGGTGCTAATGTTACCATTGATAGGGCTAGATTTGATAAAACTGTGGTTGGTCGAGGTACAAAAATAGATAATTTAGTTCAAATAGCTCATAATGTAATAATCGGAGAGAATTCAATAGTCGTTGCTCAGGCTGGTATTTCTGGTAGCACCGTTATTGGTAGGGAGGTTATTTTGGCCGGCCAATCTGGAGTAGTAGGCCATATCAATATCGGCGATGGTTCAATTGTTGCTGCTCAAGCTGGAGTAACTAAGTCAGTCCCGCCTAATACAAAAGTTTCCGGTTATCCCGCTAAGCCTCATAATGTTGCCAAGAGAGTCAATGCTTGCGTTCAGAGACTGCCTGAAATGATGAAGACTATTAAAGATCTTCAAAATCGTATCGAAGAATTGGAAAAACGCAAATAGGCTGTTTTCTTCTATTAATAAAATATAATATTTCAAAGGCTGAATTAGTATGGAAAAACAAAAGACTATTGAAAAAGAAGTAAGTTTTAGCGGATATGGCATTCACACAGGCAAGGAAGTGAATGCAAAATTTAAGCCTGCTTTGGCAGATAGTGGCGTTAACTTTGTTAGAGTCGATTTGCCGGGTAAGCCTGTAGTCAAGGCTCATATTTCAAATATTATAGACCCTAAAAAGAGATTAAGGCGAACATCAATTGGGATAAAAAAGAATGGCATGGATGTTGAAATACATACCATAGAACATATTATGTCTGCCTTGTGCGGTACTGGTATTGATAATATTATCGTAGAATTAGATTCTGAAGAGCTTCCAGGATTAGATGGTAGTGCTCAGGGTTTTGCAGACCTGGTAAAAAAAGCTGGCATAAAAGAGCAAAATGCTGAGAAAGAGTATTTTACGCCTAGAATCCCTATCTGGCTAGAAGAAAACGATCGTTCTTTGGTTTTGCTGCCTCATGATTCTTTTGAAGTTTCCTACACGCTAAGCTATGAAAATCCTCTTTTAAGTTCTCAATTTATGAGTGTAAATATTTCCTCGGAAATCTTTGAAAAAGAAATTGCTCCCGCCAGAACATTTTGTCTTAACGAAGAAGTTGAAGCTTTAAAAAAGATGGGTTTGGGTAAGGGAGCCAATTATAAAAACACTATAGTAATTGGCAAAAAAGGCATTATAAGTAATAAATTAAGATTTAGTAATGAATTTGTCCGGCATAAAATTGCAGATCTCATGGGTGATTTGTATCTCTTGGGCAAACCAATTAAAGGTAAAATTATAGCTTTAAAAAGTGGACACTCATTAAATATAAAATTAGTTGAAAGGATGTTTAGCTATATTAAGAAGGCAAAGGAAGCTGGGATTAAATCACCAGCTGTATTTTCAGGAATGCCACCATTTAATATAACTGATATCCAGAATATATTGCCTCATCGCTACCCATTTCTATTGATAGATAGAATTATTGAATTGGAAGAAGACAAGCGAGCGGTGGGTATAAAAAATGTAACTATAAATGAATATTTTTTTGAAGGACATTTTCCTGGACGACCAATAATGCCAGGTGTTTTAATTGTAGAAGCTATGGCTCAGGTTGCTGGAGTTTTACTTTTAAGTAAATCATCAAATGCTGGAAAGATAGCTTATTTTATGAGTATGAATAATGTTAAATTTAGAAGGACAGTTGTTCCTGGAGATCAATTAGTTTTTGAAGTGGAAATTGTAAAAATAAAATCAAAGACGGGACAAGTTCGCACTAAGGCATCAGTAGATGGAAACATAGTCTCGGAAGCTGATTTAAGATTTAGTTTAGTTAAGGCATAAAAAAATGGATATTCATTCAACAGCATTAGTACATCCGAAAGCTGAATTGGGTAGAGGCGTCAAAGTGGGACCATTCAGTATTATAGAGGAAAATGTTAAAATAGGTGATAACACTGTTATCGGTGCTAATTGTTATGTAACAGGTTATACAACTATAGGTAAAAATTGTAGTTTTTATACTGGTGGTATAATTGGTTCAATTCCACAGGATCTAAAATACAAAAATAAAGTAACCTATCTGCAAATAGGTGATAATAATACTTTCAGAGAATATGTAACTATTAATCCTGCCACAGAAGAGGGACATAAGACAGTTATTGGTGATAATAATTTTTTAATGGCTTATTGTCATGTTGCTCATGAATGTATTTTAGGTAATAATATTATAATCGCAAATTGTGGAACTTTAGCTGGTTTTGTTGAGATAGAAGATAAGGTGGTCGTTGGTGGTTTATCGGCGGTGCATCAGTTTACGCGCGTAGGTACTTTTGCTATGATCGGTGGCTGTTCAAAAATAGTGCAGGACGTTTTGCCATATTCTTTGGTGGACGGGCATCCTGCCAAAACAAAAGGACTCAATGTTGTTGGTTTAAGAAGAGGCAATATTCCCTCTAATATTAGGAATGATTTGAAAAAGGCATTACAAGTTTTAACAAAATCTCAACTCACAACTTCTCACGCAGTAAAACTCATCCAAAAAGATATTAAGAAATCTCCTGAAATAGTTCATCTTACAAGTTTTATAAAGAAATCAAAAAGAGGGTTCTGTAGTTAATGAATCGCTTGGGTCTTATTGCAGGTAATGGAAAGTTTCCAATTATGGCTGCTATAGCTGCTAAACAACAAGGTATAAACATTATTGCCATAGCTTTTGTTGGAGAGACTTCAATTGAAATTGCAAAGCATGTTACGAAAATTTATTGGATTAGAATTGGTGAGCTTGGTAAGTTATTTGATATTTTTAAAAAAGAAAGTATTTTCGAAGCAATAATGGCTGGTCAAATTCGATCAATTCATCTATTCAAACCATGGTTGAAAAAGGACAGTGCCCTTAAGGACATATTAAAAAAAGTTAAGGATAAACGAGGTGACTCTCTATTGGATGCTTTAGCAATGGAGTTAAATGTAAGAAATATCAAGCTACTTGATTCATCTTTTTTATTAAAGGATTGCCTGGCTCCCAAAGGGCTCTTGACGCAGAGAAAGCCGACGGATAATGAGTTGGGCGATATTGAATTTGCAAAAAAAATTGCTAAAGAAATGGCTCGTCTTGCTGTTGGTCAGACTATTGTTGTAAAGAATAAAGCTATCTTAGCTGTGGAATCAATTGAAGGTACGGATGCAGCTATTAAAAGGGCAGCCAAATTAGGTGGGCCTCATGCTGTAGTAGTTAAGGTTTCAAAACCTAATCATGATATGCGTTTTGATATTCCTGTTATAGGTCTAAAAACTCTCAAAATATTAAAAAAATCTAGAATTAAAGTTATTGCTATTGAAGCGCAAAAAACACTTCTAATTGATAAAGAGGAATTGATTAATCGTGCTAATAAGTTAGGAGTTACCATATTAGCTTTTGAGGTTTGATAGAAAACTTAAAATATATTCCGCTGTTCGGTTACTGGCACCTGGGTTGCCCAGAGAATTTGTTACGTTTTTTAAATCAGATTTAATTTTATTAATTTTATTTTTATCGTTTAAAACATTCAATACATGTTCTGCAATTTTTTTACCTCTTATTTCATATTGCAAAAATTCAGGTACAATTTTTTTTCCCGCCACAATATTTACTAAGCTTACATTAGGTATTTTTATTAGGTTTTTAATGAGTATCCAACTTAAGAAACCAATCTTATATATTACAAGCATTGGTATTTGTAGGATGGCAGTTTCTAGAGTTGCAGTTCCAGAACAGACTATGGCAAAATCAGAAATACTCAAGAGGTCGTAAGAGTCGGATTCAATTAGCCTAACGGGTAAATTTTTTATATCCATAATTTTTTCATAAATCTGATTATCAATATTAGCTGACTTTATAATTAAAAATTGAGTGTTTTTATCTTTATTATGTATCATAGAAACGCTTCCAAGCATAACCGGTAACATCCGCTTAACTTCATTTATTCTTGAACCAGGAAGAAGTGAAATTATTTTTTTTGATTTATCTATGTTGTGATTTTGAAGAATGCTTTCCTTATAATCACTAGATTTGACTATATCTATAAGTGGATGACCATGGAAGACAACATTCATATTATTTTTTTCGTAGAGAATTTGTTCAAATTTGAAGAAAACAATTATTACATCAACAACTTTTTTTATTAACTCAATCCTTTTTTTGCCCCATGCCCAGACCTGAGGGCTGATATAGTATATAACGGGGATATTTTTTTTCTTTATTTCTGCAGCAATCTTAAGATTAAATCCAGGATAATCAATTAAAATAACTGCGTCGGGTTTAATTTGGTCTATTTTATGAAGAGCGAGATTGAAGGTAGTTTTAAAAAATTTAAGGTTTTTTATGACTTCAGCAAAGCCTATTACAGCGACGTTAGTTAAGTCCTCAAATATTTCAGCCCCTGCTTTTTTCATCTGAGAACCACCAATGCCGTAAGTCTCGATAGTTGCATCCAATGATAGTAAGCTGTCAATCAGGTGAGCTCCGTGGAGATCGCCTGAAGATTCACCAGCTATAAAAAATAATTTTTTTGCCATATCATCTATGAATTTTTTTTACTATGTCCAAAGCTACTTTAAGAGCAATAGTGGCTTCTTCTCCGGAAACAAGAGGTCTCTTGTTTGATCGCACGCATGTTATGAATGATTTCAATTCTTCATTTAAAGAGTCTTGTTTTTCAATATTGATACTTTTTTTGGAAATTGCCTTCATTTTTTTCTGATAGATTGTAGCCTCTTGACTTACGTAATCAAGTGATACATATGTATTTTTTTGGAATATTCTAATTTTTCTTACTCTTTCTTGGGAGATGCGGCTGGCAGTTATGTTGCAGACAGCTCCGTTTTGAAAAACGAGACGTACATTTGCGATATCTTCATGATTGGAAAGTACTTTGACTCCCACGGCCTCACATTTTTTTATATTTGACTTTACAAGGTGGAGTATAATATCAATGTCATGAATCATTAAATCTAAGACTACTCCGACATCAATGCCTCTAGGCTGAAATGCACCTAATCGGTGGCACTCTATGAATTGAGGATTATGTATAATTTTTTTCAGAGCTCTGACTGCTGAGTTGAAGCGTTCTATATGGCCTACCTGTAATAAAACACGATGTTTTTTAGCTAAGCGTATTAATTCATTAGCTTGCCTAAGATTTTCAGTTATAGGTTTTTCAATTAAAACATGAACCTTGGCTTCAATAAGAGCTCTAGCTATTTTGTAATGCTGTTTCGTAGGAACGGCGATACTAGCTGCATCAATGCGCTCTAAGAAACGTTTGTGATCATAGTAGGCCTTTGTTTTATAGATTCCTGCGATTTCATCAGCTCTTTTTTTATTGATATCTGAAATTCCCACTAACTCTACATCGTTAAGGGATTTATACACTTTTGCATGATATTGACCTAAATGCCCAACGCCGATTACAGCTACTTTAATCTTTTTCATAGTCTCGCTCCATTTACAAAATTATAGCATTTTAAAGGCATATGAGCAAGTAAATAACTAAGTTGTAAAGACTTACATAATAAAATTTATCTCGACAATAAAATTGCCCTGTGATAAAATACTCTAAATATGAAAAAATTTAAAGATTATCGTAAATTACTAATTTTTATAAAGCCGCATAGTCTCCTTTTTGCGATTTCTGTTTTTTTCATGCTGCTAACACAGCTGATAGAAAAAATTGCTTCTGTTGGGGCTATTATACCCTTTATTACTATATTAATTGCTGGAAATAAAATAAATATACCCGATAGCATTCGTTTGCCGGTTTGTTTAAATGATCATTTTAGGCAGATGATTGTCTATGTAAATTCAATTGACAGATTAAGTCTTTTAGGCTGGCTTGTTTTTAGTATAGCGGTTGCATTTTTCTTTAAGGAGATTTTTACAATATTACATAGCTATATGTTGAGCAAATTAAGTCTTAAAGTAGTGAAAGATATAAAGGGCAAACTGTATGAAAAGATTCTAAGTTTATCTTTTGATTTTTATAGTGAGAACAGGGCAGGCCAACTAGTTTCTAAGATAACATATGATGCGGGTATTGTTCAAAATTCGGTTGCTGAAGGGTTAAGGGATCTAATATATTCTAGCATTGAACTTATTGTTCTAATAGTTTTAACCATAATGTTGATTGTTGCTTTTGCTATTCCATGGACGTTAATAATTATGATGTTGGTAGTTATGCCAGCGATAGTCTATCCCGTTACAAGGATAGGTAAGAAGCTCAGATCAATAAGTACTGACGCACAAAATAAAATGGCAGATATGAATTCTATTTTGTACGAAACATTCTCAGGCATTAGGATTGTCAAGGCCTTTGATATGGCTGCGTATGAAGGCAAGAGATTCAATAATGTAAATGAAGATTTTTATAAGATTATGCTCAAGTCTGTTAAAAGACTTGTTGTTATAAGCCCTATTTCTGAATATGTGGCGATATTAGCTGGTGTGGGTGTTATATATTTTGGTGGTAAGCTTATGATTGTTGGAGAGCTTGATCCAGGAGCTTTTACGGCTTTTGTAGGGTTGCTATTGCAGATGATAGCTCCCTTTAAAAGATTAAGCAAGGTTCATGGTATTAACCAGCAGGCATTAGCTGCTTCAACCAGAATATATGAGATATTAGAATCTGAACCGAGCATACAAGATAGTTCCAAAGCTAAAAAATTAAGCTTATTTAAGGATAAAATAGTTTTTTCGAACGTTAGCTTTAAATATCATGACCACGATATACTGAAAAATATTAATCTCGAGGTTAAAAAAGGTGCTGTTATTGCTTTTGTTGGCAAGAGTGGAGTTGGAAAAACTACTCTAGTGAATTTAATTCCTCGTTTTTATGATGTTAGTAAGGGTTCGCTTGAAATTGATAACAGTAACATAAAAGATCTAAGTGTAGCTTCTCTTAGAAAGAATATTGCCGTTGTTACTCAAGAAACGATACTCTTTAATGATACAGTCAAGGCAAATATTTGCTATGGTAGTCATCGGGCTAAAATGCAAGATATAGAAAAAGCTGCCAAAGTAGCCAATGCGCATGTTTTTATTAATAAACTGCCTAATAAATATGAGACTGTAATTGGAGATAGAGGGCTTAAGCTATCTGGGGGTGAAAAACAACGTTTGGCTATGGCTAGAGCTATTTTAAAAAATCCTCCTATTCTCATTTTAGACGAGGCTACTTCGCAACTAGACAGCGAAAGTGAAAAGTTAGTGCAGGATGCTCTTGATCACCTTATTGAAGGTAGAACCGTATTCATTATTGCTCACAGACTATCCACAATCAAACATGCTAGTAAAATAGTGGTTTTAGATAAGGGTAAAATAGCCGAAGTTGGTACTCATGAAGAGCTTATGAGTAATGTAAGTCATTATAGAAGGCTCTATGATTTACAGTTTATTGATAGATGAAAAAAAGCTTGCATTGCATTAAAAGTGTGTTATAATTATTTTCTATTGTATTTTATGGATTTAGAGGCATAAAAATAAGGAGGAATACGTGTAGTGGCTACAGAACTAATAAAACAATTTTTAGAAGCCGGTTTACATTTTGGGCATCAAACTAAGCGCTGGAACCCTAAAATGGCTAAGTTTATATACGGCGAACGCAACGGGATCTACATAATTAATCTAAAATTAACTGCGGACCTCTTAAATGAGGCCAAAAGTTTCCTAAAGGATGTAGCTTTAGCAGGTGACTGCGTTTTGTATGTAGGCACTAAGAAGCAAGCCCAGAATATAGTCCATCAGGAGGCTCAGCGCTGTGGAATGTTTTATGTTAATAGTCGTTGGTTAGGAGGAATGTTAACCAACTTTGAAACTATTAAAAAAAGCATAAAACGTCTTTATGAAATTAGAAGCATGAAAGAAGATGGTGTTTTCGATAAATTGACAAAAAAAGAGATTGCTTCATTGAATAAGGAACTTGAAAAACTTACAAAGAATTTATGCGGCATTTTAAAAATGGACAAGTTGCCAAGAGCCATTTTTGTAGTTGATCCTAAACGGGAAAGTTTGGCTGTTAAAGAAGCCAGAAAACTTAATATACCGGTTGTAGCTTTAATTGATACTAACTGTGATCCTGATGGAATTGATTTTCCAATTCCAGGCAATGATGATGCTATTCGGTCTATTAAATTGGTTGCCTCTATATTGACTGATGGTATTATTGAGGGTAGGCAGGATTATTTAGAACAGGAGGAAGTTCGTAAGCTAAAGGAAGAGGAAGAAAAAAAAGAGGCTGAAGCTCAAAAGAAACCTTCAAAAGAAAATAAAAAAGGTCTAAAAAAAGAGGAAGATAAAAAAAAGAACAAAAAGATAGATGCTAAAAAAGATTTAACTAAGAAGAAAAAAGAAGCAGCAGAGAATAAGGAATAATCATGACGGAAAAGATAAAACAATTACGCCAGATGACCGGTGCTGGTATAATGGAATGTAAGAGTGCTTTAAATGAGGTTGAGGGTAATCTTGAAAAGGCTGTTGAGGTTTTGAGAAAAAAAGGTCTTATGACGGCCCGCAAAAAGGCTGACAGAGTTGCTGAAGAGGGTCGCGTTGAAAGCTATGTGCATTCTAATGCTAAAATAGGTGTTTTAGTTGAGGTTAATTGCGAAACTGATTTTGTAGCTAAATGTGATGATTTTAAACAGTTTACCAAGGACATAGCTATGCAGATAGCAGCTGCAAATCCCCTTTATCTGAAAGGTGCAGATATCCCAAATGAGGTTATCGAAAAAGAACGTGAAATCATCAAGTCTCAAATAAAAGATAAACCAGATAATGTATTAGAGAAGATTGTTGATGGTAAAGTAGATAAATTTTTGCAGGAAGTATGTCTTTTGGAGCAACCCTTTATTAAAGATGATAAGATCAAGATAAAAGATTATCTGAATCAACTTGTGGGTAAGATAAGAGAAAATATCGTTATTAAAAGATTCGTTAGATTTTCGTTAGGTGAAAAAATATCTGAAAATAATGACCAAAAATAATAAATCTGCTTTTAATAGAGTTCTTTTAAAGCTAAGCGGAGAGTCGCTGCAGGGTTCGAAAGGTTATGGGATAGATCCGCAAAGCATAAAATCAATTGCGATGCAGATTAAAGAAGTAAATAATCTTGGTGTTGATATAGCTGTTGTGATAGGTGCGGGAAATATTTTTCGTGGAATTCCTAATTCAAAAAAAGAAGGAATAGACCGTTCGACAGCTGATTATATGGGAATGTTAGCCACTGTTATAAATGGTTTAGCTCTTCAGGATAGTTTGGAAAAGATTAATGTACCAACTAGAGTTTTAACAGCTATTGAAATGAATGAACTTGCGGAGTCATATATTAGAAGAAGGGCTATGAGGCATCTTGAAAAAAAAAGAGTTATTATTTTTGTAGCTGGTACGGGAAATCCATATTTTACGACAGATACAGCAGCAGCTTTACGAGCAATTGAAATTGGAGCTGATGCAATATTAAAAGCTACAAAGGTTGATGGTGTTTATACTAGTGATCCCATGAAGAACAAAAAAGCTAAAAAAATTAAATCTCTATCTTACATGGAATTTTTTGAACAGGAACTTAAAGTGATGGATTTAACAGCTGTTAGTTTGTGTATGGATAATAAATTACCAATTATAGTCTTTGATTTACTGAAAAAGGGTAATATTAAGAGAGTTATAACTGGTAGTAAAATAGGGACAGTTATCAAGTAGGAGCTGGTTAATGGCAAATGAAATTATAAAAGATACAGAAGCAAAAATGAAGAAAAGCGTTGAAGTTACGCATAGTGAATTTTCATCAGTGCATACCGGTAGAGCTTCAAAGTCATTAGTAGAAAATTTGAAGGTCGATTACTATGGGAATCCTACGCCCCTAAAACAATTAGCTAATATTTCCATACCTGAGGCGCGACTTATAATAATTCAGCCTTGGGATCCAGCTTCTATGGAAGCTATAGAAAAAGCAATTTTTAAGTCAGACGTTGGTCTTACTCCTAATAATGATGGTAAAGTGATAAGAATAAATGTTCCTCAACTGACACAAGAACGAAGAGAAAGCCTGATAAAGGTCATTAGGAATATGGCTGAAGAAGGCAAAGTTGCTGTTCGTGCTGTCAGGCGAGATGCCAATGAGAAAATAAAGAAATCGAAGAGTTCAGGTGAAATTTCTGAAGATGAAGAATTCATTCTTCATGAGAATACACAGAAACTTACAGATAAACATATCAAAGAGATCGATGATTTGCTTGGGAAAAAGCAAGTCGAAATAAGAGAAATTTAAGCGGGCCGCTAGCTCATCCGGTAGAGCACCGCCCTTTTAAGGCGGGTGTGTCAGGTTCAAGTCCTGAGCGGCTCACCATTTTAAAAAAAACAAACGGCCGTCCCCATCGTCTAGCCAGGTCAGGACATCGGATTTTCGATCCGACAGCAGGGGTTCAAATCCCCTTGGGGACGCCAAACTATTTATAGCTCATGTGTGGAATAGTAGGTTATGTAGGAAAAAAGGAAGTTGTACCTATTCTTATAGATGGTTTAAGACGTCTTGAGTATAGGGGATATGATTCAGCGGGCATTGCTTTATTAGATAAGGGCAAGTTAACAATTGCTAAAAGCAAGGGCAAGCTTGAGTTTCTGGATAATTCTATAAATCGCAGCCACTATTCTGGAACCGTAGGTATTGGTCATACGCGCTGGGCTACTCACGGCGAACCTTCCAAAGCTAATGCACATCCCCATACAGACTGTAGCAAGAAAATTGCTGTAGTGCATAATGGCATTATTGAAAATTATCTTGATTTAAAGGATAAGCTTATTAGAGAAGGTCATATATTTAAAACAAAAACAGATTCTGAAGTCATTGTTCACTTAATTGAAAAATATTATAATGGTAATCTTGAAAAGGCTGTTTTGTCTTCTATAAGAAAACTAAAAGGCTCATATGCTATTGCTGTGATTACGAAGGAAGAGCCACATAAAATTGTTGCTGCTAGATGTGGTAGTCCATTAATTGTCGGCATTGGAAAAGAAGAGAATTTTGTAGCTAGTGATGTGCCAGCAGTATTAACATATACTAAGAAGGTAATGTATCTTCATGATTACGAAATTGCGATTTTAAGTGAGAATGAAGTTCAGGTCAAAAATATTAAAGGTAAGAATGTAAGTCGTAGAATTGAAAAAATAACTTGGGATATTAATGCTGCTGAAAAAGGTGGTTATTCTCATTTTATGCTCAAAGAAATAGAAGAGCAGGCTGATGTGATTTCGCATATAATAAAAAGGCGAGTTGATGATAAGAGAAGAATATTTTTTGATGAATTAAATTTCAAGAAAAATAATTTTAAAGCCATCAAAAAAATAACTATTATTGCTTGTGGTACGGCTTGGCATGCTGGTTTAATTGGTAAATATTTGATAGAAAAATATGCTCGTGTGCCGGTCGAGGTTGATTTATCAAGTGAATATCGCTACAGAAACCCACCTGTTTTAAAGAATGAATTGGTTATTACCGTAAGTCAGTCAGGAGAAACAGCTGATACTTTAGCCGCATTAAGATTGGCTCGCCGTAATAGGCTTAAGGTTATTACTATCTGTAATGTAGTGGGATCTTCTATGGTTAGAGAGTCAGATGGAGTAATATATACTCATGCCGGGCCTGAAATTGGAGTGGCTTCAACAAAGGCTTATACTGCTCAAGTGTCAATTTTTTACTTATTTGCGATTCATTTAGCTTTCTTGAAAGGCATTATAGGTCGCAATACCGAGCACAAATTAGTTAAAGAACTTGAAAAACTTCCGAAACTTATAATGCGGGTTTTAAACAATAAAAAAGACATTGAAAAATGTGCAAAGAGATACAAGCAAGCTAATAGTTTTTTATATTTAGGTCGAAATATTAATTATCCAACTGCTTTAGAGGGAGCTTTGAAATTAAAAGAAATATCATATATTCATGCTGAAGGTTGTAGTGCTGGTGAGATGAAGCACGGCCCCATAGCTTTAGTAGATGAAAAGCTTCCGACTGTTTGTCTTGTGCCTAGATCGGAAACTTACGAAAAAATGCTTTCTAATATTCAAGAACTTAAGGCTAGACGTGGTATTATTATTAGCATAGCTACTGATAGAGATAATATTATAAAGAGATATTCTGATTACGTAATACATATACCAAAAATTAGTGAAGACCTGAGTGCTATTTTAGCTATTATACCTTTACAGCTTTTAGCATACTATATGGCTGTTGTTAAAGGTTGTGATGTTGATAAGCCCAGAAATCTGGCAAAAAGTGTAACAGTAGAATAGTGTTTGACATAGGTTTATTTATATGCTTAAATAAGTTTTTATGTGCGGGCGGTTAGCTCAGCTGGAAGAGCGCGTGACTTACATTCACGAGGTCATAGGTTCGAGCCCTATACTGCCCACCATTTTGATATAAATTATTGTTATTTAATAAGATAGCAAATATCTTACATGGGGATGTCGTCTAGCTAGGATAAGACCCCGGACTGTCGATCCGGTGATCGCGGGTTCGAATCCCGTCGTCCCCGCCAATTATTTTCAAGAAGTAACAACGCCGCGGTAGCTCAGTTGGTAGAGCGCGGGACTGAAAATCCCGGCGTCGGCGGTTCGATTCCGCCCTGCGGCACCATCTATTGTGGCGCATAAAGGCTTAATTAAAATAAGCTTTTTTGCCGATGTGGCTCAATGGTAGAGCAAGCGCTTCGTAAGCGCTAGGTTGGAGGTTCGATTCCTCTCATCGGCTCGTATTATATGGATAACTTTAAATGAGTTCAATTTTGAAAGTTTTAAAAAATAGAAACTTTCTCTTCCTCTGGGTGGGACAGTTGATTTCCCAGTTTGGCGATTGTCTTGTTTCTATGGCTTTAATTAGTCTGGTCTACAACAAGTTCAGCGCCAATACGCTTGCTTATGCCAAACTTATTTTTTTTATAATAATTCCAGTTTTTTTAATTGGCCCCATAGCTGGGGTATGCGTTGATCGCTGTAATAGAAAAAAAGTAATGATTGCTTGCGATGTTGTAAGAGCTGTCTTAGTAATTTTGATACCTTTTTTGATAGAAATAAATAACGGCATGATGTTTGTTTACATATGTGTTTTTCTAATATACTCCAGCACAAGATTTTTTCTGCCCTCAAAATTATCAATTATACCAGATCTTGTATCAGAAGATAAACTATTGGCAGCTAATTCATTGACGACAACTAGCAGAACTATTGCATTGATATTTAGTTTTGCTCTTGCTGGTGTAGCAGTCCAATTTTTAGGTTGGAAAGCTAGCTTTTTTATTGATGCTTTAACTTATATTGTTTCAGCGATTCTTATTTCCAGAATAGATATTTCTGAAGTTGCTAAAGAAATAAAACATGATGTTTCAATAGCCAGAGATGTAATTAAAGAGGTAGCACATAAAGATATGATCTCAGATATTAGGCAGGGAATGAATTATGTTTTAAAAGATCCGCAGATGCGTTTTATAAGTTGGATTTTCTTTTTACTCATGTCAGGAGTTGGAGCTATGTCTGTTGTTCTGATAGTTTTTATCCAGAATAATTTTGGTACTGCTACCTGGCATTTAAGTTTTTTAGCATCTTTTTTGGCTGTGGGTTTTATGTCGGGAGCTTTACTTTTTGCAAGGCTGGGGCAATATTTTCCAAAGCCTAGAGCTATATTTATTAGCTTTATATTAAGCGGACTAATGTTAGCTTTATTGTCACAATTAATAAATCCAGAAACAAGCATTCTTAAAGCAGGTTTTATGGCATTTTTATGGGGTGTGGTATCATCACCAATAGTTATTATCCTTTATACGCTTTTGCATGAAAAGGTGCCTAATAAGTTGCGCGGTAAGACGTTTAGTGCTATTGAAATATTTATTCACAGCGGATTTTTACTTTTTATGTTTATTTGTGCTTGTTTGGCCAATATTATTAAACCCGGGCTGATAATTATGTGTGTGGGTGTGGTTTTTGTATGTTTGGGTTCATTTAACTTATGTAGAATGCCTATTGACAATAAGAAGTCAAACTGTTAACATAAATATTATTATAATAAAAGATTATAAACTCTTTAAAGGTATAGACTATGTCTTTTTTTAACAGGCGCCCCAACTACAATAAGGTAGAAGCAAAAAAAAATCAAATACCTGGTGGTTTATGGACAAAATGCGAGGATTGTGGTGCCATTGTTTATAATAAGACCCTTGAAGAAAATCTTGAAATTTGCCCAAAGTGTGGTTTTCATTTTCGTATTACGCCTCACAAAAGGATTGAGATACTCTTTGATGAAAAAAGTTTTGTTGAGTATGATGGAGATATGATTTCTTCAGATCCTTTAGATTTTAAGGGTTCAAAAACCTATAAGGATAAATTGAAGATAGCACAGAGTCAAACCTCGCTCAATGAAGCGGTTGTTACTGGTGAGGCTAAAATCAACGATAAGAAAGTAATTTTTGCTATTACTGATTCTAGATTTATTATGGGATCTATGGGATCTGTGGTGGGTGAAAAAATAACTAGGGCAACTGAGAAAGCAACTGAGAAAAAAGTGCCCTTAATTATATTTTCTGGTTCTGGTGGTGGAGCTAGGATGTATGAAGGAATGTTTTCTTTAATGCAGATGGCTAAGACATCTGCAGCTATTGCCAGACATCAGAATAAAGGCCTACTTTATATATCAGTTCTTACCAATCCAACAATGGCGGGAATTATGGCTAGTTTTGCATCTCTTGGCGATGTAATTATTGCAGAACCAAGAGCACTCATAGGGTTTACAGGGCCTAGAGTAATAGAGCAAACAATTAAACAGAAATTACCCGATGGTTTTCAAAGTTCTGAATTTTTACTTGAGCATGGTTTTTTAGATGTTATATCCACCCGAAAGGATTTAAAAGAAATGCTCTTTAGTATAATTAGCTATTTAGAAGTATAAGACTAGAGAGTAAATTAAAGGAGAGGTTTTCAATGGCAGAAGTAACTTTAAAAGGTGTATCAAAAGTTTATTCAGGTGGCGTGGTGGCAGTTCAGAAAATTGATTTAGAGATTGAAGATAAGGAATTTCTGGTTTTAGTTGGTCCGTCTGGATGTGGAAAATCAACGACGTTGCGAATGGTTGCTGGTTTAGAAGATGTAACCGAAGGTGAGATTCGCATAGGTGAACGTTTAGTTAACGATGTTCCTCCTAAGGATAGAAATATTGCTATGGTTTTTCAAAATTATGCTTTATATCCGCATATGACTGTTTATGAAAATATGGCTTTTGGGTTGAAATTAAGAAAATATCCTAAGAAAGAAATAGATACTAGAGTTAATGAAGCAGCTGATATTTTGAATATTAAAGAATTGCTTCAGAGAAAGCCCAAGGCTTTATCTGGTGGTCAAAGGCAGAGGGCTGCAGTTGGTAGAGCTATTGTGAGAAAGCCACTAGTTTTTTTGTTTGATGAGCCCCTAAGTAATCTTGATGCTAAACTTAGAGTTCAGATGCGTGCTGAGATTAGTAAGTTATATACAAGATTGCAGGCAACCATGATTTATGTAACGCATGATCAGATTGAAGCCATGACTATGGGTACCCGTATTGTTGTTTTGAAGGATGGTTTTATTCAGCAGATAGCGGACCCTATACACCTGTACGATAATCCAGCCAATAAATTTGTTGCTGGTTTTATTGGAAGTCCACCAATGAATTTCATTGAAGGAAAATTTATCAAAGATGGAAGTTCTTATTATTTTGATGAAGGCACGTTTAAAGTAAAAATCTATGAGGAGATGAACCCGAAAATCAAAGAGTATGAGGGAAAGAAAACTATATTTGGTATTAGGCCAGAGGACATCCATGATAAATTATTTATCCCAGAAGCTCCTGAAGAAACCACTATAAGTGCTATGGTAGAAGTTGTTGAACCAATGGGTTCAGAAACCATTGTTTATTTAAATACATCTAATAAAAACTCTATTACAGCTAAAGTAGGTGCTAAAGAAAAACTTGAGATTAATCAAAAAATGGAATTAGTCTTTGATATGTCCAAGGCTCACTTTTTTGATAAAGAGACAGAAATTACCATTGTATAATGCCTTGCGCATAACATAATTGAAAGTATTTAATGAAATGCGTGTATTAGGCCTAATACACGCATTTCATTAAAGGTCTTATATGAATAATAAAAAAATATATGTTTTCAATATATTTCTGTTTTCCCTAGCGGTATTAACTATACTTCTCCTTTTAGTAAGGTTTTTAGGTGATATCTATATTGATAGGGCTTATTATCTGCGACTAATAAATGCTACTATCTTTTTTCTTAATTTAATCATTTTAACGGCATGGTTATTTTTTGGTGTTGTTGCTTCCGTAATATGTCTCACCATAGGCCTTATCTTTACCCTTCTTACAGCAGCTATTGCGAAAAGCCCCATTATTAATATGCATCTTATTTTATTTGGATTAGTAATGGTGAGTGCTTTTTATTACGACAAAAAGAGCAATGCTTCTATGGGATTACAGCAGGCTGATCTAGAAGACATTGAAGAAGAGCTCAATCTTTTAAATGATGAGCGCCTACAGAATCAGCTTCAATTAAAAGCATTGGAGAAAAGTTTATCAAGATTCAGCATACTTAAAGATATTACCGAAAAATTAAGCTCTAGCTTGTCGCTGGCAGAAGTTGCTAATTTAGTAGCAAAGAATTCATTCTCGATAATTAGTAAAGCTGATTGTTGTTTGTTATATCTAATTGATGAAAAAAAACATAATCTAATATTAACCTCCATGAGGAAGAGTCAAGAGTTTAAAGGGTTTAAAATAGAGGGGGCTGATCTCTTTGATGTGAGAGTTTTAAAGAAGAAGCAGCCATTAATTATTCAGGATATTAGAAAAGATTATAGATTTGATTACGAGGTTATTAAAGGCAAAACACGCGAATTCCGCTCTCTAATATCAACACCATTAATCAGTGAAGATAGAGCTATTGGAGTAATTAGATTAGATGCCTTAAATGCTGAAATATTTAATTCTGAAGATTTGAGAATTTTAAATATTATTGCTAACTTAGGAGCTGTAGCTGTAGAAAATGCGCACCTCTATGAAAGAACAGAGGAGCTGGCTGTAACTGATGGCTTAACTGGTTGTTATGTTCAAAGATATATGAGGCAATTATTGACTGAAGAAATAAAAAGTACGGCAGAACCTAATAATAAAATTTCATTTTTGATGATTGATATTGATCATTTTAAAAAATATAACGATAGTTATGGTCATATAGCTGGGGATATAGTTTTAAAAACAACTGCTAAGATTTTTCTAAAAATGGCTGGCTCAAGGGCGATTGTTGCTCGTTATGGCGGTGAGGAATTTGCCATAGGACTTCCTGGTACTTCAAAGAAAGAAGCTGCTGATTTAGCTGAAAAAATAAGAAAACAAGTAGAAGAGCGCATATTTTATTTAAGACGTGAAAAAACTAATGTTAGTATATCTATAGGCGTGGCCACAATAACTGACGAAGTTAAAGATGTAAATCGTCTAATTGCGGTAGCAGATAAGGCTTTATATGAAGCAAAGGGAACTGGGAGAAATAAAGTATGTATATCATAATTATATTTTTGCTATCCCTCGTTTTTTTCTTTAATATCCTAATGTCATCTTTTTCTAATAATCAATTCTATATTTTTAGCGGGCTTAGTATTTTACCTCTCATTTTATCAGTTTATTTTACAAAAAAAATATTTAGTTATATAGTTCTTGTTTTATCAATAGCAAGCGCGGTGGTAATTTTTTTGTTAGGAGCAGAAAGCTATCTTGCTCTTTTTTTGGGATTGTCTTTTGTGGCCTCATTCATTATTTCAAATGAAAATAAGAAAAGGTTTATAAAAAGTAAGATAAATTTTAATAACGAAATTAAAAAAGAGAAAGAATCTATTAATCATTGCAAAGAAGATAATAGAAAATCTAAAGAACATATATCTGAGGTGAGTCAACAATCGCAGGAAATCGAAAATCTTTATGAAATCACTAAACGAATGAGTGCTTACTTGGTGTTTGAGGATATTTTTCGTATATTGTGTTCTGAATTGAAGAACACCTTTGAATTTGATGATTGTCGGCTTATTCATATTAACCGCATAAAAGGTGAGATGCGCTTGGAAGAAGTTTACGATATACCTATAGAATCACGTATCAAAGATGCAAAAAGTTATGATAGTAAAATAATTGAGATTATTGATGAGAAAAGATTGCATTTATCTTTGCCACAGGCTCAAAAATCTGCTAAAGAATATGAATTAATATTACCACTGAAAATTGAAAGTCTTTTAGCTATTCCTATATATATTGATGAACGCATTAGAAGTGTTGTAATTGTTGAAAATATGAATCCAGAAAGTTTTGAGAAATTTTCTATCGTGATTGGTCAGTTTGGCTTGGAAATGAGAAAAGTTAGATTATATGAATTAGTTGAAAAATTAGCCATTACAGATGGTCTGACAGGTTTGCTTTTAAGAAGACATTTTCTGATGTCATTTGAAAAAGAACTTGAGCGCCTCCTGGTTAACAAAGTTGAATTATCAGTTCTAATGTTGGATATTGATCATTTTAAAAAGTTTAATGATCGCTTTGGGCATTTAGTTGGTGATGGAGTATTAGTTAAGATATCTGATATTATCCGTAACAATACGAGAGAAATTGATTTAATATGTCGCTATGGAGGAGAAGAATTTTGCTTGGTCCTTCCAGAAACAAGTAAAGAAGGTGCGACTGCTGTAGGTGAGAGAATAAGGAAGCAGATTGAAAGAGAGAATTTTATGGCAGAGGGAGAATTTACTAGAGCATCTATCAGTATTGGCGTTGCCGCTAGCCCGGATGATAGTACTGAAATGCTAGACTTGATAGATAAAGCTGATCAGGCACTCTATAAAGCTAAGGAATCAGGCAGAAATAATACATGCGTTTTTGGAGAATAATAGACAGATAGGATAATTCATGAAAAAAAACTATACAATTGGTATTGATTTAGGTGGAACTAACGTAAAAATTGCACTTTTGAAGAATGTAAATATAATTGTGCAAAAGACTTCAATTGAAACAGATAAACACAAAGGTAGATCGAAACTCATTGCAGAGATTATAAAAATAATTAAGCAGCTTATAAAAGATAATAAGTTAAAAAAAAGCCAGATCGCAGGTATAGGTATTGGAGTGGCTGGACCTATTAATTTTGACCGCGGTTTTATTCATAATCTAACAAATATAAAAGGATGGAAGAATACACCCTTGAAGCAAATGCTAACTAAAAAAATTGGCATCAGGACATTTGTTGATAACGATGTTAATGTTGTAACTTTGGGTGAATTGGCATTTGGAGCTGGCAGAGGCTTTAAAGATATCCTATGTCTTACCTTGGGCACAGGTGTTGGTGGTGGTATTGTGCTAAACGGACATCTTTATCGTGGTCCAAATTTTACTGCAGGTGAAATAGGCCATATACCTATAAGTATTACAGGTCCCAAGTGTAATTGTGGGGGCACAGCTTGTATTGAACGATATGTTGGTAATAAATTCATTATCCAAAGAGCGAAAGAGCTGGTAAAAAATAACAAAAAATCACTAATTTTTAAATATGCTAATAATCAAATTTCAAAGATAACCCCTAAAATTATTTCGCAGGCTGCAAGTGATAAGGATAAAACTGCTTTACTTATTTGGCGTGAAGTAGGTAACTACTTAGGTATTGCATTGAGTGGTTTAGTGAACACACTGAACCCCGAGTTAATCATAATCGGTGGCGGCGTAGCAAAAGCAGGCAAACCTCTATTTGATTCTATTAAAAAGACAATTAAGCTGCGCTCCATGAAAAATCCCGCCTCCTTTGTTAAGGTAGTACCTGCATTATTGGGCGAAGAAGCTGGTATTGTTGGTGCATCTGTCTTAGCTGATCTTGGTAAAAACAGTTAATTTTACATATGTATATTTAGGGTAAATTTAGGTTGAATCGTGCCCCTATTTGTGCTATATTAAGTCTTTATATAAATGTATTTATATCCTTTTATTGATTCTGGGGGAGGACATATGAAATTATTCATAGATACAGCTAATATTGACGAAATAAAAAAAGCAAAAGAAATAGGAGCTTTGGATGGTGTAACTACCAATCCTACATTAGTTTCTAGAGAAAATAGAGATTTTATTGATATAATAAAGGACATCTGTAAAGAAGTTGATGGGCCTATTAGTGCGGAAGTTATAAGCCTAGATTACGAAGGTATACTAAGAGAAGCCAGATCCTTAAGTAAAATTCATAAAAATATTGTTATAAAAGTGCCACTTACAAAAGATGGTTTAAGAGCTGTAAATGTACTTGCAGGCGAAGGAGTAAAGAGTAATGTTACTCTTTGTTTT
>Ga0208904_1000118_pt1 | contig 67887 bp, 78 predicted proteins | sample AntAceMetag02UKB_FD_184774 | JGI IMG/M metagenome (GOLD analysis project Ga0208904, IMG submission 184774) | Saline lake microbial communities from Ace Lake, Antarctica - Antarctic Ace Lake Metagenome 02UKB (SPAdes) (version 2) | ecosystem: Environmental > Aquatic > Non-marine Saline and...
AACCTTAGCCTTACAAACGCTTTCTGATAATACATCTTATGCTGTTGAATACATGAGCAGGAAAATAAGAATGGCCAAAAAGGATTTAACTTCTGGTTGTAATTTCGAAAGTGTGGCAGATGGAATAAGGTTTTTAAATTATGAAAAAGAAGATCAATGGTTTATTTTAGATAATGGTCAGATAAAAGAAAAACAAGGTTCTGATTCTGGGTTCACAGCTTTAACTTCAGACAATTTTCAAGTAAACAAACTATCTTTTGGACTTTCTGGAGAATGTCAGGCAGACAACCTTCAACCTAGAGTAACAATTGTTATGGAAATTAGAACAAAAGAAGTTGAACCTCAAATATTAAACATTCAAACAACTATATCTCAAAGAGATTTAGATGTTACTAGATATTAATATGTCAAATCAAAAAGGTGTTTCTATATTTTTAGCAATTATGGTTATGTCGATTCTATCGGCTGTGTCCTTGGGCTTAATTAGTATATCCATCAGTGGAATTAAAATTGCTAAGGGCCTTGAAAACTCAGTTATGTCTTTTTATGCGGCTAATACAGGCATAGAGCGCTCTCTATATAATATTCGTAAAGATGGAGGAACAGGAATAGTTTCAGATACATTAGATCAAACAAGTTACGATGTTTCAGTTACTTTTGATGATCCAATTACCACTATTAAATCAGTAGGAACTTATAGAAACACTAGAAGGGCTATTCAAGTAAGTTATTAAAAATGAATAAATCAGAAAGTAAAAAAAGAATTGATAAGTTAAGAAAACTTATTAACCATTATAGATATCTCTACCATGTTTTAGACAAGCAAGAGATTTCTGATGCAGCGCTAGACTCTTTGAAAAAAGAGCTTTTTGATTTGGAGCAAAAATATCCAGAACTTATAACACCTGATTCTCCAACCCAGAGAGTAGGAGGAAAACCATTAGAAAAATTTGAAAAAATAAAACATTCTAAACGAATGCTTTCTTTCAATGATGCTTTTTCAATACAAGACATGAAAGATTGGGAAAAAAGAATTAAAAAACTTTTGACCATTGAAGAAAGAGAAAGTCTTAATTACTTTTGTGAATTAAAATTTGATGGTTTAGCCATAGAATTAGCCTATAAAGATAATATTTTGAAAACGGGAGCGACAAGAGGCAATAGCATTATAGGGGAAAATGTAACTCAAAATATAAAAACAATAAATTCTATTCCTTTGAAATTAAGAAATAATATTTCAAAAGAAATTATTGTTCGGGGAGAGGCAATTATTTTTAAAAAAGAGTTCTTAAAAATAAATGGGTTGAGAGAAAAGAATGGTTTATCAATTTATTCTAATCCTAGGAATATAGCAGCTGGGTCAATTCGCCAGTTGGATTCTAAAATTATGGCGGAAAGGAATTTAAATTTCTTTTGTTATGATTTAATTTCAAATTTAAAGCAAACAAATCATGAGCAAGAACATAAAATATTAAAAGAAATAGGATTTAAAGTGAATCAACATACAAAGCTTTGTAATAATTTAGAAGAAGTTTTTCAGTTTCATAAAAAATGGGAAACAAAAAGACAAGATTTAAAATATGAGATAGATGGAATTGTGGTCATAGTTAATAATAATAAGATCTTTAATAAATTAGGCGCAATTGGAAAATCTCCAAGAGGAGCGATAGCTTATAAATTTGCTCTTGAACAGGCAGAAACGATTGTCCAAGACATAAAAGTTCAAGTAGGCAGAACAGGTGCTATTACTCCTGTAGTCTATTTAAAGCCCATTAAGGTTGGAGGAGTAGTCATAAGCAAAGCAACGTTGCACAATGAAGATGAAATAAAAAGATTAGGAATTAAAATTAAAGATACTGTCATTATAGGTAGAGCCGGAGATGTTATTCCTATGGTTATTAAAGTACTTAAAGAATTAAGAACTGGCAAAGAAATAGAATTTAATATGCCTAAAATATGTCCCCATTGCCACACCAAATTAGTTAAGCAAAAGGGAGAGGTAATATGGCATTGTCCTAATTCTAAATGTGAATCTAGACAAAAAAGATATTTTAGTTATTTTGTTTCTAGGCCAGGGTTTAATATTGAAGGATTAGGCCCAAAAATTATTGAACAATTGTTTGAAAAAGGATTTATTTCTGATTCAGCAGACATTTTTAATTTGCAAGAAAAAGATCTTTTAAAATTAGAAGGATTTGCTCAAAAGGCAGTTAAAAATTTGATAGAATCAATAGAAGCAAAAAAAGAAATTAGCTTTTCCAAATTTATATATTCCTTAGGCATGAATCAGGTAGGAGAAGAAACATCTCAGGATTTAGCAAATTATTTTAAAACTTTGGAAAATCTTAAAAAAGTAAGCATGGAAGAGCTTATTAATATAAAAGATATTGGTCCGGAAACAGCAAAATCTATTTACAATTGGTTTCAACAGAAAAATAACGTTAAAATTTTAGAAAAATTGAAAAGATTTGGGGTTAAGATAAAATATAAAACTACAAATACTAAAAATAAGGTTCTTTTAGGAAGGGTTTTTGTATTAACTGGTTCTTTAGAAAAACTAAGCAGAAATAGAACCAAAGAAAAAGTTAAGGAATTAGGAGGTAAAATTTCAGAAAGCATAAGTAAAAATACAGACTTCCTTATTCTAGGTAAAAATCCTGGGTCTAAGTTGCAAAAAGCAAAAAAGTTAAATATTAAAATTATTAATGAAAAAGAATTTTTATTATTAATTACTAACAAATAATAATTTTTAGATTAAAATGACAATAGTCTCTCATTTAAAAAGATTAGATTGGTTCTTAATCGGTTCAGTACTTTTTTTAAGTTTTGTTGGTCTCTTAGAAATATATAATATTTGCTGGCATCAAGGGAGTTTTTTAAATTTTGAAAAACAATTAATCTTTATCTTTCTAGGATTACTTTTAATATTTTTGTTTAGTTCATTTGACTATAGAATTTTCAAGACAAATTCTTATTTAATTTTAAGTTTATATATCATAACCTTAATATTGTTAATTGGCTTATTCTTTTTTGGTTCGGAGATAAAAGGAGTGAAAGGATGGTATAATTTTGGTTTATTTTCTTTTGACCCAGTCCCTTTTTTGTCTCTTATTTTGATTATTGTCCTGAGTAAATATTTTTCAAGATATCATGTTGAAATATATAAATTCCGTCATATTTTCTTTTCAGGAATATTCGTTTTAATACCAAGTATTATTATTTTTTTTCAACCAGATTTTGGTTCTGTTCTTATGCTGGTTTTTATTTGGATTGGTATTGTTATTTTTTCAAAAATTAAAATATCTCATTTTTTAATTTTATTACTTATATTTGGCTTAACATCTTTATTTCTATGGGGGTTTGCGTTGGAAGATTACCAAAAACAAAGAATTGTTACTTTTTTAAATCCAGAAATAGATAAAACAGGAACTTCGTGGAATACTAATCAATCAAAAATTGCTATTGGTTCAGGAGGGTTGTTAGGAAAGGGAATAGGTAGGGGCTCTCAAGCTCAGTATGGTTTTTTACCTGAATCACAAACAGATTTTATGTTTTCAGCTATTGCTGAAGAAACAGGGCTTATAGGTGTTTCTGTCCTTTTATCTGCGCTCTTATTTCTTATTTTTAAAATTATTAAAATAGCTTTAATTTCTAAAAATAATTTTGCTCGGCTTTTTGCATCTGGGTTTGCCTTTCTTTTATTTTCGCAAGTGTTTATAAACATCAGTATGTCTCTTGGTATATTGCCCATTATAGGAATTCCATTACCTTTTATTTCTTATGGTGGTTCTCAGCTCTTAGTTCTTTATTCGGGGATAGGCATTTTACAAAATATAAAGATTCATAGCTCTTGACTTATTTTTTAAAAAAGAATATAATTTAAATCGTTATCTTGTCAACATCTAATTTTTATATTAGACAATATTATTTACAATAAAACCTCATAGGAACCTTTACGTGAAGGTTATTTTTGTTTTCTTAACATAAAAGGTATGGTAAAAATAAAAAGTTTTTCTAAGTCTAAAATTTCTTTTCCCCTTCCTTCATTAATTTATGCTCAAAAAGAAAGTTGGAAATGGTTTTGGGAGTATAATCTAAAAGAACTTTTTGAAGAAATGTTTCCTATTTATGATTATACAAAAAAACAATTTGAGATCAGTTTTAAAGATTATAAACTTGGGAAACCAAAATATAAAGATGGCCTTGAAGCAAGAATAAATAATGATTCTTATGAGGCCCCACTAAGAGTCAATGTTGTTTTGCACAATTTAAAAACTAATGAAAAAAAACAGCAAGAGCTTTTCTTAGCTGATTTTCCGTTAATGACAGAAAAAGGAACTTTTGTTGTTAATGGAGTTGAAAGGGTAGTAATCTCTCAGTTGATTCGTTCACCGGGAGTTTTTTTTACGTTAAAAACTTCTCAGGGAAGAAAATGTTTTGGAGCAAAAGTTATTCCTTCCAGAGGCTCTTGGTTAGAATTTGAGACAGAATCATCTGGTTTTATCGGGGTTAGGATAAATAGAGAAAGAAAAATAGCAGCTACTACTTTATTAAGAGCATTCGGGGTCAAGGGGGATAAAGAAATTAAAGAAATATTTTCAGATATTGACCAAGGAGAAGATGGATATATTGAAAAGACACTTAAAAGAGATATTGCTCACAATGAATCAGAAGCATTTGTTGAAATTTATAAAAAATTAAGACCAGGTGATTTAGCAGGACCAGATGCTGCCAAGGAATTAATCTTGAATATGTTTTGTAATTTTCAAAGATATGACATAAGTAGAGTGGGCAGATGGAAAATTTATCAAAGATTACCGCAATTAAAAGTTTTATTAAAAGGAAAAAATAAAGCAAAAAATGAAGAAATTAAAAAGGAAGAAAGGATATTAAAAAGAGAGGACTTAATTGAAGTTATAAGAGAAATTATTAAATTGAATAATGACCCATCTTCTACCCCAGATCAAATAGATCATTTGGGGAATAGAAGGATAAAAATGGTTAATGAAATTTTGCAAGATAGAGTTAGGATAGGGCTAATGAGAATGGAGAGAATAATTAGAGATAAAATGTCAACCTTAGAATCTGCCACTTTAACTCCTTCTCAAGTTATTAATTCGAGACCAGTGATGGCCGTAATCCAAGAATTTTTTGGATCTTCTCAATTGTCTCAATTTATGGACAATGAAAATCCTTTAGCAGAATTAGAACATAAAAGACGTTTAACTGCTACGGGTCCTGGGGGTTTAACCAGAGAAAGAGCTGGGTTTGAAGTAAGAGATGTTCAGCCTTCTCACTATGGAAGAATATGCCCTATCGAAACACCAGAGGGTCAAAATGTCGGATTAATAAATCATTTAGCCTGTTTTGCCAAAGTTAATCATTATGGATTTTTAGAAACACCATATTTTAAAGTTAAAAATGGGAAAGTTACCAAAGAAGTTTTTTATTTGAGTGCGGACGAAGAAGAAAAATATAATATTACTCATGCTGGTATAGACATAGACAATAATGGAAATATTTTAGGGCAAGAAATTGAAGTTAGAACAAAAATTGGACCAGCAATAATTAATAAAAAACAAGTTGATTTTATAGATGTATCTTCAAAACAAATTATTAGTGTGGCCACTTCTTTAATTCCGTTTTTACAAAATGATGATGCTAATAGAGCTTTAATGGGCTCAAATATGCAAAGACAATCAGTTCCATTAATTAGACCTCAAGCCCCATTAGTAGGGACTGGAGTTGAAAGAAACGTAGCTCATGATTCGGGAGAAGTAATATTAGCTCCTGACGATGGAAAAATTATTTCAGTTGACGGTTCTCACGTTAAAATAAAAACAAAAAAAGAAGAAAAACTTTATAAACTTAGAACATTTATTAGAGGTAATCAATATACTTGTTTTCACCAAAGACCAATAGTGGACAAAGGACAAAAAGTTAAAAAAGGAGATGTTTTAGTTGATGGGACATCTTCGGACAAAGGTAGATTAGCCTTGGGGAGAAATGTTTTGGTTGCTTTTGTTCCTTTAAGAGGGGGAAATTTTGAAGATGCTATTTGTTTTTCAGAAAGATTACTCAAAGAAGATGCATTTACATCTCTTCATATTGAAGATCTTACTTGTGATATTAGAGAAACAAAATTAGGTCCAGAATTAACTACATATGATATTCCTAATGTAGGAGAAGAAAAACTAAAAGATCTAGATGAAGAAGGAATTGTTAGAATCGGAGCAGAAGTAGGACCTGGTGATATTTTAGTCGGAAAAATTTCTCCTAAAGGGGAATCAGGACTTACAGCAGAAGAAAGATTATTAAGAGCAATTTTTGGAGAAAAAGCAAAGGATATTAAAGATAGTTCTTTGAGGATGGAGCATGGGAAAACAGGCAGGGTCATTTCGGTCAAAGTTTTTTCCAGAGAACAGGGAGATAAATTAAAACCGGGGATATTAAAACGAGTTAAGGTAGAAGTTGCTCAAATTAGAAAAATTAAAGTTGGAGATAAATTATCAGGGAGACATGGGAATAAAGGAGTTGTTTCCAAAATATTACCAGAAGAAGAAATGCCATTTTTAGAAGATGGAACGCCAATTGATATTGTTTTAAATCCTATGGGGGTTGTTTCTAGAATGAACATAGGTCAGATTTTAGAAACACATCTTGGTTTTGCAGCTAAAAAATTAGGATATTTAGCCATAACTCCAGCATTATTAGGAGCAGATGAGCAAGACATAAAGAGAGAATTAAAGTCTGCTGGTTTGCCAGAATCAGGTCAGATAGATTTGTATGACGGAAAAACAGGCGAAAAACTTCCTAGGAAGATTACAGTTGGCTATATGTATGTAATGAAACTAATACATATGGTTGAAGATAAAATTCATATGAGAAGTATTGGTCCTTATTCTTTAATAACTCAGCAACCGCTAGGAGGGAAAGCTCAATTTGGAGGACAAAGATTTGGAGAAATGGAAGTTTGGAGTTTAGAAGGATATGGGGCAGCATATACTCTTCAAGAAATGTTGACCATTAAATCAGATGATATCCAAGGGAGAGCAACTGCTTATGAATCAATTTTAAAAGGTCAACCAATAAAAAATCTTAATATACCAGCTTCTTTTAATTTATTAGTTTTAGAGTTAAAAGCACTAGGCATGAGTATTGAGATTAAAGAAAAAGAAATAACAGACAAATAAATCCTATGAGAATTTCTAATTTAGAGTCAATAAGGATTAAACTTGCCTCTACTGAGGATATTTTAAGTTGGTCTCATGGCGAAATAACAAAGCCAGAAACTATAAATTATCGTACTCAAAAACCGGAAAAAGATGGTTTATTTTGTGAGAAGATTTTTGGGCCAACAAAAGATTATGAGTGTTATTGTGGAAAATATAAAGGAATTAGGTATAAAGGAGTTATTTGTGATAGATGTGGAGTTGAAGTTACTAGAAGCTCGGTAAGACGTAATAGAATGGGGCATATAAAACTAGCAACTCCTTGTTCGCATATTTGGTTTTTAAGAGGTGTTCCCTCAAAAATAGGCCTTGCTTTAAATATTCCGATGCAAAGGTTAGAAAAAGTTATTTATTTTGCAGCTTATATTGTTATTAAGGTTGACGAAGAAGCGAAAAAGAGAATACTTCAAGAAATTGATCAAGAGTATAAAGAAAAGTTAAAAAATAAGGATCAAAAATTTAGTAAAGAAGATTTAAAAAAAGCTAAAGATATAGCTAAATCAGAAGTTTCCGAAATAAAAAAATTAAAAGTTTTATCAGAAACACTTTATGAAACTTTATCTTTAAAATATGGGGAAATTTTTGAAGCAGGGACAGGAGCAGAAACTTTGCAAAAGATATTCAAAGAAATTGATATTAAAAAAAGTATTTCTACCATAAAAAAAGAATTAGAAAATTTAACATCTATTATTAGAATTAAAGTTTTAAAAAGATTAAAATTTTTCCAATCTTTAGAAAAAGCAAAAATTAGACCAGAATGGATGTTTTTAGAGGTTATACCTGTTTTGCCACCTGAATTAAGACCAATGGTTCAGTTAGATGGTGGCAGATATGCATCTTCGGATTTGAATGATTTATATCGTAGAGTAATTAATAGAAATAATCGACTTAAATATCTTATTGAGCTTTCTGCTCCAGAGGTCATTATAAGGAATGAGAAAAGAATGCTTCAGGAGGCAGTAGACGCTTTATTGGATAATGGCATGCGCAAAGGGCAAACAACAATTGCTACGACAGGAGGAAGAAGACTTTTAAAGTCATTAGCAGACACATTAAAAGGGAAACAGGGGAGATTTAGAAAGAATCTTCTTGGTAAAAGAGTAGACTATTCTGGTAGATCTGTTATTGCTGTTGGCCCAGAACTTAAATTGTCTCAATGTGGGCTTCCCAAAAAAATGGCTTTAGAACTTTTCCGTCCATTTGTAATTAAAAAAATAATTGATAAAGAATTAGCATATAATATTCGAGGGGCTTCAAAATTGATAGAAGATGGGATAGATGAAGTTTGGGAATCTTTGGAAGAAGTTGTTAAAGGTAAATTAGTGTTGCTTAATAGAGCCCCTACTCTTCATAGATTAGGAATCCAAGCATTTCAACCAATCCTTATCGAAGGAAGAGCAATTAAACTTCACCCTCTAATATGTAAAGCATTTAATGCTGATTTTGATGGGGACCAGATGGCAGTTCATCTTCCACTTTCTAAAGAAGCTCAAGAAGAAGCGAGAGAGTTGATGTGGTCTGTTAAAAATTTGCTTAAACCATCTACGGGATTGCCTGTGGTAAGTCCTTCTCAGGATATTGTTTTAGGTTGTTATTTTTTAACTAAAGAAAAGGAAAACTCTCAAGGACAAAATAGAATATTTTCAAGTCCAGAAGAGGCAATTTTGGCATATGAATTAAAACAAATTAATGTTCAAGAAAAGATTAAAATTTTAAAATCTTCTTTAAACAAAAAATTTGAAGAAAAAAGTTCTAAAAATTTATTGGAAACTACTTGTGGAAGAATTATTTTTAATCAAGTTTTACCACAAGATTATATTTATCTTAATAAAGATATTAATTCCAAATCTCTTTCAAATATTGTTGGTGATGTAATCATGAAATATGAATGGCAAGAGATAGAAAGTATTTTAGATAAAATTAAAGAACTAGGATTTGAATATTCTACATTATCAGGAACAAGCTGGGGCATGGATGATTTAATTGTTCCTAAAGAAAAGAAAGGATTGATAGATGAAGCTGACAAGAAAGTTAAACTTATTGAGAGCCATTATAAAAAAGGACTTTTGAGCGCTGAAGAAAAAGATGCAAAATCAATTGAAATATGGCACAAGGTGAAAGAAGATATTGAAAAATTAGTTATTGCGACATTACCCAAAGATGGACCAGTTGTTTCTATCGTTGGTTCTGGAGCTAGGGGTTCATGGGCTCAACCTGTTCAAATGGCAGGAATGAAGGGCTTGGTTACTAATCCATCAGGAAAAATAATTGGAATTCCAATTAAAAATTCTTTTAAGGAAGGCCTTGATACATTAGAATATTTTCTTTCTACCCATGGGGCTAGAAAAGGAACTGCTGATACTGCTCTAAGAACATCAGCGGGTGGTTATCTTACGAGACGTCTTATTGATGTTTGCCATGAAGTAATTGTTACGGAAAAAGATTGTGGGGACAAAGAGGGAATAGTATTGATTAGAAAAGATTCAGACAACATAGGTCAGAAATTTTCTTTTGAAATTATAGGAAGAACAGCGTTAAATGATATTAAAGACCCTAAATCAAAAAAGATAATAGTAAAAGCCGGAGAAATTATAGATAGAGAGAAATCAAAAATAATTGATGATTCTTCAATTCAAGAAGTAAAAGTGCGTTCTGTTTTGAGTTGTAAAACTTCCAGAGGTGTTTGCCAGAAGTGTTATGGCTGGGAAATGGGAAGAAACAAACTTGTAGAAATTGGAGAGGCAGTTGGAATTATAGCTGCTCAATCAATAGGTGAACCAGGAACGCAATTAACATTAAGAACATTTCATTTAGGTGGAGTTGCTGGCGCAGGAGATATTACACAAGGTTTGCCAAGAGTAGAAGAAATCTTTGAATTAAGGGATCCAAAAGGAGAAGCAATTATTTCCGAAGTTTCAGGTACAGTTAAAAAAATAAATCAGAAAGAGAGAATTATAAGCATAATACCAGACCAAGAAGGTGAAAAGAAAGCAAAAAAAGATGATCTTGTTGAATATAAAATTCCAATAGGCAGGGCATTTTGGGTTGAAGAAAAAGAAAAAATTGCTAAAGGAATTCAACTTTGCGAAGGTAGTTTGAATCTTAAAAAAGTTTTAAAATTAAGAGGAATTAAGGAAACACAAAGATATGTTACTCGTGAAGTAAAAAGAATTTATACTTCAGAAGGAGTTAATATTCACAGTAAACACATCGAGACTATAACCAAACAAATGTTTTCTAGAGTTAAGATCAAAGAAGCAGGAGATAGCAATTGGTTGCCAGGCCAAATTATAACTTTGTCTGAATTTGATGAAGCGAAAGAAGAATTAAAAAAGAATGGCAAAGTCATTCCTAAAATGTTTCCAATATTTCTTGGTATTTCAAAGGTTGCTTTAAGTTCAGATAGTTTTCTTTCAGCAGCTTCGTTTCAGGAGACATCTAGAGTATTAATTGATAGTTGTATAGAGGGGAGAGTAGACAAATTGCATGGGCTTAAAGAGAATGTTATAATAGGTAAATTAATGCCTGCTGGAACAGGAATCAAAAAAATAAATGGCGAAAAAAAGAAAGAATAAAAAAAACTTTAGGGGAAAAGAAAACCAATTTGAAAAAAGTGCTCGTTATCCTATTTTAACTTCAAAATTAAGGAAAAGAGTTAAAGTAATTTTAATTTTTGTAATAGCCATAATTATAGGATTATCTTTCTTTGATAAATCAGGAGTTGGAGGAAAGTTTTTATTTAATTCGATTTATTTTTTGATAGGAAAAACAATATTTTTTGTTCCTTTATTTCTTGGACTTACGTCATTAATATTTTTAACTTCGCAAAAGAAAAGATTAACAGCCCCTGTATTTTTAGCAGTGGCTTTTTTGATATTAGGTGTTTCGGGAATATTTTCTATGAAAGATTTACCAGGAATGTTAGGTGGTTGGATAGGGTTTCTTATCTCATATCCTTTTATGCATTATTTTGGCATATGGGTAACATTTATAATTTTAATGGTCTTTGTTTTGATAAGTTTATTAATATTCTGGGAATTTTTACCATATAAAGAATTTTTGATAAAGAAAAAAAATGTTTCTCAGAATATGGAATCTAAAAAAGTTGAAAAGAAAGAAGTTAAATTTGAAATGGAAAAAATTGATACTTTGCCCATAGATAAAAAAGAAATTAAAAAAATAATAAACATTGAACCAAAACAATTTGATTTTATTGCTTCTAAAGATTCTAATTTATATAAATTTCCGCCGGTATCATTATTAGAAATCAATGGAGAAAAAGCAGTGAGTATGGGGGATATTGAAGCAAATTCTCTTACCATTAAAAAAACATTACAAAACTTTGGGATTGTATCTGAAATATCAGAGGTTAATGTTGGTCCAACTGTTACTCAGTATGCTTTAAGACCAGCGGAAGGGATAAAACTATCCAGAATTACTGCTCTGATAAGTAATTTATCTTTAGCTTTAGCCTCTCATCCTTTAAGAATGGAAGCTCCAATCCCTGGTAGGTCATTAGTTGGGCTTGAAGTTCCTAATAAAGCTAGGGCAGTAGTTAGATTACGTGAATTAGTCTCTTCATCTGTTTTTCAAGAATCAGATTCTTCTCTTTTACTTTGTTTAGGCAAAGATGTTTCAGGAAAACCAACTTTTGCTGATTTAGCAAAAATGCCACATCTTCTTGTTGCTGGTTCCACAGGTTCTGGGAAAACGATCTGTTTAAATTCTTTAATTCTTAGTTTGATATATCATAATTCTCCCCAAACTTTAAAATTTATTTTAGTTGATCCTAAAAGAGTTGAATTCCCGGTTTATGAAAACTTACCACATCTTTTATGTCCTATTATTTTTAATGCTCAAAAAACGATTAATGCCCTTACTTGGTTGACTGGTGAAATGGACAGAAGATTTGGGGTGTTATCAGCGGCAAAAGCAAGAGACATAGAAAGTTATAATAAAATAATAAAACAAAATTCTAAAAAAAATAAACCCAAAGAAGGAGAAGAAGAGGAAACTCAAATAATGCCATATATTGTTTTAATTATTGATGAACTAGCAGATTTAATGGCAACCAAGGGCAAAGAGATTGAAGCAAGTATTGTTAGGTTGTCTCAAATGGCTAGGGCAGTAGGTATTCATTTAATTGTTGCTACCCAGAGACCTTCAGTTGAAGTTATTACTGGTTTAATCAAGGCGAATATTAATTCTAGAATTGCTTTCCAGGTTGCATCTCAAATTGATTCTAGAACAATTTTAGATGGTGCGGGGGCAGAATCACTTTTAGGCGCTGGAGATATGCTTTTTATATCCTCTCAACTATCTAAACCAAAAAGAGTTCAGGGAGTTTATGTTTTAAGTAAAGAAGTTAAAAAGGTTGTTTCTTTTTATAAAAAAGAAGATTTTATAGATGAAAAAGAAAAACAGGGAGAACTAGAAGAAAGTTTAGAAAAAGGACTTGAAGAACCAATATCTTCTTCTGCTATATCTACTCGTGAACAGGATTCATTATATGAAGAAGCAAAACAAATAGTAATTGAATCTAAAAAAGCATCTGCGTCTTTATTGCAAAGAAGACTGAGTGTTGGATATGCAAGAGCTGCTCGACTTTTAGATATATTAGAAGACAGAGGCGTTGTAGGCCCAGGGGACGGAGCTAAACCAAGGAAAGTATTTATTCAAGAACCAGGAGTTAAAGATGAAGATGGATGGGAAAAAGTTTAATAATTAATTTATGGCCCAAAAAAAACAAAAAAATATATTAGGAGGACTTGAGGATGCTTTAGAAGAAATAAAGCAAAGGTTTGGAGAAAGTGCGGTAATGAAGTTAAATGATGTGAAACGTGTTCATATTGATTCAGTTTCTACTGGCTCTATTTCTTTAGATTGGGCATTAGGTATTGGTGGAGTTCCCAGAGGGAGAGTAATTGAAATATTTGGTTCCGAGAGTTCAGGGAAAACTACTTTAGCTTTACATATTTTAGCAGAAGCTCAAAGAAAAGGAGGAGTATGCGCATTTATTGATGCTGAGCATGCTTTGGATCCAGAATATGCCAAGAAAATTGGAGTAAACATCAATGACCTTTTAATCTCCCAACCTGATTCAGGAGAACAAGCCTTAGAGATAGTAGAAACATTAGTTCGTTCCAAAGAAATAGCGGCTATTGTAATTGATTCTGTTGCTGCTCTCACTCCTAAAACAGAAATTGAAGGTGAAATGGGGGACCAACAAATAGGACTACAAGCTCGTTTAATGTCCAAAGCATTAAGAAAGTTATCAGGAATTATTTCAAAAACAGGAACAACAGTTATATTTTTGAATCAAACTAGAATGAAAATAGGAGTTATGTTTGGAGATCCTACTACTACCCCAGGAGGAATGGCTTTAAAGTTTTATTCTTCAGTTAGAATAAGATTAACTAGAATTGCTCAGATTAAAAGACGAGATGAAATTATTGGTTCCAGAGTTAAGGCAAAAGTTGTTAAAAATAAAACAGCTGCTCCTTTCAGAACAGTTGAATTTGATATTTATTATAATGAGGGGATATCAATGTTAGCAGATATTATTAGTATCGGGTTAAAAAATGATATTATTAAAAAGCATGGCTCTTGGTATGAATTTAAAGAAACTAAGATTGGCCAAGGCATGGAAGGAGCCAAAGAATTTTTGAAAGAAAATAAAAAGATGATGAAAGAACTAGAGAAGGAAGTTAGAAAACAAATTTAATTTATTTTTTAGTGTAAGATAACAAAGCAAGTTGTCTTGCTCTTTTAACTGCTTGGGCTACTCGTTTTTGATGATAAGAACAGAGCCCAGTTTTTTTTCTGCTTTTTATTTTTCCCAATAAAGAAATAAATCTTTTTAAGGTTTCTGTGTCTTTGAAATCAATTTTTTTTGTGTTGTGTCTGCAAAAATAACAATACATAAATTTCTAATTATTTTAGAATGGGATATCACTTACATCTATCTCTTTGTCGTTTTTATTATCAACAGGATCTTCTTCTATAATTGGGATTTCATTTTCTTTTGATGTTGATGGCTTCTCAAATCCTTGTCCTGTTGTTTGCCCTGCTCTTGGACCAAGTTGTAATGTTTCACCTATTATTTCAGTTTTATAATGTTTGTTCCCAGATGTATCTGCCCAATTTCTAGTTTTTATTCGTCCCTCGATTAAAACTAAAGAACCTTTTTTAATATATTCAGAAGCGATTTCAGCTAATCTACCAAAAAGAACGATATTGTGAAATTCTACTTCTTGTTTTTTTTCTTCATTTTGTTTATAAAAACGATTAGTAGCTATTCCAAAAGATGCTACTGTACTTCCCGAAGGTAATTTTTTTTGTTCTGGGTCTCGGGTAACGTTTCCCAAAACAAATGCTTTATTTAGATTCATATTTTTTTAATTTATTTTAATATTTCATCTAACTTTTCCTCAATTTTATCTAAATCATCTTTTTGTTTAGATTTTTTAGCGGGTATTTTGATATCTTCTGAAATTAATTTAGGTTCTAATATTGAACTTCTATTTTTTTTCTTAATCCGCATGTTCTTTTTTTCAATAAGCATAATTCTAAGAATCTCTTTTTCTTTATTAATCTCTTTCTTGAATTCATCTATTAGTTCAGGCTCAAAATTAAATTTTACTTGGCTTAAGAGAGCAGCATTTTGTTTTTTAATTGGATAAGTTAAATTCTTTTTGTCGGGAGCAATTAATCCTATTATTTCCCCATTTTTTAAAATCAAAGAACTTATCTTTTTAGACAAAGTTTCCATTTGTTCTGGACTTAATTCTGCAGAGACAAGATATGTTAATTCGTATAGTTTCATAATGTTTCTAATTTTGATAATAATGTTTATACTTCATACTACCAAAATCTTTTATAATGTCAAATTATTTTATATAATTAAAGTATATTAACTTATAAAAAAATGAATTTAAATATATTCAAAGCATATGATATTCGTGGTATTTATCCAGATGAGATTAACAAGTATGATGGTGAAAAAATAGGCGAGGCATTTGTTTTATTTCTTAAGAAAAAAAATAATAGAAAATTAAATATTATCGTTGGTCAAGATAATCGCGTATCCTCTCCGGTTCTATCCAGATATTTGAAACAAGGCATTTTAAAACAAAAAAATATTAATCTGATTGATATCGGTTTAACTAGCACTCCAATGTTTTATTTTGCTGCTAAACTTTATGATTGTGATGGTGGCTTAATGGTTACTGCCAGTCATAATCCTCCAGAGTATAATGGGTTTAAGATAATTGACAAGGGAGCAAGTCCGGTTGGCGAGAACAGCGGGTTAAAAGAAATTAAAAAAATAGTTTTAAGCTTAAAATCAAATAAAAAGAATATAAAGAAGGCAGAGGTAAAAAGAAGAGATGTCTTAAAAAGGTATTTAGATTTTAATTTTTCTATTTCTAAATTAGACTTTAAAAAATTAAAAACTGCTAAATTAAAAATTGGTGTAGATACTGCTAATGCTGTGTCAGGTATTTTAATTAATAAACTTAAAAAACGATTGCCTTGTAAAATTTATCATATTTTTTCAAAGCTTGATGGTAATTTCCCAAATCATTTAGCTAATCCATTGGAAGAAAAGAACATTAAGGATTTAAAGTCTTTAGTTAAGAAGAAGAAACTTGATTTAGGAATAGCTTTTGATGGAGACGGGGATAGAATTGTTTTTATAGATGAAAAAGGGGAAACAATCCCTTGTGATTTTATAACTTGTTTAATATCTCAAATACTTTTAAAAGACAATCCTAAATCAAAGATTTTATACAATATTTGTTCTAGTAATATAATTAGAGATATTGTTAAAGAGAGTGGGGGGACAGCTTTAGCAGGGAAAGTAGGACATACATTTATTAAAGTAAGGATGAAGAAAGATAAAATAATATTTGCTGGTGAATTTTCCGGACATTATTTTTTAGGGTTTCCTTATTTTTTTGAAATCCCCTTATTTATTTTGTTTAAAATATTAAATAAAATTTCTGATAAAGAAAAAACAATATCTCAACTTATTCAAGAATTCAAGAAATATTATAATTCTGGACAAGTCAATTTTAAGGTTGATGACAAAAAGAACAAAATTAAACTTATTAAGAAAGAATTTAAGAATGGAAAAATATCCCACTTAGATGGACTAAGGATAGATTTTGAAGATTGGTGGTTTAATGTGAGACCTTCAAACACGGAAAATCTTTTAAGAGTTATTGTTGAAGCCAAAACAAAATCCCTTATGCAAGGGAAATTGAAAAAGATTAAAAAATTAATTATTAGTTAACTTTTATACTTCGATTATAACTGGGAGGACCATTGGTCTTCTTTTTGTCTTGGAATAAAGAAAATGTCCAATTTTACTTCTTAACTCTTTCTTAACAAAAGTCCAATTAACTGCATTATCAGACATAGTTAATTTATTAATAGTTTTTATTGTTTTTTGTCTTGTTTCTCCTAATAATTGTTTTGATTCTCTTAAATATATAAACCCTCTTGATATTATATCTGGAGATCCTTTGACTCTTCCAGTTTTTTTATCAATTATTGCTACAATTACAAACATTCCATCTTCTGCTAAGTTTTGTCTATCTCTCAAAACTACCTCTCCAACGTCTCCAACCCCTAGGCCATCTACCATTACACAGCTGGTGGGTATCTTTTTATTTTCTTTTGAGATTGTTTCTTTTGTCAAATCTATAACTTCTCCATTTTCAGCTATTACAATGTTTCGTTTTTCAATCCCTTGTTCTTCTGCCAGCTCAGCATGTCTAACAAGCATTGAATATTGTCCATGAACAGGCATAAAAAAATGAGGTTTCATTATTTGTATCATTTGTTTCAGTTCATCTTGTCTAGCGTGGCCAGAGGAATGGATGTCCATCATTTTATAATGAAATACCTTAGCTCCTTGTCTATAAAATTCATCTTTAAGTGCCTGGACACTTCTTTCATTCCCTGGGATAACAGAGGAAGAAAAAACAATAGTGTCATTGCCTTTTATATGAATAAACCGATGTTCTTTACTAGCTATTCTCATAAAACTAGCATTTTCTTCTCCTTGAGCTCCTGTACAAATTATACTTATTTTTGAGTCAGGATATTTTCCGATATCTTTAGTGTTTATGATGGTTCCTTTCTTGATTTTAATTTTTCCCAATGCCTCACAAATTTCAATATTTGTTTTTAAACTATATCCTTCAATGGCTACCTTTCTATTATATCTTTCAGATAAAGTTATTAATTGTTGAATTCTATTTATAAGAGAAGCGAAAGATGCAGAAATAATTCTTCCTTTTGTTTTCTGAAAAATTTTATTTAAATTTTCAAAGATTGTTTTTTCAGAAAGGGAATGTCCTTCTTCTTCTGCTCCGGTTGAATCAGATGTTAAAAGTAGAATGTTTTTACTCCCAATTCTTTTTAATTCTTCAAAATCAACAGGAAGTTCATTAACCGGTGATTTGTCAAATTTGAAATCAGAAGTATGAACAATATTACCAACAGGAGTCTTAATAAACAAACCAAAATTGTCAGGTATACTATGATTAAGCCGAAATGGATTAACCTCAAAGGGGCCTAAATTAATTTTAGATCCTTGTTTTATTAGTTTTATGTCCAACTTGGGTTGATTAGTGAAATCTTCTTGTCTTCTTAAAATAATTCCTTTGGTTAATCCTCCAGCATACATTGGAATTGTTCCAATTTTAGGCAAAAGGTAAGGTATTGCTCCAATATGATCATAGTGTCCATGAGTAAAAACTGCCCCTAGAATGTTTTTTTCCTTGCCTTTGAGATAATTAATGTTTGGGATGGTGAAATCAATGCCGTGCATATTTTCATCTGGGAATCCAAGACCCATATCAATAATTAGAATATCTTTTTCATATTCTAAAAGAGTCATATTTCGACCAACTTCACCGAGCCCGCCAAGAGGTATTATGCGGATTTTTTTGTTTTCCATATTAAATTTATTATTAATTAAGTAACCATTGGTGCGGGCAGGAGGATTTGAACCTCCATGGTTTTGAAACCATAGCATTCTGAATGCTACGCGTCTACCAATTTCGCCATACCCGCTTTAGTTATATTTTGGAGAGATTTTTCAAACCTTAATTTAGGTATATTTTTATATTTTTTGTTTTTAACCCAACCAGATTTTGTATAGTAATAACAAGCCCCTTGTTTTTTTTGGAATAAGTCATAGCAAGACTTACACTCCTCAGACACCCAATTTGCCATTTTAAGAGTTTTATTTGAAGGGTTTATAGTAATATGGCCATAATAGGGAGGGATGATAGCCACATCACCTTTTTTTGCTTTTACCGCGTAAATATCTTCTACTTTTCCTTTTGTATATTTCTGCATTAAATATATTGCTTCTCCTTCTAGGACCATGTATCCTTCTCCGTATTCGCCAACATGTTCATGACCTTTTGTTTTTACAAACTCTTTTCCCAACATTCTAGAAGGAATAGTAGTAATATCATATCTTAGCTCATTGTTTTTTTCTATTCCTCTATCCATATAATAAAGTTCAAAATTAGGAGCATTTTTTGCCCATTCTTGGTCATATAGAACTTTCTTCATATCGTTCAAAAATCTAATATCCATAAGAGAAAGATTATTTCAAAATTCGTTTAGTTTTTGTATACCAATTTTCAACACCTATAAATCTTTTTGATGGCTCAATAATTTTTTCTACAGCCTGACCATTAATTTTTTTAGAAGTGAAATAAATTAAATCTGGTCTTAGTAAAAGTAAACAAGGAATATCTTCAATCAAAATATTTTGGAACTTTTCCAGGTTTTCTTTTCTTTCTTCATGAGTTAGGCATGCTCGGGCTTGTTCTAACAATTTATCAGCTTCTTTGTTTTCATAACTTATTAAATTAAGTCCAGGACTTTCTTTTTGACTTGAGTGCCAAAAGGGGAAAGGATCTGGTAAGAAACCAAGAACTTCTCCAAAAGTAATGCTTGAAAATTTCTAGGTTTAATAACATCAGTTTCTAGGGCAGATATTGATTCAAAATTAATATCAATATCAACTCCTATGTCTTTCCAGTTTTGTTTTAAAATCTCAGCTATATTTGTAAAAAGCTTTTTGTCAATTGTTGTTAATGAAAATTGTAATGTAAGAGTTTCCTCTTTATTTGGAAAGCAGAGTTCATTAAGTTTTTTTCTTGTACTGGATCTTACATTCCCAGTTCCGTTTTTTAAATTATATGGGTCAAGCACATCTTCTCTATATTTTTCTTGAAATAGAATAACTGCTTGTTTTGTTTCGTTGCCAAAATATCCAGTAATCTTTCCACTAGGATAAACATCTGTTCCACCAACTTCTGGATTTGCTAAACATTTTTGTAATTCGGTCACATCACCATTTGTGTCTTTATATTCGAGATTTTTAGTAAATGAAAAACTTGATTTTTGAGAAACTAGTTTTTTTCTTATTCCAGTGTCATCTATATATTTAAATCCTGCTTCTTCTAAAATTTCTTCTGCTTTTTCTTTATTAAAGTCATATGTTTTTGATGATGGATCAAATCCATAAAAGTCAGGAAGAATAGGGGAATTAATAATTGTTCCTTTCCCAGATATTGTCTCTTCTAAAATTTGTTGTTTATCAATGGCATAATTTAAAGCTATTCTTACATCTTTTAATGTTAATATATCGGACTTATCTTCGGGAGGATCTTGGTTAAAAAATACAGCAAAATATCTTGGTAGAGAAAGAGAGGATACATTAAATTTATTTTCTTCTATGTTCTTTATACCATCAGAATCAGAAACTAAAAATCCATCAATATTCCCCCTAGAAAGATTTTTTAACAATTCATCTTCTTCTGAGAAAAATTCAAAAGAGATTTCAGAGAGAAAAGCTTTTTTCCCAAAATAATTTTCATTTTTCTCTAAAGATAAAGATTTAATATACCCAGTATCATTATCTTGGTTTATTTTTTTAAATTTAAAAGGACCGGATCCAACTAAGTCTTTTTCTATATATTCTTTAGAACTAAAATACCAAGGGAGTTCTTTTGGAGAAATATCTTCAAAAATATGCTTAGGTATTATTTTTTCAGTTAAAGTTTCTAAAAATCCAGAGTATAATTTTTGTAATCTAAATTGAACAATATTATCTGTTATTTTTTCTACATTAATTCCTAACCATCTTATTGCTTGAGGACTTTTATATTCAGGGTTTTGTAAAACGTTAACGGTAAAGACAATATCATCGCTAGTAATCTTTTCTCCATCATGCCAAAAGATATTTTCTTTTAATTTAATTTCATAGAGTTTTCCGTCTTCTTTTATTTCTAATGTTTCTGCCAAATCATTTACAATCTCTCCTTTTTCATTATATTTCATTAAACCAGAGAACAATAATTCAACTAAATCTCGGTCAGCATCATTGCTTGAAAGATAAATAGGGTTAATAAATCTTGGTTGTCCCAATACTCCTTCTTTAAAGTTTCCACCGGATCCAGGAGTAAGTTCGGTATTTTTTATATAAAAAAATGCTCCGATACTTATCAAAATTATTATTATTCCTAGAAGAATAAAACAATAAGGTTTTTTAAACCTTTTAAAACAACCTGAGGATTGTTTCTTTTTTTTAAAGACAGGATGTATTTTATTATCTTTTTTGAGTAATTTTTTAAAAGACCCAAAAAGATTTTTGGATAAAATTTGTTTCAGATTATTAAATTAAAAGATTTAATAAGGATAAAATAATAAACCCAACTCCTAAAACTACTGTAGCCCAGTAGATTTTATTTTCCATTCCTCTTTTCTTTAAGTAAAAACCTCCTTCGCCTCCGAACGTGGAACCTAAAGCGGTCCCTCTTTGCTGTAAGAGTATTAATATAATTAAAAGAACAGAAACAACGATTTGAGCAATAACAGTTATTAAATTCATAGTTTAATTAGAAAAATATTTATTATTATTTTCTGGAGCTATTCGCTGGTATTATAAATCCCAAAAACCAAATAAGGATAGAAGTCCAAAATAAAGCAGAGAAACCTGATATAACCAATTCTGTAAAGATTATATCAACTATCCATATCATTGCAATATTTATAAGAAGTCCAAATAATCCTAAAGTTATTATCCTTAATGGTAGAGTAATAAAACTAATTATTGGTTTAATAAAAAAATTAATTAAACCAAAAACACTTCCTACTAGAATTAAAATCTTAATTCCTTCTCTTGTAAATTCTCCACTAGTTATATCAACTCCTGGAATAAACAAGATTGCTAAATAAATTCCTATTATTCCGACAATAATTTGTGAGAAAATTCGACTGATTATCATAATTTAATATTATCAATATATTTTTTAAAAGTCAACAATTTGACAAATCTTGTTTTTATAGCTAATATAAAAAGCGTTGTAAAGGTCTCTTAATTTATAATAAATAATATTTATGGAAATCAAACCATTATCTGATCATATTCTTATAGAGGCAATGCCTCAGGAAGAAAAAACAGAATCTGGAATTTTTCTTCCAGAAACAGTAGAAAAAGAAAGGCCAGAACAAGGCAAAGTAGTTGCTGTTGGTACTGGCAAAAAATTATCTTCTGGAAAAGTCATTCCTTTAGATGTAAAAAAAGGAGATGTTGTCTTATTCACAAAATATGGACCAAATGAAATAAAGGTCAATGGAAAAGAATACTTGATTGCTAAACAAGAAGATATTTTGGCAATTTTAGAATAAATTTAATAAATAGATTATGGCCAAAGAAATTATATACTCCGAGGAAGCTCGGAAAAAATTAAAAAAAGGAGTTGATAAACTAGCCGATGCGGTAAAGGTTACTATAGGACCTAAAGGCAGAAATGTTGTTTTAGATAAAGGATTTGGAGCTCCAACTATTACTAATGATGGAGTTTCAATTGCCAAAGATATAGAGATAGAAAATAAAGTAGAAAACTTAGGAGCTGAAATTATTAAAGAAATTGCTTCTAAAACAAATGAGAAAGCAGGAGATGGAACAACCACAGCTGTTGTTTTGGCTCAAGCGTTAGTTCAAGAAGGATTTAAAAATGTTGCTGCTGGAAGTAATCCTTTAGCTATAAAAAGAGGACTTGAAAAAGGATGCAAGGCAGTTGTTGCAGAACTAAAAGGTTTTTCCAAAGAAATATCTAATAAAGAAGAAATTTCTCAAGTAGCTACTATTTCAGCTGAGAATGTTGAATTAGGTAATTTGATTGCCGAAGTAATGGAACAAGCAGGCAAAGACGGAGTAGTTACCGTAGAAGAATCAAAAACATTTGGGCTTTCCAAGGAAGTTGTAGAAGGTCTTCAATTTGACAGAGGGTATATTTCTCCTTATATGATAACTAATTCTGAAAAGATGGAAGCTGTTTTAGAAAATCCTTATATTTTGATTACCGATAAAAAGATTTCTTCTATTCAAGATATTTTACCAATTTTAGAAAAAATAGCTAAAACAGGTAAAAAAGAACTTTTAATCATTAGTGAGGAAGTTGAGGGAGAAGCACTAGCGACTTTAGTGGTTAATAAGCTTAGAGGAATTTTAAATGTGTTAGCTATAAAAGCACCCGGATTTGGAGACAGAAAAAAAGAAATGCTAGAAGATGTTGCTTGTGTTGCTGGGGGGCAGGTAATTTCCGAAGAAAAAGGAATAAAATTAGAAAGTGTTGAGATTGATATGTTAGGAACTGCTAGAAAAGTTATTTCTACAAAAGAAGATACAACTATTGTTAGTGGGCAAGGCAAAAAAGAAGATATTGATGCCAGAATAAATCAAATAAAAAATGAAATTAAATCTACTAATTCTGATTTTGATAAAGAGAAATTGCAAGAACGACTTGGTAAATTATCAGGAGGAGTAGCAGTGATTAAAGTTGGTGCTCCAACAGAGGTTGAGCAGAAAGCTCTTCAACACAAAGCAGAAGATGCTTTAGCTGCAACTAAAGCAGCGGTTGAAGAAGGAATAGTTCCCGGAGGAGGAGTGGCTTTAATCAGAGCATCTAAAGTTTTAGACGGATTAGAATTAGATAAAGATGAAAAGATAGGTCTGGATATTTTAAAAAAGGCATTAAAAGAACCATTAAAAATGATTGCTCAAAACGCAGGGATAGAAGGAGCGGTAGTAGTTGAAGAAGTTAGAAAGAATGAAGGAGGATATGGATTTAATGCTCAGAAGATGAAATATGAAGATTTATTGGAGAATGGAATAGTTGATCCGACGAAAGTAGTTAGGTCAGCCTTGGAAAATGCTGTTTCTGGTGCGGGTATGTTATTGACAACAGAAGCTGTTGTTTCTGAACTTCCTAATAAAGAATCAAACCCTGGTTTGTCTGGTGGTATGCCTGGTGGTATGCCAGGAATGGGTGGATACTAATAAACAAGATTGAAATAAAACTCCTCTCATTGATTTTGGGAGGATTTTTAGTTATAATAACTAAGATTAACTAAAATAATTAGATATTTATGCTTTGTCCAATTTGTAATATAGAGATGAAGAAAACAATATTTTATGGAGATGAAGTTGATTATTGTCCCCAATGTTTTGGTATGTGGTTTAAGGAAGATGGATTAAGAACAGCAAAAGATGAAAAAGATAAAGATTTAAAATGGTTAGACATAGAACTTTGGAAAGATAAAACAAAATTTCAGATTGCAAAAGTTCATAAAAATTGTCCTATCTGTTCAGTGCCATTGTATTCTGTAAAATATGGTGATTCTGATATAGAGGTTGATGTTTGTAACTTGTGTAAAGGAATTTGGGTTGAAAGAGGAGAGTTTAAAAGGATCATAGATTATCTCAAGGATAAAAAGTACGATGAAACCTTAAAAAACTATTTTAAGAATCTAATTAAACAAGGCGTTCAAGTTTTTACCGGGCCAGAAGACTTCCGTTCGGAATTAGAAGATTTTTTGATAATATTTAAAATATTAAATTATAAATTTGCTATTAAATATCCAGAAATTGTTAAATTAATTTCAATGTCACGTAAATAAAAGTCGAAGTAACTATTAACTAATAATTAATCTATGTCAATTTTATATATAATTCTATTTGTAGTTTTGATTTTAGTTCTTTGGTTGGTTGGTGTTTTTAATTCTTTAGTTAAAATAAAGAATAGAACTAAAGAAGCATGGGCAGATATTGATGTTCAATTAAAAAGAAGATATAACCTGATTCCTAATTTAATGGAAACAGTTAAGGGTTATGCTAGTCATGAAAAAGAAGTTTTTGAGAAAGTTACTCAAGCTAGAGCGCAGGCAATGGGTGCGCAAAATGTAGAAGAAAAAGCAAAAGCAGAAAATATGTTGAGTAATACATTAAAATCTCTTTTTGCTGTTTCGGAGAACTATCCTGATCTTAAGGCCTCTCAGAACTTTTTAGAATTACAAAGAGAACTTAGAGATACAGAAGACAAAGTTCAAGCAGCTAGACGTTTTTATAATACTAATGTTAGAGATTTAAACATTAAAAGAGAATCTTTCCCTTCAAGTATTGTTGCTAAAATGTTTAACTTCCAGAAAATGGATCTGTTTGAATTAGCAGAAGCCGAACAAAGAGAAGTTCCTAAAGTAAGTTTCTAATATGGCTACTCTTTATTCCCAAGCAGAGTCAAATGTGAGAAAGACATGGTTTTTAATATTTTTCTTTTTGATTTTTATTATTACCCTGGGTTGGCTTTTTAGTTATTTATTAGATAATTCTATTATTCTGATAATAGCAATAATCTTTAGTATATTTACAAGTTTTTCCAGTTATTGGTACTCAGATAAGATTGTTCTGAAAATGTTGGATGCTAAACCAATTGAAAAAAGAGATAATCCAGAACTTTATCGATTAGTTGAAAACCTCTGTATTGCATCTGGCTTACCATTACCCAAGATTTATATTCTTAATGAGGCCCAACCAAATGCTTTTGCAACTGGGAGAGACGAAAAGCATGCAGTTGTTGCTGTTACGCAAGGGCTTTTAGATAAATTAGAAAGACCGGAGCTAGAAGGAGTTATTGCTCATGAGCTTAGCCATATTAAAAACAAAGATATTCTTTTGGGAACAGTTATTGTTGTTTTAGTTGGAATCGTAGCTTTACTATCAAATTTGTTTTTAAGAATAAGTTTTTGGGGAGGGGGGAGAAGGAATTCAAAACAAGAAGGATATCTTGGTATTATGATCATGGCTTTGGGAGTAGTTGCAGCTATTTTAGCTCCTTTGGCAGCTAGTTTGATTCGTTTGTCTATTTCCAGAAAAAGAGAATTCTTGGCAGATGCTTCCGGGGCTCTTTTAACAAGATATCCAGATGGATTGGCTCGGGCATTAGAAAAAATTAGTTCTGACCCTAACAAAATGAAAAAAGCCAATAATTCTACTGCTCATTTGTTTATTTCTTCACCTTTTAGAGGGAAGCAAAGTAAAAGCTGGTTTACAAAGATTTTTATGACTCATCCACCAGTAGAAGAAAGAATTAATGCTCTTCGGGGGATGAGAGTATAAATTATTGGTAGGGTGCCTGAGTGGCTTAAAGGAACGGCCCGGAAAGCCGTGGCGTCTTTGGCGCCTCGTGGGTTCGAATCCCACCCCTACCGCATATTAAATAATAAATTATGGAAGAAAATCCCATAGAATCAATAAAAGCAAGGTTGGATATTGTGGATGTAATTGGCTCTTATATCAAACTTCAAAAAGCAGGTATGAATTACCGTGCTGTTTGTCCTTTTCATTCTGAAAAAAAACCATCATTCTTTGTTTCCCCATCAAAACAAATATTCAAATGTTTTGGGTGCGGAAAATTTGGCGACATTTTTAAGTTTGTGATGGAGATTGAAGGAGTGGAGTTTGGAGATGCTTTAAAAATTTTAGCCAAAAGAGCAGGGGTTGAACTTAAAAGACAAAATCCGGAATTAAAAACAGAAAGAAAAAGATTGTATGAGATTATGGGATTAGGCTGTGAGTTTTTTGAAAAGCAATTAAATAATAGCAAAGCAGGGTTGGAATCTAAAAAATATCTTTTAGATAGAGGGATAACTGAAGAATCAATAAAGAAATGGAGGTTAGGATATTCTCCTAATCCTCAAAAGGGGAAATGGGAGGTATTAACCGATTTTCTAATTTCAAAAGGATATGAAAGAAAGGAAATAATAAATACAGGACTAGCTATTAAAAAAGAATCAACAGGAGCAGTTCAAAGTTATGATAGGTTTCGTGGTAGAATTATGTTCCCCATTTTTGATTTAAATTCTCAAATAATTGGGTTTGGAGGAAGAATAACCAAAGATAAAGAGGATAAAGAAGTAGCAAAATACATTAATACACCAAACACATTACTTTATAATAAGAGCTTTACTCTTTATGGATTAAATCCAGGAAGGGTGGAGATAAGGAAAAAGGATTTTTGTGTTTTAGTAGAAGGATATACAGATGTTATTTTATCTCACCAAGCTGGATTTCAAAATACTGTAGCTACTAGTGGGACAGCTTTAACTCCTTTTCAACTAAAAATTTTAAAACGTTATTCTCAAAACTTAATTACGGCTTTTGATATGGACATTGCTGGTGATTCTGCTACAAGGAGAGGGATTGATTTAGCCCAAGAACAAGACTTTCAGATTAAAGTAATTATTATGCCGAAGGGAACAGATCCTGCTGATGTTGTTTGTAAAAGTCCTAAAGAATGGCAAAAATTAATAGATTCAGCAAAGTCAATTCTTGATTTTTATTTTGATAGCGCTTTTCTCAAATTTAACAAGGATTCTCCAGAAGGGAAAAGAGGAATTTCCAATGCTCTTTTATCTATTATATCTAAAATTCCAAGTAAGATTTTACAATCCCACTGGACTCAAAAACTATCTAGAGGATTAAAGGTTTCTGAAGAATCAGTTATTCAGGAGCTTAAAAAAGTTTTTCAAAAAGAAGGTCGGAGTTATCAAGAAACAAGACTTTCAGAAAAAGAAAAGATTGTTAAAGAAATTAAAAAGGAGAATACAAGAAAACAAGCGATAGAAGAAAAAATACTTTCTTTAATATCTAAGTCACCTGATAAAATAGAACTGCTTAATGAAAATCATATTTCTCTGTTTTCGCCTAAAAACAAAGAAGCATTAGAATGTTTAAAAACAAAAAAAGATAAATTGTCTCCAGATATGAAAGAGTTTTTAGATGTTTTATCTTTGAGAGCGGAGATAGAAGAAGAATCAGTACCAGAAGAAGAGTTTGGAATTTGTTTGAAAGGGTTGATAAACCTATCTACAAAAGATAGACTCAAAGAAATATCAAAGAATATACAAAATGCGGAAGAAAATAATGATAAAAAAAAGATTAAAGAATTAACAGAAGAATTTAATAATATTTCAAAAGATTTAAATAAAAAATAATATGGCTAGAAAAAAACAATTAAAAAAAATAATTAAAAAACCAAAGAAAGTAAAAAAGACGATCAAGAAAAAGATTGTTAAAAAGAAAATTACAAATCCTAAAAGGAAGATTATTCAGAAAACAAAGCTTAAAAAAAAGAGTGCTAAAAAGATTATTAAAAAGAAAAAGAATAAGTTAATAATATTTAAAGATAAAAAACAAACAAAGAAAGAAAAAGCTTCTGCTAAAAAAGCGTCTGATAAAAAACGTATTTCTATTTTTCCTCATGAAAAGCTGGAACTACTTTTTAAAAAGGGTAGAATTCGTGGTTTTGTTATTTTTAGTGAAATCTTAAACTTCTTTCCTAATTTTGAAAAAGATATTAGAGGCACAGAACAGCTTTATCAGGAATTAACAGAGAAGGGAATTGAAATAAAGGAAAGAAAAGGATTTTTAGAAATGGATGAGAAAAAAGATAAACTGGAAAAGCCAATTACTGGACCAAGAGTTGATTCTATTAGAATGTATTTAAAAGAAATTGGGAAGACTTCTATGATAAACGCACGGGAAGAAAAAGAATTAGCTAGAAGAATTGAAAAAGGGGATAAGGAAGCTGCTAAAAAATTAACTCAAGCTAATTTAAGGTTAGTTGTTTCTATTGCTAAGAAATATGTTGGCAGAGCCAGAAACTTAACATTATTAGATTTAGTTCAAGAAGGGAATTTGGGTCTTTTTAGGGCAGTGAAAAAGTTTGACTGGAGAAAAGGGTATAAGTTTTCAACTTATGCTACTTGGTGGATAAGGCAAGCAGTAACTAGAGCAATCGCTGACCAGGCCAGAACAATTAGAATTCCTGTACATATGATAGAAACAATATCTAAATATGAAAAAGCAAAAAGAAAACTATTAAAAGGATTGGAAAGAGCACCTTTGCCAGAAGAGATTGCTTCGGAAATGGGGATTGAGCCGGACAAAGTTCATCACATAATACAAATTAAACAGAGAGCTGTTTCATTAGAAACACCAGTAGGAGACGATGATAATAATAGTACCTTGGCAGAGTTTATTGAAGACAAAGAAAGTATTTCTCCTTTTACGGCTTCTGCTCAAAATCTTTTGAAAGAAAGACTAAAAGAGATATCTAAGGATCTTACTCCTAGAGAGAAACAAATTTTGGCAATGAGATTTGGCTTAGGAGATGGAATTACACATACTCTGGAAGAAGTAGGGAAGATATTTGGGGTTACTAGAGAAAGAATTCGTCAAATTCAAGCCAAAGCATTAGAAAAAATTAGAAAGCTGGATGGCCTAAAAAAACTAAAAGATTATTAATTAGTTGAAAATATTTTAAAAATAGAGTAATATAATCATATTCCGCGGTGGCGCAATGGTAGCGCGGGTGCCTGTTAAGCACTAGGTTGTAGGTTCGAATCCTACCCGCGGAGCTATTAGCTATTTTGTATATAAGCAGTTTTTTGATATAATAAAATCAGTGATAATTTATACTAAATATGATTAATTTATTAAAGATATCTAAAAAAACATTTATTCGAATTTTTATTTCCATATCATTACCTTTTCTTCTTTGGTTGTGCGTGGTGACATCTGGTCCGGACAATATAAGCTGTATTCTCTTTATCCCATTAACTATAATTTGGTTAGCTATTTTACTTATATGGCTGATTATAGACTTTATTGTATCTATTAAAAACAGAAAAAGCATTATATTAGCATTTGTGATCCTTGGAGCTATTTTTATCCTTTGGTATACCCTTTTCCCCTTTTCTATCTTTAGATTTAGTGCAATAATTATTTTGATAGAAATTCTTCTATTATTAATATTTAGAATAGAAAATAAAAGAAAATAATAATAGTGACAAAATAAATTAATATTTATAAGCCCACAGTTTTTTTACAAGAGGTTCTAAACTTAAGCATTTTTTATTTAAAAGCAGACTCTCACATTGCCCAAAAATAGGTATTTTTATACTAAAACTTTCTAATTCTTCCTTTGTTTTTATCCAATCTAAGGTTCTGAATGCGTCCTGTAGGGGGAGCTCATGAATTCTATCGGAACCAAAAGTCGCTTTCTAAGAGATTTTTTGTTATACTTAATATAAATCTTATTATATTATGAAATTTAAGCATTTAACCCCTCTGATTATTCTTATTGGGATTGCAGTTCTATTTTTTTTCCCAGAGCCAGAAACAAACTTTCTTGCCTATATTGGCACTGCATTGATTTTCATAATGTTGACTATATTTTCAATAATTTGGGAAAAAAGAAAAAAAGATGGGAACAAAACGGAAAAAATATAAGTGTGCTCTATAAATCAGGGGTTAACCTTCTATTCTCTCAATTTTCTCTAAAATACTCTCAAAATTATAATATTCCATCCATTTAAAAGTTCTAAAATCGTCCCATCTGGGGAGTAAAATAATGATGCGTTTTGGGAAACCGAAACGTCTCATGTTTTTAAAAAATTCGAGAAAAAATATCCATATCCCGATAGAAAATCGAACTATATTTAGGATTAAATTCATACAATTGATCGCCGAAAAAGGTGGTTTTTAATTTTTAAATTAAAAATTTGTTCTTTATATTTTTAAAACTTGACAAAATACCCCGAGGGGGTATATACTGTTTTTATTGATTAATTATTAATAAAAATATGAGAAAAAATACAACAGTCCAACGTTTACATATTGTTAAGGGTCAAATAGATGGCTTAATTAAGCTTATAGAAAGACAAGAAGATTGTCGCAAGGTAACAGAACAATTTTATGCAATAAATGCTGGTTTTAAAAAAGCGATTGAAATACATTTTAAAGATAATTTATCTTCTTGTTTAAAATCCATTAATTTTAAAAGAAGAAAAACGATTGAGTTTTTGTTAAAAGAAATAATTAAAAATAAATAATTTTTATGCCAAATTTAATTCTAACTGATAAAAATTTTTCGGAAGAAGTTTTCAAGAGCCAAAAACCGGTTTTGGTTGATTTTTGGGCGGAATGGTGTATTCCTTGCCAAATGATAACTCCAATTGTTCAAGAAATTGCTAATGAATTCGGCGAAAAAATAAAAGTAGGTAAATTTAACGTTGACGAAAATCCTTTAATTTCTACTACTTTTTCAATAGATAGAATTCCTGCTTTAATTTTGTTCAATAATGGGGAAATAATTCAAAGATTTATTGGTGTTCAGCCAAAGGAGATTATTGCAGAAGCCGTTAAGTCTGTTATTGAAAAAGAAAGTCAAAACTAATTTTATGAATAAGGAAATTAAAAAAATTACAATTTTACCAGGAATAAATAAATTCGGGAAAAAAGAGAATTTTGAAAGAATCAACATAGATAAAGGAGAAGTAGTAGCTATTGTCGGACATACAGGAGCAGGTAAGAGTCAGCTTCTTTATGATCTCGAAAGATTAGCCCAAAAAGACACTAAAAGTAAAAGAAAAATTTTAGTTAACGATAAAATTCCTGATAAACAATTAAGATTTAACCCAAAGAGAAAATTGATTGCTTCATTGGCTCAAAGTATGAATTTTTTTACAGATATGCCCGTTGGAGACTTTTTACAATTGCATTTAGAGTCCCGTGGAAAGAAATCAAAACAAGGATTGATTGAGGAAGTGATAAAAGAAGCTAACAGGATTACAGGCGAGGCAATTTCTTATAAAATGAATTTGCTTAGTTTGTCTGGTGGTCAAAGCAGAGCCCTAATGATTTCTGATGTAGCCAATATCAGCATTTCACCAATTATTTTGATTGATGAAATAGAAAACGCAGGTATCAAAAAAGAGGAAGCGATTAAAATTTTAGTAGAGGAAGGAAAAATTATTTTAATTGCTACCCATGATCCTTCTTTAGCATTAACTGCTGATAAAAGAATTATTATTAAAGACGGAGGTATTGTTAAGATTTTAAATACTTCTTTAAAGGAAAAAGGTATTGCTCATTATCTTAACTGGGTAGGAAATTATGGGTTGGACATAAGAAAAAAAATAAGAAAAGGCGAGGAAATTAAAAACATAGAAATATACTGCGAACCGATTAAACATAATAATAATTTCTAAAAATAATATGAAATTTATAATTTTTGCAGGGACACCTGGCTCAGGTAAAACAAGCATAATTAGATATATAATTCAGGAGCTAAAAGATGATTTTAAATTATTTTTTGCTAAGTTTGATTGTTTGCAAACATCAGATGATGAACGGATTGCCGAGGAGTATAAAATTCCAACGGTTAAAAAATTAGCTGGAGAGCTTTGTCCAGACCATTATACAGCTTTGGAAATACCCAAAATAATTAAAGAAAACCAAGATAAAGATATTATTATTTTAGAGACTGCGGGCTTATGTCTTCGTTGTTCTCCTTATGTTAAAGAAGGATTAGGAATTAATGTTTTGGATATTATCTCTGGAGATCCTTCTCGCTATGGACCAATTTTGACCGAAGCAGATGTAGTAGCTATTAGTAAGGGAGATTTAATTTCCCAAGCAGAAAGAGAGATTTTTAGAACAAAAGTTTTAAGAGCTAACTCCGAAGCGAAAATAACAGAAGTTAACGGATTTACAGGGGAGGGGGCCATTGATATTGTAGGTTCCATAAAGGAGTCCTCTGATATTAAAGACGAGAAATTAACATTAAAACACTCTATGCCTTCAGCAGTTTGCGGATATTGTTATGGAAATAAAATAATTGATGAAAAAGAAACACAAAAAAGATATTTAGCTGGGAAAGAATTAAAGAATTTGGTTCCTAATTTAAACTGTGGGAAATGCGGTTTTAAATCTTGCAATGAATTTATCAGAGCGGTTTTAGACGGAAAAGTAAAAAAAGAGCAATGTCCATTTATTAAACAAAAAATCGGAAATAAAAACAACTAAAAAATAATTTTATGCCTTGGATAAATAAAGAAAAATGTATTGGTTGTGGGAAATGTGTTGATATCTGTCCTGTTGGAGCCATCTCCATGAAAGATGACAAGGCGGTTATTGACCAAAGCAAATGTATACAGTGCGGCAAATGTTTAGACATTTGTCCACAGGTAGCAATTCGGCCAAATTCTGAAAATCTGAATTTGAGAAAACATAGATTTAGTGGCCAGAGAAGGGGGTTTGGTTTTGGCAGAAAAGGCGGTCGTAACAACTGATATATTTTTTAATATGGTAAAAAGAAAAAAAGAGTTTGAGAAGTTACTTAAAGAATATCAGGGCTATGCAAAGAAAAATGGTTTTCATTTAAATCCAGATCAAAAAGTGGTGGATTCCCTAATTGGAGTGTTGCTAGAACGAGAAAAAAAATACGGCAAAAAGTATTGTCCTTGTCACCGAGTTAAGAATATTAAAAAAGAAGATGATAAAATTATCTGTCCTTGTGTTTACCATAAAAAAGAAATTGAAAAATATGGACACTGTCATTGCTTTTTATTTGTAAAATAAACTTAATAAAAATATGAGCAAGTTTAAGGTTAATAAATCAAAATGTGCTGGTTGTGGAGCTTGTCTTAAGTTTTGTCCCTATGGGGCAATTAAAATTGGGGAAGATGGCAAAGCAGTCATAGATGAAGAAAAATGTCAAGATTGTGGTAAATGTAAAGAAGTTTGTCCTTTTAATGCTATAATTAAAAAATAAACTGTTAGTTTTAATTTTGATCAAAGAACATTAAAGTTATTAGACAGATTCGAAGAAATTTTATCATGTAGAATAAGCTGGTAAGGTATTCGGAAGACCGAAAAGGCTGTTTTTCTAGGGCAACCGAGAAGGGTTCGAATCCTACCGCCGGAGCCAAGTCCGTCCCCCGGAGCAGGCTAGTGAGACCTTTCGAGAGACCAGAAGGTCTCATATTTTAAAAAGCTCGAGAAAAAATGTTCCCGTACCCCGCTAGTAAATCGAACTTTTCCGAGCGAAGAAAAATTCGTCAACGAGGCGAATTTTTGGTAGAATAAAAAAATATGAAAAAGAAAGTTTCTCCCCCAATTTATTTTTTTGGAGTTAAGAATCCTTGGGATATAAGATGGGCGCATGCGGTAAATAATCTCGAAAAATTAGAACAATATTGTAAATCTCCAAAGACCATGATGATCGAAGGAGATATTTCCTCAAGAGGAGAAAATATTGTAATGGCACATGATCCAAGTCAAAAAGTTGATATAACTTTCGATATTTGGATCAAAAAAATAGCCACTTCAAAAAAAGGAGCAAAACTAGATTTTAAAGACCCATTAGCTATTTCATATTGTCTTAAAAAATTACAGAAACTAGATTTTAAAAATCCTATTTTTCTCAATGCAGATATTTTAAAAGGTCCTGGTGGGCAAACTCCTAAATTTAAACCAATTGAATTTATTGATCTTTGTAAAAAGTATTATCCGAAAGGAATCCTTTCTATCGGTTGGACAACAAAATATTTACCAAACGCAAAATATACAAAACATATGATTCATGAAATGTTTGAAATTGTTAAAGATTTTGATTATCTAATTACCTTTCCAATCAGACCATGCTACATCAGATCTTCTTATTCGGAATTACAAATGCTTCTTCAAAAACCAAATCACACGTTTACTATTTGGAACCATGAGCCAGTTTCAGATGACTTAAAAAGGTGGATAAAGAATAATTTCGACCATTGCAGGACCTTTTATAATCTAATAGATGGAAAAGGCAATCAGATATATTTATAAAATGACGAATTATTTCTGTTTCGTTATCACTACATAAAAATAAATTTAAGAGACCGAAACGTTTACTTTTTTAGTGAGACCGAGAGGGTTTCGAGTCCTACCGCCGGAGCTCACTTATTGACTTTTAACTTAAAGGATGTTATCATATAAACGATCTTCAGCTAGAATCGTTTTGTTCTGATAAGCATATTAAAAATTTAAAAAAAAAGAAAGAAGGTGTTTTAAAATGACTGAATTAAGAGAAAAAGTTTGGCAAGAACTTTTGGAGGGAAAACCGACTAAAGAACAACTAATTAATATTATTAGAGTTGTGATAGATTTAAGAAAAAAAGCTGGGCAAGAAGTTCTGAAGAGAAATCCAACAAAGGAAGAGTTGATTTGTATTATGCAATATGTGTTTTCTTTAAGAGAAACAGCTTGGCAAAATTTTTTAGAGAAAAAGCCAACAAATAAAGAGTTATGTGATGTTATTACTTTCGTGCCATCTTTAAGAGACAAGGCAGGAAAAAGACTTTTAAATCAAGACCCAACTAATGATGATAAAATTTTTATCCTAAAACATCGTCAATATTAAAGAAGGCGAAATAGAAGTGATGGATAAAATAAAAATAAGGTGGATGTTTCTAAATCCGCCTTATTTATTTAAATTTTTATTAAGATAAGTCTTGAGCTTACTAATCTTGCTTTAATTTCTCTCCAGTCTAAGGTTCTGAATGCGTCCTGTAGGGGGAGCTCATGAATTCTATCGGAACCAAAAGTCGCTTTCTAAGAGATTTTTTGTTATACTTAATATAAATCTTATTATATTATATTATGAAATTTAAGTATTTAACCCCCTTGATTATCCTCATTGGGATTGTAGTTTTGTTTTTTTTCCCAGAGCCAGAAACAAACTTTCTTGCCTATATTGGCACCGCATTGATTTTTATAATGTTGACTATATTTTCAATAATTTGGAAAAAAAGAAAAAAAGATGGGAACAAAACGGAAAAAATATAAGTTTGCTCTATAAGTCAGGGGTTAACCTTCTATTCTCTCAATTTTTTCTAAAATATCCTCAAAATTATAATTTTCCACCCAACCAAAAGTTCGAAAATCATCCCATCCGGGGAGCATCTAAAGTCGCCTTTTAGGCGGTTTTTTGATAAAATGAAATACACAATTGATGAAATAAAAAGTACACTTTCGTTGTAGTAATAAAATGGAGCAAAAAACCCATGAACAATCAGACGAAGAAATTGCTGCCTTAATCCAGGCTGGCGATATTGATTTTTTTGAAGTTTTAATTTGTCGTTATAAAGAAAAAATGATGCGTTATGCCAGGAAATTTCTTTCTGACGGTGAAGATATAAATGATATTATTCAGGAAATTTTTATAAAAGTTTATGCAAATATTCAAAGTTTTGATACAAAAAGAAAGTTCTCTTCCTGGCTTTACAGAATTGCTCATAATGAGCTGGTTAATGCACTTAAAAAGAGAAAGAAAAACACCTTGCCATTGTTTGAGTTAGATACTTTTCTTCCTCATAGTCTTAGAGATGATTCTCTTAGACAGAATCTAGATCGTCGAGACACACAGGAGATGATTAATAAATGTCTTGACCGATTAGAGCTAAAATATCGCGAACCTATTATTCTTTATTATTTAGAGGATTTATCTTATAAAGAAATTGCCGAGATAATGCGAGTTCCGATTTCAACTGTGGGGATAAGAATTAAAAGAGCAAAAAAAATAATGAAATCTATTTTTAAAAAATTAGAATATAATTTATGAATAATGAACCAGAAAAAAATTCTATTACCGATAAGGTGCTTAATAAAATAAAAAGCGGGGAAGTCAAAATGAAATCCAAGACATATTTTATTCTGAGGATGGTTTTACTAATATTAAGCACATTAGTTTTAATCTTCTTTGTTATCTATTTTGTTAGCTTCATTATCTTTTCCTTGCGGGTAAGCGGGGTATTATTTTTACCGAAATTTGGTTTTCCAGGTATAAAAATTTTTCTTAATTCTCTACCCTGGCTTTTAATTTTTATATCTGCAATTTTGATTATATTATTAGAAATATTTGCCAAAAAATTTACCTTTGTTTACCGCCGACCAATTCTTTATTCTTTGTTGGTAATTATAATGATTGTAGTTACAGGAAGTCTTTTGGTAGAGAAAACACCGTTCCATTCAAGTTTATTTTGGAAAGCTCAAGAAGGACACTTACCTATTATGAGGACGGTTTATCGTGATTTTGGAGTTCCACGGACTGGAAATGTATATCATGGGGTGATTTCGGAAGTGGTTGGAAATGGCTTTAAAATAGAAACTCCCCGGGGAGAAGTACTGACCATAGTTGTTAGTTCCAAGACTCGACCTATATTAGAAACAGACATCAAAGAAGGTGATGCCATAGTAGTTTTAGGAGAACGAAACAATGGTATAATACAAGCTCTTGATATACATAAAGTTAAGAAAGATTCTAATCTTTTTCGGCCACAACGAATGCGTGACCACAAACTTCTTGTGGAATAAAATGAAAGAAAAAATAAATCCAGTTGTAGTAATAGACAGAAAGGTCGGATATTAATACAAATAAGAGAAGAAATAACAAAATTATGAATAAAGTTTTAACTTATACAGTAATGGCAGTTGCTGTCCTCGGTCTCTGTGGCATAGCTACCATTAGTATCCAGGCTGAAGAGATTGATGGGAATTATCCACCTATTGTCCAGAATCTTGCCGAGCGATTTAATCTTAATATTGATGAAGTAAAAGGATTTTTTGATCAGAATCGCGGAGAAAGGATGCTGAACAGATTAACAGAAGCTGGAGTTACTCAAGAACAAATAGAAGCCCTACGGGCCGAGAAAGGAGAATTGAGGGAGGAGTGCTTATTATTAAAAGATCTTCCTCAGGAAGAGAGACGGGCTAAGATGCAAGAGCACAAAGAAGAAATGAAAGATTGGGCAGAAGAAAACGGGATTGATTTAAATATCTTGGGAGGACTTGGTGGTAGACCTGGTAAAGGATTTAGCAAGGGTCTCGGACATTTTGGTCAATAAATAGATTAATAAGAGGAACTTTAAGGCGCTCCGCTTCTAAAGGCGCCACGGGAGCGGAGGCCTAAGATTTTTTTAAGCAGGTTTAATTAGAATCAGTATTGTAAAAATCTTTAAAATAAGTTTAAATGTTTTCTATTTCTTGGAATGAAACAATAGAGCCGTCTTTTTAAAAGGGCGGTTTTTTGGTAAAATAAATTAATGGAAAAAGAAATTTTATTGAAAAAATTTAATTCAAATATATCAGCCGAAACCGCCCAAAACTTATTGAAAAGTTGTGGTATTTTAAGTACCATTAAGATTGAAGGGGGGATAGAATTTAGAGGCGCTTTAGGAGATAGTTACGGTGCCGATTTATATGTTTTAGAAAAAGATTGTAAAAAAGCAATACAAATTATTGAAGGCAAATGAGTTTATAAAATCTCCAAACAGGTTCTAACATTGTCCAACATAAGTTAAATCAGGTATATGACTCTCTCCAGCTTCCATAATCTTAGTTCTAACGTCGTCCACGATGGGGAGCTCCGATTTCCGTCTATCTATTCAGACGGTTTTTAGTAGAATAAAAATAATAAAAGGTCAAAATAATATTTAACAAAAAATATGAAAAAGGAAATAATAGAAAAAATATCTTCTTTATTAATAGCTGCTTTCGGACTTGTTGCCGCTCTTGCTTGGAACGGTGCTATCCAGGCAATATTCAAAGAAGTATTTGGGACAGCGGAAGGAGTAGGGCCAATGTTAGTTTATGCAATTGTTGTTACTATAGCGGCAGTGGTTGTAACAATTTGGATAACTAAAATTGCTGAAAAGGGAGAAGAATAATATTATATATTTCAATTTCTAATATTTATTTGAGTGGTTTTTTTGATATTTTGTTCACTAGAAATACCTTATTTTTTAATTTTTTCTAAAATATCTTTGAAATTATAACTTTCCACCCATCCAAAAGTTCGAAAATCGTCCCATCTGGGGAGCAGCTAAATTTGAACTCAAATTTAAAATCCTAAGTAGGATGGCTAGGATTTTTTATCGCCAAGAGGGCGGTTTTATGTTAAAATTAAAAAATGAATAGTAAAATCACAAAAATCAAGAAGTTAGTTGAAGAAAAGTTTGATAAGGATGATTGGAAGTATCATATACTTTCAGTCGTTAAATATGCTAAAAAATTAGCAAAGATATATAAGGTTGATGAAGAAATAGTTGAATTAGCTGCTTTGTTGCATGATATTGGCAGAATTGAGATAAAAGATGACAAAGAACACCACATCATAGGTATTCCAAGAGCAGAAAAGATATTAAGAGAACATAACTATTCAGAAGATATTATTAAACAAGTTTTGCATTGTGTTGAATCTCATAGAATTAGCAAAGGCCCTAAGCCAAGAACTATGATTGCTGAAATCATTGCCAACGCTGACGCAATGGCTCACTTTGATGTCTTGCCAATATTCTTTTACTGGAGAGGTAGTCGTGGCGAGGACTTTGAAGAAATTATAAAGTGGGTTGATACTAAAATTGAAAAAGATTGGAATAAAAAAATTACATTACCTGAAGCAAAAAAAACGGTGGAGAAAAAATACAAAGCAATCAGATTGCTTTTAGATTCCCTAAAAGACTGCTAAACAGGTTTTAACAAAGTCCATCTTCCGGAGCTAACTTATTTTCTCAATATTTTCTAAAACATCCTCAAAATTACAATTTTCCATCCATTCAAAAGTTCGAAAATTGTCCCATCTGGGAAGCCGATTTCCGTCTATTTATTTAGACGGTTTTTTGTTAGAATAAAATTATGGATAAAATAACTCCTAAAAATTCAAGAACAAGAATTGAAGATTTTGGTTATAACGCATTTTTTGAGTCTAATCGTAAAAAATTAAAATTAGATGGTTTTTCAATTGCAAGAGTTATGATCGAATATAAAGGGGCTTATAAAGTTAAAAATGTTAGCGGCGAATACTTAGCGAAGATAACAGGAAAACAGATGTTTAATGCTTTATCCAGAGAAGATTATCCTGCCGTAGGTGACTGGGTTGCCATTAGCAAAGAAGATGAAGGACAAGCAATAATTCATAGGGTATTGCCAAGAAAGACAATTATAAAAAGGAAACACAGTGGCAAAAATAAAACCCAAATTATAGCAACAAATATTGATGTAGCTTTTATTATTGAATCGGCTTATAAAGACTATAATCTGAATCGTTTTGAAAGGTATTTTTCTATAATTAACGACGGGGGGATAAAATCAAAAATTATATTAAATAAAATAGATCTTATTTCCAAAGAAGAATTAGATTCAAAGTTAGCTCAAATAAAAAACAGATTCAAAAATATTGATGTTTTTTTAACCAGCACAATAACTAACAAAGGATTAAATAAACTAAAAAAAAGTATAGTAAAAGGAAAAACATATTGCTTTCTTGGTTCGTCTGGTGTTGGCAAATCTTCTTTAATTAATAAATTAATTGGAGAGAATATTATAAAAACAGAGAGTATAAATTTTTATACTGGCAAGGGAAAGCACGTTACAACAAAAAGAGAAATGTATTTTTTAAAAAATGGAGGTATTGTAATAGACAATCCAGGGATAAGAGAAGTGGGAATGACGGATATGCATGTTGGCATAGACAATTTATTTGATGAGATAATCACACTGGAAGAAAAATGTAAATATGTTAATTGTACACATACACACGAACCCGGTTGCGAAGTTCTATCTGCATTAAAATCTGGTAAGTTAGATAAAAATAAATACTTAAATTATATTAATTTGAAAAAGGAGACGAAACATTACAAAATGACCGAACTTGAAAAAAAAGAAAAAGATCGTCAATTCGGAAAGTTTATTAAAAATTGGAAGAAAAAACCTAAAATTAAGGATATTGATTAATTTTCGTTTGACAGTATTTTGTGTTATAGTTAGAAAATAATTGGTTAATTAATAAAATATATATATGGCAAAAAGAAGTACGGGATTAGATAAACATAAAAGAACACATTCCCGCAAAACTAAAAAACGATTGGAAATAAAAAGGCTTATGCTTGAGGCCAAGGCAAATAAAAGAAAAAATAAATAAAAGTCTATAAAAATTTAAAATAAATAATTTTATGAAAATTTTTAAAACATGGACATTTCGTTGGTGGGAAATAGGCTTAATTAAATTATGCTTACTTTCCCTCGGTATTATTTTAACTATCTATTTTTATGATTTTCTTATTACTTTATTATGGCTTTGGTGGATATTTTTTGTTGTGACTACAATATATTGGTTAGTTAGAATAATAAAAGAAAAATAGAATAATTTTAATAAAAAAGCACTTCAAAGGTTTGAAGTGTTTTTTTTGTTTGACTTAAATTTTTTTATTTACTCCTTTTCGCTTTGACTCTTTCATTCTTAGTTAAAAATTGTTTTCTTAAACGAATATTATTTGGAGTAATTTCTAAATATTCATCTTCTCTCATAATCCCCATGCCTCCTTCAAGTGTTAGTTTTGTAGGGGGAGTTAAGGTAATTGCTTCATCAGACCCTGAGGCCCTCATATTTGATAATTGTTTTCCTTTTGTTGGGTTTACATTTAAATCATGTCCTTTTGCTGTATTTCCAATGACCATCCCTTCATATACTTGTGTTCCAGCTTTAATATATAAAGTCCCTCTGTTTTGAAGATTAAAAAGTGAGAAGCCAAGAGCTTTTCCTGTGGCCATGGAGACCATTGATCCTACTTCATTTTTTTTAATATCTCCGACATAAGGCTTAAATCCAATTACTCGAGAGTAAATGATCCCTTCGTCGCTGGTATCAACTATGAATTCATTCCGATATCCAAGTAAACCTCTACTTGGAATTTCAAAGATAATTTTTACATTATTATGATCTGGGGTCATTTCAATCATATTCCCACTTCTACGAGAAAGTTTTTTAATAACAATTCCAGACATTTCTTCTGGCACATTAATAGTGACCTCTTCAAACGGTTCAAGTTTTATGCCATCTTTTTCTTTAATAATTACATTTGGTTGTGATATTTGCATTTCAGATCCTTCCCGACGCATGTTTTCAAGCAAGATTGCAATATGCATTTCGCCTCGGCCATATATTTTATAATGGTCAACAGCAGAAAAATCAACTTTTAAACCAACATTAACTTCAAGTTCTTTTTTTAATCTTTCCTTAAGTTGTCTATTTGTAACGTCTTTTCCATCTCTCCCTGAAAACGGAGAGTTATTAGCCAATAAGTTTAATGAAATCGTTGGTTCGTCAATATTAATAGCTGGCAAAGCTTCTTGTTCTTCATTTAAACAAATGGTTTCTCCGATAAATATATTAGGCATGCCAGCAGTCATTACAATGTCTCCAGCATTAGCTTTTTCTATTTCTTTTCTTTCTAGTCCTTCAAAAGTGAATAATTTAGTAATTTTACCTTCTCGGATTTTACCTTCAATGTCTTTAATAATTACTTTAGAATTATTTTTTATTTCTCCTTCATAGATTCTTCCAATAGCAAGTCGGCCTAGAAAATCATCATAAGCAAGATTAAAAGGTTGTAGACGCAAAGGTTTATTATTTGCTTCTTCAGTTGAAGAAACTGGCACTTGTTTTAAAATTATATCTAAGAGGGGAGTTAAATTTTTAGAATCATCGTCTATGTTTATTTTGGCTATGCCATCTCGAGCGATTGTATAAACTGTAGTAAAATCAAGTTGTTCGTCGCTTGCTCCTAAATTAAGAAAAAGTTCATAAACCATTTCTTGTACAATATCAGGTCTGGCAGCGGGCTTATCTATTTTATTCAATACTACAATTGGTTTCAATCCTAAAGAAAGTGATTTTTTCAAAACAAACTTTGTTTGGGGCATTGGACCTTCTTGGGCATCAACTACTAAAAGCACAGAATCTATAGAACGCAAAACACGCTCAACTTCTGAACCAAAGTCGGTATGTCCGGGTGTATCTACTATGTTTATTTTTGTATTCTTATAGTAGATAGAAGTATTTTTTGAATAAATTGTTATGCCTCTTTCTTGCTCAAGAGTATCGCTGTCCATGGTCTCTCCAGGTTTTAATATTCCTGTTTGTCGCATTAAAGCTTCAGTGAGAGTTGTTTTACCATGATCAACATGAGCAATAATGGCAATGTTTCTTATCTCCATAAAAATTAAAACCGCCTTTCCTAAAGCGGTGGAATAACTTTACATTAGGTTAGCCTATATGTTTATTTATAATGTACTTTTTATAAAAAGTCAATATTTAAATTTAATTTATAAGTAAAATAATAAAATAACCTTTTCAAAAGACTATTTTTTTAATATAATCAATATATATGAAATATAATGTAGCTGTAATTGGAGGAGGCCCTGCTGGAATAATTGCCGCAGGAAGAGCAGGAGAGCTTGGCTCTCATGTTGTTTTAATTGAGAAAAATAAAGCGCTAGGATCTAAGCTTTTAGTGACTGGCAAAGGAAGATGTAATCTTACAAATAAAATAAGTGATTTTAAAAAGATAATAGATAAATTTGGGAGAAATGGTAAGTTTCTCTTTTCAGCTCTTTCTAAATTTGGAGTAGATGAAACAATAAACTTTTTTGAAGAAAATGGCTTGAAAACAAAAGTTGAAAGGGGAAATAGAGTATTTCCTATGAGCGATAAATCACAAGATGTGATTAATACTCTTACTAGATATTTAAGAAAGTCTCATGTTGATATAAAAACGAATTCAGAAGTAAGAAAAATTATAAAAAAAAATAATAAAATAGAAAAGATTTTGTTGACAAGTGGAGAAGAGATTATTGCTGACAATTTCATAATTTGTACAGGAGGAAAATCTCATCCAAGAACTGGTTCTACTGGTGATGGATACAGATGGGCTGAGAAGGTTGGCCATACAGTCAATAGACTTTTACCATCACTTGTGCCGATCATTGTTAAAGAAAGATATGTTAAAAGACTTGAAGGGCTAAGCCTTAAAAATGTTGAGATTAGTATATATAAAAATGGTAAAAAGATTATTTCCAGATTTGGCGAGGCAATATTTACAGCAGATGGGATGAGCGGACCAATAATTCTTGATATGAGCAAAGAGATTGGGAAAGAATTGCATAATAAAATTAAAATGCAAATTGATTTTAAACCAGCATTGGATTTTGTAAAACTTGATAAAAGAATTCAAAGAGATTTTCAAAAAAATCCTAATAAATTATTTAGAAATGGCTTTGATGATTTATTGCCTAAAAAACTTATTCCAGTAATTGTAAAATTATCTGAAATTAATCTTAATAAAAAAGTTAACTCTGTAAACAAAGAAGAAAGAAAAAGATTAGTTCATCTTTTAAAAGAATTTAGTTTAGAAATAAAAGGATTGCAAGATTTTAAAAGAGCAATTATTACAACAGGTGGTATTAAATTAAGTGAGATTGATCATAAAACAATGAAGTCAAAATTAATTGATAATTTATATTTTGCCGGGGAGATACTTGATCTTGATGGCCCAACAGGCGGGTATAATCTACAAGTTTGTTGGACTACAGGATATATTGCTGGGGAAAGTATAGGACAGTTGTCTTTTAATAAAAAAGGTTTTTTGTTAAAATAAGGCAAAGGTTTAAAATATTAATAATTAATAAAAAATATGGCAGACACAATTTACACAATTTTAGTAGCAATTGTTTTTATAATTTTAATTTCCATTAGGCAAGTTAATCAATATGAAAATGGAGTTAGATTTAAATTAGGGAAATATGATGGGTTAATGAAACCGGGATGGAGATTGATTTGGCCAATCTTCTTTTTCTATAAAAAAGTGGACTTAAGGGTAAAAGCAGTAGATGTACCAAACCAGGAAGCAATTACTAGAGACAATATTTCAGTTAGTGTTAATGCAGTTATTTATTATAAGGTTCAAGATGCAAGCAAGGCAATTTTAGAAGTAGAAAACTTTTTTTATGCTATTTCTCAATTAGCCCAAACAACAATGAGAAATGCGGTAGGACAAGTGGAATTAGATCAACTTCTTTCCCAAAGAGATAAAGTTTCTGAGAATATAAGAAGTGTTATTGACAAAGCTTCTGACCCTTGGGGGATTAGAGTTGACAATGTAGAACTAAAGGACATAACCTTGCCAGAAGAAATGAAGAGAGTTATTGGCAAACAAGCCGAAGCCGAAAGAGAAAAGAGAGCAATAATTATTAAGGCCGAAGGAGAAGCACTAGCTGCTGAAAATATGTCCAAGGCTGCTAAGATTTTATCCGAGCATGAAGGGGCACTTCATTTAAGGACTCTTCAATCCATCAACGATATAAGCTCTGATCAATCGAATACAATTGTTTTTGCTGTTCCTTTAGAGATTTTGAGAGCAGTTGAAGGAATTGGAAAGAAATTCTTAGGAGAAAATAAGGTTGAAAATAAACAAGAAATTAAATAACATGAAAAAAGGATTTCCTTATCAAATTCATATAATTCTTGGAATTATCTGGATATTTATCGGAATATTTCTTTATTTCGAAATTGGACTAGCTATTTGGGTTGGAGGAGGATTAATAATGATTATAATCGGTTTGCTTAACAGGAAAACTAAAATTAATTAAATAACAAATTCTATTTTTTAAAGGCTATCTTTTATGAAAGGTAGTTTTTAATAGAATTAAAATATATAAACAATATGTTAAAAGTAGCCGTGGGTTCTAAAAATCCAGTTAAGATTGAAGCAACAAAAAAAGCCTTTGAAAAAGTATTTAATTGTGAAATAGAAATTATTGATATTTCTATCCCTTCTGATGTTTCGGATATGCCTATGAGTTTTAAAGAAATGCTCAAAGGTGCTAAAAACAGAGCTAGTAGGGCAATAGAAAAAGTAAATGCTGATTACGGAGTGGGGCTAGAAGGAGGGTTTGGGCATGAAGAAATAGGGATTTTTTTAAGCGGTTTTGTAGCAATTATTAATCGACAAGGAGTTTGGGGGTATTCTAAAAGAAGAGGACTTTTTATGCCTGAAAAAATTATTAAACAAATAAAAGAAGAAAAGAAAGAATTAGGGGATGTAATGGATGAAATAAGAGGAATGAAAAACACAAAGCAACACGAAGGATGTGTTGGTTTTATGACAAATAATTTAATTCCTAGACAAAAGGAACTCGAAGGAACAATCATTTATGCACTTTCTCGGTTTACTAAAAAAGAAATGTTTGAATAATAATATTAGGTATTGACGAATTTTTACTTATATGCTAATGTGTTTACTAGGTAGTTACCTAATAAAAATGTAGTCGAGTTTTTAGGGTGCTAGTTCCAAGGGAAACCTTGGATTAATTAATTAATTTTATCTTTAATCATGGAAGGAACAATTAAAAAACTTACAGATAAAGGGTTCGGATTTATTGCCATCGAAGGTGAAGAAAAAGATTTATTTTTTCACAGCAATGAACTCAAAGATGTAAGCTATGATGAGCTAAAAGAAGGCGATAAAGTATCTTTTGAGAAAAGTGATTCTCCAAAAGGACCAAACGCAACAAACGTAGCTCGTATATAACAATCTATTTTAAATAGATTAAATGAAAGACAAGCCCCTCTGGGCTTGTTTTTTATTAGACGAATTGACATTTTAATTTAGAATGATAAAATTAAAATAATAACTAAATAACTTATCAAGAGTGCAGGGGAGGGATAAGGCCTTATGATCCTGCCGGTAACCCTTTAAGTTGACTACTTAGAGAAGGTGCCAAATCCAACCTCATTGAGGGAAGATAAGGGTCGATTAAAACTATTAAATTAGTTTTTGAAAATCTTTCTTCTTAATTAGAAGGAATTTTTATTTTAATTAACTTAAATGTATTTATGTTTAATAATGCAAAAATCTATACTGTTGAGAGTGTAACATCTGGACATCCTGATAAAATCTGTGATCAGATTTCAGATGCTATTCTGGATGAGTGTTTAGCTCAAGATCCAAAATCTCGAGTAGCAATAGAAAGTTTTGGAGGACATAACTTATTATTAGTTGGAGGAGAAGTGACTACAAATGCTAACGTTGATTTTAAGAAGATTGCGGAAGATGTTTATAGAAAAATTGGTTATGAAGATGATTTAAAAATAATAACAAATATTAGTTGCCAATCTCCTGATATTGCTCAGGGAGTAGACACAGGAGGAGCAGGAGATCAAGGAATAATGTATGGTTATGCCATTGATGAAACAAAAGAGTTTTTACCTAAAGGAGTTGTTCTAGTTCACAAATTAACCAAAGGGTTAGAAATATTAAGAAAGAATAAAGAAATTCTATGGCTTAGACCGGATGGTAAATCTCAGGTAACTATGCAAAATGGGAAAATTAGATCAATTTTAATTAGTTGTCAACATGATGAAAATGTTTCTCAAGAAGAAATTCGCAAAACAATTATTGAAAAATTAATAAAACCTATTGTAGGAGATATTAATGATATTGATATCTTAGTAAACCCTACAGGTAAATTTGTTAAAGGAGGTTTTTCAGCAGATACTGGTTTAACTGGACGTAAAATAATGGTTGACACCTATGGAGGATTAATTCCTCATGGAGGAGGATGTTTTTCTGGAAAAGATCCCAGTAAAGTTGATAGATCAGCTGCTTATATGGCTCGTTTTGCAGCCAAGAACATTGTGGCTAACAACCTAGCTAAAGAATGTTTAGTATCTGTGTCATATGCTATAGGTAGAGTAGAACCTTTAATGGTTGAAATAATCAATGAGAAAGGAGAAGATTTAAGCGGTGCTATCAAAGATAAATTTGATTTTAAACCTAGAGCTATTATTGAAACGCTAGATTTACTCAGACCTATTTATAGTAGAACAGCAAGTTATGGTCACTTTGGGAAATCAGACTTACCGTGGGAAAAGATAATTAAAATATAATAATTATTCCTTTGACAGAAGTCTCTAGATTAGTTAAAATTATAATAGTTAAAGTAAAAATAAAAATATGAATAAAATCATAGCAACAATAATTATTATAATAGTTGTTTTAGGATCATATTATTTGATGAAACAATCAATATCAGCGCCTGAAGAAGGAATGCCGTTAGAAGGAGAGCAAGACATAACAGAAGAATGTACGGACGATGATTCTTGTGTTGTTTTTGGAGAGACAGGAGATTGCAATTGTGGTTGTTATAGTAAAGACAACCTTCCAACAGAAACTGGTGGAGAATGTTTTTGTGCGGCACCAGATTCTTGTAAATGTATAGATAATAAATGTGAAGGAATTTTTGAAGATAATCAAGAAGATATAAATAGTTTTAAAGAATGTACGGAAGCAGGATATCCTATTCTGGAAACTTATCCGCTTCAATGTAAAACAGATGATGACCAAGCATTTACAGAAGAGCATTGTGTTGATAAAGATACTCAAAATATATTGAGTTTAGCAGATGCCAAGCAGATTGCCATAGAAAGTGAATGTGGAAACAGGTTAAAGGATACTTATGTTTGTAATGAAAATACAGGAACATATTGGATAGATTTAAATATTGAAAAACAAGGATGTAATCCAGCTTGTGTTATTGATATTACAAACAGAGAAGGAGTTATAAATTGGAGGTGTACAGGATTAATACAATAAAATATGAAAAAACAATCTTTAGTTAGAACAATTTATCTTTATATTTTTACTTTACTTGGTCTGGTGCTTTTAATTATCGGTGGTGTTAATTTTCTCAATATGGGACTTAAGGCATTTATTTTTACTCAAGCCGAAGAAGAACAGAGAATTCTTTATAAACAAATACCAACTCCTTTTTCAGCTTCAGAAATAGACAATCTTGAAAAAGAAATAGATGGAGAAAATCAAGTATGTCTTTCCGAAGAACAAAAAAGTGATATTGAAAGTTGGTTAGTTGATTATAATAATTGGAAAGAGACTAGTCTGCAAATTGATCCCATAGTTGCTAGAAGACATCGAGATGCATCTTTAAATTTATCTTTAATTTTAATTGGTTTACCATTATATCTTTATCATTGGAAAACTATTAAAAGAGAGATTAAAGAAGAAAATAAATAAAAAAGTCAAATTAAAAAAAATAAAAAATAAAAGTATGAAAAAAATAGTTAGTATATTCTTAGTTTTATTTGTTTTTGCTAGTTTAAGTATATTCTCTTTAACTATTGCTAAAAATGAAGATACAGGAAGTCAGGGTCAAGATGCTTCACCAGCAGGAGATGAACAAGGAAATCAACAGCAGGGCGAAGGGTCAGAAGATCAGGGGCAAGATGAAGGGCAAGGAGACCAACAGCAACAACAAGAGCAGACACAAGAGCAGACACAAGAACAAAATCAAGAAGAAAATGGTTTGCTTGGTAACGGAAATGGACAGCAATTAAGAGCTAGGACATCTAGCGAGTGGAAATCAATGATACAAGAAAAACGAGGAGAGATGATTGAAGAGATTAAATCAATGAAAGGAAATTTACAAAAAGCTTATCAAAACCAGAATGAAGTAAGAACAGCAGTGCATGCATTTCTTTCTATTGGAGAAGAATTAGTTGGTGATCTTGGCGAGGAAGTTTCTAAAGTTGCCAAAGAATTTAATAATTCTGTTCAAGAGACTATAAAGGCAGAAGAAACAATTAGGAATAAAAATAGAATTTTAAGATTTTTTGCTGGTGGTGATCAGGAAACAGCAGAAGAACTTCGGAGTTTAGTAAACCAGAATCGGATAAGAATTCAACGCCTTAAAGAATTGAAAGGAGAGTGTGATTGCGAGGATGAAGTCAGTACTTTGATGCAAGAACAAATTCAAAGCATGGAACAAGGGCAAGATAAATTGCAAGAAATGATTCAGAACGAAAAAAATGCTAGAGGCATTTGGGGATGGTTTAAAGGATTGTTTGGAAAGTAAATCTTATAATTTTTATTATATAGATTTTCCCGAGGGAATTATCCCTCGGGTTTTTATTTATTGATAATAAAGGTATTCTCTGATAAAATTAAATAGAATACTAAATTTATGAATATGAAAGAAACTAAAAGAAAAAGGATATTAACTGGAGATAGGCCCACAGGTCCTTTACATTTAGGGCATTTTGTTGGTTCTTTGCAATCCCGGGTAAAACTTCAAAACTCTTGTGAGCAGTTTATTATGCTGGCTGACACGCAAGCGTTAACAGACAATGCCGATAATCCTGGAAAAATAAGAAAAGCAATATTACAAGTAGCCATAGATTACCTTTCTATTGGTATAGACCCTAAAAGAACAACAATTCTTATTCAATCATCAATTCCAGAACTTGCCGAATTAAATTTATATTTTCTTAATTTGGTTACTTTAGCCAGGCTACAGAGAAATCCAACTATAAAAAATGAAATGAAGCAAAAAGGATATGGAGCGAATGTCCCCGTTGGATTTTTAACTTACCCCATAAGCCAAGCAGCTGATATTACTATTTTTAAAGCTGATCTTGTGCCAGTAGGAGATGATCAAATGCCTATTTTAGAACAAGTTAATGAGATTGTTAGGAAATTTAATAGAACTTATGGGAAAGGCCATAAAATCTTAAAAGAATGTAATGGATTTTTTTCAAAAACAAGTCGTTTACCCGGCATAGATGGTAAAGGCAAAGCAAGCAAATCTCTGAATAATGCAATTTATCTTTCCGATTCTAAAAAAGAAGTAACTAGAAAAGTTATGAACATGTATACTGATCCAAAACATATTCGGATTCAGGATCCAGGTAGGATTAAAGGCAACATAGTTTTTGCTTATTTAGATGCTTTTGATAACAACCTTGAAGGGTTAGAGAAACTAAAGAAACTTTATAAAAAAGGAGGGCTAGGGGATGTAGAAGTTAAAAAGAGATTAATCAAAATATTAGAACTTTTGCTTGAACCAATTAGAGCTAAAAGAAAGGAGTTAGAAAAAAATCCTGAGAAAATTATGGGAATATTAGAGCAAGGTACTAAAAAAGCAAGAAAAGTAGCTCAAGAAACAATGGAAGAAGTAAGAAAAGCCATGCAAATTAATTATTTTTAAAAGATATATGATAAATTTATTTAATCAAATACTTTCTTATAACAATTTTTTGGGGAATCCAATAAAAAGTTATTTTATTGCTCTAGTAAGTTTTTTCTTAATAATTATTTGTTTAAGGGTTTTTAAAAAACTTTTAATTAAAAAAATTATAAAGATAGCTGATCGTAAACAAATAGATTTTTTAAATTTATTAGTCAAAATAATAAACTTTATTAATTTACCTTTTTATATTCTTTTTTCCTTATATATTAGTTTCCAATTTTTAAATTTGCCAATAATAACAAATAAATTTATATTATATTCTTTAATCATTCTTACAGCTTATTATTTTATTAAAGCAGGGCAGGAGATTATTGATTATGGAGCTGAGAAAGTAATTAAAATACAAAAAAGGAAAGAAGAGGGGGAGTTTGATCCTTCTATAGTCTATCTTTTTTCCAAAGCTTTAAAAGTGCTTTTATGGATTTTAGTAATAATAACAACTCTCCAAGCTTTAGGATATAATATTACTGCTTTGGTGGCTGGACTTGGAATTGGAGGTGTTGCTATTGCTTTTGCTCTCCAGGGAATCTTATCAGATATTTTTGCCTCATTTTCTATTTATTTTGATAGGCCATTTCAAATAGGAGATTATATTGTAGTTGGAGATGATTCAGGTACTGTTAAAAACATTGGGATAAAATCAACTCGTATGCTAACACTCAAAGGAGAAGAATTGATAATATCAAACAAGCAGTTAACAGAAGCTAGGATTCACAACTATAAAAAAATGAAGAAGAGAAGAAATACTTTTACTTTAGGGGTTGTTTATAATACTCCGACAGAAAAACTTAGAAAAATTCCTTTAATAATAAAAGGGGTAATAGAGAAGTTTGAATTAGTTGAATTAGATAGAGTTCATTTTGAAAAATTTGGAGAATTTAGCCTTAATTTTGAAATAGTTTATTATCTAAACAGTGCTGATTATAAACAACATATGGATATTCAAGAGGAGATTAACTTACAAATTAAAGAAGGATTTGAAAAAGAAAATATTGAATTTGCATATCCAACTCAAAAAATCTTTTTAAATAAATAAAAATATGAGAAAAAGTGAAATAATTATTTTAGGGATTATACTAATATCTTTCATTATTGGAATTTATTTTTATGCTCAAATGCCAAGCATGATGGCTTCTCATTGGAATGCCCAGGGGGAAGTTGATGGATATATATCTAGGTTCTGGGGTACATTTTTATTCCCAATTATCTTAGTTGGTTTATTAATTCTTTTTACTTTTATTCCCAAGATAGATCCGTTAAAAGAAAATATTAAAAAGTTTAGAAAATATTTTGATACGTTTATAATCTTAATAACAATATTTTTATCGTATATTTATTGTCTTACTCTTTTTTGGAATTTAGGAAAAAGATTTGATATGAATATACTTATAATGCCTGCTATTGGAATAATCTTTTATTATTCTGGGGTCTTAATGGAGAATTCAAAAAGAAATTGGTTTATTGGTATCAGGACTCCCTGGACATTAAGCAGTGAAAATGTTTGGGACAAAACTCATAAAATTGGAGCAAAAATATTTAAAATTGCTGGTATAATATCTTTTATCGGAATTTTATTCGGGAAATATGCAACATTTTTGGTATTAGGATTAGCTATTTTTGGTTCAATTTATACAATTGTTTATTCTTATTTTGAATATAAAAAAGAAAAGATATAATCAACATAGCTAATTTTATGAATTCTTTATATGTTATTAATTTAAATGGTGATAAGGAATCATTTTCTTTTCAAAAAGTATATAATTCAGCTAGAAGAGTTGGAGCATCAAGAGATTTAGCCCAAGATATTGCCAGAGTTATAAAGAAGAAGGCATATCCAGGGATTAAGACATCAGAAATTTTTTCAAATGTTACAAAGATGCTAAATTCTGAAACTCCCAAAGCAGCTTTAAAATTTAATTTAAAGAAAGGGATGAAAAAATTAGGACCAACTGGCTTTCCTTTTGAAAAATTTGTTGGGGAGATTTTTAGAAAACTAGGATACGAAGTAAAGATTAATCAATATATACCTGGGCACTGCATACGGAACTATGAAATAGACTTTGTGGCTCAAAAAGAAAACATAATATATATTGGTGAATGTAAATACAGAAATTTACCCGGAGAAAAAGTTCATTCAAAAGATGCCCTGGCTAATTATGCTAGATTTTTAGATATTTGTAATAGTTCATTTTTTAAATCTAAAAAAGATGAAGGGCTTGAAGTAAAAACGATGATGGTTACTAATACTAAGTTTACTCAAAAAACCTTAGATTATTTTAAGTGTATAGGTATAGATGCTTTAGGGTGGAGATATCCCAAAACGCAAGGACTAGAGAGTTTGATTGAAGAAAATAAATTTTATCCAATTACAATTTTACCAGCTCTAAATTCTTATTTAGCTGATTTTTTTGTTTCTAAAAAAATAATGTTAGTTCAAGATATTTTAGATATTGATTCAAAGAGATTATCTAAAAAATTGAAAATTCCAGAGAGACAAATTCTTATTCTTAAAAAACAAGCAGAAGATTTATTACTTTAAAAATAAAATTAAAGTGGTAGAATATAATAATGAAAAAATCTTTAATCATAACGTTTTATACTCTAATATTATTTTTTCTTTTAATATTGGGTGAAATTTTTGTAGAAGAGATAGGAAAACTTTTTAAAGGTTCTTTGTTTTTTTTGTTACCTTTTGTTATTTTTTCTTTATTAGGAGTTTTGTTAATATTCTTGGTTCTTAAACAAAACATAAAAGGAGCACTTAAGAAATATTTATCATTAACAGGGGTTTCAGCGATTAGTTTCTTTATATTTGTTTTTCTGCATAATGTTTTTTATGGATTGGCAGAAATATCAAGTAATATTATTCTGTTGAAGAACTTAATGGAAGTTTTACATGTAATCTTTTTTATTATTGCTATTTTTATTTGTCCTTTAGGTTTTTTGATTGGTTCTATAAATAGCATAATAGTCTTTATCAAAAATAGGAAAAAAGATATAATTTTATAAAGGTCGGAGATTAATAAATTAAAATAAAAATATGGCTTTCTTTCAATGGGCAGACAATTGTGTCAAAAAAATGGGATGGATAGATGTTAAATTAGTAGGATTTGCAGGCGTGTTAATAGGAGTAATTTTAGTGAAATGGATACCATCAATTTTAGATATTAATATTTGGTGGTTTATTTGGGCTACGGTTCTTTGCTTAGTAAGAGTTTATTACATATTATTTTTTAAGAAATAATTTGCTTAAAAAAGAGTTTGACAGAAGAAAATATTTTCTGTATATTTAAGATACATTTGTTTTGAATTTCAAAAATAAATGTCGTGTTCTCATAGAGAACAGGTCGTAATATAAATTAATTATTTGAGAAAAATGGAAAAGAAACTTTATATAGGAAGTCTATCTTATGACACAACAGATGACAGTCTTAAAGAATATTTTTCTGCAGCTGGTGCAGTAGAATCTGTTACTATCATAAAAGATAGAATTTCTGGAAGATCAAAAGGTTTTGGTTTTGTGGAAATGGCTTCGGGTGAAGAAGCTGGCAAAGCAAAAGAAATGTTTAACGGAACAGAATTAGATGGAAGAAAAATTATAGTAGATGAAGCCAGACCAATGAAGGAATAGACTTTGAAGTTAAGAAAATCAAACCAAGAGAACTCTTTTAAAGAGTTCTTTTGTGTTATAATAGAATTGTTATAAGGATTATCGAAATTAAAATATTAATTAAAAAAATATGGCTAACGAACAAAATTCTAAAATATGCGGATATGAACATAAAATTTTATTTAAGAGTATCTGTATTATTTTAATAATTTTTTTATCTATCTTAACTATTTATGTTTTAGTTAGCGCTCAAAATAAAATTAAAGAAGGAAAATATATTGGTCAAGAAATAGAGAGTAAAAATACAATAACTGTTTCAGGAACTGGTGAAGTTTATGCTAAACCAGACTTAGCTCTTACTAGTTTTTCCGTAAGAACAGAAAAAAAAGAAGTAGCAGAAGCAATGACAGAAAATACAAAAAAAATGAATGCTGTTATCAACTCTGTGAAAGAAGAAGGAGTAGAAGCAAAAGATTTGAAAACCACAAGCTTTAATATCTATCCAAGATATGAGTGGCAGGGAAAGACAGAGTTTTATCCCAACGGCAGAAGAGTGTTAATTGGCTATGAAGTTAAACAATCTTTAGAAGTAAAGATTAGAGATATGGAGAAAATAGGTACTATTATTCGGAAAGTTACAGATGCGGGAGCTAATCAAATCGGAAACCTTCAATTTACAATTGACCAAGAAGATGAACTTAAAAAACAAGCAAGAGAAAAAGCTATTAAAGAAGCAAAAGAAAAAGCCAAAGAATTAGCTTCTCAGTTAGGCGTCAAACTAGTTAGAATTGTTAGTTTTAATGAAAATAGAATAAGTCCATATTACTATGGATTTAAAGATTCAGCTGCAACAATGGAAACTGCTGATGAAGAAGTTCCTCAAATAGAAACAGGAGAAAACAAAATAGAGGTTAATGTGAATATCACTTACGAAATAAATTAAAATGAAATTCTTAAATATTTTAGGATTAACATTATTTTTTCTGGGAACTATTATTTTAATTAGTTTTGGTTTATATGAATTTTTTCGAGATACAACAATTCCGGCTATAATTAGATATGGAATTATTGCCATTATTTTAGGAATAATAATAATTATAAGTTCTCTTATTAAAGAGAGATTAAAAGAAGAATAATTATATGATATTAACAACTTTGAACAATGTACCTGGGAAACAAATTAAAACAAGCTTGGGTTTGGTTCGTGGCAATACTATTCGGGCCAAAAATATTGGGAAAGATATCATGGCAGGGTTTAGAAATATTGTAGGGGGAGAGATAAAAGAATATACAGAAGCGTTGAATGAAGCGAGAGAAGAAGCCATGAAAAGAATGCTTAAAAACGCTGAAGATGTTGGAGCAGATGCAATAATAGGTATTCGTTTTACTACTTCTCAGATAATGTCTGGGGCAGCGGAACTTTTAGTTTATGGAACGGCAGTTAAGCTAGAATAAATTTAAATATTTGATTATTTCTTTTAACTGTGTCATAATGATAATACATTAATAGTATATTGCTATTTTTTTTTATTTCTATTCTGGTCATTAAAAAATAAAGAAGGGAGGTATTATAGTTTTTTTTGTTTCTAATTAAAAAAATTTTAAAAAGGAGAAGGAATGAAAGTTATATTTCAAGAATTGATAAAAGGCAATTTGCCAAAAAAGGAAGAAAAAGAATTTAGCGTTGTAAAAGGGGAAAAATCTTTTTTTATCTATCGCAATGGCAACCCATCGAAAGACCAAATTATGAAGTTTAACTTTTCTGAAGCAAGAGACGAGGCATGTGAAACAAGATGCAAGAAGATATTTAAATTGCTTGGATATCGGTTTAATGAGGAAACAGGAAAATGGAATAAATAAAAGTTTTTATATAACTGGGATAATATAACATTTTATCCCAGTTTTTTTGGAAAAATTTATATAATTTGTTATAATACAAAACATATGATTAATTTTAAAAAGTTAAAATCAAGTTTAAAGTCAGCTATTATAGGATTAAAGTCAGCAATTAAGGAAGAGCAAACATTCAAAATTCAAATAACAGTTGCAACCTTAGTTATTTTTTTTATGTTTTATTTTCCTTTGGATGTTTTGGAAAGGGTATTATTAATATTAACCATTGTTTTAGTTTTAGGATTAGAATTAATTAATTCTCAGATAGAAAGAATTTTAGATTTTCTTGAGCCCGAATTTAACCATAAAATTAGGAAAATAAAAGATCTTTCTGCTTCTGCTGTTTTAGTAGTAGTTATCGGTTCTATTTTTATTGGTCTTTTAATCTTTTTGCCTTATATCTATTAGATATTGGTTTAGCTAAAAAAATACCTTATATCGCAAGGTATTTTGTTATGGTTTTTATTTTTCAAGAAAATTGCTATAATTATATCTAGATATAATTTAAATTAAAAAATATGTTCAATTTTATTGACCAGTTTAATGGAAATTTATTTTTAAAAGTTTGTTTTACAGTCATTAGTGTTACAATCTTGTATTGGATTTTTTGCTATATATTTAATTTTCTTAAGAAATTTCTTCTTGGAAAAGCAAAGAATAAAAAAGAACGTTCAGACATTGAGATTTTTTCTAAAGCAATCAAATATATCGTTGTTCTATTTTTGATTATATTCGGAGTACTGTCTTACTCTGGTTCTTTAGTCAGCATTGGTTTATTTGCAGGTTTAATTAGTGCATCCTTTGGTTTTTCTTTGCAAAGACCAATTAGTGGAATGGCTGCCTGGTTAATGGTTGTAGTAAAAAGACCTTTTGAAATTGGGGATAGAGTTATTATCGGAACAGTAAAAGGAGATGTTTCTGACATTAGTTTATCTCATATTCATATTAAAGAGATTGGAGGAACAATACCCTCTGAAGAAACTTCTGGCAGGAGCATTTTAATTCCTAATGCTAAATTATTTGAGGAAGATATTATTAACTATACAAGAAAAGATAATTTTATTTTAGATGAAGTAAGTTTTCCAATAACTTTTGATAGTGATATAGATATAGCGCAGAAAATAGCGGAAGAATCTGCAGAAATCGTTCTTAAGGGTTATGAGAAAAATAAACAAAAACCTTATTCTAGAACTTATTTTCAACCAAGTGGAGTTGATGTCTTTGTCCGTTATCTTACTTTAGCTTCTAATCGTAACGAAATATCAAGTAAAATTACCCAAAACATTTTTAAAAAAGTAAATAAAAATAATAAGATAAAGTTTGCTTATTTCCACAGTCAAGTATTCTTAAATAATACTCAAAATGAAAAATAAAATAACAAATTTATTTGTTAAAAAAGAATTTCAAAGATTTTCTCCTTTAGAGATTTTATTTTACATAATAATTATTTTATTTTTTTTATGTATAATATTTCTTTTTGTTAGGGGAGTATATCCAGAAAAGAGGGATGACGAAAGAGTAAAAGACTTAGCCATATTAGAAAGAGGATTAAATGCTTACTATAGAGACTATGGAAAATATCCAGAAATCAAAGAATGGAAGTGTTTAGAAAAAGACAAAATAGAGAATGGAGTTTTTTTTCAAGGAATTAAAAATTATATTTCAGAAGTCCCTGAAGATCCTCTCTTTAAATCTGATAAATCTAATTCTAAATTTTGTTATTGGTATAAAACATCTCGAGATAATGCAGAATATAAAATTTATGCTGTTTTAGAAAAAGAAAAAGAAATTTATCAAATTTATTCTCCAGGTGGATCGGCGATTTATACCGGGGAGTTGGATGAAACAAAATGGTTTGATTATAATTGGAAGTTTAGAAAGAAAATAACTGTTGATCATACAAAAATTATTAATGATTTAACTGATTTTTCATTACTTGTCTATATAAAGAACGATAGTTTAAAAGAAAATGCTAGTAGAATTGGGAAAGATATTATTTTTATTGATGCAGATAATAATAAATTAAAAAGAGATGTAGAAAGTTATAATTCTTTAACGGGAGAATTATTTGCTTGGGTTAAAATTCCTTTTTTATCTTCAATAGAAGATACAGAAATTTATATTTATTATAATAATTCTAAAACAATTGAAAAAAATGATGAGGGAACATGGGATAACAATTTTCTAATGGTTCAACATTTTGGAGAAACTTCTGGAGATAGTTTTGACTCTACTATTAACAATATTGATGGAAAAGTATATGGAAACTTAAAACAAGGAGTTGAAGGTAAAATAAGTATGGCATATCAATTCGATGGAATTGACGATTTTGTTGCTCTTAATGATTCATCTTTGCTTTCTGATTTAGAGAATATAACAATCGGAGTTTGGATTTTGCCAAAAGAAGAACAGGGAGACAGAGGAATTATTGGATGGGAAGGGGATCAATATAGTGCTTGGCAAATAATCATGAGAAAAGACGAAAGTATATTTAGAACATCTATTTCTGGAAAATCATATCAGACATATTTAAAAACTCCTTTGGAAAAAGATAAATGGCATTATTTAACTTTTGTTTATAATGGAGAACAATTAATTTCTTATTTAGACGGAACAGAAAAATCAATAAAAGATGTTCCAAATGGAATTCTTACAAAAAAAGAAGGAGAATTTGCTGAAATTGGTAGATATAAAGGAGAAAGTTGGATTTCATCTTTGGGCCAAGTTTATAAGAGTTATTCTTTTAATGGTTTGATTGACCAAGTTGAAATATCAAACATTGCCAGAAGTTATTTCTGGATTAAAACTCGTTTTGATAACCAAAATAATCCCTCTAGCTTTATTAGTTTATCGGTAGAGGAATTATATTAATAAACCATAAGTATTATTTATGATTTTCAGAAAGCTGAGAAAATTTTTAGGATTACTTCTTTTTTTATTCCTAGCATCGGGATTTCTTTTAATTCCTAGCTCTTTTTCTTTTGCTGAAAATACAGAAACCCATTCTTGCGCTATTTATTTTACTGGCATTGGTTGTTCTCACTGTGCTAAAACAGATCCGGTAGTTTTTCAAGATTTATTAGAAGAACGCCCAAATTTGATTATTATTGAATATGAAATTTATCAACAAAAAGAAAATGCTCCTTTGCTTAATGAATATTGTCAGGGTTATGAACTTTCGCCTTGTATTCCCGGTGGTCCTAATTCTTGTTGTGGTCTCCCTATTATTATCTTTACAAAATCTCACCAAAATATCATTACTGGAGATAGACCGATTTTAGAAAATATTAGAGAAAAAATTGAAGAACTAGAAAATAATCCATGTCCGCTGATAAATGGAAATTCTCAGAGATTTGAGGATTTAAACTTGGCTACTTTGCCTGGCCAACCAAAGATATGGACAAAAGATAAAATTTTGATAAAAACTGGTCAAGAAGAATGGATTTTTGGTTGGAACGGGGAAGGAGTAGGAGAAAAAAGTTCTCAACAAATTAATTCTAATGAGGTTTTTCAAAGTTTAGTCATTGCTAAAAATATCACAGATGTTATAGATCAAATTTATTATACTTCTATTGACTCTATAGATGTCTCATTGTCAGGAGCATATATGCATTTTAATAATGCCATAAATTTTAAAGTTAAAATTGAGTCAGAAGTTTTTCAAGGAACAAAGCTCACTTTGATTAAAGTTTTATCTTTAGCCCTTATTGATGCGATCAATCCGTGTGCTTTGGCTGTTCTGAGTTTGATGCTAATTACGATTTTAACTTACAATCCCCAAAAGAAAAGAAATGTTCTGCTGGCCGGGCTAGCATTTGTTATTTCTGTTTTTATAATGTATTTATTCTACGGGTTAGTTATAATAAGATCATTTCAGATTATTCAGGCGTTAACTTCAATCAGAATTTGGCTTTATCAGGCACTAGGAGCAGGTGCCATAATTTTAGGAGTTTTAAAATTAAGAGATTTTTTTCGAGCTCAGGCTGTTTGTAATACTGTTCCTAAGGTTAATAAAATTATCTCTAAAGTAACAAGTCCTATAGGAGCCTTTGTTGTCGGTGCCTTTGTTACTGTCTTCTTGCTTCCTTGTACAATAGGACCTTATATTATTTGTGGGGGGATACTGTGTTCTCTTGATATTTTAAAAGCTTTTCCTCTACTTTTGCTTTACAACTTTGTATTTGTTCTGCCAATGTTGATTATGGTTTTAATAATTTATTTTGGACTTTCTAAAATAAAAGATATCTCAAGCTGGCAGGCCAGAAATATTAAATATCTTGATTTGATTTCTGGACTCATAATTGTAATTTTGGGGCTGGCTATGGTTTTTAGTTTAATCTAATAAAATGTTTTTAGAAATCAAAAATTTAAAAGTTGAATCAAATGGAAAGAAAATATTAAAAGGCGTGAACCTTGAAATAAAAAAGGGCGATGTTCAGGTACTTCTAGGTTCTAATGCTTCTGGTAAAAGTACTCTTTGCCATGCTATTTTAGGAAATCCTAAATATAAAATAACATCTGGCCAAATATTTTTTCAAGGAAAAGATATTACAAATTTTACTCCAGAAAAGAGAGTAAGACTTGGACTTGCTTTATCATTTCAATCACCTCCAGCAATAAAAGGAGTCAAAACATCCAAATTATTAAATAAAATTTCAGTTATTAAGAATTCTAAATTGAAAGGATTAGAGCAAATATTTAATAAACATCTCCTAAAGAGAGATGTAAACTTAGATTTTTCTGGAGGAGAGAAAAAGATGTCAGAACTTATCCAAATATTAGTATTAAATCCTAAATTAGTAATTTTTGATGAAGTTGATTCTGGATTGGATTTGAAAAAGATAAGAAGCGTAGCCGAAATGATAAAAAAAGAATTAATAGATAAAAAGATTTCTGTTTTATTAGTTACTCACTCTGGATCTATTTTAAATTTCTTAAAACCAAATATTACCAATGTAATGGTTTCAGGTAAAATTGTTTGTAGAGATAAAAATTATAAAAAAGTATTAAAAACTATTAAAAAATATGGTTATGAAAAATGCAAGAAATGTCCATTTTTGGCAGATTGATAATAAAGTAAAAAATATCCTTAAAGTAAATGGAGTTACTCTTTTAACTAGCCCGGAAGCATGGGAAAAGTTTAATTGGACTAGAAAATATTTTTCAAAAAGACCAAAGCAAGGTTATTTTATTTGGATAAAAAATCAAGTAAATTTTCCTCTTTTTTCTTGTGTTTCTATCGCCCATAAAAATATTAGTCAAAAACTTCAGAATCTTTTAATTGTAGAAAAAGGACTGAAAGTTTCGCTTCAAGGATCTTGCAATAGTTTAAAGAAAACTTTGAATGGGAAACATAAAGCCAATGGGAAAATCATTTTAAAACAAGGTTCTTCTTTAAAATATAATCATATCCATACTTGGGGAGAGAAAGATATTGTTGAACCAGAATATGAATTTATTCTAGAAAAAAATTCAAAGTTAGATTATACATATAAAACTCTTTTTACTCCTAAGAAACTTAAAATAAATAATTCTTTTAATCTTTCTGCTGGAGCAAGTTGTGATATAAAAATGATAGCCAATTGTGTGGGGACAGAAATGAATATAAAGGATGTTTTGATTTTAAAAGGGAAGGGCTCTTCTGGTATTATTAATCTTAGGTTAGTTAGTGGCAAAAAAAGTAAAGTTTTAGCACACTCTCAAGTAATTGCCGATTCAGAAAGCAAAGGACATTTGGATTGCCAGGGATTATTAACTGATAAAAAATCTAATATTTCTCTGATACCGGAATTAGTTTGTAAAAATAAACTTGCCCAAATAACACATGAAGCTTCTATTGGGAAAATTTCTCAAGAGCAGTTAAATTATTTAAGAACGAGAGGACTTACTGAGAAACAAGCTACAAATTTAATTATTAATGGATTTTTAGAAACATGAATAAAAAAATAGCAGTTGCTATGTCTGGAGGAGTAGATAGTTCAGTAGCAGCAGCTTTAGTAAAAGAAAGTGGAGCAGAAACAATTGGAGTTTTCATGAAAGTTTATCCTGATTCTTCAAAGGGTTCTGAGAAAAGAGCTCGAAAAATAGCTCAAATTCTCAATATCCCTTTTTTTGTTTTGGATATTAAAAAAGAATTTAAAAACAAGATTATAGATTATTTCTTAAGGGGATACAAAAAAGGAATAACACCTAACCCTTGTGTTCTTTGTAATAAAGAAATTAAATTTGATGTCTTGTTAAAAGAAGTTAAAAAAATGGGAGTAGATTTTTTAGCTACTGGTCATTATGCTCGTATGGTAAAACAAAAATTATTAAAAGCAAAAGATAAAAAAAAGGATCAAACATATTTTTTATGGCAATTAAACCAAAGAAAGTTAAAACATATTTTATTTCCAGTTGGTGGATATACTAAAAAACAGGTAAAAGATTTAGCTAAAGAATTTAAATTACCAATTTTAGATATTCAAGAATCACAAGAGGTTTGTTTTATAAAAAACACATGTAATGATTTTTTATTAAAAAATCTTAAAAAAAATCCAGGGAATATTATTAATACACGGGGGGAGATTATTGGTAAACATAATGGATTATGGTTTTATACAATCGGGCAAAGAAAAGGAATAGATATTTCAGGGAAAAAACCATTATATGTTTTAAAAAAAGATATTAAAAAAAATACTTTAATAGTTACCGAAAATAAAAAGGAATTAGAAAAGAAAGAATTAATAGTAAAAAATATAAATTGGATTTCCAGAGAAAAACCTAAATTACCATTAAAAGTAATGGTTAAAATTAGATACAGATCTTCTTTATCTCGTGCTACAATTATAAAAGATGTGATGTATAAAGTAGTTTTTGATAAACCGCAAAGAGCGATTACTTCAGGACAATCAGTAGTTTTTTATAAAGGCCTTGAAGTTTTAGGAGGCGGAATAATATTATGAAATACGATTTTATAATTTGTCATTATGCAGAGATTGCCTTAAAAGGAGGCAATAGGAAATTCTTTGAAGAAAAATTGATAGAAAATATCAGGACAAGTTTTGTTTTGAATTCTTGTAAGCATGTAAAAACGATAAAAAGGATTTCCGGAAGAATTTTAATTCAAATTGAAGATGGAATAAAAGAAGATAAAATTAAACAAGCATTAAAAAATGTTTTTGGAATTGCATATTTTAGTTTTGCTGTAAATTGCAAACAAGAGATAAAAGAAATGAGCAAAAAATCTTTTGAAATTTTAGAAGATAAAAAGTTTAAGACCTTTAAAGTGGAGACAAAAAGAGGAGAAAAAGATTTTCCTTTAACCTCTCAACAAATTAATGAACAAGTAGGAGAGTATATATTTGAGAAACTTAATCCTAAAGATTTAGAATTTAGAGTTAATTTGAAAAATCCAGATATAACTTGTTTTATTGAGGTAGTAGAAAAATATGCTTTCCTTTATTTAGAAAAGATTAAAGGACTAGGAGGTTTACCAGTTGGTGTAAGTGGGACAGCAATCTCTTTATTATCGGGAGGGATTGATTCTCCGGTAGCAAGTTTTTATGGGATAAGAAGGGGAGTTAAAATGGTTTTTTTGCATTTTTATACAAATAAGAAGTTTTTAGAAAAAATTAGAAAGAATATCAAAACATTAAATAAATATCAATTTAAATCAAAGCTTTGTCTAATCCCATTTTTAGATATACATAAAGCCATTTTCCATAAAACGAATCCTGAATTAGGATGTATTTTATGCCGTAGATTCATGTTCAGAATTGCCCAAGCCTTAGCAGAAGAAGAAAAAGCAAGTGCTTTATTCACTGGAGAAAATATTGGCCAAGTTGCCTCACAAACCTTAGAGAACATGAGAGTTATTGAGGATGCAATAAACATTCCTGTTTTAAAGCCTTTGATAGGGATGGATAAAAAAGATATAATAGAAAAAGCAGAACAAATAGGAACTTTTGATATATCGGTTTTACCAGAAGAATTTTATTGTCAAAAGTTTTTAGCAAAACATCCTGAAACAAAAGCAAATTTAAAAAGAGTTGTTATAGAAGAAGAAAAAATTGAAGTCCAAAAACTTATTGAACAAGCAATTAAGAGGATGAAAGTCGAAAAAATTTAAATTATAAAAACATATATGTATGAAGATTTAAAAAATAAAGTTGCTATTGTTACTGGTGCCCGAAGGGGGATTGGCAAGGCAATTGCCCTGAAGTTGGCTAAAAATGGGGTTAAGGTTGTTGTTACCGACATTGACCAAAAAGAGTGTCAAGAAGTAGTCAAGGAGATTGAAGGGTTAGGAGAAGAAGGATTAGCTTTTAAATTAGATGTGACTAATGAAGAAGATATTAAGAAAGTTGTTCAATTAACAAAAGAAAAATTTGGCAGAATAGATATCTTAGTAAATAATGCCGGTATTTGTTTACTTGAAGACTTATCAAAGATGGACTTATCAATTGTAGAAAAAACTTTAGATGTTAATCTTAAAGGATTAATAAATCTAACTTATTCGGTTTTGCCACAAATGACAGAACAAAAATATGGAAAGATAGTCAATATTACATCAATAGCTGCTATAGTCTCTTGGTCAAAAATATATACTTACTCAACAACCAAAGGAGGAGTAATAGGATTTACTAAGGGACTGGCAGGAGATTTTGCTCAACATGGGATTAACGTGAATGCTGTTGCTCCAGGAGCGATTGAAACCCCAATGTTAGATTCAGTTTTGAAAGAACTAGGGTTAAAGAGAGAACAAGTTTGTCAGGTGACACCAAAAGGAAGAATCGGCAAACCCGAAGATATTGCCAATGCTGTCAGTTTTTTAGCAAGTGAGGAAGCAGATTTTATAACAGGTCAGGTTTTAGTGGTTGATGGTGGATATACAATAAAGTAAATATATGACAATTGATAAAAATACCATTTTATCTGAAATTTTAAGGAAAAAAGGAGCAGAAGAAATTCTGATGAAATATAATTTACCTTGTTTGACTTGTCCAATGGCTAAATTTGAAATAGAGAGCTTAAAACTTGGACAAGTTTGTGAAACATACGGTATTAATATTGAAAAATTACTTGCGGAATTAAATAAAAAGTAAATGATAGATCATAAAAAATTAAGTTTTTTGATTGTTCTTTTTTTATTTTTAATTAATCTAATTGTTTGGCAGGTTGTTTTTTCTTTAAACAAACAAGATTCTTTAGAAATAACATTTTTTGATATTGGACAGGGAGATTCTATTTTTATTGAAACACCTTATCAAAATCAGATTTTAATTGATGGTGGTCCTGATTCAATGATCTTAGAAAAACTAGCAGAAGAAATGCCTTTTTGGGATAGAACAATTGATCTTATTATTTTAACTCATCCCGAACAAGACCATATTACAGGGCTTTTAAATGTTTTAGAAAGCTATGATGTTGAAAGAATTTTATGGACAGGAATTATACGTGATACAGCTCAATATGGCAAATGGAAAGAAATGATTAAAAAAGAAAATGCCGAAATTATAATTGCTCATAGTTCTCAAGAAATAAAAATAGGAAATGTTTCCTTAGACATTCTTTATCCATTGGAAAGCTTAGAAGGAGAAGAAGTTAAAAATTGCAATGATACATCTATTATTGCTCGTTTGGATTTTGGGAATAATTCATTTCTTTTTACAGGTGATGCTACAAAAGTTTCCGAAAAGAAAATAATATCTGAGAAAGATGAACTTTATTCAGATGTTTTAAAAGTTGGGCATCATGGTAGCAAAACATCCACTTCTAAAGAATTTTTAGAAAAAGTTTTGCCAAATATTGCTATAATTTCATGTGGCAGAGATAATGCTTACGGGCATCCACATGAAGAGGTCTTGAAAAATTTGAAAGAACTTGGTATAAATATTTTAAGGACAGACCAAGACGGAGACATCAAAATCATTTCTTCAAGAAGAGACTTTGTAGTCAAAACAAAATTATAAAAGTCTTTTTTGCTAGAGAACTATATTATTAACTATATTTCAAATATGAAAAATGCTCAATTTCCGATTTTTAAAACTAAAATCGAAGGAATAAATAGAAAATTTAATTTAGCAGACCCTAAAGAAAGGCAGGTTTATTTTGAATTAAAAGCAGGAAAAGAAATTAAGAAAATTAGAGAGTACTTAAAAGAAAAAACTTTTATTGCTTATCTTTTAGGTAAAAAGAATTCTGGTAAAGGAACCTATGCTAAAATGTTTAGAGAAGTGATAGGAGAAGACAAAGTAGAACATTTTTCTCTCGGTGATGCAGTTAGGCAATTAGATGAAGTTGTCAGAGACGAAAATAAGAAAAAAGAACTAATTTCATTTTTAGAAAAAAATTATAGAGGGTACTTATCTTTAGATAAAATAATTTCTGCTTTAGAAAATAGAAGTACTAAAACCCTTTTACCTTCTGAATTAGTTTTAGCTATAGCTAAAATGGAAATAGCTAAAAGAGGGAGAAAAGCTTTCTTTATTGATGGGTTTCCTAGAAGTTTAGATCAGGTTTCTTATTCATTATTTTTTCGTGAATTAATTGGTTATAGAGAAGATCCAGATCTTTTTGTTCTGATTGATCTTCCAGGGTCTGTAATTGACGAAAGAATCAGATGGAGAAGAATTTGTCCTAAATGCCAAACTTCCAGAAATCTAAAATTGCTTCCTACTTTAAAACAAGAATATGATAAAGAAACTGGTGAATTTCATTTGATATGTGATAATCCTGATTGTAATGGGGCAAGAATGGTTTCAAAAGAAGGGGATGAGTTAGGGAATGAACCTATTAAAGAAAGATTAAAAACAGATGGTGAATTAATTGAGAAAGCATTTTCATTATATGGAATTCCTAAAATTCTTTTAAGAAATTGTATTCCAGTAGAAAAAGCCCTTGAACATGTTGATGATTATGAAATTACCCCAGAATATAGTTATAAGTGGATTCCAGAAAAATCTAAAGTAGATATAATTGAAAAACCTTGGCAAATATTGGACGACGAAGGAGTGCCTTCTTATAGCTTACTAGCAGCGCCAGTTTTAGTTTCTTTGATAAAACAGATGGTAAAAGCATTGAATCTTTAGTAAAGATTGACAAGTAGTTTTCAAAAATTATATAATAGAGATACAAGTCCTATTGTTGTCCATACAAATTCTTAGACAAAAACTTCTTATAGGGATTTATATTTACTAAATATAATGTTTAGTAAGAGATTCCCGTCTTAGATCAATTCTGAGATTAATGGATTAATAATAGGGCTTTTAATTAAAAAACCGCACTTGGTATAGTGCGATATTTTATTTATTTGAGATTATATTTTATTTCTTTTTAGATAGTGTTTTTATACATTTTGTACATGCTTTCACTTTTTTGCCATCAGGAAGAGTAACCCATTGAAGATTTGGATATTTTCTTTTTTTAGGAGTAGGGTTGTATTTCCCTCTAAGCTTATTTAGCTTTCTTTTCATTATTGATTTTTTACCACAAATTTGGCAAACTCTAGACATATTGATATAATATAAAAGTATAATAACTTAATTGATATTATACAAATATTATCATAATATATTTTTAAAAAAATTGCAATGGAAATAATATTAATCTTTATAATCTTAATTTTTCTTTTCTCTGTTATTATCCACGAGGTAGCTCATGGGTTAATGGCTGATTATCTAGGAGATCCAACAGCTAAATTGGCTGGTCGTTTAACTTTGAATCCTATAAGTCATTTAGACCCAATTGGTTCAATCCTGGTACCCTTATTCTTAATTATTTCGCAAGCAGGTATAATCTTTGGATGGGCCAAACCCGTTCCCATAAATCCTTATAATCTAAAAGATAAAGTTTATGGCCAGGCTAAAGTTGCTTTTGCAGGACCATTGGCAAATATTTTGGTTGCTTTAATTTTTGGAATAAGCTTAAGATTTATTCCTTATTTATTTTCTTATCAAATTGCAATAAATTTAATAACTATTTTTAGTTATATAGTTTGGATAAATCTTATTTTAGCTATTTTTAATTTATTGCCA
>Ga0208904_1000119_pt1 | contig 67512 bp, 107 predicted proteins | sample AntAceMetag02UKB_FD_184774 | JGI IMG/M metagenome (GOLD analysis project Ga0208904, IMG submission 184774) | Saline lake microbial communities from Ace Lake, Antarctica - Antarctic Ace Lake Metagenome 02UKB (SPAdes) (version 2) | ecosystem: Environmental > Aquatic > Non-marine Saline and...
TTTCAATCGTGATTTTAACGGTTAGGTTAAAACATTTGTTTTCTAATCGTTTTCGTTTGGTTGTCCAATGATTTATCATTGTTGCCCTTCCAAAAAGGAAGATTAGAATTGCATCGCTAATTTCGGATAATATACTTAATCTCATTGTTCACCTTCCCATGTGATTAATATTATGCTCATTTGGCGGAGTATAGTTAATATTTTTTTGTTCCCGGTCATGTTATTGTTCCTCCGATTGATTGGATATTCTAATAGAAGTATATAAAGGATGTACGGTAATTATCAATTTCGGTGAAAGATGCGGTATATAAAGATCGGGAAGGGTTTTGTATTTTTGGTTGGTATTATTAGGATATTGGTACATTTGTAGATTGTTGGTAATTGGCTCGAAATGACAAATCAGATATAAGTTAATTAAAAGTTAACTTTGAGTTAACTTTTAGAAATACGTTAACTTTTAACATAACAATTAGTTATACAATTTTGTATAATAAGTGTTCGGAAGGTGGGTGTATCGGAAGGTGACCTTATAGGTAACGTCCACGATTCGATAACATCCTATAATGTATTATATTACATAAATGCAAATAGGTATAGAACGGTAACAAACACAAACCCAAACGTAAATGGATTTATGTATAGTACCCACCCAAATTTTGCAACCAAAATACGAACCCCTATGGGTACTACCTTCTTTCCATAAACTACGAAAATTAGTAGTAGAAAACCATATATAAACGCAACATCGTATACCACTTAATACCTTACCGAGCTTCAAAAAATATCGGTAAACAACAAAAAAAATTTCGGAGGACACCAAAATGAAAAAAATCCACATAATAAAAAAATTCCATGAGACATTCATAATTATATGTTTTCCAAAAAATACAAACCCGAAAATTATAGTAAAATTGTTAGCAATATACATCAAAAAAAGAATAACAATAGTCACCGCTTTCGAGGGTGACATAGAAGCTTTAATATTAAATATAAGGTGACCACCATGCCATGTAAACGCCCCCTAAAACACCGAATCAAAAGTTTATGCCACGAAGAATCCTGTGTCGGTTGGCTCAAATCCGACAAATATTACGTCTGCCCCTACTATGCCCACAAATTCCCCATCGAACGAGTCCCGCACAAAATGAAACTCGTAATCCTCCAGCTACATAAACTCATTACCGCCTTAAAAAAACACGTGGAGGCTCAAAAATGACACTGCCAAAATGTAAAAAATGTGGTTGTATCAACCTCAGAAGAAAAATAAATCCAAGCGGCGGTACAAGAAAAACATTCTGTTACCAATGCAACACCATAGTATTCTACGCTAACCGCAATCCAATAATCGGTGAAGATAGACTCTTCTCAATCCCACCCGAACTTCTATGGCCATACCGGGGTGCAATAGAATGAAACATTGTCACAATTGCGGTTCCACCGGATTCCACCGCAAAAGATACAAAAATGTTTGTAACCAATGTCTCACAACATACATCCGTTACCAAATATTCCATGATGACATCAACAAGCGTTGTTCCAATGATGACTATGTATACCGTACATCAGAAACAATGCACATCCAGTCCGGTAACCCGATACGCTGTACCGTTTCTCAGAGTACACCACCCGGAACACTCCTTACCACCGATATTCACGGCAACACAGTTCCGTGGTCAATATCACATCTACCACGAACAGTGATCGGTGTTGTAAACACCATACACTCCAATGGAACAATCGAGGTGTCAATGTCATGAGAATATGCAAATCCTGTGGCTCAACCGGATTCCACACCCAAGACCACCAAATGAGCTTCACAATCTCAAAACTTTACCTATGTAACCAGTGCGATAAAATATTTCAACCGTTCAACAACCTACGAATGAGATCATATTATGAAATATGTCAAGATAGATATGGAGAATGATAAAATGCACCCGATAGAAAAAAAAATAAACAGATGGCTTACAAAACTAAATAGATCACCCGACAACCTATCCTCACGCAACCTCGAAAACATAAAAATAATAAAGTTGGTCTTGACCCGCCTCCTTCGAAAACCACCAACATCAACCACACAATGCAACTGTCGCATCAACAAAACATTCGTAATAGATTACACACCCGATGGATCACCTCACGAACTCTATTGCCGAAAACACTCACATGCGGTGGTCACATGACCACGGTATGGCTTTTTAAAAACGGTTCCTATGTCTGTGAGTGCGGTCACATTTGGTATCCATCCGATATACCATACGAGTGTCCCGCATGTTCAAACGCAATTTCAAACTGGAGGTATGAAACATGATACCACCGAAATTTATGGCATACGACAAGGAGAACAAGCGATTATACAATTATGAGGAAATATATTTAATCGGTAATGGCGGCAAATTTGTCTATCTTTGCTACAATGGACCCGGCGATTGGGATTTGGATATGATGACTTCAATCGGTGGTAACAACCTCGAACTAATGCAATTCACAGGATTCCATGATAGTGATAAAACAGACATATATTACGGTCACATAATAGAACATGACTACCCAATCCTGATAAGCCCACTTATTATGGATGAAAAGTGGTTTCTACACGAGTACAGTGGAGTTCTATTCGACCCACTTGAAAAAATACATACAAAAATAATTGGACACAAATGGGAGGAATCATCATGAAAATAACCCTAAACCATGAACAATACAAGGAATTACGCAATTTCACAAAAGTTCTCCTGAACAGCATCGACCACCGCAACATACAAATTAACCTATCGATGACACCGCCTCTCATCCAAGCCATGAAACTACTCCGCATTAACATACACAATTACCTCAAATGTCACATTTGCGGAAAACGTGCCTACCACATCCTCCACATCGACAAACTTGAATACCCTACTATGGAAGATTACATAAAACAACTCTTATTCGAGTTTCCAAACAGAAAACCATCAGTCTTCCACAAACCCCACTATTGGTGCGGTAAATGTCTCCCTGACCCCTGTTATACGGCACTAGGTGAAATCCCCGGTGTTGTACACAAATTCCTCTGAGGTGATAACATGACATGCGAAATGTGTTTAAAAAAAGTAAAATTCGATGGTATCCTCTTGAATTACGATGGGCAATACCATTTCTGTTCACTACACTGTCTAAAATTATGGATAAACGAGATGTTAACATGAAAACAATAATAAAATCAGAAACAATAAATAGGCGAGGTTCCCGTCTAACCAAATTTAAGTGGAACAACCTAAACGTTATCGTTGACCACGATAAGCGGCGTGTAACGGTCTATGATGGCCCTACGCACTCTGTGGCATACTGCGCCACCGATGATGAGTTCGACCCCGTAGTGGGCCTCGCAGTGGCTCTTATGCGCCACTCAGTCAAATACCACCACGAGTGGTCAAAAGTAAAAGATTCCATCATGACCGCCTGTGATACAACGAGTGTGACAAAATGAATGACAATATAGTAATCATATTTGTTGTGTCAATAATAATTGGAATAGTTATTGGTGCATCGGTTTTTTTATCTATGGGAGGCACATCCTCGGATGATGAGTTTGAAGTTGAGGGTAAGTATACAATCGGAAATCAAAGTTACATAGAGGTTAGTGATACATGGTATAGTAAAGACCCCATAAGAACCGTAGAGGTCGCATCCTCGACTTATGCTAACCTTACCATAGGTGATATTATCTCTGAGAAATACTTGATCTCTATCAGCATATAGGGCGTAATGCCCTATTTTTTCATTTTATACGAAAGTTAGTAAACGTAAATAGTTCTGTATTCATACTACTTCTGTCGAACAATTTCCCATCAAAATCACCGTTTTTTTCATTTTATACGAAAATAGTAATTTGCTGAAATCCCCATTTTACCACTTTTACCATTATCTGTTTGCGTATTCATCATAATTTTTTTTACAAACCTTTATATACTATCGGTTAACTTCTATATAAGGTTAGGGAAACACTTAAACCTATAAAGGAAAGAATTATCATAATATAATATATAGATAAGGTTGTACAACCAGTAGGGGGTATATACCCCCCCCCCTACCTTAGAAAACGGCAACATCGTCTAGTTGCAATAAATCGCAACGTAGTTACCTAACCAAACCATTTTTTCTATTTTTTTTGAAAAAAACTGAAAAATCGATTTTATAGATGCAAAACAATAACCCCTTATACTGGTTTTGATATATAACTATATATCGCTGAAATGGTATTGTTGCATTATCATATTTTTGACCATTTATACCGCAAAATATATATAAATACAAAACCATGTAGTATGTGGTGATAACATGAGTGAATTTAAAACATGCATCGAATGTAAAAGGACAATAAGTAAAAATGCGTTTTCAACAAGCCGCAAAGGAAAAATATTAGATTTTTGTAGAAAATGTGGGGAAAGTCATGGTACATCCGAAAGCCATAAACGAGCAATGCGTAAATATTATAATGCGCCACGTGGACGATATAATATGTTAAGAAAGCGATTAGAACAGTGTGGTATAATGATAGAAATGCCGATGGATGCGTTTCTTGAAACATGGAACGCATTACCGCATGAATGTCATTTCTGTGGATCAAAAACCATAGACAAATCCGAGATAGAAAACAAACGTATCGTCAGAAGCCTTGGACGAGCAACACTAGAACTCATACCCGATATGATGGATGGTGAAATAATAAAAATATGTGCTGTATGCAATCTATTCAGACGAGGCGTTCTACCAAAAGAAATAATGGAAAAAATAGGAGAATGGGTCCGTGAGGACTTTAAACCATTCTCAGATAATTTTTGGAATTAAAATAAAGAGAGGGTATAAAACCCTCTCACTCTTTTTCTTCATTTTCAATATACTCATACACCGAATCATCATACCAAAAGTCGGTGGGGTCAAAGTTCATCCCGAACAACGGAAAGATTGCGGGGAGGACACGCCTGTATCGCACAAAAAACTTATCCTTGCTCTCTTTAACCTTAACCTCATATTCATACCCAAATTTGACACGGATCATCCCAAGTGTGTACGTGTACGAGTCCATGTTACCGGGTTTCAATGTCTCGATGAGATTCCTCTTAACCTTAATTTTTCCGTTCACATTTTTACAAAATTCACGGGAATCATTCATTATCGCACCGACACCGATCCCACGATGCCACATCTTTGTCACAATTGATTTATACTTCCGGGTATTACGAAACTTATTATTTTTCATTCTATCACCTTACAATTTCCAAGTATCCTAACATAATGTTGCTCTTGGTCTATGGCCGACATACCGCATCCGGGACACCATTTCAAATCGTGGCGATAACTTGTCCCTTCATATATTGATCCACACTCACATTTAACTTTTGTCATTTAATCATACCTATGTAAATCTTCGTAAAATTTTTCATAACATCTGTTACTGCACCAGCCACGATACCCTATTTTACTTCTGCAATAAAAACACATTTTCGGAATATCTTTATCCATTCATAACACCTCTAGGGCTTTTTCGAAATCTCTAAACGCTATCAGATTTTTGTTCTCGGTGACAACTATCATCGGATATGGTGACTCGCTGTAATCAACACCGATTATATCACCAAAGGTGGAATCAATCATCCGTGAGCCACTCACTATGAGTATCCGTTCCTTATCACCGTGGGTAAGTGTCATTACCGCAGAGTTATGCGTGTGTGCGCCTATTACAACGTCAGCATTGGCACTATCCAGAATAGGACGCATCGTGATTAATTTAAAACCACCATAACACGGATTATGATATGACCCGCCCGGTAATTTGTGCTGGATAAAAAAGTAGTACGTTTTATCACCGAATGTCAGGTACATCCTCTTGTAGTACGCACGTGTTTTAGGACCAGCAATGTACTCGTTGTAAATGTGTTCATCGATCCCATAGCCCACCGCACGTTCATCACGAAGTTCATGGTTTCCAAAAACATACCCAATCACACGATCCCCGATACCATCGAGGAATACTTTCATGAGTTTCATCTCAGCGAATGTCCCGTAGCTATCTGAGAACGAGTTGCCGGGAGTGTTGATTGTCCCGCATGTATCTCGCATATCGCCAAGTAGCAGTACAAATATGGATGGGTCAGCTCTGATTGTGTCAACCACGTATTTTACATATTTGTAATCGGTGAATAAGTTTGCCAAGTGGAAATCACTCAAAATTAAAATTTTACATGGGTATGGCAAATCCTTAAAAATATCTGTGTCATTGCGGAACTCTTTTCTAAATTCTTTTGACACCGCTTCCAATTTAGTAAAAATCTCACCATCATAGTCTGCTGGTGGTGGTGGTATACGTTCTGACTCTCCCACATATATTAAATACTCACCTTTGTATTCTATTGCACCATTACTATCCCTTGTACACCGCAGAATCGTACTTGATATATGTTTGCGATCCCCGATGCTCTTTGGCTTTATGCCACAGAAATAATATTTGTCATTTTGGTATAGATGATTGTACGCATCTATTTTTAAGACTGGAGAGTTATTTTTTACGAACTTTAGTAACTCAGCAGACCTAACTGTTGATAACTGTTTACAATTCATGTTTTTCACCTCTCTGATTATAGTGTTGCATTTATTTAAGTGTTTTTATAAAAAGTTTTATATAAATACAAGTTGTTAGAGTGAGTATGATAAAACATACCCATATAACGAAACTACAAAAAAAATATGGTATTTCGAGAGTAGATAAAGACTTTTATGATACCCTCGATTCATGCATCAGTGATATTGTCGAACAAACTATAAAGATTTTATCCGTTAATTATCCCAAAAAATTAATCACCAGTGACATGCTTCGTGAGGTAGTATCAACATTATTGTTCATGGATATAAATGAAATATCAGAAGAAGATTTAGACGAGATGTTACTAGAGATAAAAGGTGACGATGATGAATAATACTGATTGGTTTGAAGGTAAATCAAGACTCGGTAAATTTAAAGAATTTGGTAATTGGTATCGTGTATGGCATAGAGTATTAAATGGATACGCATTGTGTATTACTTGGGTAGAAACAAATCCGAAAGTGTATAGAATGTCAACGACTTATGAACCGTATGTATTAGGACACCGCAAAACCTTGAACGGTGCTAAAAACTATTTATCCAAATTGATTTCAGAGAGAGAACCGGGACCATTTTATGATGATGGTCATTTTTCGGATTGTGCAATACATAATGCTCCAGCTTATCCAAAAGGTAAATGTGATTGTAGGAGTGATGACAATGGCGTATCGTAGGTATTATGATGATGAGCGTAAGCAGACTAGATATGAGAATCGTGTCAAGATTCTAAAAAAGGCAATAAAGATTGAGTTTGGTGCAAATTACATTAACGAGTTTCATCAGCCGTTGATCATGCAGTTGGTCAGGTTGGAGTTGGAGATGGAAGAGTTGGAGATGTTACTGATTGATAACGTGACGGATAAGGATGTGCGTGGGTGGTTGAAGGATGCACGTAATGAGTACAACAAGAAGGTCGGTCAGTTAAACATGAGTATGAAGGATTTGCGCAAGGATCCGGGGAAGAAAAAAACAAATAAGGTGGAAAAAAAAGATGAGTTATCATTCTTCGGTGGTCTAAGTGATTGAGGTCGGAATCAAAACTGATGGCAACGTGTCATTCAACATGATAGATAATGATAATTTATTAACTTTTGCGTATAACGTGATGAACGCCAATGGTGAGATACTTTACGTGAGACCATTGACAATGATATATGTGGATACGTGATGATATGAAAGTAATAATAAATAAATCAGATATAATCGTGAAGGATCACTTTGTGTTTACGATAAGCGCAATCTCAACTTTAATTTTGGCACTCTATGTCGGGTCATTAATAAAAGGATACGAAGCTGGTTATGGATTGGCATTTGATCTTATGAACACATTTATGTCATTTCTGTTGGGTATGGGATTGAGAAAAATATTACCAAAACGGGTGAAAAAATGAGTGATAATCCAAAAAAAGGCAATTATATACTTGAACTGATGAAAGTATTTTCCTCTGAGGAAGTTTGCAGACAACATCTAAGGAAACTCAGATGGGATGCGGGAGAGTACTGTCCTTATTGCGGATGTGAGAAAATATATGAATTTAAGGACGGAATATCATTCAAGTGTTCTGATTGTAGAAAACGTTTCAGTATAAAAGTTGGAACAATATTCGAAGATACTAAAATTTCGCTCCAAAAATGGTTTGTGGCTATATATTTGATTACATCGCATAAAAAGGGGATTTCATCTATCCAGTTAGGCAAAGACATTGGAGTAACACAGAAAACAGCATGGTTCATTCTACACCGCCTCAGACATGCAAGTAAGACAATGGTTTTCAACAGACCACTAAAGAATGTTGTCGAAGCGGATGAGACATACGTTGGAGGAAAGGAAACGAATAAACATTTGAGCAAAAGAATTAAGGGAACACAAGGCAGGAATACTAAAACCAAAGCTCCCGTTGTTGGAGTAGTTGAGAGAAACGGCAATGTGATAGCTAAGAAAATCGAAAATGTGAAGGGCAAAACCATCAAATCATTCATCATTGATAACGTAGTGATTGGGTCTAAACTTATGACTGATGAATACAGGGCATATAGGGGGATGGAATACCTCTATGACCATAAATTCATTACGCATTCCAAGGGCCAGTACGTCAAGAACGATATTCATACTAACACAATTGAGAATTTTTGGAGTTTGTTGAAAAGAGGAATTTTAGGGATTTACCACCACGTAAGTGAGAAACATCTGAACAGATATTTGGTGGAGTTCTCTTTCAGATACAATACCCGTGTACAAACAGAAGAGGGCAGATTCAATTCTATTTTATCGAATTGTGGTGGAAGATTGAAGTATAATCAACTAATAGGGGAATCACAATGAATGGAAATACGGATTCACAAACACCGTTAAAGCTGGACATGCCGTTTCAAGAAGCTCTATATCGATACTCGAAAGTGAGTACACGGGAAACGGAAGAAGAAGTTCTTGTTGTGGGAAAGGCCAAGCCGTTTGTAAAATGGGTAGGTGGAAAAAGAAGTCTTATAAATGAACTCAACGATAATTTACCCTCTGATTTTGGAAATTACTATGAGCCTTTTGTTGGCGGCGGAGCTTTGTTTTTTGCATTGGAAGAAACGTTGTCAGGTTCTTTCATTTCCGACCGTAATTTAGACTTGATAATAACATACAACGTAATAAAAAAGGATCCGCATAAGCTGATAGAACTTCTAAAGATACATGACGAGAAGCACGGTAAGGAATATTACTATAAAGTTCGTGGGAAACACGAATTACAAAATCCAATCGAAATCGCCGCCCGGCTTATCTATCTAAATAGAACCTGTTACAATGGACTATATCGAGTGAATAAATCGGGTCATTTCAACGTTCCAATCGGGAGATATAAAAACCCGAACATTATTCAAGAATCCAATATACTGGCCTGTCACAAGGCACTGAAATCGACTTCTATTGAGTATCGGCAGTTTGACCAGATAACTCCTGAGAAGGGCGATTTTGTTTATTTTGACCCCCCTTATCATCCAACAGATGAGGCATCATTCACGACTTATACAAAGTCAAATTTCACAGAGACCGACCAAGTGAGATTAAGGGATTTCGCACTGAAATTACATAAAAATGGTGTCAAGGTAATGTTATCAAATTCCAATACCAAATTCATAAACAACTTATACGGTGACAAGGCATTCAAGATAAATATTGTAAAAGCCCCAAGGTTTATAAATTGCAAATCTAACAAACGAAATGCGGTAGAAGAAGTACTGATAGTGAGTTATTAAAATGAAACAAGGCGGACACATAGCGAACAAAACTGGCAACATGCTGGAAAGTTTTGTGGAAGACATTCTCGACCGTAAGAATTACACGTACATAGACAAGATAAAGTTTAGGCCAGCCATATATTTGGGACAACCGATTTACAGCAAACAATTCAACATTGCAAAGAGCATTTACGGCACGAAAACATACTGTGATTTCATAATTTTCCATCCAAGAAAACACCCCGAATGTCTGATTATCGAATGTAAATGGCAACAGTCCGGGGGTTTCGTTGATGAGAAATATCCCTACTTGATAATCAATGTTCAAACGAAATATCCTCATAAGACCGTCCTACTTTTAGATGGTGGAGGGTATAAAAAAGGTGCAGAAGATTGGATAAGAAATCAAGTTGGGAATAACTTGTTGAAGGTATTCAGTATGTCCCAATTCCAGAAGTGGGTAAATCAAAAAGGTTTATAGCTTTGGGTCATACAAGTATATAATTGCCCAAAAAAATGTAGACAATGCGGTGAACCAATGAAAATTTTGGTTATCAATCAGGATGTTTGTGATCATTGTTTCAAAGAGTGGTTTAGAAAATAAAAGTAATTATCACCACAGGGTATTAATTATAAAAATTAAAAAAATTATAAAAAGGTTTAAATACAATTGATGCTATTATATATGTGATGATTTGCCCGATATGTGGAGAACATACCGACAAAGGCATAAGTCACAATGAGTTCTGCAAGACTTTTCTCACAAAATGTTCCGAAGACCCTGTGTTTTTCTTCGAGAACGCACTTATTATAAGATATATTAAAGGTAAGCCACAATTTTTTGTGCCGTTTGAATGGCAAAAGAAAGTTCTACGGTACATTAAGAAGTGTGTGAATACTACAAAGTGTGATAACTGTGAAGAATTGTTCCCACTCATTGATGATGAGTGTACAAGGTGCGGTACAAAATCAACTCATGAACCAATGCAAATTAGATTGGTTGTCCAGAAGGGAAGACGAGTAGGATTTTCCGCATTGATGGCCGGATTGCATATTTGGTTTACGTTGGTAAGGGGTGGATATGAAGGTAAGGCGAAATCGTGGAATATCATTTCTGCATCTCATTCCCAGGCAAAGGAATTATTTAATACTAGCCGGGAAATGATTTTGAGTAATCATATCTTCCGTGGTAGTCTGAAGATGGAACAGAATGGTCATGAGTGTCTGAGTAAGACAAAGGCCACATTTGAGAGTCCTGGTGGGAGGATAGAGTGTAAGATTGAAGCATTTGCAAGTGGTGGAGCAACTCACAGAGGATACTCACCTACGGGTCAGACCTTTGATGAGGCTGCGCAGATTCCCGAACAGGATTTTAATGATTTGGATATATCAAGTATGACTGACGATGATTTTCAGATTGTCGGGAGTACGCCGTTTGACGATTATGGATTTTTTTATAAGATATTGCATCCTGATGAGAACGAGGAAAACAAGAAATTTAGTGGGTATAAGAAGTTTTTTGTGCCGACCATTGAGTTGAGTGTTGAGGGAAGGATGATGGTGGATAAGGGTGAGCATTACAATTTACAAAAACGACATATTAAAAAGATTCGTGGTTATCGTGTAACATATAATAAGTTGATGCCACGAATTAGAAAGTATGATCATTTAACGTTTATGCGTGAGGTTTTGGGTGAGTTTGTATCGGGAAGTGATTTGTACTATCCGACCTCGATTGTAAAACCTAGGATTGATTACAGTATCGAGCCGATTGATTTGAACAATTTGACGTACAGGAGTAAGTATGTTAAGTTTTTGATCGGGGTTGATATGGCTAAAAGTGTTGACAAGACTGCGGTGGTAGTTTTTGGTCAGAATAAGGATGGTGGATTTGTACCTGTGTTTTGGGATCGGTGGGGGAAGATGGATTATGATTTACAATATGAAGAACTGCAAAAGATTTTCAATAGTTTTTTTGATACAGGGATAGAAACGTTGTTGTATTTGGATAGTACTGGAAATCAAAAATCAAATTTGGATATGATGCGTAGATTGGTGGACGAGGCTTATGGTGTGGATTTCGGTTTGTCACGTAAAAAGGATATGGCAAATATCATGTATCAACTTTTGGTGCGTAATAAGTTAACTTTGATGTGGGAAGAAAGTATTTATCGTGAGATTACGAGTGTTACATCTAATTTGAAAAGTACAACTGGTCATTTAGGTGATTGGGTCGCTGCAATGTGGTGTGCTTTGTCAGAAGTTGAGGTTATTGGGGAGGATGGTCCTGAAATATACAAAGATATTATGCAATTGCAGACGATCCGTGATCCAAGGGTGGATTACAGACCGATCGATATGTTGTATAGTGACAGTGTTCCTTCACACGCACAAGAGTTGAATAAATTGTTTTAGGTGATAAAATGACACAAGGTAAATGGTCAGTAGCATATAAGGCTGAAACTGGCGAAACAGAAATGGTGGTCAGTGAGTCTGAGGATGCCGTGTACAGGTCTCCCGGTGCGTATACCGGAACTGGTGTAGAATATGATGACACGGTGAGCATAGAGGATTATCTAAAGATGGTAGATACTGACCCACAAATCGGTGCTGGTATATTACTTATCAATTTGGCGATTTTGTCTAAGCCGTGGGATATTATATATAGTAATGAAGAGGGTACTGATGAGGAAATAAAATTATTTTTGAAGAACACATTTAAAAATGTTAATGAGACCATTGGGTGGGGTGGTGGATTCCGTGGGTTTCTGGAAGAACTTTTACTTACTCCGGCGATTGGGTTTAGTGTTGTTGAGCCTGTGTACGCACCAACTTTGGAAGGTAAAATGGGTATAAGCAAGTTGAAGGTTTTGCCGCATGAAAGTATTAAATTTGATTGGGATGAATATGGTAATATGATGGATATTATCCAGACAGGATTCGGTGCGGATAAATATCTTACGCCGATTGAAAAGTTTTTGGTGTGGACATATAATAAGAGGGCGGGTAATCCTTATGGGATTTCATTTTTGAAACGTGCGTATAAACATTATAAGATTAAAGAGTTTTTGATTAAAGAGTGGAATATATATCTGGAGAGAAAGGCGACTCCTGTTCCGGTTGGTAAAACGAGTACGCCGAGGATGAAAGAATTGCATAAGATGTTAAGTAATCTTAATGCTATGAGTGCCGTGACAATGCGGAAAGAGGATGAGTTAGATGTTCTGGATATGAGTAAAGCTAAGGATGAGTTCAAAGCTGCGATAGGTTATCATGATACTATGATATTTAGGGCTATGTTAACGCCAACGTTATTGTTGGGTCAAGAGGATGTTGGTGCAAGGGCTTTGGGGGATACTCATTTTATGGTGTTTATGTGGAATGTTAATAAAAATAAAGAGGATATTATTAATTTGTTTCAACCGCTAATTAAGACATTGGTTGATATTAACTTTGGTGAGCAAGAAAATTATCCAAGTTTGAGTATACCAGAGTTGTCAAGTATTGAGAAGCAGAACTTTGCTGATGTGGTTTATAAATTGGTAACTGGTAAGGTTGTCGCACCAAATGAAGAGTGGATTAGAAAGAAACTGGATATACCCACCGATCCTGTATTGTTGGATATTGAAGGTGTTGGTGAACCTACTGAGGAAGCTGGTGGTGTGGTTGAGAATGATGGTAATATCGGTGATGGTGGCGGTGGAACAGAGGAAGAGGAAAAGTCTGTCAAACAGGAAAACGAGGCGATCAAGAAGATATTTGATTGGGGAGACAACTTGATTAAGAATGATTTGATTGAGTATAGCGAGTTATTGACAGATTATTTTGTATCGTGGATGGATAGTAATTTGAGTGCGGAGGATATTTTCGAGAAAGTTCGGGAGTTGAAAGTTCCGAAGAAGTATGAGAAAATATTTGTGAAGAAGATCATTAAGAGTTGGGATAGGATTGCTGAGAAGGCCGGAAACAATGCGGATAAAACGGTGGGTCAGGCTATTGAAAGGAGGGTTGGTGGTGTATTTTCGCAGAAGGCCGAGTGGGAAGATGAGCTTGATGATACAAGAGAGTTGCAGATGACAAGATTATTTATTACTGCGGGATTATTGCATGAGAGGATGGTTAGTAATGCTCAGAACTTGATTGTAGATGGGAAAGTTCGGGACTTGACAGAAGATGAGATAATAGATCGGTTTGAGGATGAGTCTCCAGGATATTTTAATCAGATTTCTGAGAGTGTAGCTGGAACTAATACAAGTGTAGCTGTCAATGCGGCGAGAGGTGCTGTGTTTTTGATTGCTGCAACATACATTAATGGGTTGCAATATACTGCGGTACTTGATGAACATACTACGGATTTCTGTGCAAGTCACGATGGTCAGATACTCCCGGCAGATGACCCGGCGGTTGCCACGTTGACACCACCGAATCATTTTATGTGTAGAAGTATGTGGGTTCCTGTGTATATATGGGAGAACAAACCGAGTAACAATTGGAACTTTGATATTGAACCGGATGAACGGTTTTTGGGTGTATATCCACAATGAGGTGATTAAAATGGAAGAAGGAGAGTTTATTAAATCAGATTTTGGTTCTGATGAGTATGAGAAGGTTGTGACAGCTTGGTTCAGTGAGGATAAGGGGATTAAAGCTGTTTATGGTGAGATTAAAGATAAAGAATGGGAAATCCAATCATATCTCTTTTCAAAGGAGAGTGGGTGGACGAGTGAGAAAGCTGAAGAATGGGTGAAGGATAACCACGAGAATCCGGGATGGGTATCATTGGAGGTTGGATTGAAGGAGTACTCGTTGGAGGATATTAAGGATGATGGTGGGGTTCCTACTGGTGAGATGGAGATTCGTGGTATTGCTGTGAGTACGGATATAAGTAATGAACATCGGTTCCCGGCTGAAATATTGAAAACTAATCAGACACTTGGTGGTCAACCATTGATTGAACAACATAGTTATTACCCGTGGGAAGTATTGTGGAGTGATATGTATGGTAAAATTGAAGGGTTGAAGTCGGTGGATGCCGGAGTTTATGATAAGGATGAGGATGGCAAGGATCATGTGTTGAAGGGTAAACCGAATGTGGAGTTGCACTTTAAGGGGAGACTGTGGAATGACCAGATGATTAAAGTGGTGAAGGAGTTTCCTGAGAGGATTAAATTTAGTGTTGGATTTAAACACTCATTTTATTTGGAAGAGTATCCTGCAAAGTGGACAGATAATGATGGTAAGGATCATGAGTATGTGAGATACGTTTCGGTGTCAAAGAAAGTTGAGTTTGACCACTTGGGTATTGTGACAAGACCTGCGGATGGTCGTGCAATATTAAAAAGTGAGAAAAAAGAGGAAAAAGCTAAATATGATGAGACCCCTATTGTTAATGGAGAAATTGGGGATTCTGATTGTTTTTTAGATGATGGAGGAATTAATGTGGATGATGAAGCTATAAAAATTCTACAAGAAAAGCTTACCGAGTTAAACGATGGTAAGAAAGTGTTTGAGACAGAACTTGCAGAACTCAAACAGGGTAAAGAGGATTTGGGCGAGGCTTTAAAGACCGCTACTGAGAAGATAAAAGAAGTTTCGGGAGAACGTGATGGATACGCTTCTGAACTTTCTGAAATACGTGAAGAGGCTCGATTTGGGGAACTTGAAGCGTATGTTGATGATTGTATCAGTAAAGGACTTTATACTCCCGTTCAAAAAGAAAACATAATCAAACAGTATTCTGGTTTTACACCGGATCAGTTTGAATTGCAAAAAACGATTGACGAGGCTGCTACTCCTTTAGTGCATCTTGGTGAGGTTGGTCTGTTTAGTGAATCGAAAAAGGATAAGGAGACAACGATTGTTACTTAGAGGTGATTGTTATGGTGAAAGATCAAAATATGAGAACTTACGGTACTCTCCATGCGGCACAGGTCAACATTAAAGCGGGTGACGCTATGTATTGGGATGCGGCTGGTACGCTTCGAATATGTGGTGTTAATGACCATTACAGATATGCGGGTCAGGCTTTAATCATTGGTTCAAACGCAACTGGACTGGAACAGGGTGGACATATAATTGCATTGGATACGTGGGGTGTTCGTCATGCGTATGGTGACCCGATTACTTTTACTTATGTAAAGGGACAGTGGCTCACTACGGGTGCTACGGGATTTCTGATTCCGTATCTCGGTAGGGCGACTTATCAGCATACGGTAACTGGTGGAGAGGCTGCGGCTGGAATAATTACACTCCCGGCTTATTGTGATGCTGCACTTGCTGTTTATAATGCGAACTTGTTTATAGATTTCGTTATTTCAACAAGTACGACAGTTCCGGGGCTTGGTGTTGTAGGGATGAATGTATTGGCTGATGTGGCTCTTACGTTTAATCTGGTTGAGATTAATGCTGGAGATATTATAGATGTGACGTATCTGCCTAAGAATGGTAAGATTGCGAAACTGATGAGTGCGCTTGACGGTAATGACAGGTGTAATGTACAACTTGGGGGTGTTTGAGCATGAGTAATTTTAATAGTAAACAACAGGGCGTTCTTGCGGCTGGTGAAACTGGTGTCGTGGATGGACAAGCGTTGTATTGGGATGCTACTCCTGAGTTAGTAACTTGTGGAGTTGGTGACGATTACAGGTTTGCTGGTGTGTGTGAACTTATTACAACTGGTGAGGCTACTGATGTTGTAAATGTGATTAAGAATGATCTTGTGAATATTCTTGGTGATGGTGCAAGTAATTATGCTTTTGGCGATATACTTGAACTTGGTGCGGCTGGTGTGTTTTCACACTCGCTGAATCATGCAGTTGTACTTGAATACACTGCTGATGCTGCCGATGAAGCTGCTGACACTATTCCTATTCCGCTAAACGCACAGGGAATTTTGCTAGTGAGAAATGAATCACAGGCGATTGATTTTGTACTGGTTGATCCTCATCTTGCACAAGCGGCTGGACAGTTGGATGTTGACTATGCTAACTCGATTATGCATGGTAATGTGGCTGCAAGTGAGATTGTGAATACTGATGTGTTTTATATACATTATATACCGATTAGACAGGGTGTGGCTATTGCACGTGAAGCTGGTGCAGCACTTGTGGACCTTGATGCTTACGTTATGGGGGTGTGATTTAAATGCCGTTACAAGGAAAAATATATGAGGAAGGAATTTTTGTAAATCCTAATGCTATGGATACGAGGCAGAAGAAATCTTTTGCTAAACTTTTGGAGAGTGTTCTGAAGGTTGCATCGGACAAAATCGTGGTTCAGGATTTATTTGTGATGAACAACCTCACCAAAGAACAGGGAACCGAAGGTAAGTTTTACAATTGGGGTCAGCTTACTGCTATGCTAAAACCTGATGCAGTTCCTACGGATTTGCAAAAAGTTGAAGCTGGTATTGAGGAATATTCTCTGCTTGAATATGAGGTGAAGGTTGGAATAACTGACAGGTCAAAAATTAACGCACAGATGGATGCACAATCGATCCTAACTGCGGGACAGGCTGGTCAGGCTTTTGCACGTAGTATGAACGCAATCGCTTTCACTGAGACGTATGCATCTAATGTGGCTACGGCTGCTGCGGCTGCATGGTCTCCGGGTACTGCGACTGATATTCAGATACTTAATGATATTCTAACTGCCCAGGGTAGATTGAGGGCGGCTGGTTTTAATGCGAGTGTTGCACTTCTGACGTTTGCTCAGAAATCGAGACTTGCACAGATTGGTTGGAATATTGGTGCTGGTATGACATTTAAGACTTTTATGACTGACCAATTGGAGATTCCGAATTGGATAGTTGTGGATCAGATCAATGAGGTTTTCCCTGATGGGACAGCCAACATTATGTTTAACCCGGCTGGGAGTTTTATCCTTATGGATAAGAGTGCTTATGGTGTATTTTCACAGCGTTCCACTACGCTAGAATTTGTACGTGATGCCTTTGCGGGTATCGACTTTGGTATCATGCGTAAATATTACGCTGCAAAAGGTGTACAGACTACGGCTTGTCAGGAAATAACTGGCTGTGTAATTTAGATTAGATGTACGAGTCTCCCCTTACCCAAGGGGAGATATTTTTTTTTATTTTTTTGGGGGTATTCTTATGGTTAAAAAGAAAGGATGTAAGGATGGTAAAAATAAGGATGAGAAGAAAGAAGAAACACCAGTTGTTTCCAATTTGTTTGATTATGAAATAAGGATGGTTTTGTCAAAGTTGTGGTGGTCACAAAAGAATTTCACTGACCCTGTGACAAAGTTTCATATTATACCGGGACCGGGTAACGCAAAGGAGTTACCTGAGAAGTTGTCTCATGGTATGGAACACGCTATACTATCTGGTATACTTTTGCCAGTTGAACCTAGAATTGAAATAATCAGAAAAGAAAAATCAAAAGGAAACTATAATGGGTGTTAGGGGGGTTAAAATTATGAACCCCGGTATGAAAGGCGTTGATTTGACGATAAAGGTCGGTGGTAACGAAGTTACTGTTGAGGATGCATCGGAAAAGCAATGCCTTATTTATTTAATAACTGAGTGGAGTAATTTGTCTCCTGCTATAAAAGAAAACAAAGAAAAGATTGAAGCACTAACTAAGAAGGTGTTTTATCTTATGGGTGGGTGGGTTTTTATACAAATCATTTTTACTTACGTTTTAACAAAAATTTTAAAGTGAGGTGTCTTTATGGTTACTAAAAAGAAATTGATAACATTTGTTGACTTTGCCGAGATTAGTGATACCAATATAGAGGATTGGAAATTGATTGATTGTTTGCCGAGAGGTAAACTTGTTGGTGTTCATGTACAACGGTTGGAAGGAGAAGAAAACGCATTAGATACTCCTACTTTTACATTTAGAATTTATGCAGATATTCAGGATACTATGGATTATCTTTTGGTGGATGTTGATTGGAATGGTGTTACTATTGCGGAGAATTATCCGGTTGATGCGAACCAGAATACTATTGATACAGCTTATGAGAGTTATGATTATCGTGATAATGCTGGTGCTGGTGATCCTCAGATGTTCGCAGAGATAATTTCTGTTGGGTTAAACAATCCTGTACTTGCGGGATTTACTTATAGGTTGAGGATAGAAACATTACAGGAGGATTAACATGACTGTAATTTGGAGAGTACCAAAAGAAGGTGATTCTGATAACATTGTCACTGAGGCACGATTAGCTGAACTTGATCTTGGGAATTTACCTTTTGACATTGATATTATACGTGGTGTGACTGATGCGGTTGGTATTATGGTGGAACAGGGTGGGACAATTACAAGTCAAGCCGCAGAGGTTGATGTTTATATTAACAATGCCCCAACTGGTATATTTAAACCAACAGTAGTTAAAATTGATTTTACTAATCAACAGGCTGGTGAAACTATCAGGGTGAGAGAATATTATAGGATTGCGCCGGGTGGTAATTTCATTTTGGAAGATGAGGTTAGTTATCCTGGTGTTCTAGCCCCTGCTTTAATTCCGGTGAATTTAAGTTATTCGAGGTATGGTGTCAGGGTTACAATGGAGAGAACTGCTGGAGTACAACGTGATTATCCGTATGAAGTATTTTATGAGGTGTGAATAATGTTTTACGATAGTTTGTCGATTAAACAAGGAGTTTTACTTGATTTGCCAATGCGTGAAGGTATTAGAGCTGTTACGCATGATGTATCAAAAGCTCATCTTCCAATGACGTTTGTTAATACTCCTACATGGGCAGAATTAACAACTGGGAATAGTGTCATTGAAATGGATGGTATAAATCAATATTTACAATGCCTTAATGCATCATGTACCGATCTTGATTTTATAGCGGGTGATTATAGTGTTAGTGGTTGGATAAATTGGACTGATACGGGGAATTCTGAAATTATAATTGGACGATACGAACTTGATGTTGGTGGATGGGAATTATATCTTACCAATGTTGGGGCGGTGGATCATTTAACAATGAGGCATCATCATGCTGGTACTATTGTAGATGGTAATCCACGAACTGGAAGTGATTCAGTTGGGTGGACACCGGGAGTGTGGCATCATTTTGGCATAAGTAGAAGTGGGGCGGTTGCACAACATTATATGGATGGTGTTGCATTAGCTATGACGTATTCTACTGGTGGGATGGTTGATCCAGAAACAACTGTACAGGATTTGGTTATTGGAACTAGATTTACAAAAAATGCGAATTGGTATGATGGACAGATCGATGGATTTGTAATTCATAATCGGGCATTGACAGCTAGAGAATGGGCTATGATTTATGAGATTGAAGGGGGATTGTATCCATGATTGGTTTAATTGAAGGATTAAGGCGAGTTGCAACGTTGGTAGGGTTGATTCCTACAACGGCAATGAGAGGAACTGATAGTGCGGCACTTGCTACTGTGGCAAGTGAAGCAAGATTGGCTGAATTGGATGCTGATGATGATGAAACATCAGTTATGGGTGGAGAATATTCTGCTGCAACAAACAAAGATTTTTATGAAACAAGGTTACATGCAAAAAAATCATTAGATGCTAATACTGCTTTGATTATAAGGTCTTTAAATCAATCGGATAATATTACTGCTATTTTTGATGCTAAAGCAATATACGAAAATTAGGTGATTAATTGGCATATATAACTGCGGATAATGTGAGGTTGCTTACGGCTCAGATTACTGGTAAGGATTTGAGTACATCTGATATTGAACAGTTTATAGAATATGCTGAATCCGAAATACATTCAAAGTTGGAAGGGATTTATACAGTTCCGTTTGTCGCTAATATTCCGATGATTAATTTTGTGGACACGTATCTTGCATCGGGTTATTGTTTAAGGTTATTGTATACAGGTGCGGGAAGAAACAAAAGCGAGTATGGTGAGATGCTGATTAAGCAGGGTCAGGAAATGTTGTATGAGATTTGCGAAGTTAAATGTAAGTTGATGGATGATACTGGTGTTGTCATTGAACCGATGGGTGGAAGGACAACTGATGAACCTGTGTATGTTAGTAATACAAATGATGTTGAGTATTATATGCCAACTTTTGATGAGGATTATTGATGGTTAATGTTACGGTTGAATTGTACGGTATAAGTGATGTGGCCGCCGTTGTAAAAACAGTTCAACATAGAGTAATGAATTTGAGACCAGCATGGTTTGGCATCCGTGATGTAATTTTGCAGGGTACAAGAGAACGATTTAATAAACAAGGTGAGTTGGATGGTGTACCGTGGGAACCGTTGCATCCATTGACTGTGTTCATGCGTGGACAACGGGGAAGTAGTGGGAGTGGAATATTAAGTGAGACCGGAAAGTTAAAGTCAATTTTCAATCCCGGTAATTCTGCAAATTTAGGATTTCAAAATTATAGAACCATGATGAAGCTAACTGTTAGGGATACATTAGCAAAAAACGGTGGATCACTTGCGGCAATTCAACAATGGTCAAGTAGCCCAAATCCTGGTTATCGAAAACAGAGGATAACAAAACCCATGCGATGGTATTTATCTAGTATGGGTGTGAAGATGCCCAAAGATAAAAAATATTTGAATCATCCAAATAGAAGATTTTTTATGATTGAAGGTAAGGATTCTGCAAGGATTGGAATGTCGTTGTTGAACTATTTGGTCATGGGTGTCACACCAGTTGAAAAAACATTTACTATTAGTGGTATGATTGGTCGTCATAAATTTATAACTGGTATTAATTTACAAGCGAACCAAAGGTTTTCATATTGGAAAAAGATAGAAAAAGCTAGATACGCTATGGTTGAAGGTAAGCGGGTGAAAATATGAGTTTAGGTAGATTGCCAGCAGCAAGGGTCGGTAATAGTAAAGTAGTACAAGTTATAATTGATAGATTGATTGTTCTTATGAAAGCTTGGGTTAGCCCTAGAACTACACTCACAACTTGGGATTGTATCCCTGATGATAATTGGTTTCATAGAAAGTTGGCAAATTTTAAATTGACCGAGTGGCCGAATGTTGTCATCGTTAAAACTAATTCGGAATACACATATAGTCATATACCAAAAGGTAGAAGTATGAATATTATTTTACAAGTTGGATTTGGTATGTATGAGTATGGTCATTTGAATGATGATCAAGATTTGTATGTGCAATATGAATTTGAAGAAGAACTTGACGATTTACTGAGAGAGCATAATAGATTGGGGTTGGAGGGTAGTACGGATTTCAAAATTAATAAGATCGAGGTTGTATCATCTAACACCGAGATTGGTCCTACTGAGGATGGGGTGGTAAGTATTTTATCGTGTAATGTTCGTGTTAATTTATTTAGATGTTATTTGTAGAGATAATTATATATACGATAAAGCCTATATATATTAAAGTTTATGCATAAACAAAAGGATGGTGAAAAAATATGGTAACGTGCGTTACGTCTTTTGGTGGGTACGACGGTGCGGTGGGGTATTTTGAGGAACTTGCTTGTGGTGATAGTCAGAACGGTACAGAACATGTTGCTTTGGAAGCTGCACCCGGTGGACATACTACAACTGTGAGTTTTGATACAACTCAGGTTTGGGTCGTAGACTCTTTGATAGGATATGGTTATTGGGTAAGTGAAGCAGATACACAGGTTGCACCAAATACGGATTTGTATCATTACGCAACAATTACTGCTAACGGTCTTACATCAGTAACATTTGCTCCAGCACAGACACAGAGTTTAGAGGATGTGGCTGGTCCGTTGAGATGTGTGTTTTGGGTCATACCACCGTTAACAAGTTTTGGATACGTGAATAACTTTGAGACCTCTTATAATAAGAATGAGAGGAAAGGAAGAAGTGTTGGAAGTCAGAAACATCTTTGGCAAACTGAGACAAAAAGAGAAACTGATTTGTCATTTGATATTATACCTGAGTATGCAGGATTTTGGGCTGAATTGGATTATGTGATGGGAAGTACCACAGTGTTTGCTAATCATGTGGATACAAGAAGTATCGAATCTGGTCTGGTGTATGGTACTGCGGAGGAACGACAGCTTTACAATATGTGTAAAACGGCATCGTTGACTTGTGATATTTCTGTTGGTGAACCGATAAGTATCAAGACAAATATTAAATCACAGAGACCACAGACAAGTGACGATACTGTGGTCTATGGTAAATCGTATGTTGATGCAACTTTGCAGACTGTGGGAGTTGGTCCTAATGCTGGATTGCCAAATCCTATGACGGCTGAACCTTTAAATTTCAATGATGCAAGTTTTGTATTTTTGAGGTATAATGAAGAAAGTCCTGTGGCAATGGGTGGTGGAGAGACAACTTTTGTAACTGACGAAATTGCGGATGACATATACGATGAAACCCCTGATTATACAAGAGCAATTTATGTATTTTTGGATGGTATACAGCATGCTGTAAGCGGATATGTTCCTGGTACGAGAACTGTGACTTGGGATGGCGTGGCTCTTATCGGTGAAATATTAGTAGTAAAATATTGGTATCAAGAGACACCTGAGAATTTTGAGAGTGCAAGTTTTGAGATCAATAGAAATACTGAAGGTCGGTGGGGTATTCGTGCTGGTGTGGCTGGTATTGAACCGTTCGAATATGTAGAAAAGAATATTGATATTTCTTTAAATTGGACACAGAGTTTTACTGATAGTAATGAGTTGAGGCACATGCTTAATGATGAGTATGTTCATGCTTATGTTACTATTACGAACCCTGTGACGGCGGTGGCTCAGACTTTGAGGTTCTTGTATTTTAAATTGGAAGGACCAATGCCTCCGTATAATCCAGAAGATATAATTTCTGTTGAGTTCAGTGGAACCCCACAGGATATAATCATAACATAAATGTTGAGTGCTTATGAAGTAACTCTAATAGTTGGGTATAACTTACCCAACTATATTTTTTTTATTTTTCACGATCCACAGAGGATATAGGTGAGGAAATGTCTGACATAAGAAAAGAAATTGTTTTAGAATGTTCGGGACGTAAATTCGTACTCGATAAACCGCTTATGAAACATAATAGGGCGGTAGAAAAAATAATGGTATTTTTTGGTGAACGTAAAAACGAACTTGGTGGAATAACAAATAAGTTACAAAAAGCTGGAATTAAAATTGAAGAAGAAATTAATATTCCAGACGGATTACTTACAGAAGAAGAATTACAAAAAATTGAAAGAATAAATTCAAGTGGTAACATAATGATTATTTTATCTGATATTCTTTATGCTATCATTAGAGAAGCACCGTGGGAATCTGATTTTAGAAAATTGAATATAATGTCCATTGAAGAAAATGTTGAGATGGACGAAGGGTTAGAGTTGCTGGAACATTGCATGAAAATCCTTGAACATGTTATAGTCAAAGGTGAAAAAAAAACAGCAGATTAATTTCTGATTCTAAACGCATGGCAAGGGGGAAGGGAGTTTCTTCCCCCGAATGTATGATGTATGGAATGATGAAAGAATTTGGATGGACGTATGAAGAATATATGAATACACCAAGAAATGTTATTTTTGATTTGGTTACTATTATGAACAGTATTGCATCAGTTCATAAAGCAGAAATGGAAAAGAAAAAGTGATATAATGACAACCCCTATGCATCTATCTATTGTGATACGTTCTACTATGACAGGGCAACGTGCGTTCAGTCAGACCAATAGAAGTATGGAGAGGATGGGAAGGACCACCAAGATGCTTACGGGGTACTTGGCGGTGATGGCGACTTATGCCGCTTTGAGTTTTTTGAAAACTGGTATTGATAATCTTGTTGCTTTTGAATTAGAAATGAGTAGATTAAATGCCATCATGCAAATGCAAAGTGATGAATTTGAAAATTTACGTAGTAGCATAAAACAAACTGCTGATGTATATAAATTTGGTTATAAAGAAATGACCACTGCGGCTTATCATGCTGCATCTGCTGGTTATACACAAACTGATTCTTTAGAAGCTGTTCTTGCTGTTTCTTCTAAGTTGGCACTGTCTGGTTATGGTGGGTTGGTTGAGACTACAAAAGCTGTCACAGGTACAATGAACGCTTTTGGTTATGGGGTAGAAGGTACTGAAGAAGTTGTTAATGTTTTATCTGAGACTATCAGGCGTGGTAGAATTGTGATGGATGATATATCATTGTCCATTGGTAAGGTTGCACCAGCAGCCGCAGCAGCTAATCAGAGTTTACATACAATGGGTACAATGTGGGCATTTTTGACTTCTGAAGGTATGGGACCACAAATTGCTGCAACTTCTATTGCACGTGTTTTTGAAACACTCTTATCACCGGGTTCTCTTGAAAAGATGAGAGAATTTGGGATTGCTTATTCTAGTTTGACTGGTGCAGATATAAAAAGTTCTGACACATTAAAAACTCTTGTTAACTCATTGAATGATTATGAAATGCAAATAAATTCTATTACAATGAATCTTGAAAAATACGCATTGGTTACAGGTAATATCAATGGTGATCTTGTTGATTTAAATGTTGTAATAGAAGGACAGGAAAATAAAATAACTGCTTTGGGTGATGAATATAATAGGATTAATAATATCATTACCGCATTTAGTGATAAGATCAGCAAGGTGTCCATAGAAGAACAGACGAATAGAATTAAGGTTATGAAAATACGATTAACCGCAGAAAAACAAGGAAGAAAATTAAATTCTATGGAACTCGATCAAATAAAACAACTTGAAATGGCTAATAAAGATTATAGTTTACAAGTTGAAGAGATGAGTTTAGAAATTAATAAACAACGTATCTCAGAACGTAACATTACAAGAGAGATGAAGAAAGAAGAATCTGAGTTAACCAAGTTGAATAAAACAAAATCTAAATATGAGGCTAAACTTGGTGACATAGATGATGAGGTTAAAAAATTAATTGATAGTGAAGAAGAATATCAGGATTTAATTTCTGATGGTAATTTACAGATGGCTGAATACATTGCCACGTTGGGTGAGTTTTTACCATTTGAAGAAATCCTTGGTAATATAAATGAACAATTTAAAGGTATGAGTGACATACAAAAATCGTTGGCTGTTGCTGAGATATTCCCAAGTAAACGTGCGTTACGTGGTGTCAACACCATGTTAAGCGATATGGAAAAATTAAATGGGTTCTTTGATAATTTCAATTCAATCTCTGGTAAATCCGGTGAAGCAGCAGAAGCGTTTGCAAATTTTTTAACCGAGATTACTGATGAGACAAGGTATTGGAGACAAGAGTGGGAAAAGGTTAGAATGGAATTAGCTGAAAAGATTTGGCCGTTGGTTCAAAGTGTGTTTATAGTATTAGAACCATTACTAGCATTATTAGGAAAAGCACCAGAAATTGGTGGTATATTAGCTGCAATATATTTAGTGACACTTGCAATGAAAGGGCTTGGTTTACAATCAGCACAGACCGCAGTTGCAGTAGCAGCCGCAACAGGTGGCGCACCCGCAGCAGCAAGTATGGCGACTGGTCTTGGTGGTATTGGTTTTGCCGCAGCAAAAATTGGTATGGTAGCTGGTGGTGCTGTTGCAGCGTATGGTGGAGTTAAGTTAGCTCAGTACGGTAAAAAAGAAGATAATAAATTGGCTGAATTGGGTGGGTGGATGGCAACTGGTGCTGGTGTTGGATTTACTTTGGGTGCATTATTAGGTTCACCGCTTGGCCCTGCTGGAAATATACTTGGTGCTGCTGGTGGAGCATTAATTGGTGGTGCTATTGGTGGTATTGGATATGGTGGATATGAATTGGGTAAAGCATTAGGTTGGTGGGGTGGAGATGATGAAGATAAAGGCGGTGGTGCAACTATTGGTGGGGTATGGAAATCTAATAAAACACTAAGGCAAGATTATTATGCAGCACACCCTGAAGAACGTGGGTTAGATGATTTTATAATAAGACCTGGGATGCCGCCATTAAGGTTTAATAAAGGTGATGTTATCATGGGTGGTACAAATCTTTTAAACGAATCAAGCGGTGGTTCACAGATAACAATAGAAAACATATCAATTATTGTTGGTGATAGCGCAACTGGCCAGGATATTTTAGATGAGATTCAAAATTCGATAGATGTCAAACGTAGAATGTATGGTGACAATGAAGAGTTAGTGGATGTGAGATAATGGGAGTTGTAGAACGCAATAGAGAATATTTAAATTTGCCTGAATGGAATAATACATGGTGGCATAGAGAAAATTTTATTAGTAATCATGCTTATTTTTCCGATAAACCTTTCATTGCATCCAGAACGTATGTTGATGATTTGACCCGTGGTGGTGCGTTGCCTGGGTGGAGTTGGACACATTCAGCCATAGAAAGTTGTGAGGTATCACCAATTGATTTACTTTGGAGTACACAACCAGTTGGAGATTTACCAGTATTTAGTGAAACTTTTGATTATATAAATCCCGGATCGGTAGAAGCTGATTGGGGAGAATGGTTTCCTCATTTTTGGGAGACACTTGTTGACCCTGGTAATCCTGGTGAAATGACACAAGCATCAAATTCACCAGCGTTAGATGGTAGACAAGTTTTACAAGTTCAAGATACTGGATATTTTGGGCAATGTAGTGGAGATAGATTAGCCGTTATGCATTTTACTTATTATGATGTTGCTCACAATCCGGGGTTATTGGAATGGTGGCCTATGGTGACAAGTATTTCACCATTAACAGGTGGTCAAGTAGAAAAATGTAGTTCGTGGGCAGATTTTAATGCTGGTGGTGCGCCTCAAACTTGGGGTATAAGAATAGAAATAGTAGGTACTGGTGCAAATACTGTTGATATTAGAACGTATTGGGTTGATAGAAATTTTGCACCGGGACAATGGCTAGTTGATAATTGGGTTGGTGTTCCAATAATAAATCAACTTTTTAGTACAATATTAGGATGTTATTTACATGAGGATGAATTTTGGTTAATATTTACTGATACGGCTGGTGTTGGTATATTTGAACGGCAGATTTTTGGGTTTGGTGCAGTGAATAATAGGTGGAATGGTGGCGCACCAGCTTATATGCCAGTAGGTTCAACACCACCGTATTTTGGTACGATGGCGTTTAGAGGAACACATAGAACTGCTGGTGTTGGTACTGCCGGGTTTGCTGTTAACCAATTATATATATATGGTAAATTATTAAAAAACACCACAGTTTTAAATAGAGATTTTTATAATATTGATTGGGATGATGGTACTGCGGTAGCTTGGGATTCGGATGGTGATACAAAACACAAATATTTTTCAGCACCACAAGCACCATCAGAGATATTTTCACCATCGTTTTTGATACGTGATAGTAGTGATGTTGGTCATTGGAATACCATTGTTGCTGGTTGGCCGTATACTGAAATGTATCATACTTATAATGTTACAGTTACAAATGTTGATCCAATAATTAATATCAATGTTGGTAAAGTTCAATTTAGTGGTGTTGAATTTGATATTGGGCTTAGTGATAGCCGTGATCCTGAAAACAATCATCCAACCGGGATCGGTGATATTAAAATTATAGTTAATATGGATGATGATATTGTAGAGCATTATGATAGTGAAATAGATTTAACTATACCTGTTGTAAAACATACATATTATGAAACACGAAATCCTATTGATACACCGTTTACACCACAATTCGATGTTGAGGCTGCGATAATGGATAGAGATGGATTAACCGCAGAGGTTGATGGTATAAAAATTTGGACAACACAAAATTATTGTAAAGAAGTAAGAAAAGTTATACCAATGTCTCCATTTTTGTCAATTACTATTAGCCAAACATCTACTGGATATTCTATTACACCAACAACATATTTTGATAAAGATAATATACAATCCACGATTGCTGGAAGTAGAAAGTGGAGAATCAATGGTGTACATTTAGCTCCTATGAGTTTGTATAGTGGATTTACTGATACTCAATATGCTGACATGGCGAAATATGAAAGTGGATTATTTAGATTGTTGTTCAAGTATGGTGTAATTGTTATCATGGAAATATTTGGTGAAGATGTAATAGGGTGCATCACAAATTATTCAAGTACCCCACGAAACAATGATAGGTTAATTGATTATGGAATGACGTTTACCGAGATAAATGATGGTCAAGAAGTTTATGGTAGGAATATTTAGGGGGTTTTTTTATGGGGAAAGTTTGGACGACTACTGGAAATTTTGATGCTGGAACTAAACATTGGGATGAGACAGCAACTGAAACTGATATTATAAATTGTGGTACTGGCGAAATCCAATTATATATTGATGGTACAGATGATGATGAGATAACACAATTAAATTTTCCTGGTTTAACTTTTGTTGGTCAGGATGCTATTGGAAATGTTCATTGGGAAGGACAATCTTTTTTATCCGCTATAAATTTTGTTATTACATCTATTAGTATATATGTTATTTCTGTTGTAAACACACCAACTGATTTGATTATAAGATTAAGGAATGATGCGGTTGGTTTACCGGGTGGTGTATTAATATCAACAAATCCAATTCCTTATGGTTCTGTGGTTGTTGGTTGGAATAAGTTTACACTTACTAATCCGTATGAATGTACTGCTGCTACTATATATCATTTTACATGTGAAGATGTAACTCCAGGTTCTGGAGCTGGTAGTTATTATAATATAGGGTTTTCAAATACCAATCCTTATGCCAATGGTAGACGAGAATTTGCAAATCTTGGTGCTTGGCCTCCTACACCTTGGATAGCTTCTGTTGGTACTGATTTGACATTTAAAATACATTCACAAGATTATGTCACAAATGGTTATTGGCTTAGTGATGAGTTTGATCCAACCGATGGAGTATTAACAAGTGGTGTAGAAAGTATAGATATAGTAATGAATTGTGATTGGTTAAGAACATCAAAATTTTTTGTTTTGGTTGATGATGTTGTTGTTGCCACTTCTAACACGTATGCTGCTGGTCCGTTAGTTACAATAACTGAAGGTACTTTACAATCTGGTACTTTTGCTGATACAATGGGAGAACGTCATTGTAAAATAAAAGTTTATTTTATTTCTGACGGTAGTTGGAGAACACCAGAAGTTCAAAGTATTACAATAAATAATGGTGTTCCTATTGTTCCAACCGCACCACATTTTCCAGCAGCAGCATCAAGAGCAAGTATGCCTACAAGGTTCAAAAATAGAAAACATGGTCAACTGTTTGGTTTAACACCAAAAGTAAATATTTGGATAGAAAAAAGTGGTGTTGATATTCCAATAGCTATTTCTGATTTTGATGTTACCTTTGAACGTAATAGTATTATATTTTTTACAGTAAAGATTCCGAATAATATTATTGCAGAAAACAAAGATAAAGTTCGGGATTTGGTTGATTTCAATGTAAAAATAACAGTTGAAATATTTTGGATAAGTGGTATATTACCGTTAAAATTTCATGGATATATATATTCTGTCACTTCACAAATAAGTAATAGTGGTGATGTGATAGTAGTAAATTGTAGCGGTGAATTAAGAGAACTTGTTGAAGCATATACTGTTGATTACTCGTCTGTGCCGTGGGAGATTTGGGAAGAATCTAAATATTATGAGTTTTTTCATTTTCAAGGAATGTCTATTGCTCAACATTTAATTGAAATCCTCGATGATAGGATGGGTTATACAGTTGGATATAATAGTGATTCAACCAGTAGAATAGATAATCCCGGTGAGTGGTATTTTAGGCTAGGATTTGCAAAGGAAAAAATATTAGATGCATGTCGTAGGGTTGCTGATTATGCACAATATTTATTTTTTTGGGATTATGATAGAGAGGAGTTGATTATTCAACCCGATGACAAGTTCACGTTTGATCATGATAATGTATATTCAAATTATATTTTGGGGGAACGAAGTTATTTTAGTAATATGCCATTTTATAATTCGATCAGTGGGTTTACAATACCAACTTTCTCCATAAATAGTTTAAGTTTGGAGTTTTCAAAAGAATATATATTTAATGATGATGAGGTTCCGTGTGTCAATGATAGTCAAACACATATTGATGTTAATAGTATGACAACTTACGGACATAAAAATAAAATATTTGATGACAGTACGGATATAACAACTAATCAATGTGTACTGAATGAGATAACCGCACAAGCCATTGCGATAAATAAAATACGTGAGAATAAAACCAAGAAATTTGAAATATCATTTACCACAATTGGACATAATACAGTTAAACTCGGTGATACTATTTATGTAAATGCAAAAAATAATTACATTGATGAAAACGCTTATAATTTTTGGAAAGTTTTAAAGATTAAACACAAATATAACAGACGAAGCGGTTGGATTACAACTATTATTGCAAAGACATATACGGATGTGAATTAAATGGATTGGGTATTTAATAATAATTTACCGATGAAACCAGTTTGTGAAGCAAGTTATTATGGTAACACACGTTCAATTCAGAGAAGCCCAAGTGGAAAATGGTTCATCGGTTATCATGGGGTTGTAGATGATACAAGGATTATGCGTTTTGATAATTTAGATGATATAACTTGTGACAATACTATTATTTCTGCGACAAATGTTAATGGTAGCATTAGATTGGCTATCAATAATTCTGGATATATTTTTGCAAGTGTCATGGGTAACAATGCGGCAACACGTGGTGTATGGAGAAGTGTGGATGATGGTGAGAACTGGACAAGGATTCTTGATTTGACAGGGTTGTTGAGTACTTATCATCATGCGATTGTTCCATGTGGGTATGATAGATTTTATTGTATATATAATGATGATACTTTAAACCAGTTACATTTTGTGTTTACATTGGATAATGGAGATACTGTTTTTGATACTACTACACCGCTTGCACCAAATGAAGAATCTTGGGGTAATCTTGGTGTATGGAAACCAACATATTCTGATCATATTAATGTTCAACAATATCATGATTATGATTATGTGTTTGTATTAGCAAGTTTAAATGGTCTTGTTGGATTTAATTTTGGTGAGTTGTATAGATTTAAAGTTCCTATAACAAAAGAAGGACCACCTTTGCCAATTTTTGAATTAATATATACAACAGATTGGGTAAATAATGGTTGTACACATAGTTTAATTTGCGAAGATGATAAATTAATGTGTGCGTATAGAGTGCATCAAACCATGAGTGCTGCAACAACACATTTTGTTCAAGGTTCTATTGGAACAAGTGCTGGTGTGGAATTTAATTATGGACAACATTTTACATCAACATTTGAAATAACACATGTAAATGTATACGTTGTAAATATTATTGGTGCGCCAAGAGATTGTGTTGTGAAAATTTATAATGCTGTTGCTGGTTTACCTGTTGGTTTACCATTATTAACAAGTGATACAAAAACAAATGCACAGGTAGTAGCTGGTGCATATAATAGGTTTGAATTTCCAGAACCTATTTCATTTGGTGTTGGTGCGCCCGGATATATTGTAATGATAGAAACAACTGCTGCGGCTCCCGGTGCAAATGATAGATATGAAATAGGGATTGATGGTACAAATCTGTATCCCGGTGGAGATGCAGTACAAGGTACTGTTGGGTGGCCTCCAGCATTTTTCGCAACTATTGTTAATACTGATATTAGAATCGATTTGTATAACCATCAAATAAGATATTTTTATTCTGACAATCCATTAGAAGAACCGTTTGGTAATGTGGTAGTGTCAACAGAAGTTCCATTTGTAGAGGGATTTTTTGATATACCTTTTTCATTAGAATATACAAAAAAGATTGGTGATGATGTTACTGGTGTGGTAGAAGAAAATGATATGATACATTTATTTTATAGTACCGATAAATATATTGCTGTTGATGTACAGTCGGTGGGTCATGCATGGATGAATTATAATGATACAGATTTTACATTTGAACGAATTACTGGAACTACTGGTCAAGATATAAACATGACTTCTGTACAATTACAAACAAGTATCATAGATGGTGGGTTATCAAATGTAAATTGGGAAACGTATGTATCACCAATTACATTAGTTATAAGAGATTATGACCCGGCTGGTAATGATCAATTATTTATTTCAAATTCTGATCAGATTGTAAATCAAAATCCATTTAAAACAACTGAACCAAATTTTGATTCAGTGTATGAGATAAATAAAATGGGTAGTTACATACACGATAATGATATAACCGATCCTGTTTTGTTAATGAGTACTGATACGAGATTATTAAATTATCATGAATATGATGATCCGTTGAGTGGGGATTATCGTCATTATAATGAACTTGCTTTTTATGAAGATACTCAATTGGATTGGGAAGTGGGTTTACAAATGTATGATAAACAAACAAAAGTAAAAGAATATAGTTTACCATATTATAGGCCACGTAGTTTTTGTTGGGTAAAAGCTCCATCATCTTTGAAAAAAACAAGTATAGATACGTTGCAAATGTTTTATACAAATAATGTATCATTTCCATTCTCTGATAATGTTTGGGATACTTGGGATATTGTTTATCATTTTGATGAGTGTTCACCGTGGTTCATCGGGTCTGGATATATACCTAGACCAAATGAGTATAGAAATTATGCAACCGCACAAAAAAATAGATTTTTGTGTCCAAATAATATATGGACAGAATTATATGGTGTAATTGGAAGATCAATATATTTTCAATATCTTGTTTCTATTGGTGAGTATATTGATCAAAATGTAGATGTGATAAATCCACAAAGGTCTTTTGCTATTTCTGTTTGGGTAACCGAGCCTGATGAATTTTGGAACTCTACATTTTGTATTTGTGCTAACAGAGAAAATAATAGTTTGTGGGGGAGTGGCGGTCCTTCATTCCAAGCTGGATTTATTTTTGCTATACAATATCTTGGTGATGGTGAATGGGATTTTGGTGCAACAGGTGTTGAAGATACCAATGGTACTTTTATGACATTGGGTTCTGCACCATCATTTAGATTTTATGATGAGGATAATAAACACATTGGGTTACATCATAATTTTACGCATTTTGGTTTGGTTTTTGAAAATAATAATTCCCCTGATAATGATATATTAAAAGTTTATATAAATGGAGAATTGCATTATACTGAAAGTTCATCAAATTTGGTAAATTTGTTAGACCCCGTACCACAAGAATTTTATTTGGGATCAATACCAAATAGTGCTGGACCTCCAGCTTTTACTTGGGAACTCAGTGCAAAAATGGATGAATTTAGATTCATGGGTTATGATGGTTCAAAAAATTATCCAGATTTTGTTGATTGGGATGATTTGATGCGAGTTGAGTATAGAAATCTTACAAACAGATTTTCGGTATTTGCACTAAGAACACCAAATCCCACAAACATTTAAATAAACACAACTCATTCATGGTCTCGGTGAAATGATGACCGTGATACCTACTGATACAGAAAGGTTGCTATTTGTTAAAACTGAGATAGCAAAATTGGATGCCGAGAGAAAGGAAATTGAATCTCGGATTTGGGAAAATGAGTTAAAGGATTCTAAACGCCGTACCTTTAGGATTGCCGATAAAGTTTATTCTTTTACACGAGCCGAACGGCGTGTAATTGGCAAACCCGATGATGGCATTTATAATTATGAATTTTTTGTAGAGAAACTTTTACCGTTATCCAAGATAGAAATTATTATGAAGGATTGGGATGACGAGAAAAAGGATGAGGTTTATAAGCTACTAAATGTTAAGACCATGCGAAGCGGAGTCAGGATCACTGAGATGAAGGAGAAGGAGAGTGTGGTGTTAGAGGAAAGTGATATAGAATGGTAAGTGTGGATGTATTTTGTCCAAGTTGTGGTACAATCGCAGAGGATGTGGTTGAGGTAAACAGTTTGTATGATTTGAAAGAAGATGTTGTTTTTATGTTATATGAGGGTAGGCGGTGTAAATGTGGTAACATGCTCACGTTATCGGTAGACGGTGAGACCGCAATAGATGTTTTGAAAAGGGGAGAACTATGATTGTCGGAGATGTTTGGGAAGGGTTACAATCTTTTGGGTTGTATCAGGGCATCCAAACAATTTTCGTAGAGTTCCAAGGTTGTAAATTGATATGCAAAGCCTGTAAAAATATTAGGTGGAGGGTTTTTGGGGTTGGTGAGTATTTTAATAGTATTGATTTATTAAAAGAAATCACCATGAATACAAATTCTTTGCATATCAACCTTTGTGGTGGAGAACCATTAGACCAAGAGATAAATAGCTTCAAAGTATTTTTGGAAGATTTAAATAATGCTGAGTTGGTCACAACGTTGTGGACAAATGGTACAAAACCAATTTATGAAATTTTGGGTGACCACTTAGAGTATGTGTCACTCCATGTAGTATTTAGACCACCATCGTCACGTGAAGTAAAGAAAAATATTTATGAGAACGTGCTATGTACAACGTGGGAGAAGGATGTTTGTATTCTCACACTTCGTACAAAAGAGGATTTTAAGTGGGCGAAATCCTGTATCCAACGTAACCCACTTGTCAATTGGTTAATTGTACCAATGTTAGATAGTAAAGACACCCCAATAATAATTGATAAACTGATGGAAGATAGAATTTTTTCAAAGATTGGGATTCAGTTTCCAATTGATCAGACCTTAGAGTTGGTGTATTCACAATGGTAGATTGGGGAGATGAAGAAAAAACATTATTCGGAACTGAATTGACTAAAATGAATCGCAGTACGTTTGAAAATATCCTTTGGGGTATTGATTTTAATTTGGCAGATATAATTTTGTACTCAATCTTAGGACAGTTGCCAAACATCAAAGGGCGTTGTTTTTTTATAGGCGATAGAGAGTATGATATGCGTGTCCATTCATCTATTTTTATGCAATCTGGTGCGGGAAAAGGGGGTATGTTTAACTATGCCTCATTGCTTTGTGAACAGGTTAACCTGAACTTCAAATCAATGGGACAGGCTACTGATGCATCCCTGACTGGCAAAATTGATGTTCATGATGAATACAACGTAGATACTGGTCATCCTGAACGTGTCAAAGAGGTCATACACGGAAGTTTGTTTGACGGAAATGACATTAACATAATGGGCATGAACGAGACTGATATATTATTTAACAGTCCCAACACATCGTACTCTCAGAACCTTATGACTTGGTATCAGAAAGCAATGAATCCTTACAAGACTGAGGATAACCAAATTTCTAAGGATGTAGCTGATGGTCGGATAGAATTTTACTCCGATAAATCATTTATTTTTATTTCCAAAGTACCGGATAGATTTTATGAGGTACTAACTTCGATGGGATTCATCCAGAGAACCTTGTGTTTGAATATCCCGTTGACATGGGAACAGAAAAAGATGATAAACAAAATCATGATGCAGAAGTTTGGTAAGCGAAGTTCAATTTACTTTGAGGATATAGCTACTATTGGTGCGAGTCTCAGGGAAATCAATGATACCTTTGCGGATATTAGTGAGTTTACCATCACGGAAACTGCGAATGATATTTTGGTAGAACAGGGATTCAGAAGGATACATGATCCGCTAGATAACATGAGTTTTAATGTGAGGAATATCTTGCAACAGTTTACATCTCGGTATCAAGAGATGATAATCCGTATATCACACCTCAATGCTATCATGCGAAAGAGTAGTGAGATTGATGTTGCGGATGTTGGTCATGCAATAAATTTTGTTTTGCCGTTTTGGTTAAATATTATTTACTTCATCGAAGAGGGTCTGGAAAAAAATAAGGAAGAGGAAAAGAAATTAAAGGATCGTCTGGTGGTCGTAAACAAATGGTACAAAAAAATATCTGAAAAAATTAGTAATGAGTGGGTATCATACAATCTCATAGTAAAGATACTTGTCTCAAAAAAATATGGTTTTAATGTTTCAAGGACAACTGCTCAGTACATCGTTGGACAACTCATTGAGGAAGGAGCCTATGAGATGTGTGTTGATGGTTTGAAACAAGAGATTAAAAAGATAGAAAAGAACCCACAAAAACTATAAATAAACACAAGGGTATTATGATGATAGTTGAGTATCAAAACAGGATGTGAAAAATATGAAAGAATATATTAGCTTGTTGGGTAAGACCGCAAAAGACAAAATAAGTGGATTGACTGGTGTTATTACCAGTGTCAGTTATGATTTATATGGATGTATACAGGTAGTTTTAACTCCACCCGCAAAAAAAGGAGATTATGTGATGGGTACTTGGTTTGATGTTAATAGAGTAAAAATATTTCCTAAAAATAGAGTTATGTCTGTACCTAATTTTCCGAAAATGGATAGTGTTATAAAAAGCGAAGAATTGAAAGGTGCGGCTGAAAAACCCACCCAAATGAGGTGAAACTATGGATATGAAAGCAGATATTACAAATTGGGCAAAAATTTCAGGAATAAAAATAGATGATTTGAAAAATAGAATAATAAAAATTACTACTGAAGAGTACATGAGTGCTTTCAAGGGGAAGGAACTTAAAGAAAAAGCATGGATCGTTGTCAAAGGTCAGTTATCTAAATCATTTTCTACCGAATCTGGAAGTTATATGTTCATTTGTCTGAATGTGTTTGCACCTGTTAATATTCATACCAAGAAAGGTGATACCATTTTGGGCAAGATGATTGGTCTTGGCAAAAAGAAGCTAGAGGATGGTACGTTTGCCAAGGATATTGAACTCATCACTGTAACAGGATATGGTGAGGATGCTAATGTGGTCAATGATTTTGAAGAGAAGAAAATCTACGAGACCGCTTTTGAAAAGAAAGGTCGGGCTATAAGGATGGTCAAGGATATTACCAAGGCCACTGTGGTTGATGAGAAGTTTCCCAATGTGCCGAAGCTGTTGAACAAACTCTATGAACACATTGATATTGCGGATTTATATCTTAATATAAGCGAGGATAGGTATGATATGAAACTTATCTATGGTAGTGTTAGTGGTGCGGCTACTCCGATTTCAAAAAAAGGCCGTGAACTTGGTATATATAATATGATAGACAACAGCCTTACGCCTGAAGTTGTACAGGAATCGAGAGGTTTGGCTGTGTTTACTGATCCTTCGCAGATTAAGTATGCTGAGGGATCAACGTTGTACATCTTGGGTAGTGTCCACAAGAATGAAGAGGATAAAATTTCTGTATCCGCAAACATGATATACCCTGAAATTGGAATCACATTGAATGTGGGTGTTCATAAGGTTGAGGATAAAGAGATTGATGATATAGACGATGAAGATTTTATATCTGCATCGGAAGAATTTCCTGAAATCAAGACTGAGGAACCTGTGAAAGAGTCACCGATCAAAAAGGATGAAGGTGATGATTGGCTGGATTTTTAATCCAGCTTTTTTTCTTTTTTTTATAAGGTGATTATCATGCCAAGAGTATTAAAACATTTATCACAACAATGGTATTCATTCAATGAAACAAAAGGAAGTTATCAAAAACTTCCACCAGTTGGAAAATATGTGATAGTCAAAAAAGAAAGAAAACCAGATGAACATAAATTTGGTTTGGTTGGTAGAGTACCACCATCTCTTGCAGTAGGATATAGAAAAAATGCTGCTGGTGATTCACAAAGTCCATATTTCATAATACCGGGTGCTGGTGGTAAAGTAATAATGTGGTGCGATTGTTTACCAAATGATTTTAAATACCCTTATGAAGAAGGTGATTAAAATGACAAAACTCAGGTGTATTATGTGTTCGCACCATTGTAATATTGAAGGTAAAGATATGATTTTGCCTTCATACTGTCCTATGGATGGTAAAGCAACAGTATGGTCAAGGGTGATAAAATGATAAAGATTGAACGTGGTAGTGACATAGCGGTTCCAACGGTGAAGATACTTGTTGAAGGTTTGCGGAAGTCCGGGAAATCGGATTTCATACTTTCAACACTAGAACACCTGAATACCGTGATGGGTTACGAACCAGAGGAAATAATGATGTGTATAATTGATTGGGATCGGCGGGGAATAGGTCCGTTACTGGCACGTAATAGAATTTCCAAGGAATTACAGGATAGGATATTTTACTATAAGGCAACCGCAGAAAATTTCCGTGAGTGTTATGATGCGTATGAGACATTTGAAAAGATGCTGATGGAACATCGTAATAAGTATGGGTTTGCACCAACTTGGTTTGCGTGTGAGAACATGGGTGGAATGTGGGAAGCTGTCAGAGAGTACTATTCTATTAGTGTGAAGAACCGAACATTGGACACCCTACTCATGGACAAACGTAAGGAAGCTGCGAGGGCTGGTGTTATGAAAAAACCCGAATTTAATCGCCGTGATGATTATGGTGTGATTAATCCTTTGCATAATATGTTGAGGAATAGGTTTTTGAATGGCGACTTTAATTGTATAATTACGTCACATCTGAAAGCACAGTACGGAACAAAAGATGAAGGTACTTTGGGTGAGATTGTTGGGTATACAGATGAAGGTCAGAAAGGTAATGCGGATTTAACTGACATAATTCTGAGGAAAAAGATTGTCAAGAAGAATTTTGTTGGTGATATACGTGGTTCCCGGTATACAAAAATGTTGGTGAGGGATATTAATGATCCAACATTCTCAAATCTTTGGGATATGATTTACAAAATCATGGATCGTGAGGTCAAATATGGTGAGGTAAATCATTATTGGATTTCAAAGAAAGAAGAACTCATTAATGATGTTGTCAAAGAGGATGTTAAGGAGACTACTGAAGAAGAAACAAAAAAGGAAGGTGATGAATTTTGGTAAACTTTGAAGATTGTGTTGGTAAACATGTTTTGGTATCTACACCAAAGAGTTTACCAGCTTTGCATGAGATGTATGTGCTTGAAATTACAAAGAATAATAAGTTTGTGAAGTTGCAAGTGCATGAGGATGGTAAGCCACGTGATATGTGGTTTATGATAGGCCACGCAGAATCCCCGATTATCATGGAGGTGCTTGAGGTTGAAGACCCTCTGTAAAAACTTTAAGGAGATGATACGGCTGGTGTCCATGCACAAGAAGGATAAACAGAACATGGTGAGTCCGATTACGTTGTGGGGTCATGACGGTGGCGTAGTGGCATCGTCCTCGCCTTCAAGCCGTGTAGCAGGGGTCTACATCAATTGGAAGTTCGGAGTTGCTCACGATGATGATGAGACTATCTCATTGGATGTAGATTGGGCATTGGGTATATTGAACATGATAAGCAATGACTTGGATGTTGAGATAACCACGAATGATGGCAAAACTATAATCGAGAGTCTCGGTGTCAGGGCTGCAAACGCAACTCCTATCATCGGTGAGATTAATTGTAAAAAGGATTTGTCACCCGGTATGAAGGATTTGGTTGAGAATCGGTATCATAATAGAATAACCATTGATACTAATATGATTCGTAAAGTCATAAACGCAACAAAAATAAATGGGATCGAGATTTATACATTTGAATTCCGTGATCATAGTTTGTTTATGACCGTCGGTGATTTTAATAGACCAAATGATAAGCCGATTGAATTTGAAATAGATAGAGATTTAGAAACCGCAGGAGATTTGAAATTAAATTTCTCAGTATATTTAGATGAAATCTTTTTCAACCTTCATGGAACTGTTATGTTGGGATTGGAAAAAGATTTACCGCTTTTGATACATCAGGATACGGACTTGTATTCTATTTTTGTTATCGTGGCGGGGTATGATGATTAAGTCTGATTTCTTACGTGTTCTATCGGGATATAACTTCTTGGAATTTCCGAGAATGTTTGGAAATCCTCGACAGGACATTGTAAGAAATTATCTTTTTTTTTTAGATAAGATTAAATTAAATAACGGTAGAGCTGCTTGTTTTACGTCCCATAACTCTTATACAGAATTTAATAAAATGGGCGACCCAATCAAGATGCGACACCAAAATCTATTTTTTGATTTGGATTCTCCTGACAAGTTTGAAAATGCTTGGGGAGATGTTATCACATTGTGTCACTTCTGTAATCAATATGATTTAAATTACAGTGTGTCATTCAGTGGTAACAAAGGATTTCATTTTTTTATACACCTTTTGCCGATGGATGTAATAATGAACCATAAGCTTCGGAAGGTGTATTATGCAATCCACGATTGGATAAGAACAGAATTAGGAGTGAGGACACTTGACCAACAAACTAAAGACCCTAAAAGATTATGCAGAATACCTAATACCATACATACGAGTAGTGGGCTTTATTGCGTTGCTATTCGGGATTTCGATATGTCGGTGGTGGATGTAAAAGAGTATGCGAGGCGACCACAGAAAGTTATAAATAAATACAAGCCTATACTGAACCTTATGGGCTTCCTCAAAAAGTTTGACATTGATCCTAACTCGGCCAATGTTACACCTGTTACACCACACGGTTACATTGATAAGGTAATGGATATTAAGGATGAAGATTTTATTAGGATGATTTCCGAGGTTGTCTGGATGCCGTGTTTGCAGAGGGATTTGTTCACGATCAATCCTATGCATTATACACGGTTCGCAAGTGCTGTCATAATGAAGGAGATTATAGGTAGTTATGACACAGTTCTGGAGATGTGGCACAAAATGTCCGAAGTGTGTGGTTACATCGACAGATTTAATGCTGGTGTAACCGAGTACCAATTGAAACAAATATTTGAACGAGATTATTACAAACCCACAAAGGAATCATTGTGTCGCAATGGTTTATGTTTGGGTAAGGAATGTCCATATTGGGAGAGATGTAAATGATTGAAATGGTGTCAATGAGTCCGGCGAGTATGATGTTTGAACCATCCGGTAAAGGACCGCATGGTATACCATCACAGACAAATCTATTTAAGGTAAGTTATTACCTTTTTATGCATTATCAATGTTTTAAAGATAGTATGGAGGAATTAGAATGAGTTTAAATTTTTATGTAAGAAGCACTTATAATAGTAATAATGAAATTCATATCGGCAAAAAGTCAGGTAATGATTTTATGTGGGCTATGAAAGAAAGAGATTTCAAAAAGTTACCATGTAAATCAAATTCTTTTTGTGGAAGTTGTGGTATGTACTTTGAAAATAAAGAAAAAATTATAGTAGACGAACATCATAAATTGTATACACTTGAAGAATTTAAAATATTTGTAAAAGAATTAAGAGAATTATTTGTGTACGTGGGGTGTGATTTTTTATGAAATTGTATTTGATAAGTGGTTTACCCGCAAGTGGCAAGACTACGTTTTGTAAAATCGCAGAAGAAATGGGTTATCCTGTTGTGAGTATGGGAGGAATGTCAAAAAATCTTTATGAGAGATTGTATGTGGATGGTTTCACAATGAGTGAATTTGCAAATATGATGCGAATGAATTTAAGTCAGGATTATTGTGCAGCATTAACAACGTATCATATTAAACATCATGAAATGAATAGTGATGTTATATTTGTTGATGGTGTTAGATCACAACATGAAGTAAACTTTTTCAAAAAACATTTTGATGTAATGGTTATCAAAATAAAAAGTAATTATATATTCAGGAGAAATAGATTTGTTATAAGAAAAAACCGCAGTAATATAATAGAGTATTTTGATAAACGTAATGATGATGAAGTAAGATGGGGATATAGTAATATTAATGTAGATAAATTCATTAATAATGCATATAGTTTAGTCAATTTTAAAATCGCGGTTAAAATATATATTGAAATGGAAATGAATAAAACACCAAGTCATGAAAAGGATTTGAAAAAGTTGATGGAAAGTATAGATGAATTTTTTGAATCCAATCCTACTTTTTTTGAACTATTCAAGAGGTTGGAACGATGAAAACAAGTTTTTATAATTGCCCAAGATGTACTCTTGAATTAGAAGTGGGGCCATCAGATTATCATATATGTAATTGTTGCCATATTGCATTTGTTATAGAAGAATACGATCCAAACGATAAGAGTGTGGTGTGGTAAAATGAAAGTGTATGTGGATGCAAGAGAAACCGATGATCGGTTTGAACTGTGTAGTACATTGTTAGGTAAGTACGATGTAGAGAGAAGGTTCATGGAGATTGGTGATGAGGTCTGCGGTAAGATATGCATCGAGTGGAAGGAAAATGATTTCCTTGACTTCACACGATTAGACAAACAGGTTAACAGGATGATTGCCGAGTATGGATCTGAAAATTCATTTATTATTTGCGGGAAATCCTTCAGTACCATTATGACCATGTACGTGAGAAGACACAAGTATCCATCACGATTATATGGATTCATTGGGTCGTTGTGTGACCGTGGTGTAACACCGTTGTTTGTTAGTAATGATCGACACGGTATGTTAATCATGCGTAGCATCTTTGAGAAGTGTAATGATGATAGGGTGAGGACACGAATTCGAATCAGCAAACCCAAAACTGTTAAGGATGGAAGGATACAGGCTTTGATGGGTTTCGGATTTAGTGAAGGGTTGGCGGGGAAGTTCTTAAATAAACACAAGTTTATAGAGGTTTTCCAACTCGCCAAGAAATACGGTGATGGGACAATCTCCAGGTATCAGTTACAGAAGTTGGGATTGTCAGCGTTTAAAACTAAACTCGAAAACGTATTCAAAATAATGTATGGTGATAACGATGAATAAAGAATTAAGTGAACGGATATACAATGACTTTCCTGAACTGTTCGGGTTTAGGGATGATATGAAAATGTCATTGATGGCATTTGGATTCGATTGTGGTGATGGGTGGTTCGGATTAATTTACAATTTGACAAAAAACATTTACGAGGTTGCCAAAAAGACAGGTGTACTTAATGAACGTGACTTCTATGTTGAGAGTGTTCAAGAGAAATATGCTGGTCTTATATATTGTATAACTTATGGCAATGATGATATGTTTGATTTAATTAATGAAGCTGAAACAGAATCATGTAAAATTTGTGAGATATGTGGTGATGAGGGTAGTTGTAAACATGGCCCCTGGTTTAAAATTTTGTGTGATAAGTGTCACAAAATAAAAATAAATAATATGGCTGATACATGGAGGGGTGTGATTGAAAACCCATAAAGTTAGAATAAGTTTGTTTACTAAATCAATAAAAACATTAACTAAATTTAAAAAGAATTGTGAAAATGAAGGAATAAAAATAATCAGTACATTCGGTATGGAATATGAAACTATGTTTCTTTTGGTTGTGCCAAAAGGAAGACGGATATTTTTGCCATGTGGTGGCGAAATTGATTTATGGAAACCAAAGGTGGCTTTTTAATGATAACAGAAGTGAATAGACCAAAGGAATTTGGAGATGTGGTTGGTCAGGGACACATTGTGCCACGGTTAAAGGTGTATGCAGAGAAACGTAATATTCCTAACATGATATTTCATGGGTTAACTGGAACTGGTAAAACAACGTGTGCAAGGATATTGATACATGAGATACTCGGAGATGAAATTGGTGCATTGGTATTGAACTCTAGTAAGGAACGGGGCATAGATGTGATCAGAGGTAAGATAAGTGAGTATGCCAAGACTCAGACATTAGCGAGTGTACCATTCAAGATTGTATTCTTGGATGAGGCTGACAGGCTTACAAAGGAGGCTCAGTGGGCATTACGTGGTACGATGGAGAATTATACCAACAATATCAGATTTATATTGGCGTGTGAAAATGTAAACAAGATTATACCAGCGATTCGTGGTAGAGCTGCGAATTATCGGTTCAAACCGATTACTAACGAGGATATGATGACCATGTTTCGGAGAGTGTGTAGCTCAAATAAGATTCCTTTGAATCGGGATGCCGCCGAGATGATTTGTAATCATTCATCGGGAAATCTGAGAGGTGCATTGAACATACTCGGAACGATAGCTGACACACATATTGGGGATGATAAAATCACAGTAAATGAGGTCAAAGAGTTCGTGGGAATCCCGGCGAAAGCATTAGTTAAAAAGGTTTTGGAGTCAAGTTTAAAAAATGATGGAAAGATTGAAATACAATTAAATGCCTTACTAAAAGAGGAAGCTTCTTGGGATAATATCATCGACCTAATGATGGATTGTATCCTCGAATTTGATATTGGTGGGCGAGAAAAATCAAAAATGATTTATAATCTTGGGAAATTGGAAGGTCGCATTATGGGTGGATGTATACCGAAGCTTCAGATGCGTGTGTTTTTGTATTCGATTGGGGAGTTTTAAATGAAGTGTAGTAATTGTGGTAACTATTATACGGTTTACTTGGGTAACACTCCGATGTGTCATCCATACAAAGGTGTAATAGATGTTTACCAATGTGACAAATGTGGATTTGCGTTTACGTTTTATAGATATATGAATGAGATGAAACCATGATTGCGTTTTTAATAGGTATTGTACTTCCATTTATATTTTATGTATTATATAGATATTTTAAAGAGGATAAGGAGGAATGATTATCATGAAACCAACACAATTTGAATTTAAAAATATATATAAAAAAATAAATTTAATTCCAAACAGGTTAAAGAGAGTAGAATTAAAGTTAGATTTATTATTCAAATGTTCTGGATCAAGTAAATATTAAGGTGATTATCATGTTAGAGTACGTGTGGACAAAACAGAAAATAGCAGAAGAAATAGCCAAACTGAGTGAACTCAGTGACGACTACGAAAAGATGGACAGGATATTTGAAATCGCCAAACTTGTGTTTCGGGAAAGGAACAATGGTGATTTTGGTTATGGCGGTTCATGGAAAAGTAAAGGTCTTGTGGGGATATTCACCGTACTCGACAACAAAATAAGTAGGGGAATGAAAATTAACCCATCAAAAACTGAGGCGGTTGTCCCACACAAAAACGCACCGGATACTCTATTGGATATAATATGTTATGCCGCAATGGGTGAGATTAGTTATCAAGAGGATGTGATAGAATGAATTTTCCAACAGTAAATGAAATTTTTGAAAGGATGATCGAAATAGAGTTCATCGATAATGATGATCCTATTATAGATAATGATTTGCATGATGACTTTGTATCGGATGTAGAAGAATGATTACCGGGTATTTTGATGATGAAAATAAATGGACAATTTGGGAGAAGAAAGAATTTGAGTTCTTCTCCCCTTCTTTTGACTATCACATGATGACAACCCTGAACAAACACCCCACTGCGACAACGCTTTGGCGTGTTCATGAAGGGTGTGAACGTGCGCTGTGGTTAGACTACAACGGTAAATTCTATTGTCATGTGGACAACCTTATTTTTATGATTCGTGGAACATTGATTCATGAGAACGCATTGAAAGATGTTCCTTTCAAAGAATTTTTAGTTATAGTTGACAACCTATTCGGATCGTTAGACGGTTTTGAATATGGTGGTGACATTTTCGAGGTTAAAACTGTTTCTAAATTACCAAAAATTATTCCACCAGCACATGCTTTTCAATTGCTGGTATATATGTGGATGTTAAAACAACACAACTTACCATTCACGGGATTCAAGAGTTTGTATTGTACTTGGTGGGGTAGGAAAGTTATTTCTGGTACACCGGGTGTTCTACCGGGTTTGCTTGGATTTAGTCTAGAAGGTGGATTAACCAAATTTATACACATGTTGATAAACAAATTTAATAAAATTGTGAATAATCCTGAACCAAAAATAGAATCGTGTGATGCAGAACAGTGCAAAAATTGTTCTTATTGGAACGTATGCCAGGAAGGTCGAGATGAGAACATCAAAACATTTCGTGAGACCGGAAAGTTCCCAAGAAGTCCTCCGATTTGGCACGAATCTGACCTCAACAAACTTGACAGTAATTGGATTTTCCGCAGCAATAAGTTAATAGAAACTTATAGTAACGGTGGTGTGGTATGAAAGCGTTCATCACAAAGATGGCATATAAAATTGTTAATAATGATTTGCAACTTCAGTTGTGGGGTCGTAATGCAGACGGAACTAGATGTTCCAAACTGGTTACTGGCACAGAACCTTACTTCGGTGTCCCGTACGATCCGCATGAACGCTATCAATATTTAGACACTGAGACTCGTAAGATGATCAGGCGTATTGAGAAACACGGAGACATTTGGAAAATATATGCAATGTATCCTTTCCATGTTCAGACTATACGTGATAAATTCCCCGGTCATTTGGAAGCAGATGTAACGTATGACCTCAGACAAAAAATAGATTTGGGGATTAAAGGCGTAGTTGATCTTCCTGATGAGCGTACGTTTCATAAATCTAAGGTTGTATCGTGTGAGTTTGAGGAAATTAAATTACGAAGATTTAATATTGATATTGAGACTATGGATTCGGTAGATGTTGTCAATGCTGGTGCGCCTATCGTATCTATCTCATTGTATGATAACTTCACGGATACATATTACTTGTTTAAGTATGATGATTGCGATAATAAAAAAATCGTGGGTATGCTACGTGATAAGGCGTGGTTAGATAGTAATATCAACAATGAAAATGGTATAGATATTGTCGCAAATAAAATTAAAATCTTTGAGGCACAAGATGAGTACAGGATGTTTTTAACATTGAAACAGTTTATGTATAAAAATATGCCTGATATTATTGAGGGTTGGAACGTAAAGGATTTCGATATACCTTATTTAGAACGAAGGTTGTTGAGATTGAAGGTGAGTTTGGGATTCGGTACTATCCAGATTTTCGATTTGATGAACTCATTTGAAGCACTTTGGAAAACTAAACACGGTGAATTGGATAGTAAAAGTTTGGAGAATTGTTCCACACTTACACTTGGGTACGGTAAGATCAAAAGGAAAACTACTATCACGAGTCTTTATGAGAATGATAAGGAGTTACTGTATGCATATAATATTTGGGATGTTGTCACTTGCAATCGTGTCAACGAGAATAGCAAAATCATTAACTTTTATGTGGGGTTAGCAATTGAAAGTGGTGCATTTTTACATGATACCATGATGTTTTCCCGTCTGATAGACACCTACGTTCTATTTCATTGTCATAAGACAGGATACGGTATGTTACCCTCTATTAACCGTAGAACTCTGACGGATAACTTAAAGGGTGGTCTGGTGTTGGACCCACAGAAAGGAATCTTTAAAAACGTGGTTGCAATTGATTTGACCCAGGAATACCCAAGTATCATCCGAACTTTAAACATATCACCTGATACAAAGATAAAAGATGAAACCATTCTTGGGAATTTGAAAGAGTGCATTAGATTAAAAAAAAATACGCACGAGAACGTGTGCCTACATGATTATTTTAGGACACCATTGGATCATTTTTATACAAAAGAGAGGCGCGGTGTCCTACCAACAATTTTGGATTATTTGGCAGAGCAACGCCACGAAATGAAGCGTCAGATGGTGAAGTATCCTGTTGGATCACAAGATTATGAATCATTTAACCGCAGACAAACCCTTTTTAAATATTTCATGAACGCTTTCATTGGTGTTTTGGGTATGAGAAAAGCTGGTTTCAGGTTGCGTGATGCCGAGTGCTTCAATGATGTGACAAAGATTGGGCGAGATCACACACGATTAATTGACACACGTATAAATGAGTTGGGTTTATTTATGGTTTATGGTGACACCGATAGCCGATACATCAAATCAAATTTTGATGATCCTGTGGATGCCATCAACCAAGCCAAAGATTTGTGTAAAGAACTTAACGAGAAGTTTGGTGAGTGGTCAAAAAAAGAATTTAATGCAGACAAATCCTACTTTGATATAAAATTTGAAGGTTGTATGACCTCATACTTCCAAACATATCACATCGTAAACGGCGAGAAGAAAGGTAAAAAACGATACGCATATATTTTGTATGAGAGTCCAAATAAAGTTGAGATCAAAGGTTTTGAAGTCAAACGCAGAAGTGCATCACCATTAACCAGAGCTTTGCAAGAGGTTGTACTTACAGACATTTGTAACTTCGTGGACATACAAAAAATCCGTGAGACAATCCTCAAATCTTTGGATGATTTCAGGAATGGTAATCATGATAAAACTATGGGCATCCCAACTGGTTTACACAAAAAGTTTGATACAGTGAACAGTCCTCACTACAAAGCAGCAATATACTCTAATATGTATTTGGGATACAACTTCAAACCGGGTGATGTAATCAAATGGTACTACGGATATGATAGTGAACATCCTGAAACCGAGGTGTTTGGTATTGGTATGGATGATACACCTTCAAAAACCGCAAGGATAGATTACAATAAAATGTGCAACAGAGTTGTCGAGAAACCATTGGTACATATCATCGAAGCATTAGGTTACAAATGGGATGAGTTTTTATTCTTCGGTGATATGATCAAACAACAAAAACTGGGGTGGTGAAATTATGCAAAAAGAAAACATCATTGATACAAATGGAAAGTATAATGCATTTATTAAATTTATGAGTCTGGGAATTTCAAAAGTTGCATTAATAGAGGGAAAATCCGGGACAGGCAAAACGGCAATTCCCGAAACTTTTGCCACCAATCCCATGATAATTGATTGTTCAACCAACCCAAATCTAATAAAAGTCCTGGGTGAATACCTTTGTTCACCTATGGATTTGTGTTTATTTAAGAGTTTCGGTTGTCTACGCAAAAATATACAGGGTAAAATCGCAGACATTTTGGCGAAGTATCCTAAACTGGTTGTGATAACCACAAATGATTATTACAATCTATCGCCAAAAATAAAAAAAGTCGGTAAAAAATTCACATTTAAACAACCCACAGCCAAAGATAAGTTTGACTACCTACAAAATCATCTTGATAAAAGCGTGAGTCGTTCTATGCTCATTAAAATAGCCCACAATTGCCGAAATTATTGGCATTTAAAACAAGCATGTACCAATAACATCTACAATTTTGGTGAAGATACAGAATTAAATACATTTGATGAAACAAAACAAATTTTGGATAGCGATCCGAATGACGATCTTCACATAACCACACCACAAACCCTACTATCGTATTGGATAATGCATAATACTAACGATAAAGATATTTGTGGAATGGCAATCCGAAGTCAAAAAAAATACTTTGAGAAAATAATCCAATGTTGCAAACCAAAATCAAATCGAATTATCTTCCCAAAGTTTTAATCTATGTATGATACATATTCAGGGTTTGGAACTTTTTTCAAAACTTCTCTACAACAATGACACAAAAGTTCATGGTATTTATTATAGTATTTTTTGTTCCATAAATTTATTGGGCTTCCACAAGTAGGACATATCATATTTATTCCTCCAAAAATTTTAACTTTTTATTATTAATTCACTATTACATTCTGGACAGTTGAATGGTTTATCGTATGGAAATATTCGATAATATCTACTATCAATAAAATCTTCACAATGTGGGCATACAAACCAATGATAACGTGACAACAATCCACATGAATTTTCATAATCTTCGTGTAAAGTTTCACCTTCAATTAAAGTTTTCATATTGTTTATTCTATACTTTCCAATTTTATTTTTAAATTCTTTGTCAAATAATGTTTGTACAACCCACTTATTTCTATGTTTGGTGTTCACTACTTCAAACCAATGTTCTGATTTTGTACCTTCATATTTTAAACCCTGTATACAATACATTTATACCACCTTTAAAATTTTAACTTATATAAACAAAATTATTACAATAAATACATTTTGTAACTTTTCCTATTTCTAATCTACAAATTATATGTTCTTTTTCACAATGTGGACAAACAAAAAATATTTCTGTTATCTGTCGTTTTTGTGATTTTGCATTTTTTACATTTTCTTTTATTTTCTTTATATAGTTATCATATAATGTCATTGTATCACCTTTTTAAATAAAATAAAGCAAACCTGTATTTGTCCTTCATACTTCATTTTCCCAAATACTGTCGATTACTGTGACCGATTCATCAAAACAACCATCACTTTCGTAAGTTACAACATAAACTTTTACCATTATATCATTCCCAAATCTTTTCATTATATAATTTAATTGCTAATATTGTTGTTGCTTTTGTGTTTGGATTAAATCCTGTGGTTTCTATTATATATCTTGCCTCAGCAAAACATTTTTTCATATTAATTATTTTTGTATTATGTGGCATCTCATCATCTCCGTTCTGCATTTTGTTTTGCAATAATTTTGCGTAACGTTTTAACCAAAACACTTTCATCTAATTCTTCAATTTTACATTCCAAATCTGAAACCTGTTCTTCCAACTCGTCAACCGTACACTGCAAATCGTAAGCATTACTCTCATGCTCGTCACGTTCTACGATCAAATCACAACACGGACAAGCATAACCATCATAACAAACCTCATCGTGGTCATCGTTACAAACATTCATTCATTCCACATCCTTTAAATAAAATTCATGATACGGGTATCGTTTGTTCAACCTTTTTATTTCCATTAATATAAGGTTCATTGAATCCAAATAAAACCATAATGATTGTTCAACGTAACCACCTTTATGTTTATAATATATTTTCATTCATTCCACATCCGGTAACCAAAATTTAACATCTGGAAATTCTTTTATAAGTTGACCCAACTTCACCAACGCAAGATTTATTGAATCGTATGGTGGATTAAATTTATTTATATATGATAAATTACTTGTTTTATAATGAATTACATATTTCATTTAACCAACTCACAATTTTCTTCGTCACAACTAATACCCATACATTCACCATGTTTTTTACAACAACCACATTGTTCACAACGATGTTTACAATCGTAATCGTGACCGCATATATTTATATAAATTTCACCAAAACTGTTTATAATTTCACCTTTTATCAACTCGTTAAACATTTTTTGTAGATCAAATTTAAGTTCTTCTCTTAACTGTGGTTTTAATACGTTTGTATCAACATCCATAACATGAATCATTAATTCCTTTTTTTTCATTTTATCAATCTCCGATATTTTTGTAGATAACTTTATAACCAAACACAACCATATATGATACATGATTTGTAACAAGTGCAAACAGGAAGAAATGGTTTACAGTACAAACCAACGTGGCAAACGCCGATCCGTAAAAGAATGTGGTTGTGGTTGTTCCGAAAATATTTTATTTTAAATTATTTATAAATTTTGTGTATTCATAAAATATGTTTTCACAGCATTTCTTTTTGTGTTTTATCTCTTCTTCTTTAATAGCTCTAGCTATTTTTGGCATTGCCATACGTTTATTATGAATATCCTCACCAATTTCCATGTAAACTTTATCTATCGCACCAGTAACTTCTGACAATTCTAAATTTAATCGTTCATCTTTTGTTCTAATTTTTGCTTCTCTAACATGACTATATTTGTGTTCAACTTTAACTTTTATCATAAACATTTCATCATCTTTAAACCATTTGACAACAAATCCTTCAATACCTTTCCCATTTGTATAATCAAATACTTTATCCTTTGCAACATCTATCATAAAGTCAATTTGTTTTTCAAATTCTTCAACCGTTGGTGGCACATACACCAATTCAAATGGTGCATGGTTTAACATCATACTCACAAACATATTTCTTTTTTCCATTGGCTTTACAAATGTATCATTTTCTCTATTCAAAATGTCAAACGCAATAAACGATGCCTCTTTATTTACCTCAAATTGTGCTGGTGATTTACCTTTTCTTATGAGTTCACCATTTAACTGATATTTGTTACCCAAAACTCGTTTGAGTTCATCCTCATTAACTAATCGTTTTATTTCTGCCTGTATATTTGGTTGTGCCAACTGATTTCTAGTATATATTAACATAAATCCCTCATTAAACAAAATGGATATGTTGCTACCATCTCGTTTGTGTTCCCAATATGTTGTACTTCCAGCTACACTATACAAATGACGTTTGCTTTTTCGCATAAACCTACCAATTGACGGGTATTTTTTCCACATTTTAATCCCTCTTTTTATTTATTTCAACCAACATTTTTGCCATACATTTAGAACAAATTCTCAAATGAAAACCACATAAAAGTATGTATACCATTGGTGTTTTAATTCCAAATTTATTACATTTATTGCAACATCCCGACATACATTCTGGAATTCGATTTTGTTCTTCATGTGTTAAAACTTTAATTTCTGCCATAAATTCACCTCATTAAATTCATTTCTATCATAACTTTTTTGATACATATATCACAAATATCTGTACAATCATTAAATCTCATGTGTATTGTACCAGTTGGTACAGTTCTATGGCAACAATGACACCTCCAATGATTGTGGTTTGCTTTTACCGCTTCTAATGTTGTCATTTTAATCCCTCATCTCGTTTATTTCTGTCAACATTTTTACTAAACAATCTGGACAAAGTGATATTGCTTTTTCTTCTGATAATATTATAACAGATGCAATATCACTATGCACCAATCTTTTTTTGCAAATTACACAAATTGGTGTTTGATTAACAAAATCTGACATTTTGTGTATTCTATAAACTATTGTATCCGTCATAGTTTCACTTCCGTTGGTTCATGGTGGGGATCAAACGATTTGCATAAGAAATAACAATCACGACCTACACGGTACACAAAGTACCCGCACCTTTTGAGCATTTTTAAACATGGTTTGTTATCCTTATTGACAACCGAATAGATACGTTTGGCTTTTATCGCTTTAGCATAGGTATCTTGAAATTTCTTAATCTTTTTACCAATTCCCGAATCTCTAAATTGGTTTGAAATCAATATCCAGCAACCTGTTAAATTGCCATACGAATTTATATTAAATCCGAATACACCAACTCGTATTCTATCTCGCACAACAAAATATATTTTCTCTGTGGGAATATACTCAAATCCATTCTTAAACCGTGTAACCAAATTACCCTTATTATGATGTTTAAAATAATCCTTTATTGGTTTCCATCCGTGTTTTACAATATCCCAACTTATCAATTTCATGGGTCTTCACTATCCACCAATCTACCATTGCTATAAACATGATGACCATTTACCGTATAAACATCTCTACCATCTACATCACAACCAACTAAATTATCACCCCTACATTGCCCCAATCTATGCAACCGCATAGCTTCATCGTAAAGACCACTCGATATTCGAGTACCAACTGGTGGGTCTTCAAATAATACAAACGGTTGTGGTTTTTCACGTACACGATTTGTGACAAACTTTCGGTTATCCCATTTCATAAGTGGTTTGTACTTTACGTTTGACAAAAACACTTCAAGGTTTTCACCGATCATAAGGATTTCCCCTGCAATTGTTGACAAAATGTGTTTAGTATTGTTGGGTATTTTGAAATTATTTTTGCTCGATGATAACCATGATATTGCCATTACCAAACCGAACAAAGTCTCATCACCAGCTCTTACAAACTCATTATATGCTCGTGTTGCGTTCTTTGCGGAAATCTTGTGTTTGCCATTATAAAACATGAGTAAATCTTTTGCATCCTCCGAACTCATTGGTATTATTTTCGCATCACCAAATAACAATCCAACATCATTGACAGCCACAAACATCCAATTTAAAAACGAAAAGTCCAATTCATCTCCACGATGCACTTTGCGATTACATAAATTTCGAAACAATTTGTGTTCAGTTGCATACTGTCTGATATAATCCCAACCCTCAAATGTTAATACATTTGAACAACTCATAACTGTCAAAAACACTTTAACAGACACGGATTTGTTATATATTTTTCGTGCATCAATAAATATCCGTGGATTTATTGTTGTACCATCACCAACATCATTTGGTTCAAAGTTTATATCAACATACCCGCCAAACAAACCATTTGACCGTTTCACCGATATGAAATTTGCGAATCCTTCTATGCTATCAATTTGATCCTTTATTTTTGGTAGCAAATCCTCAATGTATATACATTTCCATTTGTTTGATGCCGCAAAAAACATTGCACCCGATTTGTGATAATCTTCGGGTAGGTTAAAACATCGTTCTGTTATTTGTTCAAACGAAAACACGTTCTCATCAAACTCATATTTTAAGGGTAATTTCTCATCAACCGAAATTATGATTTCCTTTTCTGAAAACCTGTATGACAAAACCTCCCTATCCTGACCACTCCAACTTTTTATAAAAAATGATGAATGATTATCCGCATATTTTTTGGGATTCATTACTCGCAAAAAGTTTTTGAGAACTTTCTTATTTGTAATAGCTGTAAAAAATTCATCACCGTTTGCCGACATAATAATTAATGGGTAAACTCCTCTTATTCCTATTTTGTAAATTCGGTCAACTTTTCCTTTTATGAATCTAACATTATTTTTCATAACCGTACTTGCTATGTTCATTTATAACACCGTTTTTTATTAATTCTATTTTGATTTTCCTAAATGTTATTGCGATTATAAAACCAATAACAAATGTTACTAACCAAGTTTTAGGGTAGGCTAAAGCCCAAAGCACATAGACGACAAGCCAAAACGCTTTGACTGTCCAATTTGCCTTGTTAGCCAACTCCCGTAACACTCTTATTTAGCTCCCAACGGCTTTGTTATTTTGCCATCAATAAATAACTCCAAAACATATCCATAATAATACATCTGCAAATTTCTAGGCAACGGTTTAATCTCATGCAAAGCTGCGGCCATAAACAAAGGCATTGCCTCGGTTGGTTTCAAAAATGATGTTGGATCATTCTCATATATAATGTACAAAATATCATGCAATTTATCATGATTTGATTTTGTTTCTTCGGGTTGTGCCATACCATGAATAATATATCGCAAAGTGTTTACATCAACTTTTGCCATTACATTATCATCGGTTTTTAATATGATTCCTTTGCCCAAAAACAAACCTTCAATGTCAATGTCGATCCTTGTAAATAATTCCGCAACCGTTTTAAATGAATACTCGGTACATGATCGGATTTTGTGCATATCCTTTTGTGGTATTATCTCACCGTCTTTCATCATGTCAATGAGGCAAACATCTGGTTTTTTGTTCCAAGTTTCAGATATTACACCAACATATTTGTACCCATTTTCCAAATCTCTGAAAAACACATCGGGATAATTCTCAATTATTTTCATTATGTCGTGTTGTCTGAACAAAGGTAACTTTTTGTATTTGCCTTCGAGTTTAATATCACAGTTAGCGGATGATGTTACCTCAAAATGTACACCTTCTTGCCAATCTTCAATGTAAACAGGTTTGTTCAGAAATTTGGCAAAGTCTGTATACCAAATTGACAGTATTTTTGGGTACTCACATTCTCTCATAGTTCCAGATACAGACTTGTGTTTATTTAAGTCTTTTCCGAACAGAGATAAGGTACTCTCAATTGTTTCCAATTCAGTTTTGCCAATGTGAAACGGTACTGTTTTTCCGCATTTACATTTAAACGTAACGTACCATACCTCCGTGGTTGCCAACCAAAACCGTGTATTGATTACACGATAATCTATTGGTGATTGACAATTAGAACAAAGTATAGGTCGCTTATCAAAAGTTGTTGGTAAATCGAATTTTATCATTTTTTCACCTCATAATAATTTTTGTTTTTCCAGCCATGATCGACAACAATTATTTTATCTTTCATTTGTTGTATGATTTTGGCTATTTGCATTGAGTTCTTTTCAATACCTTCATCGAATAATTGTATTTTTATTTGTTCCGCATCAATAGGAATCTTTGAGTTTCCCACTATTGTCAGAATTGCCATTTTGTGTTTTAATTGGATAGTCATTTATTATCTCCCATTCGTCATAAATACTTATATAATCTTTGCAAGTTTGTTGTTCACATAAATAACAATCTTTTGCATTTACATCTTTTTCCACTCGGTTACAAAAAACTTGTTTTGTTATTTCGGTATGACCGCAAACTATACAATTAATAGATTTACCATCATCATCATCCCAAACAATACCTATGTCACCACAAACAGGACAATCACAAAAACCCTCATCCTCAAAATAATACTCACAAATCTTTTTGTAATTTGCCTTTTCTGTTTCAAGTTCATCAATTGTCAATTCCCAAATATCATCATCTTTGTTATATTCATAATTTTCAGTTTTGTTATATTTTGTGGTTGTTACATTATTTCTTTTGTGTTTTCTATTGCTCATGTGGTATGTTGTCGTGGTTGGTTTGCTGTATGCTATACTGTGTGAGTAAAGCACTTTGGTTTCCCATGTAACCAAATTCACTTCGATCAAATCACCGGATGGTATGTCGGTATCTTTGAGGGTTTTGTCCCAAGTAAAATCAGATGCTATTACAAACATTTCATCATCAACGTGAATTGATAACGATCCATCGGAATACGCATAAAGTTTTGGTTCAAGTTCATCTGTGACAACCAAAATATTTATCCATCCACCAATTTCCATATCCGATAACTTTTTAATAAAATCGGTATCCCATTCCGCAAAAGCACCAGCCAAAAGCTCACTGTCAACCGTTGTATAAATTTTGTGACCAGCTTTCATCAAATGATTTCTAAGTTTTTGTTCGCTGTATGCTGTTCCATTATGGCAACTCATTATATTGATTGGTTTGCCGTTTGCATCCTTACGATGTTTTGATTCAAACATAAATGGGTGTGAATCCTTTGAAGCCAACCCACCAGCACTTCTGATTCGGTTATGTGCCATTATATTTTTGCAATAGATTCCATCCTTAAAATATTTATTATAAAACTTTGGTGCGGATGCCGCTGATTTAAAATAGTTAAATTTATTATTTTTGTGGGTCCAATATCCCAAACCAGTTCCATGCGTATGACCAGCTTTTGCCCATGTTAGTTGAGCTTTTTTTGCTATTTCAAACGCTTTGTTGTTTTGCTTAGTTGATACATATAACATTCTACACATAATAATCACTCCCTACGTTGTTTAACACACAAAAAGTTAGCTACACATTCGTCTGTTTTTAATATATGATATACACAAAAATCTTTACATTCTTTATCTGCACAATATTTTTTCATTTGATCACCTTGTGTATTGTCGGATTGTGGTATTCCATTTGTAACCCTCTTTTGATATTTGTGTTTTCATAACCGAGACTTTGGTTGCAACATTGTATGTTGATCGAAACAACTTCCACCAACCTCGTATGTCAGTTGCTTTTATTTTTCGGGTGTGGATTGCATTTCGGAATGATTTATACCAATCCAAATTCAATGGGTTATATTTGATTGATTTGTCCCAACCCAAATGTCTAAGTAAGTATGGTTTTGTTTTAGTTTTGATCAATGTTTTGGTTGTTATCTCGTGAAAATCTTCACCAAATAAATCCAACAATAGGTCAATATTTTCTGCGGTGTATTCCATTAAAAATGGCAATGTTATATCATTAGTTATTTTTTCTATACTTCTTTTCCAATAATTTAATGTTGTATAGTTGAAGTGGTCCCAAAACTTGGCAAGTTTTTTGTGTTTGTCAAACTCACAAAGGGAATCGCCTTCGGTTGAACTAATTTTGAGTATTCCATGTTCGGAAAATTCAATAGATTTGCGGATCAAAGTTCTCAAAATATCGTGATACGCCACCAAAATTGCTGGTGAAAAGTGCGAATCTGCTATGCGAATTTCCCAATGGATACTTTTCATATCGCCATTACCGGATAATGGTTGCAAATTTCTATGCTCCCATTCGCTGTAATAACCCTTTTGACCAACATTTATTGCGAGATACCTACCAACATTTTGAAATTTGTTGATACTTCCGTTATGTTTGTTAAGGCCGGACATACCCATTATTGGTTTTAACCTTGAATACTGGTGCAAACCCCGTGAGGTTGATTTTGTAAGCATAACCATTGCTGGAAAGAACAAACGGAATAGCTGTACAAAATTTCGGAATACAACTTGTGGTATTTTCATCTCCTGGTTGGTGTTGACCATTGCATGGGTATGCCAACCACACTCTCGGCCCATCCAATAACCAGTTTCCCCAATTGCCCCAAATAACTTTTCCGAAACCTCATATTCACAAATCGGGTCTGATTGACGAGCCATTGTCAAAATTTCCAAACCATTTACCGAGCCATCTGTTACAACATCAACGACATTATATTTACTTGTATGTTTGTATGATCGGGTTGCATCTAATTCATTTCGCATATCATCCTGTGACAAATCATCTCCATGAACTTCAAGTTCATCACCAAGCCAAATCTCTTTGGCTAACAACTCCCTAACTTGCTCAAAACTCAAACACTTATTCCAACTTGGGTTTGAAAATACTAATTCTTTGTTAAACATTCATATCACTCCGTGAGGTGGGGTTGTGGAAATAGTTCCAACAAAATCACCACTATTCATTGGTTTTTCAAACCAAACATCTACTGTCGGGTATTGTAGGAATTTGAGAACTTTCATTAATTTTGGCCAATCTGCATCGGTTATAAACACTTTGTAATCATTTGTTATTTGTTCGGGAAATGGTCCGTTGTGTATGTCAATGTTTAAATGACAATGACATTTCCCTGTTGATAACGATTCAATCAATCGGTAAAGGTTATCACGATTGACCAAATCGAGTTCAACCATGCCAAACTCATCAAGATTCATTGGGAAACACCCTCAACTATATCTTTTACGTTATTATATTTTGCCCAATTATTTTTGATTATACACTGTTGTGTATCATTTTTTGTGATGACATATTCTCTCAATCTTTCGAGATAACCAAATATTTGTTTTTTTGTAAGTGGTCGCAAAGTTTCATTTTTACAAATGAATTGTGTGTTTTCATAAAGATTTGTAATCAACACATAGTTTTCAGTAATTAACTCGTCAATTATGACAAGATCAATGGTTGGTTGATACAAAATTATATCTCCTACTTTCATTCTATAACCTCCAGGATTTCCACGTTGTCACCAACATAAACGATTGTACCACGTTCAACACCTTTTACTCTAATGTTGGTAAGTTTTACTTTTATTATTTTGTTTCCGGTTTTGTATTTTCTTGCTGTTTTTAGTGAATGACAAACATGAAATCCGTAAGTGTAATCGGGTTCTTCATTTTGTCTATTGGTTATTGGGTTTGTAGTTTTTGATCCGATGTTTCCGAGTGATACATTATTTTTTGTTGTATAAAAGTTTGACACAACACCCCAATCAACATCAATGGGGTAAATGTTTTCGTAATCAACTCTCCAATAATTTTCATTATCAAACATTCCACGATTGTCATGGCCTTTACCATCATCACGTTTTATAACAACGTGTGCAGGGTTTATAAGGACAACCTCACCGATGATTATTAAGTCAAAATCTTGTCGTGTGGTTATTTTCATACCGATTTCTATTTGTGTTTTTGGTATAACTGGTTTGTTTGGTGTATATTCACATTGTTGCGATTGATCAACCTTTTTATATCCATGTATAAAAGTTGGTAGTTTCGCATCTTCAAATATCTCGTGTAATGGCATTTATATCATCATCCTTTTTGACATTTCGATTATATCAACGTTGCACTCGTAAGTTTTTTTGTTCACGAGTAATACAAAAGTTTTGTCTCCCTTTACATATATTTCCGTTATGTCTTTTGGACTAAACAAATGTATATTATTTACCCTAACCCATTGCATAAAATCACCTACGTTAAGAGTCCAGCAGGACCAATAATGTTTTTCCAATATTCCTCATCAAACGTAACATCTTTGGGTTTTATTGGTGTGAGCTTTTCTCCCGATACATAATTTGTGGGTTGTCCTCCAGCAAATTGTACGATTGGTTCGGGTAATGGTACAATTTTATTTGCTACTTTTTTTAGTGGATCGGTTTTGACTGGTGCGAATGATACACAACCACAACCTGGACATTTGTAAAGTATTTTTTCGATTTTACCGTTTAAAAATTGGGTTGATACCCTGTCATTTTCGTACAACCTTTTGTCACAATCATGACACATAAAATTGGTTTCAATTTTCTCCAATTTGTTCATTTCTTTGCTGTGTGCATCTAATTCGGCTTGTATTTCCATACCCGTTTTTCCTGCACAATCTATTACTGATCCCATTTGGTTATCCTCCATAACTTCCGTTGATTAGGCTGAGTGCAACTTTACCTTTTACCACAATCTTTTTTCGTTTGGGAATGTGGTTATTCTCATTTATTTCCCGTGCAACTTTTATGTAAGTTTTTTGTAGTTCCAAAAAGTTTAATTTTTTCATAATTCCTCAACTCGTGTTACTATTGCGAAACAATCCCGATGCATTAAACCAATATGTAGATTTGTATGAAACGCACCTGGATTTGGAACACTTTCACAATCTTCCCAACGTAATGTAATACCTGTTATTGTTGCGTAATCTCCACCATGTTGATGAATATTGTTTGCCATTGGGCAATTTCTATGTTTCTTTTTAATCCAAACTATGTCACCGTTTTTGATTCCTTTAAAACCTCTCATGGATTCACAACCACAATTTCATCTATTTTAAATGGTTTTGATATATACAAACATTTATCTTTGGGTTTTAGATTAAACATTTCAATATCATTATCGTAAAAACAAACAGGGATACCAATTCCAACATCCATACCCATACGATTTCCATTTTGTACAATTGTTCCAAGTTCAAGGTTGTAAGTTACTCCGTTTTCAAACAAAACTTTGTTTGGTATATCAAGTTCAAATTCCATTTGTATCACCTACTCGGCGGCGAATGTGCAACCGTTTCGGATGGTTTCATTTAGTTCATCGGTTGTGGATGATCCGATTTGGTTTCCGATTTTGTCGATGAAGTCAAAACCAGTTTCGGTTTTCTTTATTTTCATCTGTTTGTAGATATTACCATTGATCCTTGCGGTTAGTTTTACTACATCATTTTGTACATTCATTATTATATATTTTATATCCATTTTATTCACCTTTTGTTTATTATTTTTTCTTTTGAAACTATAACACCTGGGATTTTCTCACCACAAATTGTACAAACGGGTTCACCAAGTTTGTTTATATTTGCTACAACATTACCATTTCCATATAGTTCCGTTTGGGTTTTGTATCCCAATGATTCTTTTCTTTTGCAATCGTGTTTTACTATCATGTTATTCACCTTTTATTATATCTAAGTCGTCACCAATTTTGCGGATTGTTCAAAATCGTAGTAATCAACCTCAAATCGTTGGATTGTTTTCATTTTTAATTTCATGTTTAAACCTCTTTTAACCAAATCTCGGTGTCCAATTCTCCACACTTTTTGCATATATGTGTTTTTATAAACAAACTTTGTGGATACAATTTTTCCAACTCGTTTAATTCAACCCTTTTTTGCTCTGGACCCATTGTTGAATTTATTATACGGTTTGCCACTGTTGAAATTTCAGTTTTGCTCATATTTAATCACCTCATAAATTTCATAAACCTTTTGTCATCTTTTGTCTCTTTATCACACAAATAACTAAATTTAGCTTTTGGGTTTGTATTTTTAAATTCAATTATTTTTTTAAACATTTTTATTTGTTTTTCTAAATAACTTATTTTTGCGTTTCTAAAATCCCAACCACATTTACACGGATGGGTCCAACAATATTCACAATCATTCAAAGATATGTTTATTCCTCCAAATTGTATATTTTGTAATTATTATTTTTCTTTATGCATATCTTCAGAAAGTCCATTATGCATACCATTTTAAACATGGACAATCATCACCCGCAAGCATATAATGTTTGCATGTATCACAAGGGTCTTCGGGAATTTTGGTTTTGGCATTATTTATGTGGTTTATTTGGTCGACAACATCATCAAGTGCCAATTCATAACCAATCGCACGTTCATCTTGCCAGTTTGCACGAGCATAAAGTGGTCGGTTATTGTCATCACGGAGGATTTCAATTTGCTTTTTGATTTTTTCAATCATTTATATCACTGTGGCCCATTTATTAATGAATCAATAAAGTTTTCGATTGTGCCGTAAATTTTTGTCATTGGTTTTGGATCTTCTATTTTGATTGGTATTATTGCAAACCTCGGCCATTTGGCCGTTCCACCAAACGTACCGCTATTAGATTTTAAAGTGTTTAGAATTTTGTATGTAAACTTTTTGTTATGTATTACCAATCGTATGTTTGTAAATGGGTATTCAGGTTCATCACCAAAACTTATTTGTTGACTAACTACAACATACAATTCACCATTTAGTATTTTATGATTCATTTGCATCACATCATTATTTTTTCTACATTGAAGGTGGGTGTTGATATTATATTATATTTCTTTTTGTAATGGGATCGTTCAAACTCGTATGCTTCATATCTAAATTTATGGGTTGACACTTTGTTGTTTGCATCATTTACCCTTGTGAACATTCTTGCCTCATTTTTGTTTTTGGTTAATTGGGTTCTACCACCGTGAAAAATTCCACTATGATCTGTGTATTTTATCCAAAAGTTATTATTTACTTTTACTATATATTTTTTTGTCATTTGTGATCACATCTCATTTTGCTTGCGTAAATATTCATAAAATTTATCATGGATTTTACCGATTTGTTTTCTGATTTTTTTGTTAGTCGGTGTTAAAGTTATTATATGGATTACTTCATATTTATATCCAACCCAAACCAAACACCAATGAACAATATTACCATTTGATTTTGAAGTCCATTCTGGTTGTTTAAACAATGGAACATCAAATAAATCAAAAAATTTAAACTTTTTATTTTTGTATTTTTGTTCAAATAATTTTTTGAGTTTATCCGATGCATTATCATGGATTTTCATTTTGCAATACTCGTGTTTATATTTTTCAAGTAATTTGAAATGACATTTTTCAAACAAACTGCGTAAAGTTACCCATGCCATTTAAAAACCACCTTTTACGGCGAAGATTTGGGGAAGGTTTGGGAATTTGGTTTTCATAGTTTTGGTAAATGGATACCAGATGTAACCGCAAACGTCATGGATTGGGTAATATTTGCGGAATAACATAAGGTATTTATGGTGGAGGATTTTGGCATCGTTTGAGGTTGGGAATATTTGCTCTTTTAGGATAAGGCCCACGGGTTCATAACTTTTTGGGTATGGTTGTGATATTGGGATTTGCTTACCAATTTCACGGTTAAGGAACATACCAAAAAGAGATATTACGTTTTGGCGTGTATTTGGGGTTGTCCAACAATTTCGAACGATCTCTTCGGTTGCTTTACCTAAAACCGATTCAACTGCTATCTTTTGTAAAAAATCATTTGGTGGCGGTGGTATTGTCATTTGATTACCTCTGTTGGTTTAATTTGGTTAATGCTATTTTTAGACAATTTGGGCAGATGGAGAAATCTGAACCTACACGAATATGTGGAATGTTTGGTTGAATTGTGTTATTACAAACATTACAACGATATGTTGAGTTTTGGTTTATGATGTGGAGTTTTAAAATCATTCTCTCAACTCGTTTACTTGTACTAGTGCGTTTGTGATACACTTTGTGCAAATAATATAGATGTCGTGGTAGGTTTCCTCATCACCGAATTCATCTTCTGTGTAAACCAAATATTTAACCGTGATGTACGGTTGATTTATTGGTATTACCTCGTTGCAACAATTACAAGTTTTGTTATAACGATTTGTGGGTTTGTTTGCCGTAAAGGATATTTCATTTGACATTTTATTTCCTCAATGAGTTTGCTTGTGATACTGCTTTGGTAAAACATTTTATGCAAATTTCGTATGAATCCTTTGGTGTATCAATTAAAATGTATGGATCATCTTGTTCAAAGTTTTTGCTACAATTAAGACATATCCAATTATTAAATGGTATACTTTGAGCTATCAATTTTACGTCATTCATTTACATCACCTCCAATAACAATACAAACTACCAGTAATTTTGTGATGCCATTGTCCGGTTATTTTGTCCATTGTAATTGATTCCAAACATTTGTTGCATTTTGGGTAATTTCGTTTTTTTATAACACGTTGTATACGATTCATTTGGGACCACCGCCGAAGTATTGTAGTGGGGATTTGTCATTTGGGATTGGGCAAATGAAATAAGGTTCAAACTTTGGGTTGTTTATGTTTTTAAATATTATGTAACGGTTAAATTTGCCATCCCATTCGGCAATTCTACGATTTGCTTTTGGTACACGTTTTTCCGATATTATTTGCAATGGCCGGATTGTCTTTTTATCGGATTTGCAGATTGTCGGCCAAACAGGATAATCGTATACCTTTTGATGCTTCTTTGGTGGAGAAGCATTTACAAAATCGGTTTTAGTTTCTTTTAGCGATCTTGTTTTAACAGTTTGAGCAACATCATGGATATATTTTGCAATCATTTTTGTTGGTAGTTTGTTCACAACTTTTTTTATTTTGTGTTCGATTATTACCCGTTCTGATATTGGTTTTTTTGTTTTGACCATTGGCGGTTCCCAATCCAAAGGTGGCGGTGGGATTTCCAAAGGTGTTTCGATAAGTTCTGTAAACATTTTCACTCAACTCCGAGGATTTTGTTGAAAACGTTTGTGGGAATTATGAAAGATCCTTTGAGGATTTTTTTTCGGGTTAGGTGGTTGGTGTAAAAAGCACAATCATCCGCATTGTCAAAAATAAATGATCCTTCAAAGTCGATGAGTGATTTGTCCAAAAGGTTTTGGTTGACAAACCAATCGTGAACGTTTATGAAATCCGTTTCCGATTCGGGATAAAGGAATGGTGTTTGGTAATCGTCCGGTGGTGGCAAATCGGTTGGTGTCATTTACTCCAACTCCCGTAAATCTCTTTCGGGTTCGGTTAGGTGGACAATGATTTCGAATTTAAAATTGAGTTCTTTGCCATTGTGGAAAATGTACAAAATCTTGTGATCACTTGCTTTGTAATCTGTTGTTAAAAAATCCACAACTTCATCTTTTGTATCACAACCACCAAACATTATATTTCCATTTTTATCTTTAAATATTATTACCCAATGTAATAATAAATTTGGAAATTCATCCAAAACAACATCATCAACAAATGTTGTTGGGAACCACGGAAAATGTTTGTGGAAAAAATATTCTAATTTTTCGTTGATTAAATTTAACCAACATTTTTTGTGCATTATTTCGTTGTCGATTACAATAGCTTTGCCATAAATTTCTTTTTTGCATTGTTCACATAACATTTTTAACACCTTTGGTTTAAAACATCTTGTTTTATCTATATCACATATTCCAAATTTGCAAGTATCTATATTTATACAATTTCGACAAAGTGGAATCATATTGACACATCCTTGGATTGGGTTGGGTTGATTTGACATTTTGCGGTTCGGATTAGGTGTGCAAACGGTCAATCGTAATGATAATATTTACCATCGTGCCAAAGGTAAACATTTTCGTTGCAAATTACACAAACTTTTTTGGTATTTTTTTTCTAAGCGTTTGATTGTCCAAATGATTTTGTTTAATGTCCTGCGTTTTCGGTTCATGGTTTTGCCTTGGCTAAGATTTGTATTACCGATCCAACGATTGAATTATTTAGGATTTGTGCAACCGAGTTTTGGTATTCTTCCGTTGTCATAACGTATTGCGAGTTCATGTTTATAGCTCCGGTTTGAGTGAGGAAATCGTGTTTGAGTAATCAATAATCAGGTTTATGTGTTTGGTGGTTGATTGGGAATGACCATGCCAACCAGCGAAAGCGGTTATGCCATTTTTGTTTGAGAAATCTGCGTAAATTGCATGACCATAGCCGATGATTTTGTCATCAAGGATTTCCATGTTATTTGATTTGCCCGTTTGATGACCTTTGGTAAAGTTTATAACGAGTTGTCGGTTGGTTAGGGTCATTTTGTCATCACCTTTTGACCGGAGACTAGTGATTTTACAGCGTGTTCTTTGCGTTTTATGCGGGTGTAAGGATCGGATACGTTGTGGTTGATTGTCGTTGCGGTTGCAATGTAAGATTTTTGTAACTCGAAAAAGTCAAGTTTTTGTGATCGTTTCATTATGACAACTCCCTTGGGGTGAAATAGGTTTCGCCACAATGTTTGCAGAGTTTTATATTTGCATCTTTGGGATGCGACAGCTCGGTGGGGTTTTGTCCCTCTTTTGTGTTTGTGTGATTCATGTTTATACCACAATTCTCCCGGTTCGCCAGAAGATAGCTAGGTGTACGGTAGTCTGGAGTATATATAATTTGTCTCGGTTGCCATCGTAATATTATAAAGGTGGGGTTGTGAGATTGGTGAATGTTTTTTGATTGTGGAATATCGTTGAGGTTGGGAATTGTAATTTGGAAATATCGGTTTGGGAATTTGAAAAGTTGCATTAGTAAAAAAAAAAGGTAAAAAAATAGTTAAGGTGTCGGGCTACTACTTGATTTAGTTAAGGTTAAACCCGACTCTCGTAATTGTATTATAATGCGTAAATCTTTTTTTGAATCTTATTTTTCTTTGGATACTTTCTTTTATCGGTCATGGTATATTGTGGTATTTTTGATTTTGAATGGTTTTAAGGTATCGTGAGGGTGTTCAAAATAATTTAAGGTAATCGTACTCATTTAAATTTAATGTGCGGTGAGATGGCTTAAAATCGTTATTAGGATATGTGCAACCTGATAGTAAGAACAAGATTTTACTAATAGAATTTGACAAAAAAAAATAGTGGTTATGGCGCATACATAAGACTATTCTTTTTTATCACATAGTTTATGATTGAGCTCAATTGTCTCCCTTCAATATTGGGTTGATTAAAACCATATTTTTGCATAATATCGGACATTGGTTTACTTCCCTTCAGGTGCTGGTAATTTTTGATTTTATTGAGTTCAAATAGTTTGCATATCCGAACTTCAATTTCCGCACGTTGTTTCTTGGT
>Ga0208904_1000122_pt1 | contig 66558 bp, 89 predicted proteins | sample AntAceMetag02UKB_FD_184774 | JGI IMG/M metagenome (GOLD analysis project Ga0208904, IMG submission 184774) | Saline lake microbial communities from Ace Lake, Antarctica - Antarctic Ace Lake Metagenome 02UKB (SPAdes) (version 2) | ecosystem: Environmental > Aquatic > Non-marine Saline and...
ATGTATCCAGCTCCAAGTGGAAAGAAAACATCTTCTTGGTATAAGTCATGTACAATCAATAGTACTTTCATCACATACCTTCACCGAGTAAACAAACATCTTTGAATCTATCATGCGCAAATTTTGGGCACCAGTACTTGCCTTGAGGCACTGTTTTCAATTCCATCGTATGTGCAAGCATTGTTCCAACAGACATATCATGCCTGTGACCTTTGACTCTTAGATCTTTTGAAACTTGTTGTTTCTCATTTGTCCAAGCGCCTTGAAACGACAAACCATCTTTTGAAAGTTCTACCATCTTATCCAGAAACACTGTGGATTTTGAGTCTGTCAATTTCAATCCAAGAAATCCACCATCATACATGCTAATCTTCATTGCGTCTTCACGATCAACTTGCATAGTTCTTAAAGCATTATCAGAACACCACTCACCAAGAAGAAAATCAGATTCCTGTAGTACATACCCAACAGAATTAATTTCCTCAAACAATGCATCAAGGCTTTTGATTGCCCAGAACGACGAATCCAACCAGAGTGCACAATCGAATCCAAATTCCCTCGCTTGTACTAAAGCCCAATACTTAAAAGCATACGGTGACACTTCATGCATTAAGCATCCCTCGGAATTGAAATTATTAAACCAAAGGCATGCACCTTTGAATCCAACTTTCTGAAGACTTTGATTTAGTCTCTCAGCACCCCGAGAATACCAATGTCCCACTGAGTAATTGACAATACATATTTTCATCACTATACCTTATAAAAAATGAGTCCACCACCACCTTCGATTACTTGAATATCTGGTACAAATCTTATACTATCCCAGTATTCATCACATGCTTTCCTACACCCTGTCAAAGCATAGTCATCAATTATAATATAACCACCTCTTGAAACATATGGATGTAAATGTTCCAAGCAAACCTTTGTTGATTCATACAAGTCACCATCTAATCGCAACAACGAGATTTGCATAATCTTTGCTTTTGGCACTGTATCTTGAAACCAGCCTTGATGATATACTAACTGCTCAGGGTTAATTCCCCACCCCTTCATATGGGCTTGCACAGCCTTCACAGAGGATACAGAAACCCCTGTGGTTATTAACTCACCTCTACCAGTACCTTTGCCAATACAGGAGGTTATAGACTCATCATCATTAGGGCCAGCTTGTGGGATACCTTCAAACGAATCGAACAGATGCACTTTTCTTGGACTCTTCCAACATTGATTTGCTAGAGACATAGCAGCAATCTGTGTACCGTCAAATACACCACATTCAACGAAATCGCCTGGAATTTTATTACGAATGCACTTATCCGCCATCAGATAACTATTGTGCACTGTAGCACTGGTGCTCAAAGCACGCTGTCCGTATGTTGCCAATTCTTTTTTAATATACTTATCTGTGACCAACATCAAAATGCTCCTCCTTTATTTTTAAACAATGCAGTCTCAGGAATTTTGTACGCACCACGATCAATTGCATCTTGGTAGTACAATAAGTACTCTTGAAAGTTTCGCATACCTAATCGCCATGCAATTACAGAAGCAGCTGTCTGATCATGTCGATGTCCTAAGACTTTTGGATGGTTTGAAACTTGCTGCTTATCATTAGTCCATGCACCTGGAAATGTAATACCGTCTGACGCTCTATCATAATACTCTTGAATGAATTCAAGGTTTGTGGAATCTCTTAAATCAAAACCCATTACACACGCCATTATATGTGGGTAGGTAAATGATTCTTCTCTCGTTATTCCCAAAGGTTTCAATGCTGTATCAGCGCACCACTCTCCTGAAGTCCAGCCATTAAGCATTAGTAGATACTTGTTCTTTAAGATATTATCAAGAACTTCTTGATATGGCTTCATCAAATGGATCGAACAATCTACCCAAATAACTACCTCATAGCCTTGCTCGTATGCTTTTTTAAATCCATACGCTTTGAATGCATACGGGTTCTGTTTATGAGGTTTACAACCAAGCTGGCTTTCATTGTTGTACAACATAAAGTCACCAGTGTAGCCTTGCTCAATGAAAAGTTTCTTAACTCTTTGTTGACCCTTTGGATACCATGAGCCTTTGCCAAAGTTTAAAATGCACTGTTTTAATTTCATTTTGGAAACCCTAAATGTTTTCTCTTGTTATAGGTTTTACCGTCGTCTTTGCCGAGCTTAGTATTCATTCTATATAATGCATCTTTAGAACTGCCTCCACCTGTCCACTTATGTTTAACAATAACCCGTGGATCATAGTGTACAGCTTTCATTGATCTCACTACATCAGTAAACTCATTATCACAATAGAATGAGTTATAACTTGGATGGTATATGTAACCAATTTTTTCATATAGCTTCCTTCCAAGAATTGAAAATGTAATTGTATTTTTTCCACCACAATATCCATCGTTAAAATGAAGAGCACCATCAAGATTTGGAAAATGCTTCTGCATGTTTTCAATGATGATCTTATCAAAGTTGACACTAGGAATCATATCATCAGATACAAGAACTAGAATGTCCCATTCTTTTTTCAGATCAACATCAGCATTACATGCGGCGATTTTATTTTTATGATCTCCATATAAATAAGACAAGTACTTTATAGAGTCCAGAGTCTTACGCATTGGTTTGTTGTTCATAGTTTCATCATCTTTATTCAATGAGACTACAAACTCAAACCGTGTTTCAGAGTTCATCAAAGTGTAATACAACCCTAACGTTTTCTTGAACCAATCTGGTCGGCTCCTCGTTGGGTACTTAAAAAGTATTTTCATATTAGCTCGCATTGTAAAAATAGATTGTGCCGTCAATGTGTTCTTCAATTTTCAAAAGCGGAAATATCATTGTAGAAAAATCTCGATCTTCACCCCTATCTTTATCGGGAAACTTAACTTGCAAAGCTAATTCTCTTTTTATAGTATTTAAATGATTTGGACATCGATAATAAATTTTATCTTTCTCAAACCAATGATCATATTGAATTGAATGTATGAAAGGTTTAGTGATGCGAATACGATTATTGGTCATTCGACCGATTCTTTGAGTCATAGAAATCTCACCTTGTAGACTACAACAGTCTGGATTTGATTCAACGGCTTTTAGAATCTTTGAAACATAGTCTTCACTCACTAAATCATCATCATCGACGAACGCAATGTAATCACCAATTGCACGTTTCAATAATTTGTTACGCTTCGCACCTGTTGACAACTGACCATTATCAGATTCAACAAGAATTTCTACTTCATCTGTCAGCTGAGGTTTCAAAACAGATAGTAATTTTTCTATACTTTTGGATCGACTATGCAAGTGGCATATTAGAATTGATAATTTCATATTGATTCCAATGCTACATATGGAATGAATTCGTTAAGTTTACTAATGGCAGAGTGAGAAATTACTTTTATGTCTGTTTCATCTTTAATAATCTTGAGAGCCTTGATGAAATTAGTCAAGTAGTTATTAAAAGAATTGCCACTTATTTTATGATTACGATATTTATTATGATAGTGACATTTCTTTCCAATTGTCATATCAAAACCAAGTAAATGAATCTCTGTGTATCCTAAGAGAACTGCAAGTTGGAATCCACAAAATCCACTGTTGTATCCAGTCTTGAAATCGTTAAATGAAAAACCAATGCCTTCAACTCCAGCGTTACGTATAATCATATCCATGCAGAATAAATTATACACGAAACCTGTGTGTACACCTTTGAACAGTCCATCTTTAAATTTCATAGCACAGTGATCTGGATTTGTTACTAAGACCCAAGTGGTTTTTACATTCTTAAAATATCCTTCTTGAACCTTCTTAAAAATACTAGAGTCTGCTGTGATACAATATGTTGGATTCGGTACGTCGAGTGCAGCAACATTCACCGCTATCGTTTCTTTGTCTTTCAACTTCGCAAAGTCGAAACCTAATAGACTTCCTCCACCTCCAACAATGTATACTGATCTATGCTGTGACATCAACTTTAACCTCCACAGATGCAACGATACGACATCTCTTATCAACTGTGAATCTAACAGCTTTCCATCCAGTTCCAGATATCACAGAAACAATTTCAATGTCTGTTTGGTCACCTGTAAAGTCCCCAGATGAAGCACCAAATCCACTACCATTATCGACATTATAGTGCAAAGTGACAGGTGAATTATCCTCTTCATAAATCCCAAGTATTAAGTCATGAGAATGATTGGCTTGATAAACAGTATGCGCATGTGACCAATTTACTGGAAGGGATCCTTCATTAAACCCTTGATTGTCTGACGAAAGAGTATCGGCAGATTGAGGTGTCACCCCTGTACCTGTTAAGTACGTGCGGAAAACTTTGATCTTAAATGAAAGTTTTACTGAAATTATATCATCAGTTTCACTTGGAATTTTAAAATCGATTATAAAAGTATGAGATGCATCACATGAATCTGCATAAGTCCATGGCATTGTTTGTCGTAATTGTGCGTATTGCTCTGCACGGATGGTTCCAGCAAGCAAAACTCCTGCATGAATCAATTGCATACCATGCGCTGCATGTACTTCACTACCTGTATTAACAGCCATTAACCAATTGCCTGATGCTATGGCTACATTAATATCATCAGTGACACGAAAAAGTGTAACGAAATTTGGGTCCCAGTAAATAAATTCTTTGTCTGTATTGTCTTCATCTATCTCTGATGTTGCATCCTCTAACCTAAACAAAATTGGATTAGTTCCATCGGTTGCTTCCCAAGAAGCTACTCCCCCACTACCTGAATGTGCCCATGTAAGATTACTTGTCCAAGGTATATCAACAGCTAATTGTGGAGGTAATAAATTTTGAATCAAATTAGTTACATCAAACTCAGACACAGGCTCTGCTAATCTATTTTCAGTGAACGCTGGAGTGTAATCTGGGTAATCAACAGTAGGAGTAATATCAAAGATGTCAAAAAGATCTGGATCATACTGTTCAAACGTGATTGTAAATGTATGATCAGGATTCCACTGTTTACTTATAATTCTACGTTTCTTTAATTCAAGAGTTGTACCAATCGCAACTATGTCTTTTCGCGCAACTGCATCTGCCAATCCTGTGGTTAATGTAACAACATCATCTACTACTGAATCAACTGTATAGCTTTTTGTAGTGACAGCTCCAGTACTTGGAACATAAGACCTTATATATATCGTGTCGCCATTAGATGCATCAACGTCCCGATCTAAAGTTATCTCATTGCCTGTTGAGCTATCAGAATCTTCTATTCGATAAGACTGACCCCAGTTAGGTTGATTGACTTGTACAAGATATACCTCACCAATTTTGTACATCAATGCATCTTTGTACATTACACAACTATTTAATTCAAGCAATAGTTGACTTCGCTCTAAAGTATAAGCAGCGACGTAAGTTGCTAATGCTCTATTTTTTATCCCTACTCCTCGAATGTCTATTGTGTTTGTATAACTACCAGATGATTCATTAGAGTATGGCCATTTAATACGTTTATATCCGCGATCTTCATCTTGGTAGTCAACATGTATTGTTCCAACTTTGTTAGGGGATGTTGTCCACTCTTGCGTCCATGTTTCCCCTATGATTATATCACTAGTAATTATTTCTAAGTCACCAGTAACAGCACTGTCAATCCATCCAGATAAAGTAGTTCCTTCCCAAATTAAACGTGCTCGACCTATCGTTGCTAATTGATAAACCATATTCCATAGCTCAACAGCACTATCAATAATATGATGACAAGGTGAAAGCGCTATGGTGTTTCCATTACCGTCATCAACTTGAGTGTCACATAGAAGTGCCCACTCATAAAAGAATGCCGTGTCTAATCTGCTTGGTTGAAAACCTTCATAGAATTCAATATCAAATGGCGTACCATCCCCATCTCCTGTTATACTTGGTTGCGTTAACATATTATAAGCAACCCATGCTCTGTTTGACTTATACCCTAATGCCCAGGATGAACCATTATACCATCTTAAAATTCTATCTTCACGAACTACTTTAACATCGATTGCACCATTAAGTAAATCAGATGCAGCGATTTGTAGACCCATTAATGCTTTACCTGGATGGGTGAAAGCAGTATTAACTACTCCTCTAAAAGATCTTAGTCGTAACTCATCGCCATATTTAGCTTTGTCCTGGTCAGCGGATAATTTTGCAACTCGCAATTGATATTGTTTAGTCCTATCTGGCGTAAATGCTATTGAAGAATCTTCAGTAGAATACTCTATGTAATAAGCTCCAGTTTGATTTCTAGTAATAGGTGTAGAAATCAATGTCGTCCATGAGTTCAATCCTACAACTGAAATTTCAACCTTAACAGTAAGTGCATGAGAATTTTGATCTCCCATTTTAGTGTAATGATAAAGCCCACGATCAAACCCTAATGTAAATTCTATTTGATCAAAACCTTTACGTGGTAAGTTATAAGTTTTAGAACCTGCATCATAAGTTATTTCATCACTGTTTCTAATCTCAATTTTTTCTTGTTCAAAACCCGGCATCACTGTCTGGTTGTCAGTACCTACACGCTGATGCACAACATCATTCTCAAAAAATCCTATAGGTTGATTGTTGATGTATATTGCATTTGTGTCAATACCTTCAGTCGGTCCTTCTCCATAGCAAATTTTTAGAAACAAGACTTCGTTATCTTCATCGTTAATATTAGTCCAACGCGAAACAATATTACCATGATGCATATTTTTACCATACGCTAATGGTATAGTGATACCTTCTCTTTGAGTTGACTTAGGATTAAATCCAAATGATTGATCTCCTGTACCTTCATTTGCATCCCCTGACTCAGGGGGGTTTTGCCCAAACATCAACCCACCAAGATAACTTATGGCTACTGCTAAAGCAATTTGTGTACCAACAGTCCAAATAAATGCCCCTAGTTGAATCCAAAATCCAGGATAAGGCTTGATTATAATTTCAGCATTTTCTGGAACTTGGGTATTTCCTAGATCATCATTATTATATATTACACCGTTTAAAGTTAATTCAGCTAATGGCATTGATGCAGCGTACTTATTACGTATATCCAATAGCGTACATGGTTCATACACAGGTGCATAAATTACCGGAAGTAAATCAGTACTTGGATCAAAGAAAATTGTGATTTTAATTTGTAACATAGTAACCTTTTACAAAAGGTAATACTTCTTGATTCAATCTGTCTTGCTTAATTCTATCTACGCCTAAACGATTTACTGCATGAATATAATGCATACAATCAGGATACACTACACCAGTATGCCATGAATTATCTGGAAAATGAAATAGAACTATTGAAAATAAAATGGGAGACACACCGGCGTTGTGCATCTCCCACACACTGCAAGGCAACGACAGCCCTAATATCTTTCCAGCATAATGACAGAACGACCAACATAGTGACATGTTGTCATTATGATTATATACTTCGCAAAGAATTTCCACCATCAGACTTCCATTGAAGAATTGTCTAAACCTAAGAATGCACCAAAGAAAGTAGCATTGCCTTTCCCTAAGCAGTCTTCAAATGTTCCAGTGCACGATGGATCAGCCCCTGCATATCGGCATCTTGATTTCTTGAAAAGAGTAGGTGTTGCGTACGGGCATATACTACTTGAATAGTCCCTTAAAGGAATTCGTTTGAGCATTGGGTTAGGGACACCAAGTGTGAAATAAATCCACTCTGAATCTACTTTGCATTTAATATTTTCAAAGTCAGCTTCTAATGCGGGGATTGCAATTGAAAGGAAATCATTGTTCACCTTAATCAACTTAATATCCGCACCTGCACCACCTGAGGTTTCTTGAATCAAATCGTATATTGTAGAGTTCAAAGTCGATGTGCGCAGAACTACTGTTGGAATATTCCCTGAACTACCAATGTCTCTTGCAGACACTTCGAGATTATCTGCTGTGTATTCCTGGCCGTCATATTCCACATCTTCATTGTTCCCTGCGGCGTAGATAGTTGACTCGGATGGAACAGCTATCTGAACCATCCACAGCCAAGTATTTTGGTCCATTGGATCAAGGAGTGATTTTTCAAAATCATTTGGTAGTGTCGTTGGCATGATTTATTTCCTTGGTTGTCTTGGTGTCCCTTTATTACCATGGCCTCCGCCACTACCATCTCGTCGTGGTGCTCCACCACATGATCCTTGTTTTGGAGATCTTCTTGTGCTGCTTGGTTTCGTTGCCATTGTATTTTCCTTTTAGGTCATCTCAGTCTTCTTTATGGTTCCACCTTGGTTGTAGCACATGTACAATCTTGAAGAATTATTAGTATCAATCCAAAAGCAAAATTTAGTATCTGGTAAATCTGTAGCATCTGGTTCTGCATCTTGGCTATATGTTTTTATTGCCAGTCTACCAACACTATCCCACTCATGAAATGTTCCTGATGTAGTAATCTTAATAGTATCTTCTGTCGGTGGGGTGCCTACAAAGTACCTTGTCCTAATTACTTTGATCCAATAATATGGAGTTGCACCAGCGGCGCCTGTGACTTGATTAACGGTTCTCAAACCCCAGTCAGTTAAAGAGTCAATATCCCATCGAATAGAACCATTTTGTTGGAAACCGTTTGTATCATCCCCACTTGTAAAAGCTGTCCAAGTCCCTCCAGTATCCTCAATAAAATGAAACGTTGGTTTGATAGTCACGCTGGAAGCTATTGCAAGTAAAACGTTGATTTGATCAAACTTAGTCAATGACGCAACGAGTATTGCGTCATTGTCATCAACGAACATTTGAACATCAGAAGCAGCACTGCCAAATTCACTTGTCACATCTGCGTAAGTTCCAGCACTGTCATCATAAGTAAAAGCAGCTGCAACAGAAGCTTGTGTTCCTAAATGCTGGTGTATTACATCTACACCTGTATGTGTTGATAAAGCCGCGTTCTCTAGATCTGTATTTGTTGGATCAGCTAATGCGACATCTATGGCATGAAATTCTCCACCTGCTGTTGCAGTATTATCTATAACAAAGTCAAGACCAACCCCAGAGACTCCATCGACAAAAGCGGTTGCATCATAGTTTATTCTTTCTGCAACACCTCCACCATATGTGTCTGGATCAAAATCTATTCCTAAGCCATGATTACCATCAATGCCTGCTTGAACATCAAGATGAACTGAATGTGTATTACAATTGGAGCTAGATTTTATTTTAAACGAAGCATCACAACTTCCTCCAACAGTGGCATGTATATCACCGTTGTCACTTACATAAAAATTTGGTCGAGGATATATAACAAAAGTCATTCCAGTTGCATCAGATATTTCAGCTCCACCAGTAGATCCAAAGCTTACCACAATGTGTGTACTATCTGTGACAGCTGTGATTTCCCCAGTCGCTCCGATAAAATCAGGGGTTGATCCAACAACCTTTAAAAATTGTCCTATGTAGTCAACACTAGATTCATCAAAGTCTGCTGCTGGATCATAGATAGTATGTGTAGCAGCTGTCAACGTAGCATTGTGTGTCAGAACGTTTGTATATGTGGTTATTAAACCATTGTCTGAAATTTCCAAACCTGCGCCATATGGTGCAGCCTCAGCAAAAAATCCTTCCATTGCTTTAACGTTCGCTGATGCAAAGATGTCACCAGAATCAGCAAATCCATATACAGGTGTCGTTGTACCTACTGCTATATTTTTTGTGAACGTCGGACTAAGAACTGGAGCCAATGCACCACCTTCAACACCTACAACACCAGCGGAAATTCTGCTCAGTGTCGTGTCTGTGTCGTGGCCGAGTTCGATAGTCTTTATTATTCCATCGCCTACGACAGTCAAATCGCCAGTCACTACAAAATTGCTAGCTGTTGTTAATTTGTTGGTAGCTTGATCAATATAAATCCCGTCCACGATGTTATCAGCCGATGCAATTGGACCGCTATAATGGTGGTTCATGGCAGAATTATTGCTTCCAGCAAGATACAGTCCCTTAGAATATCCAGATCCGCCACGATAGTCAGAAACTTTTGTATTGGATACTCCAAGTTTATTACCCGACAGAAAGATACCGTAAGAATCGCTTGTGCTAGTCCCAACGAAAGCACAGTCATGTACATTAATATTTGAAACTACACCACTCTCTAAATTTTCTCCGTGAATTGTGTTTTTTGTCAAGTGTAAGGCTGTAATATTAGTAACAGCTAAATCGCTAACATAATTCAAGTAGATTCCATAACCTTCCGTTGTGTTGACGCCATTAGATCCAACGAAAATAAGATCGCTTAGAATAACACCACGACAGTTTTCTATATGAACAAGGTTGCCAGCTAAATTATCTGAATTATGGATTACGGCAATATAGTTATTCGTGATTCTTATACTCGTCACAGATTGATTACCAGCGGCATCTCCCTTTATAAATATCTGATTAGCTGTATTGGGCTCTGCGCCGAAACCATTGTTTTCTATATAACAGCCAGTTATTTCGATATTCCCAGAGCTTAGTCCCGTTCCACTTCTATCAAGAATATAGCCCCCGCCGTCGTTGAATTCAATATTGCATCCACTTAGTTTTGTACCCCCCAGACCAGTACCGGCAGACCTGATACCCGCACCGTCGTTTGCAGACAAAACAGTATGAGAAACAACACCGTCAGATGCCATACGAAGACCGTCACCTAGATTACCAACAAATTTCGAGTCAATAACTTCGTTAAGCCCTTGGAGCAATGACATTCCAGCCGTCACGAAACCACCGACAAAACAATTCTCTACTCGTGTCCTAGCCCCGTAGATGCCGTTAATCGCAGATAACCCTATTGAGTTACCGTCAAATATAAGATTATTGTATTCTACTCCTCCAATTCCGTTTGAGTGGGTAAACATATCAACAGCCGTTCGAGATTGCAATATCGCAGCACTCCCGTATGTTGTGGTTCCGCTCCACGCCCAACTACCTCCACCTACAAATGCGATACCGCTAAGCGGGACAGTCAACGCGTCAACTAAGTAGGTTTTGCCAGGCGGGAATAAGACTGTTCCACCACCCGCAGCACCGCACGCGGTAATCGCTGCCTGCACAAATGCTGTATCATTCGTGGTCCCATTCCCGGTTGCATCGTAGTCCCGCACGTCAAACACCGGCTTCGCCTGCACCTGCCAGTCGGTCCCGTCACCAGTGATCTGGGAGCCTATATCGGGAGTACCTGAAGCTACTTGCTCACCTTCAATTGATAACTTACCACCTGAAGCACTGAGAGTGTTTTCAGTGGCGTGGCCTAGTTCAATAGATGTATCAACGGTCAACGGTCCAGCAAAACTTTGATGGAATCCTCCCGCTGTGTGTTCAACATTCAGGTATGCATTGAGTTCTGTGCCCCACACATTGGTAGAGCCGCCGACAGTTGGTAATGAAGCCATGTTTTATTTCTTTCCAGTGACAAGAACTTCGTGAATTCTAAAGAATGCAGGACTAAAATCATCCAATAACTCACTATAGATTAGAGTTGCAGTCAGGACTTCTTCTTGCCACTTAGTTAAAGTGAATTCAACTTTCAACGCACTTGCGATTTTCTGATTAAGATTAACTCGACCTTCGTTTTCTACCCACTCGATTACTTTCTTCTCATCATCTGTCAGCTCAAGTCTGTCTAGTATGTCTTTTTGATCTTTGATCTTTGCTACTGTTCGTACTTGGAATTTAGTAAAAATTTCTTTTACTGATAGTCGTTCCATTACATTTAGTTCTAGTGTCGTTGCCATTGTTTGTTCCTTTTAATTAGCTACCTGTACCGCCATATTTACCTGCACCATAGATTCCATATCCATAGTCACCAGGGTTTATTGTAAATGAGGTATACTGTGTTAGACTCCGTGAAACATTCCAACTGTTTATATCGTTATTTGCTTCGAAAACCTGGACATCATCGAATTGGACATCGTAATAAACTAAATCCCCAGGGTTTAACCAAAACCAATTTGTAGCTTTATTCTCATTATAAAAATCTTCTAATAGAATCTTTGAAGCATCATTCAGATTTTTAATAGCATGATCAAAAGTAATTGCATCAAACGTTTTATATGTTATCGTGAATGGCCTACCAGAGTTAAATAAACCTTTAGACGTAGTATCGTCTTGAGGTCTCTCCGACCAATCTTCTGAAAGCTCTTCTTGATTTAATACTGGATGTGTTGACATTTAAGCCACCGCCGTAGTAGTTAGAAACTGTACTGATGACCACATATTTGGTTCACCCAATGATTCAAATTTCGGAGGGTTATCATAAGAAACTGTATGCACTACCAAAGTTCCTGGATGCGTCCAGTAAAATTCCTTTTCCTTATTAGCTTTGTAGAATGCTAACAATGTCACTTTGTCTGCATCATGTAATAAAGGCAATATAAACTCAAATGATATTGGGTCGAAAACTCTATTAGTTCCTTTAAATAATTTACCAGCTCCAGACTTCGCAGTTAAGACAGTATCTTTCTGCCTGTTCTCAGACCATCCTTGTACAGAGCCTTCAGTATTTAAAGTTGGGAAAGTTTCAATACTCATTACTTAAGACCCTTTACCTTAGATCTTACAGCTTGATTCGTATCAGCTAAAGCTAACCAAACCTCTGCGAATTGTTGTTCATTTTGAATAAATGATTGTTGCTTTGACACTACAAGTGGCTGTCCCTCATAATGAAGTTTGAAATTAAGATTTCCGTTTCCACCTAAAGTTTTGCCTACACCACTAAACTCTTCACCTTTATGGACCATGGCCCAACCAGTTCTTTCAACAGTGCCACCACTAGCAAGTCCTGGTGCTTCAGCTGGTCCAATCTGCCCACCAGTCACACCAAAGTCACTAGAAGTGCCAGTCGATGTAAGCCCAATATTAAACGCTTTAAAAATGTACTTTCCTGCATCAGTGAGTCCTTGTGCGGATGCTTTTGCAGCTGGAGTAATGAATGCAATTCGAACAGCTTCAAAATAAACTTCACGAAGCATACTAATGACGGTATCTTTCCAACTCTTCCAGTCTTCAACCATGTTCATCAAGCCTTGTTCCATGATGCTGGTTAGGCTTTGTTGAAACTCTGCAAACCTTGCAATGGCTTTATCAGTAAACTGTTTACCAGCTTCATCAGTTTTTTTTGCTGTCTTTACAGCAGCATTGCCTACTGATTCTAGCATTTTAATAGTATCTTCAGCTTGTTTTTTCAAGGAATTCAATAATCTATTGGACGCATCATCATCTGTACTATTAAAATCCAAAGACTCCATGAGATTTTCAATAATTGGAAGCTTTGATCTAAGAGTTTTTATCATTGAATCAATATCTTTGGTAAACTGAGTCTTAAAAGCTTCTCCTACTTCCTCTGCTTGCTTGTCTACTGCTATGATAAATCCTTTACTCGTATTCTCAACTTTTTTAAAAGCTTCTTTTGTAAATTTAACCATTTTTTCAATCTCTTTATCATTTTTTCTAACTGCATCTGCAAAAGATTCGGCCCAGTCTTTATTGGCATTTTCATACCCCCGTTTGAATTCTTTGAACATACCATCAAAGGTAATAGATTTCCATCCATTTTCTATACCTTCTTTTATTGCTTTAAGCCATGTAAAAGCTCCTGTAAAACTTGCAAACAAATTAGACAAGAATTCATTAGAATTTTGTTTTATAAGCTTAAAAGTTAAAGCAAAAGTATCTACAAAACTTTTACCCATCTCACCAAGCACTGTGTCACTAAACCATGCAAAGCTGTCTTGTATAGCATCTAACCAAGAATCTATGTCTTCACCAAATAATGTTAAATTGTTTGCCCATGCAACCCTGAGAGAATATCCAACTGCAATCAATGCAGCTATTGGCAGTAGTGCTAGGCCAAAATGCCCAATTGTTGTAAGCAATGCTAAATTCATCGCTGGAAGGCCAAAGGTAATAGCGCGAATTGATCCAACAAATAATCCTAATCCTACTGTAGCTGGACCAACAACAGATGCTATCAGACCCATATTCACAATTGTTATCTTTGTTTCATCGTTTAACAAATCAAAGAAAGTAACTGCTTTGATTATCAGATTATTCATTCTTAAAACTTTTGGAGCTAGAATTTTTCCTATCTTTGCAGAAGCAAGAGTTATTTGATTTTTGAAAATTATAATCTGAGAATTAAATGACCTGAACTTTTTTTCAGCTTCTTCAATTAATGCGACATTTTCATCCCAAAACCTGCTACCTTTCTCAAGTGCTCCAGACAAAGCGCCTGTACGACCAGATAGCCTACCCATGATATCTATGACCCTAATACCACCTAACCCTATACCATCAAAAATTGGCATTAAGTCTTGTCCACTATCTCTCAAGCTTACCAATCCTTCGACAAAGGATGTAAGAGCTTCTGAAGAGTCTCTATTAAATAGATTGGAAAACTCTTTTCCTGACATTCTAGAAACATCAGCGAATATTCCCAGACTTTCCGTACTACTTTTAACAGCAGTATTCATTTCAAGCATAACCTTACTGAATGAAGATCCACCTGCTTCAGCTTGTATACCCACAGAAGATAGAGCAGCAGCTAAAGATAATATTTCAGATTCTGTTAGTCCTATTTGTGATCCAGCACTTCCCAGTCGTAATGCCATTGATACAATTTCAGCTTCAGTTGTTTCAAGGCTATTACCAAGACCGACTATTGTAGCACCTAGTCTATCAAAGTTATCTTGTGACATGTTGACAATATTTGCAAACCGAGCTAACGCTGTAGCAGCTTCCTCAGATGATAAGTTGGTAGTGGCACCCAACATAGCCATAACTTTTGTAAAGTCTAGTATCTTATCTGTCTCAATCCCTAGCTGTCCAGCAGCCTCACCGATTTTGAATAAATCAGTTATAGTCACTGGTATTACTCGCGACATATCTTCAAACCCAGATTTCAAAGCACTAAGCTGCTCAGTACTAGCATTAACAGTTTTCTCAACACCAATGAATCCTTCTTCCAAAGATGCAAATGTCTTGACAGAAGATCTACCCATTAGAGCTAATGGTAGAGTAACAGCCAGTGACATCTTCGTTCCGATAGATGTCAACTTTGTAGCTGTAGCTTCCATCCTCTTCTCGATAGTTCGTGCAGTGCGTAAATACTGACTAGCATCAAGATTCAAATGAACTAATAGATTTCCTAAATCTAATCCGAAGGCCATATTTTTACTCTATTTCTTAACACCAAGCCAAGTCTTTAAACTTTCTTTCATTCTGTTTAAATTAGCTTGTCGATTCTTTGGTATTACCGTTTTGGGTTTGAACTTAATTAAGTAATTTTCTAGCTTTACACTTTTAGGATTTTTTGAATTACATTGAACTAAGGTCTTAATAAGATTCGCAAAATTAAAATCCTCTCGATGGAACGCATTAACTTCCATATCGAGGAATACCATCCAGTCGAGAAACTCTGTGGAAGAAGTCTCAACTTGGCATCGTTGCTTCGACATATGTAAATGCGAAGCAAGACGATGCCAATTAAGAGTTTCTCCCTTTAGTCGTTTCCCTCTTCGGCTTTCGCACCTTTGTCCAACCGACTCATCTTGTTTGCGATTTCAAACAAGTCACCTTGCAACCCAGCGGGCCATGTTTGTATACTCTTCAAAGGCACAAGTTTGCCATCATCATCGTATACACACAAAGCCAACAGACTGGCCTGAAGATCTTTGTAGCTTTTCAACCCCGCTGTTTTCCCTGCTGCATTGAATTTCATTTGTGAACCAATACCATCAAGATATGTATCACGCTCTAAACCATTCAGCTCACGTAATACATAATTCTTAACAACACCATCAAGACCTTCAATTCCAATTGGTTCTTCTTTAAGCCTCAGTGAATACTTCATTCTATTTCCTTTCCAAAGAATAGAACTGTGTTTATAATTTATGCTTCAGACATTACTGGAGCAGTTTCAGTGCCGGAGTCATTAAGATTTCCTGGTATGATCTCAATATCTGCCATAGGTTGCGTACCTTCAACATGAGGTGCTGGAGTGAAACTTTTGATGTGACCCCAAAATTCGAAAGTTGCTGTATCGGGCAGCGTAATAGTGATCTCCTGATTATCGTTGATCATTGCTACCATCTCATCATACAGAGCTGGGTCCCAAGCAACAGATAGCCCACCGGCTAAAAGAGTCTTCAATGATCGCGCAGCAAACGTTCTCCACGTACTGTTACGCATCGTAGTGACGTCGATTGCTTCGCCTCCGTCGACTCCTGGGATTGTAACTTCTTTTTCCTCCATCACTAAAGTCAATACTGATGAACTTGATAACTGTGAAGAAGAAAAAGATATAGTGGTTTGATAACCATCAGTCATTATAGACATTGTAGTTTCCTTTCAATTTTATGTTAGTAAGTAAATCTTGTGAATTACTTATATTATGCATCTGCACCGTGCTCGGTTTGGATCACGATTTCACTATTGGCAGGCGTAGCATTCTCGACGAAAATTTTCTTTCCATCCCGGTCAAATCCAGATGCCACTGGATTAGCAATCTCCAGAACAGTTGCAGCCGCATCGGCGGTTGCCGTTAGAGCGGCTTCGACAGCCGTGCCTACACAGCAAGTGTATCTGCGAAGGTCGGTCCAAGATCCATTGACGCCAGTCTCGGCACTCGTCTGCACTATCACCTCGGTGCCTGTGTGGGCCGTGGTGGAATTCAAGCAAACGTAAATATGCAGGGTCGCGTTAAATGCCCCATCCAGATCAATGGCTCCTGTCTCGATAATGTGGCCTTCAGAAGCTCCACCTGGAATCTCAGTCCATGGAAGGACTTCGACTTCGGCACTTGTGTTTTCGGTTGCCGATTTCCCAGTGACCTTTGCCAGAGCAACACGAACAAAGACCGAGCTGCCATCGAGATCGTAGTCGTTGTTAAATACGACGTTCGCCTGTTTGTCGTTATCAGGTATCGAAATTTCCTGAGCCGAAACAGCTGAGCCTCTTGCACTGTCGATTGAATACACCTTTGAAGTGTTGAGCTGTTCGTGGTCCAGGCCAGCCAGGATCTTTAGAGTGTCAATTGTAATGGCCATCGAATTAGCCTCCAATGCTTTCTGCTAAGGTTGTCATTGCAGTAGCGACTTTATTGCTTGTTTTTAATGTTTCTTCGTTCACATACGCTTTAACTAGAGGTTCGAGCTGTTGCTCTAATTTTGCTACCCATGCAGCAATTTGCTCATTAACAGTTTTGTCGTCACCTATCTTGTAATTGGCTGTCTTCGTTGCTGTGAACACGGGTGTATCAACTTTAATGTCATCACCAACATTCCAGCAGTCAAGCCTCACGGTTCCATGTAAGAGTTTCCCCCCGAAGTCTGGTCCACCATCTTTGATGGATACAATTGTGCATTTCTTTTGTAGTGCCATTTGTCTTATTCCTTAGATGAATGGGTTTTGTTCTTTAATGTATAGTTGCATTACTTCTTGTTCTGTTAGGGCTCGGTTGTAGATTCTGATTGGACCGATTTGGCCGGTAAACATTTGTACACTTGCACCTGCATAGTCCCCAATTAGAACATTTGTCGATGTTGGAAATAAATCATCCGTAAAATCACCGTCTAAAGCTTTTTCGATGCCGTTTACATAACACTTAGTTGTGCGTCCTTTCGTGAAGGCCACATGATACCACTGTCCGACAGACACTATCTCGTCAACTGTATCCATTGATGTATTACTTGCTCCATCTGCACTAAGCCTTATCTGTAGCTTCTTCCCACTTAACCTAAATAGCCAACTCCTGCTCTCAGCGACTGTTATATACTTCGAGACGATCACTCTCAGATGGTCTATGGCCGAAGTGTTTATCCACGCCGAAACAGTAACGTCAGTGCTGTTTAAGCTTTCATTATTTCCACAATTAACATAGTCGCCAGTACCATTAAAGTCCAGAGCCGGACCCATCTCGGAAAGCACAAAATGAGCATCACCCTCAAGAGATCCATCATTTCCGTCATAGCTCTGATCATAGATCTTATTACCGCCAGCCTCAAGCATGTCGTACTTCAGCACCAAGCCTTGCTCCAGCGTGTCTGCACTGTCGGGAAGGCTACCAAGCATGTTACGGACACTTGGAAATACTAAAGCAGGTCCTTTGACCAAAGATTTATCAATTATATCTTCTATACCAACGGACTCACTAATATTTCTATTAAAGGAATTACTTGAAACAATTATATCTTCTATACCAATGGACTCATTTAGTACTTTAATGTATTCAGTTATAGACTCTGAAGAAACTACATCAGACATACCAATGGAATCATTTAGTACTTTAATGTATTCAGTTATAGACTCTGAAGAAACTACATCAGACATACCAATGGACTCATTTAGTACTTTAATGTATTCAATTATAGACTCTGAAGAAACTACATCAGACATACCAATGGAATCATTTAGTACTTTAATATATTCAATTATAGACTCTGAAGAAACTACATCAGACATACCAATGGAATCATTTAGTACTTTAATATAGTTTTGTATCTCTCTTAAAGTAAGTGTGAGTAAAAAGTTTGAAGTAAAATTACTGCGTCGTTTTGTAGAACTATTATCATCCACACCAATATAAATAATAGGAGTAGTACGACTTGCGTTTATGATCTTATATTCATAAGACCCTATTATGATTAAATTATTTTGAATTGCATCAAGCGCTAAGGATATTTCTTCAATCTTATTGTATGCTGTATCGTAATCTCTAGACCTTATACGGATTTGCACTCCAGGATGAATAACAACTTCTCCTGTCATATATCTACCGTCTTTAATTCCAGATGTGTCATATACCACAGCACAATTAGTATTTACTTGAGGACCATCTGGCAAACTACTGATATACATTGGCCAATCATCACTGTCGCTTGGATCAGAAGCAAGAGCAATACCGTCAATGATATATCTTGAAAGTATATGTGCTGGTGATATTCTTAATCGTTTCATGCTTACGATCCAGTTAAAGTAATATTCCAAGTTACCGTAAGAGTGTCACTTGCACCTTTTACAATTTGTGGACTGAACACTGAAGTCGATATAGTGTGTGACGCATCCGCTTCACCTGCATCGGTTGTATTATCTACCAAACCTACTCTATTGATTGTAGCATTTGTTCCTTCACCCGCAGCCCATAGTCGTCTAAACTGTATGATATTAGATGATGCACCTTCTTTAGGTGTGCTATCGTCTAACGCTTGAGCAGATCCTGAAACATAATCACCTGTAGCGATAAAACTTCCAGCACCACTTTTTGAAGCAGTGGTCGACGCTGTTCCAAGTTTCATGCCCCACGTTGAATAAGCTGCTGTATAAATTGCAGACTTAAAAAAATCATCCCCTTGATCTGTAACAAGATTATGGGTAACAGATCTATGCTTCAAATTGCCTTCTTTGTCACATAACTCTACAATGACTTCACCTTTTAGACCAATTTGATTATTCATTACAATTTTACCTTACTATAAATTATATTTAAAATTGCTGTTCGCTCTTCTCTAGCTGGTTTTTCTAAGAACTTCGCTTGTTGGTTTTCGCCCCTAAGAAACATGCCGCCCTTTGCAGTTTTTTGCTTTTTACTTGCACCCGCAATTGCAGAGCTATGCTTGATATTAAATGCTTGACCATGGGCTTTCTCTAAATCTTCATGAACATACACAGCGTAATTTGCTGTGTACCCTACAATGACATCTGGCCTTTTTACTGTTCCAATATCACGGGTGAATGCAGAAGCTTTTAATGGACCTAATTGTACTGGAACTATTTGTTGGCTTTTTCTTTGTAAATATATTCCACCAAGTTTGAGACCATAACGAATTTTTCTTTGATAACTTGATGTTGCTCTTTCAAAATTCTTAAGAACATTTTTCATCCCAGTCATTTTTGTTAGTTTAGCCATAATCTATAGAAACGCAGTCCGTAGAGACTCTGTTGCTTTGAAATTTGGAACGCTGTTAAATCCTCTGATTTCCCATGCTCCGTCGTTCTCTTTAATATTTACTGAATCAGTAATATCATCTAATACACCAAGCATCAATACTTCACTCGCTACCATGTCACGATCAACGAAAACTTTTGATTTAGACACTTGTTCAGACCCATTGAAATCTATAAACTGCACTATTTTATCAGACCATCGACAAGATATTTCAACAGGATCAGTATACTGGGGTTGCCCATAATCATCATATGCAACTCCACCACTTTCATTATGCTCTAAAGCCCAATATACAGCAGTTTGTTTTCGCATTCTAGTGATAATAGACATTTTAAATCCCTTGAATCATTCTAGCAAAGGCCATTACAATTCCTGCACCACCAACTCCACCTACTAAACTGATTCCAACTGTGAGACCTACCAAAAACATTTTGTTTTTAACAATTGCTTTTCCGTGTGGGCATGATGCAATGTGCTCTAGTAAAACTTCTTTATTTATTTCCCTAGCGATTTCCATGCATATAGCTTTGTCCCCGTCATCTAACATTATGATTTATCCTCCATGTTAGCATCGTCTGTATGAAGTGAAATTATGTCAAGAACGTTACTTCCTCCACGTTTTGTGCTTTCGTTTAATCTGGCAAGTCCTCCTGCTGTATCAAGTCGCATAGCCATTTGACCATAGTGTGATGTATCAAATCCTAGATCAACTTTCGACTGTTTCTTTTCAGAAACTTCATCAGCTTTTTCATCAAACGAACGCATATCTCTGTTTGTGTACATATGTGCAGAGAGCCAACGTTCAATTAATTCTAATCTTGTAGCGTCATAAGTTGAAACAGATGAACAACATTCAGTGACAAGTGCATTAGCTGCTTCGATAAACGGAGTCAAACTAATAGACGCATCGACTTCAATGATTCCTTCTACACTTGATGATGATGTTCTAGCCATTTCGATCTTTCCAAAATTTATCACAACTTACTTTAGGAAATACATCAAGACCACTATCATCAGTGATATTTATGATCTCTCTATCTGGAAATCTTCTCGGCATCCATGAAGCTAAATTCTTAAATGCCTGGTTGAATCTCTTATATACTTTTGCGTTAGGTGGACTCAACAAATGATCATGCCAATTTGGTTTACCTTGTTCTGATAATTTACAATCAAATCCTAATAAATAAACTTTCTTAGCCCCTAAGATCAATGCTAAATTAATCGCATTAGCACCAGTGTTCTTGTTCCAACCAAGCTTGGTTTTAGATAAACCCTTGGCTTGACGTTCTAATGTCCAAATCCAATCAGCTTGGGTCCGAAGTAATTCATGATGGCTTGTAAAAACTGTCCCTTTGTAATTCATGAGTTGATTCTTATGTTCTTTGAACCATTTCATGTCACCAAAGATATGAAGTTTACAAATCTCTTCACCTAAAGTATATGCATCATTGCAACCAATAGTACATTCACTTTTGAGTAAAGACCAATCAAACTCACGAAGAGAATCCCCTCCACCGATTATAAAAACGTCTTTATCTTTCCATGTTTCCACTGGCTTCCATCGTGGCATTACTCATCCTCAGTGTCATCAGCATCAGACTGTTCTACGATCTTCGTAATCTCTGATCCAAGTGAGATTGGTTCGCCTGTAGCAACTTTGGCAACATTGATAAAACGTTCTGGAATGGGGATAGTCGGTTGATTATCCCCACCCAGATCATCCATCGCTGTATCGAGTCGCACAAACTTATTCGGAAAGGCTGCTACTAAATCAGTATCAGTCTCAATTCTTTGGCCCGGATTAACTACTACAGGTCCTTTTTTAGCGTCGATGCCGTGATGCTCACCGGCTTTCGCAATCATTCTATAAACGACCATTCTCAAACCCTTTCCATGAGTTTTTATGAATTTCTAAATTAGACAGATCCGTGAACGATACCTGTACGCGAATTAATATCAGACCTCAACTGTGGAACTACAATAGTCATAACCTTGAAGTTCTTTTGCATGCCACCCAAGGTGTCCCACTGCAACGTAGTAATGTCCATACCAATAACGAGACGAATCACAGACTTAGATTCTTGAACAAGCAAGATGTCATAGTCTTCCATATAGTCAAGAGTGACAATGTCAGAGATACCATTAACTGCCTTGACTCTTTCTCTCAAGGTGCGATCACTAGCAGTCTTGAAATCACCATCAAGATACAGATCCCAATTCGGAGCGACAAACAAAGTCCAAGGGCCGAAGTGAAGACCAGTGTCGGTACTTTGCAATCTCATTTGCATGACTTCGGTCAAAAATGTTGTACCAGTCCAACCAGCAGCAGTAGGTGATGTAATAGTTCTGGTCATACGTTGAGGATAATTCAACAAACCATAGACACTTCCACCACCATAAGTGTAAGTGTCAATACGACCAAGTGCTAGTCTCTCAACAGACTCCGCAACTTTTTCACCTGACAATTCCATTGTGGTAGTATCAAGAGGTGAACCACCATTACGTGATACAATGATTTGACGAGCACTGAACTGAAAATCCTTATGCGTGATTGGCATAGGGAGTGAACTTGGTTCGAACTCTGGACGATCATTGTCACCTTCACGAATACCGTCCATACTGATGATTGCGTCGTTAACTTCGCTTTGAGTTTCTGTCTCAAGAATAGTCTTACCCATTCCTTGAGGAATCGTAAAAGTGAGCCCTGCTCCACGAAGCATTGAAACCAATTTAAGACGTTTCGTTGCAGCTTTCGTAACTGCATCGTCCATGATTTTCCAATCATCTTTACGCATAGTCGCAGTTGTGTTTGTCAACATCTGCGTTTCAATCCTACCCTGTGGAGATGTATGCGTGATGTAGGAATTTCCGTCTGTATGTTTAAACGGACGAAGTACGCCAACATCCCCATTTGCATCGATCAAACGATCAGCAGGATCGCCACCCATCGCTCCACCCTTAATCCGCTGGATTGATCCATTGGACATATATTTTTGCAACAGTTTCATGTCTAGCCTTTCAAAGTTTGTAAACGATTAATCTTAGTTACGCAAATTCTAATTGCGATGAGCGCGAACCAAGATAAGTTGAGCCGTTGACAGTGAATCAGCAGCAAGGTCTTTATCTTCCATTGCTTCAGCAACACAAAAGTCATCAGTCCCAGCACTATCTTCGTCGAATTTCTGCAAATTACCTTCACCGTCACTACCCAGTAAATCACCAACGACAACTGTTTCCCCATCTGCGAGCAGTGCATATACTTTTGATCCAACGTTCGGCAAAATCACAGGTGTTACTTCACCAGAAGTAATCGCGGTATCAACACCACTACCTACCAGAGCGTTCTCTTGAACGAACATCAGTTCAGCACGCCCCCACGCAGTAGAGTGCTTTTGAATTTTACCATCTGAGTCCAATTCTACGAGATTACCAGGTAGCAATGCTACCGTGTTGACATATTCCTCGTACTGAAATGGTCCTTTAGCATGGATTCTTTTAGCAGCCATGTATATTCCTTTCGATCTTTATTCTTTGTGTTTACGTGTTATTCTTTAGCTTCACTCATAACTGTAGGAGGAAGCATTGGTTCAGGCATGTCACTTTGTTCAGCATTTTCATGAAGCCCAAGAGCTGCAAAATCAACTTCAAGATCAGACTCTTCATCTTCAATAGTATTGACAGCCAGTGACGCGATGCCTCTGAGGGTATCAATTTCCATCGTCTTCAATTGATCTTCTGAGAAGACATTACTGTCATTGGAAGTAATGCGTTTAATCAAAGCCAGTTTCACATTGGCTGTCTGCTTCATCGCACCATTCACAATAGTCGCAATCTCAGGAGGAGCATCTTTCAGCCATTGCTTCGCTGTCTTTGGTTTGTCATTTGTCTTATCAGCATTAGCGATTGTTTCGGCATCAGCATCTGCTTTCTTCTTATCATCCAGTTCGATCTTGTCTGCCGCCAGCTTTACAGCGTTCTCAACAGCAGTGTCACCTGCAAGAGTTTCACTCTCTTGCATTTTAGTAATGACTTCCTCATCCAATGCCATCAACGTCTCTTTGTCTTTTTCAGTCCAGCTATTGCTGTTCGAAGCAATGATAGACTGTACAACTTTCTTCTTATCCATAATGGATTCCTTTCGGTTATTACCAACAAACTCACCAGACTTAGTCCGGAATTCAGTTACACGAACAACTTCAGTCTCACCTTGAATACCGTCAATAGTCACAACGTTATCTTCGAGTGTATAATTCAATGAATAAAACTTGCCAGATAATTCATAGATAAAGAAATCATCGTACACAGCTTCAATCCATGCATCATCATGTTTTTCCCACAACCATGAGTTAAGTAATGAACGGACATTTCCGTGGCTCATTGCATTGTTAACTAATTGGATCACTTCGGGATTTATTTTCAACACAGTCTGATTTCTTAGAAGGCCAGCACCGTCCTCAATTGAACAGGCTCCTTTCAAATCAGGTAACAAAGCTAAATGATCGGGACGATAGTTCCGAGCGATACCAACATACTTTTCACCTTCCCATTCGCCTTCTTCATTATCAGTCTTTGTAAATAGTCCCGTCGATAACTCCATCATTGTGTTTGTTTCAATGGCATTGGATATCCGTTCATCAACTGCATCACATCGATCTTGCTCAAGCCAAGCCTCAGCTTTTAGGGCATCAACAGATTTCTTGTTGACAGTGATTTTTTCAACCTTCGCGTTCATTATGATACCAACCATTCTGTTGCTAAGAATAATCGGATCACATGCAGAAACACCTTGTCCATTAGCTTCAGGATGATACACAACAACTGGCTTGTGGTTCCATGCCTGTGGGCAGTCGTTCAGTTCTTCTTGAGGATAGTACAATGCACCACCACTACCCTCATGCACACCTTCAGTTAACATCACCATTGGTGCAACTAAATATTGTTTATCACCTATCGAGTCAAAGCGCGTAGTGCCAGTGAAGTTTGCAGTTATTCGTTGGACGTTATTTTTTAGTTTCTTTTTCATGTTATCTCTTTCAAACGTAGACTCCAGGTTCTTCGATTGGTAAATCATCGGGTATGTATTCGATTATCTTAGGTTTCAAATTCGTTATTGCATCCATCGCCACTGCATCAACACCCTGTATGCCGTCGAAATATTCACTCATCTTATATGTGTCGCTCACTAACAACTTAGTTTCATCAAAAGATGATCCAAGAATCTGCTCAGTGTTTCTATCTTTACAAATCCAAATACCTTTGTTGAATGTGGCAGATATATTATTGAGTGTAATAATAATCATTTGATTGGTATTCCTTTTAATTGAGATACAACCATATTAAACCAATCGGGGTCTTTTAATGCAAAATTTACAGGATCTGTCCACAAGTTTTCAAAACCTACAGATGTAATTTCTTTAAATTCTCCATCAATAGTCGCTCTTCCCGCATAAGAATTTATCTCACCGAATTTATCAATGAAACCTTCAACCTGATATTCTGGGATTATACCGATTTTTTCACCTATGGTTCTCGATTTACCAAATGCGTTTTGCGATTCCAAAAATCCATCTGTTTGATGTGTAATATGATGACCAAGCTCATGCACAAAAGTTGATTTTGAATCAGTCCGTAAAGTTATATATTGTAAATCAGGTTCATACATTCCAAGTGACGATAAATTTTTATCCTTTCTCATTCCAATATTTTCAAATCCTAATTTTGTTTTTCTATTTTTTGGTATCCAACTCAATATTTCATCTGTTTCATCTTGAAAAGATTTCATACTTGATTCTATTATTGTAATGCTTCCTTTTTTATTAACAGATTCTCTAAGTATGTTACGTTTATTTAACAAAAGAGTATTGAGATCATTTTCCTTTGATCTTAATTCTTTATGTAGTTTAATATATGAATCCCGATTTTTAATAATATCATCAGCACTAGATGATTTATGCCAAATCAACCTTGCATTACTCTCGTCAAACTCTAACTGTGCAACTAAATTTTTAGTTGATAGAATATCAAAATCTGATGATACAATCTTTTGCCTATATTCTTCAGCCGTCTTAAATTTTGTATCTTCAACCTCTGGTTTTATTCTCTTCGCCATTGCCTTCGGTGAAACTGGTATCCATGCACAACGACAATTTGGATGAATTGGTATTATTCCATGAGCTTCTTTGATTGTGTATGTAGTACCATTTAATCCAGCACACTCAGCACACACTCGATCATCACCAGCCGTCGACCATTCTACCATAGCATCTACTTCTTCAATACCAAGCCTGCCGAACGAATCTAATTGGCCTTCTGCGTGTGCTCGAATCACTTCAGTACGAGCTAAAACCCAAGCCCGTGTCTTTGTGATTTTAGAAATATTCTTTTGCAATTTCCTTGCAAGAACTGCTGGGCCTTCACCAGTTGATAAGCCATCAGCAAGAATACGACTCATCTGCTGATCCATTGTCGCAGAGACACCTTTAAGCTCTGAGAACGTTCTAGTATAAATAGATTGAACTTTACTAATAGTTTCCGGCTGGTTGAAGGCATCATTAAGGAACTGATCTTTAGTTCCGGTATAATCTATCATTCTGTTAGCTTCAGTGAATCCACGGTCATATCCTTTCCTGTATGAGGGTCCCACGTAGTCGTTAGTCCATGAATCACCAAGACCATCAGTAGTTAAGATTCCTAAATCGACTTCTTTACTAAGCCACTTCTGAAACTCTTGGATCTTCTCCCCATCGTTCCGAAATCGCCATTCTTGTCGGTTAGCTAACATCCCGTCGTCTTGTCTATTAAGTTTTAAAGGAACCGCTATTTCTAATCCAAACACATCATCAGTTACTACCAAAGCCCAGACTTCTTTACTAAGCTTTTTGAACCGACGCGTCATATCCGCAACGAATCTTCGCCGTAAGATCGTTGTCCTACTTGGATCACGTTTTAGGCTGGGCATCGTCGTCACTCAGTTTGTCGTCGTCTAAAACCTTTTGCAATTTGCCTTCATCGATTTGGTCATCAACAAAGGAATCAGTTTCTTTCATTATGGCTTCAGCTTCTTCATCAGTGAAGTTAAGCACCTTAGTGAGAAAGGACATTGGTTCAATGAGTGTATCAGCACCTGAAGTCATATACTTAGCAATCGCTTCAGTGATTGACTTAGCAATCTCAGCTTGAATCTTTGGATCAAGTTCTTCAAGTGATGGCCAAGTGACTTCATAAGTCTTACTCTTAGGCTCTGGTAGAATCCCCAGTCCAATGAATCGATCAATCGTAGTTCTAACTATGCTTGAAGTGATATGTCCATTTTGTCGTCTTGTGATTCGTCGATTCAGATCTTTACTGTCATCAGCACCAGCGAGCTTTGATTCTTCAGTACCAAGAAACTTTCGGTATGGAACATTGAGTGCAATTCCAATAGCCTTGAGCTGAACCAAAAAGAACTCTGCAGGGGATTCAATATTCACTTCCAGAGTTTTAGCAGTAACACCAACCAGTGCCATGAATCTTTGCAGATGATTAGAGTAATCAGTGAACTCAGATCTTAATGCAGTCTTCTCATCAGTCGTTAATTTAGTTGTTCGTTCCTTATCAACTTCAAATGCAATACCAGGAAATCCACCTTTCCAAAACATCTCTGCACTTGATCCTAAAAGCTTTTTACAGTCGATAACATAATTATATACAGGCTGAAGTCTAGGGACACCATAGGTGTCACTCACTCCTTTGTTGTCAGCGATATGAATAACACGAGTCCAATGTACACCAACCTCAGTAGATGTTAATCCATCCCCAATCTCAATGTCACTTAGAGCATACATCTCAGGTTGTCCAAACCTGGAACTAGTTTGATCTACTACACTTTTCTTTACAGTAAGAACACCTTCACTCAACGGCTTGAGGTATGCTAATTTAAGCTTCAATGGACTTTTAATCTTGCCTGTTTTTAAATCAAATCCATCAATAGGTTCATTGAGTTTCTTACCATCAGTGACACCGATCAACAATGCTCCAAATCTACCAATTCCACTTAACACATCGAGACGATACCAGACGTTGTTCAGTTGAAATTTTTTCTCAATCTCATCAAGAACCTTTTCAAACTCAGTGTCTTCAGCTTCATCATCTTCAGTGATCTTTGGTAGCACGCTCCAACATTCTTCAGGCCACAAATTAACAACTCGTGTCCCTATGCCGTTGCGATTATAAACTTTCTGGTAATCATTAATTCCTAAAACAGTAGGATATCCACACTCTTCATCAATACTACGTGTATTGTCACTACCGATTTCTGAAAGAATACTTTGACGCAAAATAAAAGCATTTTGTAGCATCTTATTAGTGAGCATATACTCAGCTTTTTTATTCGCTGCTCTTGTTTCCGAGGATTTACTCATAGCGTGCCCACTTCAATTTCACCTATACTTAATTTATTGAATGCTCCTGATGACGCATCAACTTGGTCTTTATATTTAGATGCAGGAAAGTATGCTAATTCATCAATATAATCTTTGTTCCAATTCGCTTTGACCATAAACACATTGCAAGTATTCACTTGATCTGCGAATGGTCCAGCTCTGACTATTTTGTTTCCATCACCACTACCAACCTTGTCTACTTTGATCGAGTGACCAATGAGATTTTTAACAGTGTATGATGCTTGATCCTTACCGCCGCTACCTGGCTCTTGCTCAATCCAAATATCTGTTGAACGATCATCGTTCTTAGCAGTTTGTTTTATTGTTTTTTCACGTTCGTCCATTGACCATTGACCACGAACAACATCAAGAACCCATATACTTCCATTCTTATGCAGTCCCATTTCAACGCCAGCAGTATAACATCCACCACCTTGTGTTCCTGCTTTGTCCCAATATCTAGTAATTTTCTGAAAGTAGTTTGCAGCCGGTCTAACATCGGTGATCATTCTGCCTGGTTTGAACATTGCTCCACCACGTGGCACAGGTCTTTGCTCAAACTGCCCTGCGTAAGCAAATGTACCAAGTGTTTTCCTATTAGATTTCAAAACCTCTTCTGATAATCGAATGGGATCTAAGTATCCGTCAATATAGCGCTCTTTTAAGCACTCAGGCTTGACATCATTTTCAACTTTATCAGGCAAACAAATCTGCCTGACCGATTCATAATTGTCAAGCATGTGTTGTGTGCAATCATTCTGATGAAGCCGTTGCATAATAAGCCAAGTCGGAGTTAATAGCTTATCAACCTTTCGTGTAAACAATGTTTCCGACATTACACTGTTCGCTTTATCTAGTTTGATCTTGCTAACAGCTTCTCTTGGATTCAACGGGTCATCAACCCCAATAAAGTGTGCATGGAATCCCATGACTGTTCCATCCATGCCGAAGCTGTATCGTGATCCACCTTTTGTATTTTCAAAGTGCGTTTTTGCTTGCTGATCCTTGGCAAGTCTTAATTCTGGAAAGACTCTTTTATATTTGTCACTACGTACAAGCTTACGATTCAATCTTGCAAGGTTCCCAGCCAACGTACCTGAGTAACTACCACCTAACGTTCTTGCTGACGGCATCCTGGTCCACGTCCAAGGACTATGCATTACTGAACAGACTGTTGACTTAGATTGTCCAGGTGGTAGATTAAAGATTAGATCATAAAGCTTTGGTAGATTTTTAAAGACTCTTTCTGAAATGATTTGCAGTTCATCACACATCAATTCAATGTGCCAATTCCATACTGGAGTCTCTTGGATTATCTCACCCCAAAACTCCTGAACGAAATCAAAGTAATTTTCCCTACAAATCGAAGCAATTAGTTCATCTTCTTCATAATGTGTATTTGAACCAAGCCTTGTCTCAATGAGCAGCTGTCGTCGATCAACCAATGATATCCCAAGACTGTCAAGTGATGCAGCAAGTTTACAAGGCTCTAAGACTCTTATTTGCGAAGTATTAAGTTTCGATGTATCAAACTCTTCACATTCAATGACACATTTCTGAAAAGCTGTTCGTGTTAGTTCACTCGGTTTTGTAAAAAGTATATGATCGAAATTCAAACGAGGAAACATTGCAAAGCGTTCTTTTAAAGCTAACTCTGCGTCCACTGGGTTGTCAGACAACCAAAGACCACTATTCGAAGAAAGAATCCAAAGAAGTAAAACGTCACGTGCGGTATTATTAACATCGTTTAGAACTTTTAAATGCTTCACATCGTCGAACGACGATTTTAAATGATCTGGACATTGAACGTCTAGGGTTATCATAATACTTTATTCAACGACTGAATCAATCGTAGGAAGCACATTAATATGAATCTTTGGATTAAGTTTATCGTTCAGTGGTAGTCTGACTCTTTCATCAATAGCTGCTGCTATTGCCTCGGCGATGGCCATATTTTCTACACCACAAACATCATTAATTGCCATGATGATTTGCTGAACGATTAAGTTAATCACCTTGATACTTACTTTGTCACTCGATTCCTTCTCAAGCTTCGATGCGGCAAGTACAAGTTCTTTTACATTTTTTAACGACTCACTTAACGTCTGAAGAATCAATGCTTTAACCTCAGGTGTTAATTTCTTTGATACTTCTGGATCAAACAAAGGTTGAGAAAGTGATAAAGCCTCACCAGCACTGACTCTTGCTAATGCAAGTTCTTCGTACAAACTAATCTGTTCATCATGAGGTGCATCCATTAATTCAAGGACACGTTGTGAAAGTTTTGGACCTAAGTACTTTGTATAAAACATTGGAAGTCTTCTTTTATTTAGTTTACGTTCCAGTGCTCTTAAAGTATTTCGACCACCATGAAACTGACAATTATTTGCACCTCTCAATGCCCATCGTTTACAACGAACTCTTGTGACAGTTGAGTTAGCTCTGCACTGCCTTGGATGATCATCTGGTGGAGCCCCTCCAGGTGGATTACCTTTGCCTGCCATAGAGTCCTCTTCTCTAACTAATAGTATTGTATACTATTATATCTACAATGTAAATAGTAATATCGATTAGTTTTAAACTGAAATGTTTATTCAGACTTGTTATGTCTTAAAAGAATTTATCTAACATATCGTCGATCTTTTTATCTTTAGGATTTTTGTACGTTGGATCGATACGAATTGCAGCATCATCAAAATAGAATTCGCCTAACTCAATGCCTATGAAACTTCTGTTTAAATTTACGCATGCAACACCTGTTGTACCACTACCCATACAAAAGTCCAAGACTGTATCGTTTTCGTTTGTATATGTCTTGATTAAGTATTCCATTAATGCCACAGGCTTTTGGGTGGGATGGATCTGATTAGCATTATGCTTACTAGGTACTTTTAGAATTGATTTTGGGTAATTTTCGTGTGGTGATATCAATGTCTGCCTATGCGATTTTCTAGGACCATATCCTATAGTGCCAGTAGTTCCTCTTGATGGTCTGTAACTTTTTCTATTTACTTCAACTAATCCTTGGGGATTGTATACCATTCGCAAATCTGATTGCCCAACATGCACAGTTGTTCCACTAGAAAATACTACGATATTCTCATGGTATTTCAATGGTTTGTTTTTTGCATGAATATGTCCTGATGGTCTACTCTTCTGCCAAATCCATTCATACTTAAACATCTTACGATTAGAACTAATCAACGTAGTCGTGAATGGTTGTGATGCTGTCATCACGATTGCACCATTAGATTTAATCACACGTTTCAACTGTTTCCACATTGGCTCCAACGGTATTATCGAATCCCACCCGCAAGCCGTTGTACCATACGGAGGATCGGCCAATACCATATCAACTGATCCATCAGGAATCGATTTCATTTCTTCAAGACATTCACCATTGATTAGTCTAAGCATGCAGCACGTTCTCAATTACTTTCTTTGTTGACTCAGGAATAGATTCATAGATGTCATTCTCTAAGTTCCATTGGTACTGGGGTGTCCATCCGCACTTATAAGCGAACTCACTAATATTCAAATTCAATTCAGACCTAGCTCGTGCCAAGTCTTTTCCAACGAACATAAATCGTTGGTCTACCAGTTTAAACAAGTTACACCTCCTTGTTCTTAAACTAAATCATCTGAATGTATTTCGAAAGCTTCGACAACTGCAATTTTCAATCCACGCTTTATTTCAACGATTTGATTTCGTAATGCTTGTATTCTTGCTTCATTCTCACTAATAACTTTATTGTTTGCAATTTCATTACAAGAATAAAATGTTTCATAATCTACGTATGACAACTCACTAAAACCACTTAATGAATATCCAATAAGCTGAGCAAACTGCATTCGTTCTTGCTGTGTAAAATCCATCGTTGATATTTCATTCATATCAATCAATGCATTCTCCAACAACTTTTCAACAATACGATTAGGAATAAACCTATTATCTTTGATCGGTTGTATCGGCATGGTGGTTTCTTCGCTCATAATTACACAGTCCTTCCATTAATGCGTAATGATCCTGGAGCGATTCCTTTTATTGGCCCGTTTATTCTTAGTGGATGATCAATTAGAAATTCAAAATCATCAGGATGAGTGTTTTCTTTGAAGTTCTTACATTGCCACAGAAAAATCTTTCGTCCATTCAGTTGGTGTTGCTGTTGGTGCTGGAAGTCTATTAACCATAGCACCCACTGACACTATGAGCAACGCTGGTGCGATCAATGTCACTAAGGTACTTTGTAGAAATTGTCTTCGGTTCATAATCTGACGCTCCATATTAAATACATTAAGTACATTGGTGTAATAATTACTAATACAGCGATCATCTTACAGATAGTGTTGTAGACACTTTGATCACGCTTAGTATACTTTACAGTCCAGTAATCTAAGAGTGCAGAACACATACACAATAACGCATATGTTAAATAGATTCTATGAATCATCATTGCTTCCTTTCCACTGGGGCTTTGTTCGAACCCTCACACGATATCAACCAGTTTTTCATTCCTTTATAGAGTGTGAATCTGGTATGCTTCTGTAGTGTATTATATTTGTTCAGTGCTCGCATGAGTCCACATTTAGGACACATCCCTTCACCATATTTATGACTTTTTGCTAATTTACATCCCATTGTTCTTACCTTCCTTTTGATTCACTGTCACTACCAACTGAATGCCTTTCAATGTACTGATCGATTTATAACCTCCGGACACAGGAATCGTCTTCTTTGTTTTGTGTCCGTTGGCACACATCATGTCTTTCTTTATTCTTCTTTGATATCCCATTATGATTTGCCTTTCTATGTACTTAGACTCAGTGGACAATTCTCTTTGTAGCAATTACCTTCGCATGCTGAACAGTTGTCTTTGTGATTGCAGAACGTTATTGCACGATCTCCATTAACATCGAATTGATTGATCTGATGCTCGCAGTTCATGCCAAACCAATCAGTGGTTGTAAGTGTGTTAGTTACAAGCTTCGTTGGTCCGTGTTCATTGATCAGAACTTTCATTGCAACAACTTTCTTCTCAGCGTCCTCAATGGCTTTCAACGTACCATGCTCACCTTGATAGTGGCCACCGTCACCGTGGATCACTGCAAGTAGATTACCCATGGCATAGTCTTCTTTTGTTCCGTAACTCATAATTCGTTGCTCCTACGAATTAGTTTAAGAAGGTTTCTTCGATCCATCGTACTAATGCTTCCATATTCGGTGATGGATTAAAATGTTCAGAATAGCTGTTAAGGTAGAATTCTCTAAAAGTTAGTTTCTTCTTAGATACTAATCCCAAACCACTGATATCAACCATACTGAATGCATTGCACACTTCTCTCACTGCATTGTCTTGACGATTAAGCAAATGATTTCGATCAACGCATGCAGCAGAATGATGTGCATTGTTCGTTGTCTTACAGTAGTCACAGACGATGTCTTCTGTTATAGTGATTCTAGTAATCGTATCAGAAGGAATACCATGTATCTCTGAAATCTTTGTGCATGCATGCGCAGGATTCTCAGCAGTCACCGATTCAACCTGCGCATGTCCATTCACTATCCAAGTTACCTTGTAATTATTCATTTTGCCAACTCCTTAATCCTTTTAACTACCAACGAGTCTTCGATCACGAGACCAAGAACTTTGATCGCATGACATTTACTCACAGCAGCTTGAATATATCGTTTTAATTGAGCGTCGTTTGTTACTACAAAGGCTTTTTCTAATTCATATGCTGTGATGTACGTTGAACTCATTCTACCAACTCCCAATTGCCACCACCAAGTTCGTTGCAATTATTTTCCCAGAATAATTCTGTTCCGATTCCAGGTACACAGATTTTGAACATCCTTCCAAGTTTTATATCTTTTATTTCAGAGAACGCTGATACGTTGAATTCTTCACCAACCTTGAACGCATAATCAAAATAAGAATACTTTGATCCAATGGATTTTACAATTGCTTTCATAGCTCTTTGTCCTTTTGTAAAACCTTTACTTTCATTAGTGTCCCAATGATTTCTGGATAAATAATCTCAGTAATCGTTTCATGTATCTCACTTAGAGATTTTTCATCTAAGTCTTCATAGGCTCTTTGTAATAATAAATCAATCAACCAATGCTGCTGATCATTATCGAGATTTGAAATACGGGTTCGAAAATCAGTGACTTTAGGATCTTCTTTCATAGTTCTTTGCTCCTATCTCTTTTCATGTAACAACTTTTGCACACGACACGATGTCCAATGATTCTAATTTGGATCGCTTTTAAAATGACCCATTGACGCGATTTCACTTTTACTTTCTCGCACAACGGACAACGATTCGAAGGATTAAGCCTTGACAATAATATCAGTCTACTGGAATCACGATTACGTTTTATGTACTCATTCCACGATTCATCCCATTCTTTTCTAACGACTCTTGGTTTTTCATCTTTCTTATCAATCGTGTTACGAGCATCTTGAAACATTTTTTTATATGTATCTACCATAAAACACCTGATTAAACTCGTTAGTTTAAATTTCTACAAAGTAGTTGGTAACTGATAATGTAAAGTCGTCCCGGGATAGGCCATAGACCCCTCTGTGAGTATCTATCTCTAAGTCCTTTGTTTATAAGCTTTTAAAAACGCTATGGTATTAGTTATAGATAGTTGTAGTCATTATTAGGCTAATAAGGGTAGTGACATCCGGAAAGATAAGATAATCTCAGAGGGTCTATGGCCTTTTCAAAAAGTAGCTCTCAATTATCAGTTACCAACTAGTTGGTTGAAATTTAAACCAACTAGTTTAATTCACCTTAAATACTTGAAAAGTGCTAACATATCTTGTTTAAACGTATTTGTCGCATAAATCTTTCAACCTACTTCGTCTCGTCGAAACAATTTTCAAATTACTTCTTCTATTATCTAATTTATCTCTGTTAATATGTTCAGCTCTACGTCTATCACCAGGTTTTAAACCTAAGATTTGGCGATGCATAGATACACCTAATCTCTTTGCAGAATAAGTATTACTGCTGCTGAGAACAGCCCACCACGTCCATTGGTTCAACCATTCAAAGTCTTCATCATCAACAGTTGCAAACTGTCCTTGTGTTAAACTAATCTGTTTCATTTCTTACTCCATGTAATCCTTCATAAAATATTTGATGGGCCCTAGCTTCACAGATACAATATTTTTTACCTATATCTTTAAAGTACATCCCTTGTAGTTTCAAAACAATAATTTCTTGAGTTCGTATAGGCAGCTTTCTAAGAACAACTAATATCTCATCAACGTCATCATATGAATAACAGTAATCATTCCTCACGAAATCAAAACCATCAATAGTTCTAATTCTTAATTTAAATTCTAACTCTGCGATATTGCGAGTTCTCCTCTTATGCCCACCAACGATATATTGGTTCATAGATCTGGTAGCTATTCGATAAATATATGACATCGATGAATCTAAATCCATTCGTCTAATCGAATCTAACCATGCGTGATTAATTAATTCATCAACATCGAATCCATATCGTACCAAAGAATATGCAGCGGACAACATTACATCATACCATTCAGGCTTCCAATTATTCAATGTACTTGACATTGCATCTTCTTCCAGGCTAATGCACAATGATCCAACAACGATTCACCTCGGTCTTTATCACTACTAAGAAATTCCATTTCAATGATTTCAAATTGATGGTGTATATCATTCAACTCATCTTCAAAGGTTACTCTTCCTAAACTGGGTAGAAATCTACAGCACATAGCGACATCGTGTTTAGCTTTCATATCTCCTAAGAAAAGCCTTTGTAGTGGACTGCAGCAATTCCATTTATATTTGAATTCAATCCATCCACGGAACTTAGAATGTGCGATATATCTATCACTAATTCCGTTTTCTTGTCGCATTGATCCAACAATAGCAATCGTTTTCGCTCCTCGTGCAGTCACCATCCGGCAAAACCACCGAGTAAACATTGATTCGTTCTTAAAGTTCATCTACACACCACGTTACAAGCCATACTACCAGAATGATTGTTGGTAATAAACCAAACAGTATTGACATACCTATTCTTGCATCTCCAGCTCCAAGCATGGGCCATCGTGCAAAAGCCCACCATCCACTTGTTGTTAGTATCAATAAAATTTGTTTAATCATTTCTTTTAGTTCAATTTTCATTTTCATGTTGTATCTTAATCCTTCAAGCCCCAGAGCACGCACTTGTGTATGTACTCTGAGGCTTTTAACCTACTTTAAAACTCCAACGGTGATACACGAATCATCAAATAATCATCCTGTGGTATATCATCAGAAGTAATCCACGAAGCACCGATTTTCAAATCTTTCCAAACCCGAATCATTGCACCAGCTTCAAGCATCACTATACCATCATGCACACATACTACACCATTTCTAAATAACCATGATGTAGCGATAAACGGATCAATGGCATAATCATCTGGTAGTAAGTGTAATTTAACATTTGGTCCTGCCAGGTTCCCACCAGTGTCAACATCCATGTGTTCAAGATTATTCCCACCACTAAAATAATCAACTCCGACAAAACCTCCAACCTCGAAGCAACCAAGCCTCTTACCGATTTCCACTCCAGAGAAATCATCCCCAAACACAAATGTCAAATCAGCGGCTACAGGTGTGACTAACACACAAAATACAAACAACATCAACAATGACTTTTTCATACAACATTCCTTTCAACTAATAATTTACCTTCATACATATCAAGTTCCATCGACACAGTTTCATAATTCCACTGTATCACAGCAGCATCCATTCCCTGTTGGCCTGCTACGCGATTCAATTCGATCTTAAATCGATGTTTCAGTTGTTTCACGTCAACATAGGTAAATTTCTGTGCGCATGTTTGGAGTATTTCCCACTTTGATCCATCACATAGAATAAATCCATCAAACGTCACGGCATTGTCCGTCAAATACAACGAGCTTCTGAGATCCACTTTATACGAGTCACTTCTTGCCAGAACTTTTACCATCGTACACCTCAGCGATCTCCATGGTAGTCGCGCTAGTTTCATTTTGATGACTCACAAAGATTCCAGTGTTGACAACGTCTCTAGCAATCACATTACCACTATTCGAAGATTTCAATACTTCTTGAATCGCGTCTAAAGTTTCTACGATCACAGTAGTCACCACACAAAGTTTATAACTCATTTTAAGCTCCACACACAACGGTTTTTCTCATTGGTTGACTCCGCTCAACAAGTTGGCATTTACCTTGTGATAAGACTTCTAATGCATTTTCAGTATCTCGACAGTTGAATTTAAAAGTAACGTCTTTCAGTGATTCAAACTTATACCAGATTTCTAATGTATACCCATCAAAGGTTGAATAACTTTTTAATTTGTAGGTCCCAAGAGTTTTACGAAGTATATGGAGAACTTTAAATACATCATCCAATGTTTTCATGTATTTAAACGAGACATAATATCTCCCTACATATTCAACTTCAACAATATCATCGGGCAACTTAGAAATAGCATTTAAGTCTTCTTTGTAGAGTCTATTTATATGTTCAATCAATTCGGTTTTGTTCATCGTACTATTTCCTTTAAAATAATCGTTGTAAATATTTCAGGTCCAGGCTTAAAGCATTTCCAACTTTTCAATCATATCTTTAAGCACCTTTTTAATATTTCTATTTTGGATCTCAGGCAATTCTTTACCAGAACCAGCAATGATCCGATACCGACACGTAAGATAGTCGTCATGCACTCGCTTAGTCAAAGCCCACTTGAAAACGACCCCATTTTTAGTCAAGGATCTTTCAACCTTGAACCCATTGTCCAATGCGACACGAACTAGTTCCAGAGTTCCAGGGTGTATGTATTCCACAGGCTTAGCAGTCTCAGGAATATTATAAAAATCTGCAAGGCAATATAATCCATTCAATTCCCACACAGCGTCGTCATGTTCAAAACGTCGTGTACCATCAAAGAGCCATCGTAGAACATTCTTATGTCCAGCGTTCGTAATGATCTGCCGATCATCTAAACATCGATCACCAAGTTTCTTCCATACATTATACAATCTAGCATACTTTTCTCTTTGATTCGTCATCTCACTATTTCCTTTAGTCTCAAAATGCCCACCCCAGCGAGTTTCGTTCCCATTCGATTTGCATTGCTCAAAACTACCATCACATGAGGCTTCAATTGGGCCTGTGAATCCGCATATCGGTGATCTAAATAAGAAAGGGCAATTCATTTTATTTCCTTTACCCAAAGCTTTGTTAATAAAATCCTCATCGAATCCACAGTTACATAAAATGTCCTCTCCTGATCCTTCATGCCGCAAAAATCTATTACAGCTAATCCCCACATCCCATATCACAGTGAATCTCCATCCATTCCAACGAAATGTATCACCAACTTTTAAATCGCAGGCATATTTCTTTTTAGTCATAATTCAAACTCCACATATTCTTTGAATTCAATGTCTCGTTGATTGTCAATTATGTTATTCATTTTATTAGATCTCCAATTGGCAGACCAACGATGAATCTGAATAAGCTCAGGATACCCAATATCATACTTCTTTGTAAAATGCTTTCCCCAGTGTTTAGAATGTAATTGAGTCATCTCAATCGCTATGCACACATCCCATCGGTCTTTTAATGTGTACTCAGTATCTAATTTATAGATCTTTGCAATGCGATTACACTCTTTAACGAAGATAGGGGTTATTTGTAGAACTCCTATAGCATCTCCTCCATCACCTACAGCAGAATTATCACCCTTAGATTCAATCGATATTAAACTGTCAATAAACCAATCAGGTAATGGATATTTCACTTCAGGAATAAAACCGTGACTGCGAACAACCTCAGCTTTGGGACTAAGATTGTCTGGTATCTCAGCAGTCACGGCTTCGAAGGATGAAAGATCATTTTGACTTCCAAAATAATAACCAATATAAAATGCACATACAATCATTACAGCGACTAGAACTACATTATAAATTCGTTTCATAGTACTTTGTCCTTTAAAAATCTTACTTCATGTAAATTGGTTTCAATCCAAGGTTCATAAGCCATCGACATAATCTACGAGGTGACGGGCATAGTCCCTTGGTAGTAAACACTCCACAATCATACAGAAAACTATATGCAACTTCGGAGCAAATCTCTTGATTGGATTTACCAAATCTTTTGAACCAGAAAAACGATGCAATAGTCCACTTATCATAGCCATGATTGTTTATAGCAGCGATGTCGGCTACATACCTTGCACGCTCATAAAGATCATCAGGGACACACAGTTCAAAATACAACCACCTTTTATGATTCTGAATAACTTCATGAGCTGGTCGTATCACTGTGCCGTTGTTCTTGCCACGCATTGTGCTTGTGTAGCATTCCCCTGAAGCAAAAAGCTTACCTACATCAGTCCACCAAACTTCAGTGTGACTAACCGGAGGTGTGCCCCAGTTACCTAGACCCGTGAAAAATGCTATCGCATTGTCAAGCAAGTGCCTATCGAAACCAGCGATATAAAACGGTATTCGAATTGTTGTCATGATGGAACCCTTCCAACTTTGTAAATATATTTCATAGCCGCATCATATTCAATCAAGCCTCGACATTTCATAGCATGCTATAAAGACTTACTGCATATAGGAAACTCTTCATCAAATGCTTCTATGGTACATTCACCGACGTCTTCTAAAAACTGAAGAGGCTTTCTAAATATGTTATTTCGTTGCATTATTCATTTACCTCAATCAATGTTCTCAGTGATTTTTGGATAAAATACTTCCTTCACTTCAATGATCCCACGAGGAAAGTACTTCATTACATTAGCACCAGGAATCTCTGTGTAATTCTGATGCCAATTACCACCAAACAATTCGAATGCAATGTCGCTGCCATTCACTTTCCCATCATGAGTGATACATGCAACACAATTTCTATCGAATGTCATTCCTTCGACACTGTGTACATGGACTTGACCAAATGTTATATAAGTTTTCTTTAGCATTGTACTATCTCCTATTTTTCAAAATTAATTTATTGTTCACACCGACTAGATACGAAGATTCACCGCACCTTATAAATGCGATTAATTTAGATGGGGTTTTTGTTCCATCACTATTGACTTTGTCTCCATAGCAAACTTCATGCAACTCACCACAATTAGGGCACAATTCCTTGTCGAGCAATGTTCGAATCAACTCGTTATTTCCTACTGTATACATTGTACTATCTCCTATCAAAACCAGATTAAGTTCTAGAGTCATACGGGACAATCTAAGGGCTTTTAGTGCCCCAGACATGTATCTATACTGGTTTATTGATAAAACGATCCAGAATATCCCCAGTGGCTTATAAATCAATCCTACTGACAACGCATTCATTAGCAGGTTTATCATCGCGCCATCGAACGAAATGTGCATGAATTAACCGACCACCGTTCCCCACCTCTTGGTACTCTACCTCACAGACACGACCAAGATCTTTCTCTTCATCGATCTCAACTCTGGTAGTATCATCCATTCCAGATACGTTGGCAATTTCAACTAGCTCACGACTGCTTCCACACTCAGGTGGCCCATCACAAAGCATAGGAATAGGCTTATCTATATATACTGAGACCTTCAACGACCCAACGAGTCCGAAATACTTTCCTTCTCCGTCAACGAAACCAGTGACAATACAATCAACTTCTTTTTGAGGTTTAACTTTATACCACCTTCGGTAGTTTGCTTGCTTGAGTACCCACCCTTCATATTCAAGCTCAACAGCCTGCTTACACAAACTTTCGAAAGTGTCAGTTGGTAGAATTGGTAGTGGCTTTGCAAAATTCACACCGACGTCCAGCACAAGCTTTCTAGCCGTACTCACGTCGATATGCTGCAAGTCTTCACCGTTGTACCACGGCATAGCGAACGCCATGAATTCAAGATTGTCTGTACAATTTGCAATCGCCGTTGTTGCATCACCTGCATTGCCGTTCGGCACGTAAAGCTCACCATCTATTGATGAGCACTTTGGTAAATTCACTACAAGACTTCTCCACCATGGATACTTTACAATGTCTGGTCGAACCAATGTGATTTCACGATCTGGTCGCATATTTCTTTCAAAACCAACGAGTTGACCATCGTCTTGCTTATACATTGTGAAGCGATGACCATTATATTTCTGCTGCTTAATAGCAACTGGTTGTCCCTTCCAGCTCTTCGGCTTCAAACGTTCATGAGTCCACATATTATGTCCTTTCAAAATTCTTCATTTCCAACTACTCCATACTTTGCACTTAATTTCAACGAGAATATCTCCCAGTGTTTGAGACGTTCAACGATAAACGTTTCATCATTCGTTGGTTGATTAACTAACATCGCTTCAACGTCACCACCAAGTTTCACTAATTCATAATTCTTATGAAACTCGCCTGTGTCGATAAACGCTGCGACGTTCGCTTTAAGAAGTACACCCCACTCAGCAGTTTTGAATTCTTCAAGCATCTCACTAATAGTCTTGTTGTTTGCATGACACCATATGATTAATGCCGCAAGGAACTTCTTTTTGATTCGAGGAACACCGATTACATTGTCACCTTTGTCACCAGTGAAAGACATGTACTCTGCGAGGTATTTTGGAGGCACACCATACTCTTCAAGAACTTTCGCAGCGTCCCAATGATACAGCTTACTTTGAAATGATTTAAGCATTGTGACATTTACTCCAACAGCTTGTAGTAAATCGTGATCATTGGAATAAATGTAATGCTTGCCGGGTTGTAGCGACATTTTGTAAATCACATCATCGGCTTCAAAGCCTTTGGCTTCGACAGTGACATATACGCACTTCAAAAACTTAATGAATACTTCAAGACGACTGTAATAGGTGTCTGACGGAACCCTACCACGATTTGCTTTGTACATTGGGTATTTGTCTTTACGCCAACTTTTTTTAGAATCTAAGCACAGAACAATTTCTTGATCTGGGAATTTTCGTTGTAGACTTTCAATGATTCTTAACGTTCCAAATTCAATGCCTGTTTTTACTCCGGTTGATGCCATCAGAAAATCCATTTTAGCATAGCACCGTCGAACTACCATACTGGTATCAATTATCATCATCGTCGTTCACCTCTTTGTATTCCCTGAAATCTTCTATACTAGCATCCATGTTTTTATGATCTTCGGACGTCATTTCAAATTGAGATTGAAACGTTCGCAGGCACGCACCAGCGTTTTTACTTCTACCAAGTAGAATAAATACCGGCTCATCACTCAGTACTATTTCATTTGTAGCAATGATCCGCAACCCGTCAATTGTAATATCAAACATCGGATTGTTGATCTGCGGAAATATAATAGATTGTGTAACAATTTCACGAGTATCTACCTTTGGTGCCTTTGCTATTGGAGGTGTGATGTAACTTTGATCTGTCTTTGGTAACGCACTTCCAATGCTCGTAACAGCTTGCCAATTGTCGCATGGATTAATGATTCCACGCGTCTTACAAGTCTTATATCTTCCACAATTCCCGCATGATTTCGGTGTCTTAAATTCATCCATCGTACTATCTCCTATAAAAACGGATGTGCGATTACGAGCCTAATCAATAATCGCACATCCTAATTTGAGCCACACTTTAAATTACCGCTTTGGTTACGGCGTCCCTTTAGTTGCCCATGATATTTCTCCTTCACAAAACAAGGTCTGTCTACTATATGGTGACACCGTAGATTTGTTAAACGAAAAAAGCCACACACAGACGTGATTGATACGTCGGTGCGTGGCTCGTCATAAGAGAGTTTCTTATTACATGTTCACATGTTCGATTTTCACATCTTTCGGGGCTTGGATTGAAATTGTCGCTGTTGATTGATTTGAGGAGTCAGCGATTGCTATATCCGCGATCACAACACCGTCCTTTTTTAGGATGATTTTGGTTTTATTCGCCGTGATTTGTATTTGCAGTGCCATCAGCTTTCTCCTTTCTAATTTGTTCTACAAGATCTTTTATTTTCTGAATCTTTGCGTAATTTTCCAATAGAACGATTTGACGTTTGTCATATCGTTGAGTTCGTTCGATTTTACCAATCTCCATGACAGCATTGTCATATTGAGATTGTATTTTTTCTATTTTATGATTAGCTTCATCTAAAATTACTTGTTGTTCAGAGATTCTTTCATTACACTGATCAACGTCAAGATATGAGAGATTCGTCTTGACTATCACATCATCGAGTTTCATTGACTCTTTCAATGAAATGATTTTCTGTTTTATTTCTGCTGGTTTTAATTTCATATTCATCTCCTATAAAAATGTGTCGTGGGCACAAAGTACCCACGACACAACACGCAACACACAACACGCAACCCTCGGCTTAGTCGTCCTTCTCGGATACTTCAAGCATCTTGTTGACGGCTTCCTCACCCATAACTGCAATCAACTGTTGTTTCAGCTCGCTCAATTTGGATGTCATCTTGACAAGCTTCTTGGCCTTGGCACGATCCTTCGTTGATCCCATCTTCTCAGCTTCAACAGCCAATTTACGGAATGCAATCACTGCAAGTTCTGCACCAACCGCCCGCATTTCAAAGTACAGATGATCACCAACATAATCCTTCTTTTTCAAGTTTACATGAATCTTGAAATCAAACCCTTCAGGAACAGCAACCTTAAAAGGATAGACTCCAGGGTTGAGATCACCGACCTTATCGAAGATTTCTTTTGTTACACGCTTTACCTTGTCAGGTGTTGGTTTTGCAAGTGACTCATCTTCAGCCTTGTCATTAACCTTGTCAGGTGTGGTCTTGTCATCGACCTTCGGTGCTGATACTGGTGCCTTTGCTGCGTTAGGTTTTGCCATTTTAAATCTCCTTGCCCGTTGGGCATTGTAAAATCACCCGTTAGGGCATTAATAAAAATACATTTAACCCGTGACACGCTTCCTCGCATGCCCTAGGCAAAACATACTTAGTAACTACTTCCAATCTGACAACGACCCCTTTTGCCTTGCTTGTGATGTTGGCCATCGACGTGATGCTTGCCGCGAACTTTGAAACCACAATCACCACAGTACTTGTCACTATGCCGTTGCGGATTCATTTTTGGACTGGAAGCAAAGATTTTCTTTTCATTCGGCATTGTACTGTCTCCTATAAAAGTATTAGTTGAATTGCTATTAATATCCACCATTTATCTCGCTGCGTCATGTCGCTACCTCAACTATTTTTATGGTAAGACAATTTACCATTTTCTCGCATTATACTCCACGCTTGACCATAATCCTCGTTCTTATTAACTGAGAACATAAAGTCTGCAAGCAGTCCGGCAGAAATATATTCTGATGGTTCGTTTCCGTATCTGATGCAAACACTTGTGCCAATCGAATCTTCGTACACATCAACATCGATCCAACGTTTCAATGGCTCTTCATGCTTATAATGCACAAGAATGTAATTTCCTGATCCGATGAAACAACCATCTCCATGATTACAGTGATTTTCCCAATGTCTCTTGCTTGACATGAATTCTATTCTCATTGTACTATCTCCTATAAAAACTGTCATTTGATTCTTCGAATTATTCCCCAAAGACTCTCAACTCTTCGAACTGATTAATCGAAACTTCATCGACTTTCAAGCCGTTGTCTTTGATGAACTCGATGACACGTTCCATTGCATCATCACCCATCGAAATGGTCACCAACCAAGTTCCGTCAACATCTACAATATGGTAGCCATCATCAGGATCGCTCCACACAGAGACCATTGTGTAGATATTTGGATTAACAGAATTTATTGTCGTTACTATCGCTGTCATTGTACTATCTCCTATAAAACAAAATTCAGTTAACCAGTGACACCCGATCCGTCGAGTGTCCTAGGCAAAGTGAACTTAGTCCATTGCAGCAATCTCAGCTTCCAATGCTTTGATCTTGTCAAGCTTTTTCTGTTTCAGTGCACCCTTGCGATTTGTCTTCGCGGTTTCGCGAGCATCTTTTGTTGATTCAAGATATAACTCGTTGGCCATAGCTTTGCTGATCTTATCCAGTTGGTAGAAAACCTTGTGAAGTTGATCTTGATATTTTCGACCGAGATCATCTAGACCAAGTTCAATTTCGTTCACATTAATCATGGTGTTTCTGATTTTAACGCATCGTGCATTATTATGGACGATTTCCTTAATCGCATCAGAACGAACTTTCTTTGCTTTCTTTGCAGCATCGACACGCTTTACCTTTGCGATTTCTTTGGTGTCGACGACCTTGGCTGTTTTCTTTGCAGTTGTCATAATACTATCTCCTATTAAAAAGTGAAAAATTTGGTTAACCAGTGACACTCAATCCGTTGAGTGTCCTAGGCAAAACAAACTTAGTCAAAACTCAACACTCCATAGTTGTGGTATGCATTCATGATGTTATCAGCTTTACATCTATCAGTCAGATATTTTACGCTTGTTAAAATATGCATAACATTCTTGTGCAAAGAAGTTGTTCCCATCAAATCACCAATACTTTGTGTGGTTCGATGAAGGGTTTTTTCATCACGTTGTTGGACTTCAGCTAAAACTTCACGATACAGTTTGTAGGTTGCATTCTTCATTTTCAATCTCCTATGAAAAAGTTTGACTTGTCTCATCAGACCATGAAGAGTCACTTGCATGGTGACACCCTTGCGGGTGTTTCGACTTAAGTAAATAAGTTGAGGATGTTTTGTATCCATAATGATTTGGAATTGTTTTTGATTCGTTTTGCAGCTCTTCGTTCCATTTCTCTTAAACCTTGTAACATTTTCAATCTCCTATGAAAAATGCCAAATTTAATAAACAATAATTGCACCAACGTCCATATCCTTTAAGAATTGCGTAAATTCCGACTCTTATTGGCAAAGACTGTCTTCCCCACTTGACTGCTCAGTTCCCTGGATCAAGCAAAACGGGCCATCTGTCCCAGGTGAGGGTATTCAGTGTTTCAGAACCTTTGTCTGACTAAAAGTGTAACTCACTCACCACGCCGATACAATTATTTTAATCTCCAAGCTGTCATCCTCAGACCATGAAGAGCCACTAAGACGTGGCTTTCATCGTGTTTCAACTATTGATAATCCCCTATATCATTCCAGTCTAAACACAAATCATTCCAAAAAGGCAATTCCTCCGAAAATGTTTGTCCCATATCTCGTAAAAAACCAAACAAGTTACTGTCTGCCGTGTCGGCTGATTTCAGTGCTTTGTCATATCGATCAGGATACAACTGTTCACAGATTTTATCTTTCTTTACCCAAGCAGAATTAGCTGTTTTGTTCAATTGATCTGCCTTGGTGATATTTTGTTTCTCAGTCATTTTTCAATCTCCTATTGAATGTTTAAGCAATTCTCATCAGGCCGTGTTGCTTAGGCACGACGACCAACAAAGTACCATTCCTTTGCTGGTTTCGATTTTGGAGATAAACTAATCTTGTTATCTAGCAGACCATTAATCATCACTAGTTTCCGGATTTTTTATTCTAGGCTCGTTTTCAAAACCTCATATTATTCAGTTTTCAATTGTCTTCTACTTCTACTATCGGTATTTTACACTGATTAGTTTAACCTGTCTAGTTAAAAAATAGATATTTTTGAAAAAATTTTTCAACAGACTCATATCTCACTAAATTTCAATCCCAGGGAATCCCATCAGATCCAGCCTGTATCTATAGTATACTATACGTTCTACGCCTCACCACAATCTATACGGCATTGACAGGCTATTAAACTCCCATAGAGGGGATAATCGCATATATAGACCCGACGACACCTCAGAAACGCCTGTATGGACGCTTCTAAGTCCTTATGCACGCTAGACTTATAGTCGCCAGAATGGGTGATCCTGTAAGTATAGTGTGCATAAAGACTTATAGCACTTTATCTGGAACTATAATTTTCCCCTTCTTGCCACCTGCAATGGCCCAATTTTCTTCAGACGTTCCACATGCGATCCGCATTGGTACCCTGAATTTAATTCCAGTGTCTTCAAATTGTGATTTGATTTCAGTAAGAGCTGTCACGTCTTTGCTCAAACCTTTCGGGGCATACATTGCGACTTCATCATGCACACTTGCAAAGTTCTTAATTCCTAAATCTCTAATGAATTTATTATATCTCGGAGCCATTGCTACCATTCTCTCTTTAATGATGTCAGCTGCACAAGATTGAATAATAGAGTTGAACGCCCGAAAGCTTGCTTTCTCAGGTAAGTGACGTTGACGCCCATATGCATTGAAAACAAATCCTCTTGAGATAAGATTATCTCTTGCTTGTTTCGTTGTTCGTTTTATTCCTGGTAGTGTGTCATGGTATTCCTGGTAAACCTGCTCACCACGTTGATTGCATAATAATTGAAAAATCTTTTCACGTGCAGCGACATTTGCTTTTCCACTTGCTATGATTGCGTCGGTTTTATCTGCTAAGTGACCTACCAAATCCATATTAAGTGAAAGCATTGACACAACACGAGCTTTGCCTCCACCAAACGCTATTGCAAAGTTTACGTTCTTTGCCGGATCACGAGGAATTTTGCACATATCAGCAACCCATTGATGAAAGTCTATATCTGGATTTTTTGCGAATGCGGCAATAGCTTTTGCATCTTTGATGTACGAAATAATTAATCGGAACTCGATTTGACTATAGTCCCACGAAAGAATCTCTTGATCCTCTGGTGGATGGATTAAGGCCTTTGCTTCCTTAGACAATTGCTGTGAGTTTGGTCGACGACATGACATGCGACCAGTTCGAACTATTTGATTGTAAGATGGGTGCATGAGCCCATCGATTTGATGTTCTTGATAAGGTTTAATAAAGATACTATATAAAGTATGCATCTTTCTGTACTTCTGGATCTTTGTGACAATGTTCATCAACTCAGGTGACTCACGAACTATTGGGTAGGATAAATATGAAAGCATTGCAGCTTTATTAAACGATGGCTCGTTCTTGTCAGTGTATCCCATAACGGGTAGGCCATACTTATTACACAAAACTTCGAAACAATCTGCATTAGTATGGGGACGAATAGCAAACCCAGTTAGCTTATGTAATTCTTCTTCGAGATTTATTAATTTATACAGAAGAACCATTTCAGTTTGATCTAATTCTAATGGATCAACATTAAGACCCTCTACTTCCATATCAAATAAAACAGGTGTCAATAGGATTTCAGTTTCCCATATTCCTAAAGTCTGTTCATGTCGACGACGCAACATATAATTATACAATTTGCGATTAGTCAAAACATCTTGACAACCATACTCTCCAATGATGTCACCAGGCACGTCACCATAGTCTTTGCTCTTACATCCAGTCAAATAATTTTGTAAACGATTATCTAAATACTTAATATCTTCTTCAAGCCAATCTCGTGACAATGAACCAAGATCATGTGCAAACCTGTCACTATTGATTATCTTTGCAAGAGTGTTAGTATCTACCAATCGACAATCGAACTCAATGTTGTCTTGCTTTACAAAGTGTGCGTCAAATTTTACATTGTGATTCACCCAATCGTCACAAGAATTAATTGTATCTCTAGCCCAATTAATCACCCCTTCAAGTGGTAAGTTCCATTTTTCATGATGACAACGGATCGGCATGTACCAAGCACCTTTGATATCGTCAGCAGTGACACCTATACCACAGACACGATGCCCATGATATGGCTTAAACGACTTAACCTTTGGATCAAAGGACGTACACTCTGTATCAAGAAATAAAGACTTAGCATTTTTTAGGTTTGGTAGCTCGTCCAAAGTTTGAACCAACCTACCACCGTTTTCAAAGTTAATCATAATGTATCCTGTATATCTGGTGCTATTTAGTAGGGAAGAATTTATCTAACATATCATCTATCTTTTTATCTTTCGGATTTCGGTATGTTGGATCGATACGAACAGCGGCGTCATCAAAATAGAATTCATCTAATTCTATTCCAATAAAGTTTCTATTCAAATTCACACATGCTACACCAGTTGTGCCGCTACCCATGAAAGAATCTAAGACTGTATCACCTTCATTAGTTACAGCTTTAATAAGCTCTTCAATTAAGTTTACGGGCTTCTGGTTTGGATGTATCAAGTTTGATCCACACACTCTACAAAACCTCATTACAGTGTGAGGTCTATTTACCCTGAAACAATATCTACCTTTAGTGGCATAGATTATATTCTCATGTTGTGAGGCAAATTCACCTTTTAAATCACCCATACCATGGATTACATTGTCCCATATAATCTGAGACTTAACATTGAATCCAACGTTTGCAATCTCTCTACGAAATATATCTTCTACATCCCATCTTTCAAATCAGATAAGTCTCCCCGAATTTACAAGTACCCTAAAAGCTTCTGGTAACCACTCTATATATGGTGACTTGTCATTTTCTATTTTATCTTTCCACTGATTTTTATCCGTCCGCCGGCTAGACTGATAATCAATTCCATACGGAGGATCTGCCAATACCATATCAACTGATCCATCAGGAATTGATTTCATTTCTTCAAGACAGTCACCATGTATTAACTGAATGCTCATAGAATCAAACCTCCATCTAAATACTCCACATGTATTCCAAGTTCTTTGGCGTATTCAATTTCAGCAGTCACACCTACAGAATCTTTCCAACCATCGAGCATAAGAACATACATACCACTACACATACGCAACATCTCAAAGTCATATTGCTTCCAATATTGCCACGTATATATCTTATCGTTCATGTCGTTTTTATTCGATATACTTTCAACAATGGGATGCGAGTGACTAATAGGCGAAAAGATATTTTGACCCAAGCACATTAAGCGTGCAGCCATTGCATTCGCTGCATTGAATCTATCTAATCTTATTTGCGGATCGTCGTGTGTATATGGTACGGCTAAATAAATCATATCAATTCGCCTTCGCTATCTAATTCAAAATTACACCACAATGATTCTAATCTTTTATCATGAAAACCACTTGATCCACTTGTTGTATCTTTATCGTGTCGAGTCCATTTTTTCAAAGCATCATCGTATAATGTACTTCTATATCCAGAAATCATGACAAACGCTTCACAGTCATTTGCCACATCCAATAATTCTTTGTGATCATCAACTGTCATTTCATATTTATAAGCCTTTGTTGAGACTCTAGTCTCATGTAGATATGGTGGATCTAAATAAAATAATGTCTTCCAGTCATCTTCCTTCTTGATTACTTTAATTGCGCTTTCGTTGAAAATTACTACACGTTTTAATCTATCATGTACTTCAGGAAGATTCTCAACGACTTTCAACCATGATGATGATGACACTTCCATTCCAGATGATAATGATTTTCTAGTCATTGGTACAAATGATTTACACGCACCAGCGCGTGATTGCCGACATCGAACAAAGAACGCAACAGCAGCATCGACATCCAGATCCTGCGATCCATTCGGCATCATTAAAGCTTCAGACTCTTCCCAAATTTGTTTACAAAATGGAGTCGCTTCAATGATTCGTTGGAATTTAGAAAACGCATCGACGTTTTGAAGCACTTTCCAAAAGTTAGTTAAACCTCCATGAACATCATTAACAATTTCACTTTTGCCAGTCTCACTTCCATCCATTCCCCATCGATGACGTTTGTCCATAGGATCTTTACGCATTAGAACAGCAAGACCACCTGCGTATGGTTCAATGTACGTTAAGTGTCTTGGCATTAATCCAATGATCCAATCAGCAAGATAGAACTTACCTCCGAACCATTTCAGTGGTTGCTTTGTTATTTTGAATTCACTATCTGGCATGATTTACCATTCCTATTTCTAAGCGTCTTGTTTTAATCAGATCTTGTATTACTTCTTTTCGTTCCAATGTAAGAATCTCACCAATACATGCATACCAATACCTAACACGATTCACATTGCTTCTGAGAACCATTCTTTTATTTGTAAATTTTAATTCATACCTAGCACGACAGTACGCCCTGTGACATTCTTTACAATGATTCACTTTATCGTATTCACTAGGTCTTGAGTGGCATAGATTACAAATTGGTTTAGGTTTCATTATGCTGCCTCCAATCATGTTTACATACCTCGCGCAATTCTCTGATTAATTTATCGTGTATTATTTCATATCTCTTAAAATTTTCAGGACTTGAATCTTTCACTCTAAATACAACTTGATATTCTTCATAGATTTTCTTTAAATTTTTCATTGAATCATTCTCCAAAGAACTTATCTAACATGTCATCTATCTTTTTATCTTTCGGATTTCTATAAGTCGGATCAATACGAACAGCAGCGTCATCAAAATAAAATTCGTCTAATTCTATTCCAATAAAGTTTCTATTCAAATTCACACATGCTACACCAGTTGTACCTGATCCCATACAGAAGTCCAAAACAGTCTCGCCTTCGTTTGTGTAGGTCTTGATTAGGTACTCCATCAGGGCGACAGGCTTTTGAGTGGGGTGAACCCGACACTTCTGCTTATCGGTGGGGAAATGCAATACGGTTCTGGGGTATCTTTCTGTTGAATCATAGCCCACCAACCCATGTTCTCCATAGCAATCTGTTTTTACACAGCCCCGTTTATGTTCCGCAGTGCTGACTTTGCGTTTGTGTCCGGTTGTTTTCTGGGGGTTGTAGATTGGAGGTGAGGCATAAAACACTGGAATGTCCTCGTGAGCCTTCATAGGCATCTTTTTAGCATTCAAATGGCCTGTGGCTGCAGACTTATCCCACACCCAGCAATACTTAAACCACGGCATGTTAGAGCCTATCAGCGTCGTTGTGAACGGCTGCGAAGCAGTCATGACAATCGCACCATTGGGCTTAATAACCCGCCTCAGATGTGCCCACATTGACTCCAACGGAATTATACTATCCCACTCACATGCCGTTGTACCATATGGAGGATCAGCCAAAACCATGTCCACAGACCCATCAGGAATTGATTTCATTTCTTCAAGACAATCGCCATTGATTAGTTGTATAGACATCTGATTTCCTAAAACTCCTTGAAAAACATATCTAATATGTCATCTATCTTTTTATCTTTAGGATTTCTATATTTTGGATCTATTCTAATTGCAGCATCATCAAAATAGAATTCATCTAACTCAATGCCTATGAAACTTCTGTTTAAATTCACGCATGCTACACCAGTTGTACCACTACCCATACAAAAGTCCAAGAACTGTATCACCTTCATTGCTCCATGAAATGATGTGATCGTTTGCTAATTTTTCTGGGAAAGGTGCTGGATGTATACTTCTAAGACTTTGTGGATTAATATTCCATATATTATACCGTTGCCCAAATTCAGGTTGAATAGATCCTTCATTACTCATTCGTTTCATTGATCCATCAGATTGCCTTATTGTGCCTCTTTTAATTGATCCAAACGAATTGCATACCCTGTCCTTGATTGGATTGAATGTTTTTAGATTACACTCACTGAAAACAAACATATACTCAAACACTGATGCATACCTAACAATTAATGTACCAACTGCAGAGAATCCAGGCTTTGCATATATCATCGTGTCATGCAAATTGAATCCACAATCCATTGCATACAATGCTTGCTTGAAACTCGTTCCTGTTTCGCTCCCATTAACAGTTGCATCTCCAACAACCCATACAACGACTCCACCTATTTTAGTAACACGATAGAGATTTTCAATACATGGTTTCCATATATGTGGTCCCCATCCTTTGAAATCTTCACCGTAATCTCTCAGATTATCATATGGTGGACTCGTGACAGTTAGATCAACTGACCCATCAGGAATTGATTTCATTTCTTCAAGGCAATTACCATGTATTAGTTGTATAGACATTTGATTTTAGAACTCCTCATTCACATAGTCAGGTCGAGCATTTAATTTCATTTCGTCTGACACTAGCAACTCTTTCAAAAACTCAATGAACTTTGGAGTCTTGCGATAACCACGACCGTCGCGCTGTAGTGCATTCTTTCTAACAAGCAGCGAAAGCAGCTGAGCCGTTGGCCCTTTGTCCCATCCACACCAGTCACAAATATCTCTGAACTCAATTAGATTTGTATAAAGCAACTGCTGAACAAAGTCTTCAGGAAATGGTGATTGTAATATTCGTTGTGATAATAACTTTGGATTTAATAATTTGTTTGTAGCACTAATCGCTTTACTGAAATCTCGATACCCAAAAATACTTTCCGAGTATGTTTTCTCAAGATATTTTGTAATATATTCAACGTGACATCGTCGTACTATTACAGTATGCAAGTCACCATCTTCTGTCGAGAATGTCCGGCAAGCCAATGCAATTGCCAATCTACAAAGCTTGAACCTCATTGAACCACGGTCAACTATTGGTATGATCTCTGTGAACATTGTGCAAAGTCTTGTTGCTTCATCCAGAATAAAATCAACAGCATCATCTGTGAATGTCACTTGCTCAGCTGTTCGTGTCCATGCCCAAAGAATTAACGACTTACTTAATTTCGCTGTGTGCTTATGCTCTACGTGTGGTCTATACTTTTGTAGTTTATTCAGCACATCAGATTTTATCTGTGTAGACGCAGTGATTAAGACAGTATCAAATCGTCGGATGTCTTCAAGACTACCAATAAGTTCTTTGACAGCTTCAATGCCAAAGTTGTATGAACTAATCGGCATGTCACTACGTGGATTACTCACCATTATTAGTCTAGTCCTGGCATGGGTTCGTCGCTTTTCAATCTTCGGAATTTCAGCAACTCCTGACGAACGCATGTCTGTAAGTTTTCCAATAACTTCAACACTTGTTCCTTTGATTTCTTCGAGGATGACAAGACGCTTATCGTGAGTAGGTATGACTCCCCACGTAACAAACCACCGATTACCAGAACTGACTTGTTGGAGTCCTCCAAGAAGTCCCGCGACTGTTGCATTCTTACATTCGATTCGTTCGCCGAGTCCATAGTGTTCCATTAATCTTAAAATCGCTTCTGATTTTCCCTGTGAACTGTCCCCAGTAATTAAAGTCTCTACCCAACCTTTTGTGAGCTTACCATCGAACTTAAATAACAACGTGCTATGATACGTCAAGTCAATTACAAAATGAAGAGGTTGTCTTTCAAAAATGTGTGTTATGTTTGCAGACAGATCATCATATATATTTTTGAGTTTCTTATCTATTGATTCAACAGTCCACTCATCTGGTTGAAAAATTTCTAATTCTTTTAACTCATTGTCATCAGGTTTGAAATTTGACAAAGCATCTTCAGTAGTTTTTGATTCACTGATTAGAATTATGCTTTGTTGCGTTTTTGGATGCGGATACATCCTACCAATGAACTCATAGTTTTCATTAGTCTCAAGACCATGACCAACACACAATGCAGGTTGTAATATATCATCAACAGATCTTGAACTGATTTCTAACTGCGGTGACAATCGAATATCTTCGATATTAAAATATGTCTCTGGCTTGAATTCTACATTCTTGCATGTTGGAATATGTAGACCATCCATTAAAGCTTCTCGTTGTGTGCTTTTCCCTGCTGCTACCATCTCAAGTATAGCTGGTGATTCTGGATGTAATTCAATTGAAACCATTCCATCTACATCAGGATCTTTTGCAAAAACTGGGCATATACTGCATCCATTTTGATTTCTATCACAATTAGCTTTGATCTTTCTCGGTATAACATAAGGGGCAGTGTCCATTGCAGTCACTGTCGCTTTTATTCTGATTCGTTTGCCTGTGTACTTGGCTTGCGATGCTTGATTTAGATGCAAGTCAATTATCTCTGTGCTCATCTCCGAACTAACTTCGAACACTGATTCCCACTCAGATGTGGACTCCATGAGTTTTATAAAGCTTGGTGCTGTCTTTTTCTCCACTCCAAAATAATCATTGATGTCGCCATTAGGATGCTTTTCAACGTCTAACGGTAATAAGATATTAAAAATCTTATTTACATCTTTCTTTAATCTTGCACAAATAGAATCAGCAGCATCACGACCTGCCTTGTCTATATCAGTGCAAGCATAGACGTCCTTACCTTTAAAGAATTGGTTGAATGATATGTCCCAATTACCTTCACCCGCAGTTGCTGTTATTGCTCCGATCCCGTGTTTGTTTAATCTAGCAGCAGCAACAATTGCTTTCACCTCACCTCCACATAAAATTATTTTACCATACTTCAATTGTTCAAGAGGAAATAGTCTAATCTTACCATGACCTCTTTTATTTTTCATTTTCTCTGGTCCAGGGGCTCCTGGAAGATATCGGCGGACATTAACTATTACGCCGTTTACGTTCGGAATTGGAATACTAATTCGACCATCATCACAACCTAATCTATATTTTCTAATTACAGTGTCGGTGACTCCTCTATCACGAAGAGCTTTCAACAAAGGCTTTGCAGCCCATATACTTTCATGCCATCGCTCGACAGCACTTGTATCTATCGGCTTGATATTTTCAATTGCATATCGTGTAGACAACTCCTCCCACATGACTACACGGGTAGTGCTTAGAGCTTTAGCCAAGTAGGAAACTAAATCCCCTTTTGCACCACAGCCTGCGGTGTGACATTTGAATAAATTATTCTTAACATTTATGGAACAACTTGGAGTTTTATCATCATGAAATACACACTTGACTTTAACCTCATTTTCCGTTGCAAACTCATACGGTATACCACACCGTTCGAGTTCGGCTAAACATCCTATACTCTGTAGTTGTTGCTCTGTCATTAAATTCAACCGTATAAGAAACAGCGACGACACCTACAAACCTAGGTGCATGCGGATTACAGTAAGTGCCGTCGCTATGTGGACACGAATTACAATGTGATGTACTTTAGAATTCTTCAGAAGGAGGGACAGCCGATTTGTCTTTCTCACCAGCTTCAGGCTCATATGTCGCTTGGATCTCTGAATCTACCCGAAGCTTATCAAAATCATTGTGCAATTGCTCAAAGATGGGTTGTTCTTCTTTCGTAACCCAAGGTACTGCATCTGATGGGTTTTCAATATCCAAACCATACCAGTCACCTGACCCGTCTCCAGGACGATATGCCACAACAGCTTCGAACACACAATTAAACAATGAAGTTTTACGCATCTTAATCAATGATGCAAACTTCTGACCTGAGAAGTGTTCTCCCTTGGAAAATGACATTACACAGGGTTCAGATCCTAGTCCATGATCGTAAAGGCAAACTAAGAAATTCAAATGCTCGACATGTCTTATCTGCATTGTTGGATCTTCAAGGTATTTTGGATGTGGTTCAAACCTCAGTTGTTTTGATTTAGCTTTTGCAACGATGGGATCATTTGGATCAGTCGTACGATAAATAATCGCAGGTTCTTGACCTTTCAATTTATATGGATTCCATGTGCACCACTCAGCCCAAAATATAATAGGAACAAATTTGAATTTTGAAATAGTTCCTTCAACAACACGTCCTTTATTATCTCTTTCCATTTCTGTAATTACAGCATTAGTTGGTGACAAAATCACATCACCAACACCAAAAGCTGCAAGCAATTCAGCTGCCGCAGTTTTCTGAACCATTTTAATATATGGAGGTCTTACGTACTGCTTCAATTCCTCAAGACCTTTTACATCTTTACCTTCAAGAAAATCAGGCAGAGGCATTGAAAGGTCTGGAGTGATCTTTGTAATCTCTTCACTAACATCTTTAGTTTTAGCCATTGTTTCATTCCTTAATTGATTTTTGATTTTTGATTTTTGATTTTTGGTTATTTTCGTTTGGTTAATACATTTTCCATCTCTTCATCCTTTCCTGAGATGTTTTCAAACACAGCTAACAATTCATCAAGCCCTTTATAGGGGGTGATACGCATTTTGTATTGAGTGTAGGTTTTCTCGGCGTCAATTCCTGCTGGTAGTGGTTTGCCTTGCTCTGCAAGACTCGAAATATGCTCCATGATCCCAGGCCAGTAGGGTTTCACGGTGTTGTCTGCAACTGCCTTGGGATCAACACCTAATGCATTCATCAATGCGTTGAACTTCTCAGGCTCTCGATTTTTATTTGGAATTGCAGCAGCGATTTTGATGTCTGGAGTACCAGTTGCTAGAGATGCTTTGATATTTATACTTGAACCAAAAGTTACCCATAATGCACATGCAACGTTAATTGCAATCTGCTCTACCCCATTGCATTCTTTACGTAGGTCGTCAGAGAATTTTGAAATGTCACGTAGGACATACACTACATTTACTAAATCAGGCATAGTATATTTGTTTGCTTTTATCTTGTCTCGAATCATTGAGATGCACTGGTAGCAATCTAAATATGTTTGCCTCATAAGCTTGTATTTCATTATCAAATCATACAAGTCTGCCGTTGGTTCATTCATTGCTTTGTCCTTTCCAAACTGATTTATCCATAAACTTTTCTATGTACTCACTATTACTGCTATTGAATAGCAACATTTTAAATTTGTCGAAACTTTGAGAAATTGGAATAAGAGCGACTGAAACAGTAACTAAAGATCCAACGATGCACAGATAGTCAACCAACGGATCATAATTATGGATTAATAATTGATGTAATACCGCTCGACCATATCGTGGATGATCGAATACTCCGACGCGCCTTTGCATTGGTTTGAATAGATAAATTATCTCACCAAACTTTTCAGCTGAACTAACATCAATATATCGTCGTGGTTCTTCAATGATGAATACTTTAGACATTCTCTTCACCTGTTCTGGGGACATAACTTAAAATCTTTTGCATAATGTTTGTAACGTCTTGCAGTTTTACTGCATTTATTTTCTTATCAACAACCCTACATGCAATCTCTTCATCGATAGTTCCTGGAAAAATTAAATCAGTAATCATAACCGAGACTCTTGTTCCTTTTCTCACTGCACGGTCTTCACTTTGCGTTCTATGAATCATTGACCAACTTTGCGAGGTATAGATTTCTTGTGTTGTGTTGCATCCATGATCTTTTGTAGTTCCTACCCACTCAGGTATATGTCCCCACAAATCGAGGCCGACTCCCCCAGCTGCGGGATTACCGAGAAATACTTTACAACTTGGGTCTTCATTGTATTGGCGTTGAGCTTCCTCCCTATCCCTGTCACTTGTTCCACCGAAGTATGTAACATGCTTGATTCCTTCTTCATCCAGTCTTTTGGATAATGTTTTTATTACATGAACCCAATTAGTCCAGATAATGGTTTTATCAAATTTTGTTTTTGATTTAAGAATTTCAATAACTGCATCAATTTTGGGATTAGGAAATATATCTTCAATACTACCGCCAGTAGAATTACCAGCATCATCGATTACTGCATCCCATTTAATATATCCAGAGGTGATTTGTGAAAGTCGAAGGAGCTTCGTTAAGATATTTTTTGCAGTAAGCTGTTGATTGGTAGATCGTTCCATATCGGCTTCGATTTCAATAGCAAGTTTCTTTTGCAAATTAATATAGCATTCTCTTTGAAACTTTGACATCTCTACTTCATAAATATCATAAGTTTTACCAGGTAATTCAGGCATTGCTTCTTTGCGTGTGATCATGAAGCAAAGACGTGCAAATCGTTCTTGAATAATTGGAAGATTATTATACCCATTTAAGATTTCTCGATGGTTTTCATCAGCTGGAAGAAACTTTCCATAATAACTTCTAAAAGCTTTGTATGATGTAAATCCGCTGAGTCCTTCACCGAGCCATTCTAATTGCGTCCATGCATCAAATAAACTATTTGCAATTGGTGTTCCTGTTAATCCTGATCTGCTCTTACAAATTTCACGAAGTTCTAAAATGCGCTTCCAACGCTTTGTTTTATCACTCTTAATCATGTGGGCTTCATCTAATGAGCAGTGATCCCACTCTACCATACGTATTGCTTCCCATGATTGTTGTATAGTTCCGTACGAACAAATCACAACAGTGTACTCACAGTCATCATCTGGTTTAAATGCTTCGCACATTAATTTAACGCGATCAAGTTGACCACCTCGCAGAACAGTCAACTTTCCAGGATGTACTGCGAAATCCATGAACTTATTATGCCAACTCATTCGCACACACTTAGGAACAACGATCAATGCACGATACATACGTTTTTCTTTTTTGTAGACTCTATGTGCTTCGTAACAAACTCTTGAGATTATAACAGGAGTCTTTCCAGTTCCTTGCTCACCCCAATGGTTTGCACCATCTTCGTATAAAGATGAAGCGAGTGCTGCTTTCTGAGAATCCATCAGAGGTCTCTTTGGATGATCAATCCAATCATCAGGCATTTCAGGGATTATTTTATGTAGTTTGTATTTAGCTTTGATTTCTGAATTAAATGTTTGCTTCATGAATCTAATCAAAAGATAGTCATAAACTATTTTCGCATCATCTTCAAAGCTTAACCTATCTTTATCCCAAAGTGCGTTCGTTAAAATTGCAGTAAAATCTGTGCATGCTACAAGAAATTGAACTAGACCAAAACCAACAACGAGTTTTCTTTCAGGGATACGTTGTATGAATCTTTTATACAACCAAGAGGAAGTGACTTCTCTGCCATCAGAAGTTAAAGCATAGAACTTAAAAAGAAAACGCTTACCTTCTTTGTCGAGAGAGATATGAAGTTTATCGTTGCTTGCAAATGGGATTGGTAAGAACAATCTTTTAGTGGAATCACTAAGAGGTTCAATAAACTTTTGAGAAATGAGATCTGGCGTGGGGATAATAGGGGATGGTAGAAACAATTGTAGTTTTGGTGAGGAGAGTAAATTCATAATTTTGTCCTTTGTACTATGTACTATGTACTGCACTTTTTCCAATATGCGTATTATACCATAATACACCTTGTTTGTAAACAATAAAATAGACAAAATTAAAAAATTTTTTATAAATAAACAGAGCATGAAACTCAAAACTTGAGAAGACTTGAAGAGACCTGGAAAGGATTTTAAGATCATGCCCTGTTTAAAAGCGATTTGTTTTTTCTAACTTTTCTTGAAGCTTGGTAGTGTACAATAACAGGATTTTTAATTTCAGTCATACGACGATGTATGCAGCAGTATTCTCCCGGAAGTTTATGGTAGGAACTACCAACAACTTTTTGTAATGACTTTTGATCCCAAACTTTCGGATGAGTTCTGCATTCTTCAATCCACTTTTCAACTAAACTAATAGTGCTTTCATTATTTTGCAGAAACAATGTACCACTTAGTAATTCCATTAGATTGCTTTTATTATGTGGGTAGTATTTTGCTTGACTGAATTCAAATGCCGCAATATCGCAAGTCAAAGAATCAAACAAAACTGGATATCTTTTAAACTCCGCATCGCAATCAACCCATATAATATTTTCATTAGGATGTGCTTTAAGCATTTGCAATAAAAATGTTGGTTTATGATTCGTGTTTTTGAACCAACACTTTTGATTTATAATTGATCGTACATCATGTGGAATTTTAAATTTATCCATTGACTTAATCAAAACCAACGATAAATCTTTATAGAAAGTGTTCTCGGTAAAGTAACTTGCAACTACCCATGATTTCATATTGTTCAACCTAACCAAATAATGCTTGGTAACTGATAATTGAAAGTCGTCCTGGGTTAGGTCATACCCCCCTACCCCGAGTATCTATTTAATTATAGATATAAAAGACCAACAATACATATTCTATATATTATACTATACTATACTAATAAGACAGTTTTTAAGTCTATACAAACAAAGGACTTAGAGATAGCTATTCAAATAGGGGTCTATGACCTACCCCGGGACAACTTTGCATTATCAGTTACCAGCTACTTTTCTGAGTTTTTGCTTTATGTTTTCTTCAGACTCAAACACAGTCCACGTGCCGTCACCCATCGCTTCTTTGATAATTTTAGCATTACGACAAATCAATTCCGCTCCTTTTGGTTCAATGCTTGATGCTTGATCGGACCCATACATAGATCGATCTAACGTTAGGTGGAACTCAATCATTTCTACACCTAATACAGCAGCAGCAGTGCAAAATACAGTGCTTGGACTATGATTAGAAAATCCAATTTTAAGTGAAGGAAACTGAGCTTCTAATGTTTGTATGAAATTTAAATTCATCTCTTCAGGTTTCGTTGGATAAGTGGATGTGCATGCAAGAATATATTCTAAGTTTTCACCTAAAGTATCTATCGCAATTTCAATTTCATATTTGGTAGACATCCCAGTACTGAGAATTATTTTCTTACCAGTTTTCTTTATAGCGTGTAGCAATCCCAGATCAGTCAATGAAGCTGATGCAACTTTAATATACTCGTTGTTGAATTGATTTAGAAAATCTACAGATTCAATGTCCCATGGAGACGCAAACCAAATCATTCCCTTATCTTCAACATACATATCAATTTCTTTATAATCTATCTCACTGAGTTCAAGACCAAACTTCTGATCACGATTTGTATTGCCCCATGGAGAGTTCCTAAACCGATCAAGATCTTCTTTCGTGTAAATAACTTCAACAGTTCGTTTTTGAAACTTCACTGCGTCACATCCTGCTCTGGCTGCAACATCAATAAGTTTCTTTACAATATCCATATCGCCATTATGATTGATTCCAATTTCCGCTACTATCATCATACTATTTTTTCCTTGCATAAAATGTTATTACGTTGCCTAATGCTGGTGGTGATATCTTTGATGTATCATGTAATCGTCTAAAATTTTTGATTGTGAAATGTTCAGTATTGTAAAAGGGTTGAGTGACATTTTCAACTTCAAACATCAAATCAGTTAATAATCTAAACAAATCAAATGCGCCGAATAAACTAATATGAGTTTTGTCTTTTAAAAGTCTGAAGTTATCACCAAATCGCTTTGCTGTTTCACATTGAAAGTCTGGTGTACCCAATATGAGTCTACCATTAGGTTTCAATACTCTTCGAATCTCAAGTAATAGATCAATCGGATCTTTCACATGCTCAATAACGTGATAAAGTACAACTACATCAAACGAATCACTTTCATACTTAGCACCTTGTAGAGTTCCCGCTAAAACTTTACCATATTGTTTAGCGTGCTCCTGTGCATATTCACTGATATCAACTCCATATTTATTCCACCGCTCATCTATAGCTGATAAGAAAAACCCTAAGCCACATCCAACATCGAGGATCTTTCCAGGCTGTAAACTATTTATATAATTAATCTCTTCAGTACATTCATCAATTCTTTTTTCCTTCTCATTAGACTTATCCCTCACCTTCCCATCAGGATCAACTACATCTTCCCAATAATTTGTGTATGATCCATTATTTGGAATGTCACGACTCTGATAATAGACCGCTTTTTTCATTAATCGTTGTTTCATCAAAGCCTCAACGACTACCCAATCATCTTCAGTATCAATATGATAAGCATCTCGCTCAGGGATAACTACCTTTAGAAAATTCTCACCGAGCCTATTACCTGTGAACCTCAATGCATCAACGAAAGTCACCCAACAGTTACCAACTTCTTTGATATGTGGACTGATATCCTCATACATTGGTCTTGCTATAACATGGAGGTAGTCTTCGATACTATTTAGTTGAAAGCTATAATCCTGAACAGCACAACACACTGCATCGAGGTTTGTACTTTGCAGCTTCATAATACATTTATCTATGTGCTTAGGTGTATTTAGAGGGTTGGTAGGCTCCAGCGTCACTACCATCTCATATTTAGTAGAAAGACATTCTAAAACATGCAAAAGAGTTTCTTCAGTTTTTGAATATGCTGTCGCTATATCATCAGGTCTCTTTATATATTTGATCTTATCCCCAAATAAGTCTTTACCTACTTTAAGTATGTCGTCACTATCTGAAGCAAGCACTACATCACTCACAAGATTTGATTCTAAAGCATTTTTGATCTGGTAGTAAATCAAAGGCTTACCACAAATATCTCGTATGTTTTTTAATTTGATTCTTTTCGAACCGCCTCTTGCTGGTATGACTGCAAGTATTTTCATTTATCTACAAAGAGAACCTTTGCTCCACGCACACGCACAATATCGAATGTTCCTTCTTTACGAATATAAAATCCGTTCCTGAGATTATCAGGACCGTCCAATTTTCCAGTACAGTGTAATGCAACCATTCTACATCCTGCATCACACCGATCAAACAAGTGACACCTTCTGCATTCTTTTGGTACAACAATCGATGATCTCCATGATTGCATATTGTCCCACACACCTGCAATACCTACCTCATGGATGTTTCCATAGACTGTGTCGTCTGAAACACAAGCATGAGCATCACCATTCACATTTAATAGTATATGCTTCTTACCTGCTGCACATCCACGGTCTGTAAAATCTTTGTATTTTTCTAAATCTGGAAATAGACACATAGGAACAGTTCTGCATGTTCCAATTTTCATGCCATACATTTTCTTTAGTCTTATCAAATCATCGAACGCATTTAATACATCATCTTTGTCAACACATTCAAAGCTGCCAGGATTTGAAGGGCTTGGTATAACTCGATTTACTAGAAACTGTTTAACTCCAATCTTTCTAACAATCTCTCCAATCTCATAGATGTCACCGACGTTGCGCTTTGTCAATACAGTATTCACTGTCACACGTATACCGGTCTGTTGGGCTTCTTGTATACATTGTATAGTCTTTTTCCAATCACCTTCAGCACCAGTAATTGCATCATGCTTTTTTGAATCTGATGCATGTATTGACGTAAGTATGTGATCAATGCCTACTGATTTTAAAATTTCAAGCTTGTCCCCATGAACATCTTTCATATTTGAATTGAGACTGATTGTTATATTATTCTCAAGACAACGTTTTGCTAAGTATGCTACACTTGACATCGCTAGAGTTGGTTCTCCACCTGTGATGATAACATGCATCACTTTGTTTTTGATAATTTCATCAACAGTAGCTTTTAAATTCTCATCTGTGATTGTGTGACGTGGTGCACTTTCTTCTCTTGAGAAGTTATAACAGTGTTTACACTTCTCGTTGCATGCATCTGTGATCTCTACGTGTACTGTTATTGGGGCTGAGATATTCCAATACTTACTCATAATTCCATCGCCTTTTCTATCGTCATTTTTCTAAACTTAGTTAAACTGCCGTTGGACGCATCAATGATATCAATATGTTTTAAATCTAACTTGTTCCAAAATTTCAAATGATAAGACAGCTCACCATCTGTTTTGCCTCCAGGATTGTCCGGTCCTAATGGTCTACGATATTTTGCATACTCAGGTTTTAGCAGATATTCGTTTGGTTGATCAGAAAAGTTGTGATACCTCTTAAGACCATTGGCATATTTTAAATCACAACCAATTAAAACTATTGGTGAGCAACCCATGACATATGCAAGATGAAGTGCTGGATGAATAGATGATGAACCATGGACTAAAAGGTTTCCTTTGTCATATATATTATCAATCTTTCTACCGATGTAATGAATACGTTTTTGGTCTATACCGTCAAAAACTTTTCCGTCTATTCGATCTTCGAATGCACTAAATCCGCAGTTTGATCCAAGGATCAATTGACATTTTAAATTTCTTAATGTTGTCCATGACTTCCAGAGTACCAAGCCTGTATCACAACTGAAATAGTAATCAGCTTTTGGGGCTTTTAATATTGAGCTATTCACTGCAATAACAATGTGTTTTTCAATGCACTCTGGTTTTAAATTTCGTAGAGATGGGCCTGTACCTAAAAGGAAACATGTTCTACCCTTGTGTCTGTCTTGATATGTTTTAAGATCTTCAAGCATTGTATTTCCTTGATCCTCTGAAAGTGTAATCTGCTTCAAAATACAAATCATGGAATTGACTTATCATCGTAGCAGGATTTTCCCCCACATTCTTACAATGATCTGTGATCAAATCACTATTGATTTCAAACAATAAGTCATACATTTTACTGACAGACAACTTCGTAAAATTCACTGTTATTAAATCAGAATTTTTAAATCTCTTGTAAAAATCTTCAGGTCCATCAAGCAACCGTTTTTCAATTGCATAGTTATATAACTCACTACCAGGATACGGTGTCACTGGTCTGATAGTTCTAAGTTCATTGTAATCATTGTACTTTTTCAATGTCTCAGCATTTAGTCTCAACGATTGTTCTGTGTCACCGGGCATTCCCCAAATGAAATTCAAACCTACATGAATACCAACGTCTCTTAGAATATGTAAACAACGAACATTTTCTTCCGGTGTTACATTCTTTTTCATGCTTTTAAGAACAGAGGGTGACATTGATTCAAAACCAATATTGAGATAGCAACAACCAGAGTCTTTAAACATCTTTGCAATTTCATATGTGATACAGTTTGCTCTGACGCCGCCAGAATTATATCGAATCTTACCATACAATTCATAGATCTTCAATGCTTCAACGAATTTTTCAAGTCTACTGATTGAAGTTATTAATAGCTCATCAAAAAATGTAAAGTACGTTACTTGAAACTTGTCATACAAATAACGCATTTCAAAAACAACATCCTTCATATCTCTGAAACGTTCACCAACTTCAAGTCTATGGCAAAACGTGCAGCGATTTATACATCCACGACTTGATATAAGCTGCATACCTTTTTCATCTTTATGTTGTCCTGTTACTTTAGTACGGTCAACGTATTCATGCATTGGGAATAGATCCCATGCAGGCATTGATACGGTGTTTAAATCAGCTGGTTTTCTTCTATCATTTATATGTACTTTATTGTTAACTCTGTATGCAATTCCTTTGAGGTTATTAAGATGAATGCCTTTGATTAAATTTCTTATAGTTTTTTCTGCTTCACCAATTACTATTATATCTGCATTGGTTTCTCTTAACGTGTACTCTGGCAGAGCTGATGCACCATGACCACCTAATACTAACTTCGCGTTTCGCTTATGCTTGTTGATGATTTCACACAATCCAAGAATGGTTTCTGTAAACCTTGCGGATAAGAACCCAAGCATTATGTAGTCATATTTATAACACAGAAACTTTTCTATCATATCTGCATGAGTGTAGTGGTAGATGTCACTCGAACAGATTGTAATATCAACACCAAGTTCTTGTAGAACTGCAGCAATGTATCCAGCTCCAAGTGGAAAGAAAACATCTTCTTGGTATAAGTCATGTACAATCAATAGTACTTTCATCACATACCTTCACCGAGTAAACAAACATCTTTGAATCTATCATGCGCAAATTTTGG